>Ga0207689_10002765_pt1 | contig 16218 bp, 12 predicted proteins | sample KBSMisM52_FD_184312 | JGI IMG/M metagenome (GOLD analysis project Ga0207689, IMG submission 184312) | Miscanthus rhizosphere microbial communities from Kellogg Biological Station, Michigan, USA - KBS Miscanthus M5-2 (SPAdes) (version 2) | ecosystem: Host-associated > Plants > Roots >... | reverse complement strand
CATCCACTACCGTCTCGCCGGCGCGTGGCGTCAGAGGGCCAACCTCGGCGATCCGGTCCCCGGCAATTCTTACCGCGCCCTGCCGAGCAGCGCCGCCGGTGCCGTCGAGCAGTAACACGTTGCGAATCAACGTGGTTGACTGGGCTGCCAGCGTCGCAGGCTGCCGTGAAAGGGCCGCTAACGCGAGGCTGAGAATGTAGGTCGAGCGACGCATGCCGGATTCGGGCTTGTCAGCGTTGGGGTCGGATGTAGCTTCGCCTAATTAGCTGAGCCGTCCTTGCCGCCGATAGTCTCGCCCACATGCTGCGACGTTTCCTGCCCCTTGCAGTAATTCCCATCGCCATCCGGTTCGCCCCGGCCCAAGCTCCCGCGGCGGACACCGGCACCCACAGCCGCGTCGATCGGATCTTTGCCGCCTACGATCGCACCGACTCGCCGGGATGCGCCGTCGGTGTCTATCGCGACGGTCGCGCCGTTCTGGCGCGCGGCTACGGCATGGCGAACCTCGAGCTCAACGTCGCGCTCTCGCCGCAGTCTGTCTTCGACATCGGGTCAACCTCCAAACAGTTCACGGCGACGAGCGTCGTTCTGCTCGCGCAGCAAGGCAAGCTTTCGCTCGACGACGACATCCGGAAGTACATCCCCGAGCTGCCGAATTACGGCAAGACGATCACCATCCGGCACATCCTCACCCACACGAGCGGCATTCGCGATTATCTCACGCTCTGGGGACTCGTTGGCGTCGACGATGCCGACCTCACGACCGAGGACGACGCCCTCCAGCTCATCGTGCATCAGCGGGAGCTGAACTTCATGCCCGGTGAACAGTGGCTGTACAGCAACTCCGGCTTCTTCCTCGCCTCCGTCATCGTGAAGCGTGTGAGCGGCAAATCGCTCGCGCAGTTTGCCGAGGAGCAGATATTTCGCCCACTCGGCATGACGCACACGCGTTACAACGACGACCACATGGCCGTGATCCCGAACCGCGCGACGGGCTACGCTTCGCGTCCCGGTGGTGGTTTTGCCACGGCGATGTCCAACTTCGAGCAGACCGGCGATGGCGCCGTGCAGACGTCGATCGAAGATCTGATCAAGTGGGACGAGAACTTCTATCATCCAACAGTCGGCGGCGACGCGCTGCTCACGGCGTTGCAGACGGTCGCGGTACTCAACGACGGCAAGAAGCAGACGTACGCCCTCGGCCTCACCGTGGACAGCTATCGCGGGCTTCACACCGTCAGCCACGGCGGATCCTGGGCCGGCTACCGCGCCGAGTTGATGCGCTTCCCGGATCAGCATTTTTCGGTCGCGACGCTGTGCAACCTTGCCGGGACCAATCCCACGCTGCTCTCCCGCCGCGTTGCCGAAGTGTTCCTCGGCGACAAGATGACGGAAATCCCGATCGCGACCGTCACTGGCCAGGGCCGCGTGACGCCGCTGCCGTCCTCGTGGTCGCCGTCCGCCGCGGAGCTCGGAGCGTTCGCCGGCACGTACTACAGCCCGGAATTGGAGACGACGTACACGCTGAGGGTCGAGAACGGCAAGCTGCTGCTCGTCCGGCGTCGTGAAGCGCCGGTGCAGCTCATGCCAACGTCAGCGGATTCGTTCCGGGCGCGCGGGCTTCAGTTCGCCTTCACGAGAGAGAAGGGCAAGCCGAGTGCGTTCACCGTGGACGCCGGCCGCACGAAGAATCTCCGCTTCGACCGGACGAAGTAAGCCGTGACGACGCGCGACCCCATGATGGGCATGACGTTCGACAACATCCGCGCTGCATTGGGCGGACGTTACATCATCGAACGCGAGATTGGGCGCGGCGGCATGGCGGTTGTGTACCTCGCGAAAGACGTGCAGCACGATCGCGACGTCGCGGTCAAGGTGCTCGACCACCACGTCAGCCAGGAGTTCATCGCCGAGCGCTTCCTGCGCGAGATCCATGTCACCGCCAAGCTCATTCACCCCAACATTATTCCGCTGTTGGACTCGGGGCGCTTGGGCAATGTGCTGTACTACGTCACGCCTTTCGCCGCCGGTGAGTCACTGCGCCAACGCATCAACCGCGAGCGACAGTTACCGCTGCGCGACGTCCTTCGCATCACCGGCGAGATCGCCGACGCGCTTGACGCCGCGCACCAGGCGGGCGTTGTCCACCGCGATGTGAAGCCCGAGAATGTTCTGCTCGTCTCCGGGCACGCCGTCGTCTGCGATTTCGGCATCGCTCGGGCGCTCTCCGTCGTCGGCGCCAACACATTGACCGGTATCGGCGTCTCGATCGGCACTCCGAGTTACATGAGTCCCGAGCAAGCCGCCGCCGAAACAGTTGATGGGCGGAGCGACATCTACGCGCTCGGCTGCGTGATGTACGAGATGCTCGCCGGCGACCCGCCATTCACCGGAACGAACATGCAGCGGGTGATGGCGCAGCACGCGTCGACGCCGGTGCCGTCCGTTCGTCTGGTTCGACCGGCGATTCCCATGTCGGTCGACCTGGTGTTGGCGAAGGCACTCGAGAAATCGCCCGCCGACCGTTATCAGACCGCCGGCAAGCTGCGCAACGCCATCGACGACCTCATCGAGGCGAATGCATCGGGCAGCGTCGTCGCGCAGCGTGCCCCAGCCCGGCGGCTTTCGCTGCCCTCGTTGCCGTCGCTGCCGTCGTTCCCGGGGATGTCGCCCGTTCGATGGATCGCGGTTGCTGTCGCCGTCATCGTCGTGGCTCTCGGACTCTATTTCTGGCGGAAATCGTCGGCCGTCGCCGCCGCGCCAGACCCCGGATCGACACGCATCGCGGTGCTGCCGATGGCGAGTCTCGGCGGCGATCCGCAGGACCGGTATTTCGCCGAGGGCGTCACCGACGAGTTGATCTCGACGCTCTCCGGCGTTGCGGGGCTTCGCGTCATCGCGCGCAGCTCGGTGATCGGCTATGCGGATAGCAAAAAGCCCGTCAGCGATATCGCGCGCGAGCTCGGCGTGGGCAGTGTGTTGGAGAGCACCGTTCAGAAAGTCGGGAACCGTTTTCGCGTGAACGTTCGGCTGATCGACGCCGCGACGCAGGACGCGCGGTGGAGCGACGAACGGATGGCCGACGTCAATGACCTGTTCGCGCTTCAGCGCGAGATCTCGACCAGTGTGGCGAGCGCGCTGCGGGTTCGCTTGCTGCCCGCGGAAGCGCGGCGCATCGACCGGATTCCGACGAAACACCCGGATGCGTACGAGCTGTACGTCCGGGCCCGCGTTCTCACCAACGATCGTGACAACACGCCTGGGTTTCGCGCCGCTCTGGACACGGTCACGACCTTGCTCGAGCAGGCCATCGCCAAAGACAGCTCGTTCGCCGAAGCGCATGCCGCGCTCGCGCAGACCTACGCCACGCGTCTATTCAGATTCGAGCCGAACAGCGAGATACGTCAGCGCGCAGCCGACGAGATTTCGCGGGCAATCGCCATCGACTCCGGCGTCGCCGAGGCGTACCACGCGCGCGGCAACCTCGCCTACACGCGAGAGAGCGGTTGGCAGCTCGACAGCGCGATGCGTGACTTCAAGCGCGCGCTCGCACTCAAGCCGAATGACGCGGCCTTTCACGCATCGTACGGCACGCTGCTCTTCCACGTCGGGCTGCTGGAACCGGCGTTGCGCGAGCTGCGCACCACCCAGCAGCTCGACCCTCTGAACCGCTTTGTCGGTCCGCGCATCGCTCGCGTCCTTTGGTATCAGGGAAAGTACGATGACGCGCTGGTGGCGATGGGCGACAACGAGTTCGCCGACGAGCACGCGCTCGTTCTCGGCTACACTGGAAGGGCCGAGGCCGGCCTCCGCTATCTCGATCGTGACACGACGTCGACATCGGATCGCCTACTCGACCAGACGGCGGCGCGCGCCGTACTTCTGGCCAGGCTCGACCGCCGCAAAGAGGCCGAAGCCGCCATCCGAAAGGCCATTCCCAATGGGCAGCCCACGTCGCACTTCCATCATGCAGAGTTCATGATCGCGAGCGCAAATGCGCTGCTCGGCCACACCGACGAGGGCCTGAAGTGGCTCGAACGCATGGCCAACGACGGCATGCCCAACTTCGCGCTCATCGCCAACGACTCGTCGCTTGCATCGCTGAGATTACGTCCGGGTTTCCAGACTTTTTTCGCCACGGAACGAGCCAGAAACGACCGCCTGCGCCGACTCATGGAGGAGCCATGACCCGCCACGTCGTGCTTCGCTGTCTTCTCGCCTTCGCGCCCTCGACGCTCATGGCTCAGGCGCAGCCGGTGCCGCAAACAAATACCAAGCCCGGTTGGCAGTGGACGATGGATAGCGTCAACAAAGTGGTGAACGCCGTTCGCGCCGGTCGTTCCCTCCAACCGAAAGCGTGGCCGAATGGCGCGCGCGTCGCCGTCCTCATCTCGTTCGACGTCGACAACGAGACCGTCGCGCTGCGGTACGGCGATCCGACGGTCGGTTCACTCTCGCAGACGCAATACGGCGCGCGCGTCGGCCTCCAGCGCGTCGTCGACCTGCTCGACGCCCACAAGATTCCGGCGACGTTCTTCATCCCGTCGGTGAGTCTCGATCTCACGCCGTCCATGGCCGGCGTGATCAAGAAAAGCGGCCGCCACGAGATCGGCGTCCACGGCTGGATTCACGAGATGAATTCGACGCTCCCCGATTCGATCGAACGTCGCTTGCTCAAGAAGGCCATCGCCGAGCTGACGGCCGCGACGGGTACGAAACCCGTCGGCTACCGCGCACCGAGCTGGAATTTCAGCGACAACACGCTGTCGATTCTTCGCGATCTCGGCTTCCGCTACGAGAGCTCGCTGATGGCCGACGATCGCCCCTACGAGCTGAATCAGAACGGCAAGCCGACCGGGTTGGTGGAGATCCCCGTCGAGTGGATTCTCGACGACGCGCCGTTGTTCGACCCGCGCGGCGAACGCTACTCGCCGCCGCGCGACGTCGCGCAGGTGTGGATCGACGAGTTCGATCGCGCATACCAGGAAGGCACGATGCTCGTGCTCACGATGCACCCGCACATCAGCGGGCATCGCTCCCGCATCGTCGCCCTCGAGCAGCTCATCGCGCACATCGAAGCCAAGGCGCCCGGCAAGGTCTGGTGGGCCACACACGGGCAGGTCGCCGAGTATGTGCGGAAACAGTCGGGTATGGGCGAGCCGGTTGTGCCGTAGCTCGGCGACTCGGCTACTCGGCCGAGGGGCCCAGGCGGACCGTTTACGATTTGACCGTTGTGGAGCCCGTTACAACCCGCATATTGTAGCGCGCCCGCCCCTCTCATGACCCTCCGCGACGATGCCTGAGGTCCTGGCCAAACTCCGTGAAGCGCTTGCCGGACGTTACGAGATCGAGCGCGAGCTCGGTCGCGGGGGCATGGCCACGGTCTATCTCGCGCGTGACGTCCAGCACGATCGGCCCGTCGCCGTCAAGGTGCTGCATCCCGACCTTGCCGCATCGCTTGGCGCCGAGCGTTTCCAGCGTGAGATCAAGCTGGCCGCCGGGCTTCAGCATCCGCACATCCTCGGCGTCTACGACTCGGGCAATGCTGACGGCAACCTTTGGTTCACGATGCCGTTCGTCGAGGGGCAGAGCCTCCGCGACCGGCTCAATCGCGAAGGCCAGCTTCCGATCAACGAAGCGGTACGCATCTGCCGCGAGGCAGCGCTCGCCCTCGACTTCGCGCATCGCCACGGTGTGGTTCATCGCGACATCAAACCCGATAACATCCTGCTCATCGACGGCCAGGCCATGGTCGCCGATTTCGGCATCGCGCGCGCTATCGGGGCGAGCGGCGGCGAATCACTGACCCAGACGGGAATGTCGGTCGGAACCGCCGGGTACATGAGCCCGGAGCAGGCGACCGGCGAGTCGCGCATCGATGCGCGCACCGACGTATACGCGCTCGGGTGCGTGCTCTACGAGATGCTCGCCGGCGAACCGCCCTTCACTGGACCGACCGCCCAAGCAGTGATCGCCCGCGCGATAACGGAAACGCCGCGGCCGCTGACGTCCGTCCGGCAGGCCATCACGCCGAAGCTCGCGAACGCCGTGTCCCGCGCGCTCGCCAAGGCGCCAGCCGATCGTCCGGCGACGGCGGGCGAATTCGCCCGCGACCTGGAGTCGGCCGTCACGGTCGAGATCCCGCACGCCAGCGTCAGCGCGCCGAGCCGCAACCGGCTCGTCGGGTTGGGTGTCGGAGCCCTCATCGTCGTCGCGCTCGCCGTGGCAGGCGTTCTGTGGAATCGTGACACTGCGTCGGCAACTGTGCGCCGCATCGCCGTGCTTCCATTCGAAAACGAAGGTGCGGCCGGTGACGAGTACTTCGCCGACGGCATGACGGACGAAGTTCGCAGCCGCCTGGCGTCGATCACCGGCATTCAGGTCACGGCGCGCGCGAGCAGCAGCCAATACAAGAAGACGGCGAAGACGCCAAAGGACATCGGCAAAGAGCTCTCCGTTCAGTATCTCCTCACGGGCACCGTTCGCTGGAGCAAGGAGAACGGCGTCAACCGCGTGCGCGTGACGCCCGAGCTGATCCAGGTCTCGAATCTGGCGAGCAAGTGGTCGCAGGCGTACGACACCGTGCTGTCGAACGTCTTCGACGTGCAGTCCACGATCGCGACCCAAGTCGCCCAGGCGCTCAACGTGGCGCTCGCGCCGCCCGAGGCCGCGCGGCTCGCCCAGAAGCCGACGACCAGCCTCGACGCCTACGATGAGTTCCTCAAGGGCGAGCAGATCACGCAGAGCCTTGGCACGTCGGACGCGATCGTGCTCGCGCGAGGTCTCGAGCACTACGCAAAGGCGGTCGCGCTCGACAGCAATTTCCTTCAGGCGTGGAGCGCGATGGCCAGGGCGGCGTCGGTTTCCGGCGGCACCGGGCCGACGAAAGAGCTCGTCGAGCAAGCGCGGGTTGCGGCGGAGAGGGCGGTGGCCCTGGCTCCGGACCGGCCCGAGGCGCATCTCGCCATGGGCGCCTACCTGCGCGACATCAAGCTCGACTATGAGGGGGCGCACCAGCAGTATCTCGAGGGGCTGAAGCGCGATCCCAACAACGTCGAATTGCTTGGCGGCCTGGCAAGCATAGAGCGAACGCTCGGCAAGTTCGACGATCAGCTTGCGCACATCAAACAGGCGGCCGCGCTCGATCCGCGCTCGATCAACACCGCGCGTCGCTTGGCTGGAGCCAATCACGACGTTCGCCGCTACGCCGACGAACTTGTGGCGTGGGATCGCGCGCTCGCTCTCGCTCCGACGAATCTCGGCATCATCCAGGGCAAGGCGTTTGGCTTCCTCTCCATGGGCGCGCTGGACAGCGTTCACGCACTCGTCGAGGAAAAACTCAAGACGGTAGATACTACCGCACTCCTCGTTCGCTTCGCGCTCTATCAGGAGACGATGTGGACGCTCCCGTCGACGCTCTGGCCAAAGATCGTCACGCTCTCGGTAAAGGACTTCGGTGGCGACAAGGGACACTGGGGTCTCAAGCTCGGCCACACCTATCGGTTAATGGGCGACTCTGCGCGTGCACGCGCTTTTGGCGACACTGGAGTCGTCGCGTTCGAAGCACAGCTCAAGGACTTCCCGGAACGTGCGCAGTTGCACGAGCTCCGAGGCCGAGCGCTCGCGCTCGCGGGACGGAGCAAGGAAGCGATCGATGAGGCGGAGCAGTCGCTCAAGCTCCGTGAGACCTCGCTTGACGCGTCGATTCGGCCGTACGTGCACTTCCAGGTTGCGAGAATTCTCATTCAATCGGGCGACTACAATCGCGCGCTGGATCTCCTCGAGCCGTTGCTCAAGACTCCGGCCTCGGACGTCACGCCTGCCTATCTGCGGATTGATCCGACCTTCAAGCCGCTCTACGGCAATCCGCGGTTCGACCGAATGGCCGAACGAAAATAGCCGTCATGGCGTCAGCGGCTTTCTGAACACCACGAGCCGCTCCATCTCGACGTAGCCGGCAGCTTTGTGCGCCTGGTGGCTCACGACGTTCGCGATGAGCGCGTCTGACGCCATTTCCGTGTAGCCTTGTGCGCGCGCCCAATCCTCGGCCGCGGCAAGGAGCGCGCGTCCCCAGCGTTGCCGACGCACGTCGGGGTCGATGAACCACGCCTCGACGTAGCCGACCGGGCTCGTATCGCAGCCATCCGCGTAGGCGCGCGTGCCCGCCTCGACGAATCCGGCAAGCCGGCCGTCGCCTCGGTCGACGACGAAGACTTCGGCGTCGCGGCGCGCGCGGGTGTCGCGCATGCCGCTGGTAAGCGAGGCTTCGCTCTCCTCGGGGAAGAGCGCGCGGCTCATGCGGAGCCACTCGGGCCAATCGGAGTCGCGATACGGGCGAACGAGCATGGGATGACGAATATGAGCGAACGCTCTTGACCCGGCGAATAGGTAAGTATAAACTTACCGATAATGACGCTCTACGACGCGCAGCTCCACGCCCTTGGCGACGCCACCCGCCGCGCCATCGTCACCCGCCTGCGGAGCAGCGGCGCGATGCCGGTCGTCGAGCTTGCTCGTGAATTCCCGATCAGCCGGCCGGCCGTCTCCCAGCATCTCAAGGTGCTCAAGGACGCGCGCCTCGTGACCGACGAAGCGCGCGGCCGGCTCCGGCTCTACCGACTCGATCCCGCAGGATTCAGCTCACTTCGCGACTACTTCGACCAGTTCTGGACCGAGGCGCTCGACGCCTTCGCCCAACACGTCGAGGCTCGCGCTACCCGCAGGCGGAGGAAACCGTGACCACCATGGCCCCAGACAGTACCGAGAGCGTCGCACCCGTGCGCAAGTCGATCACCGTGCGAGCGAGTCAGGCCGACGCATTTCACATCTTCACGACGGACATGGACAGCTGGTGGCCGCGTTCGCATCACATCGGCAAATCGCCAATGAAGCGGGTCATCATCGAGGAGAAGGCCGGCGGGCGTTGCTACTCGGAGCAGGAAGACAACACCGAATGCGACTGGGGCTCCGTCCTCACCTGGGACCCACCGCGCCAATTCGTCTTCGCCTGGCAGATCACGCCCCAGTGGCAGTTCGAGCCCGATCTCGCCAAATCGAGCGAGGTCGAAGTGACATTCACTGCGCTCGACGATGGAGGCACCACCCGGGTGGATCTCGAGCATCGTCACTTCGAGCGTCACGGCGCCGGCGCTGCCGCGATGCGCTTGGGCGTGAATTCCCCGAATGGTTGGGGAGATCTCCTCAGTCTCTACGCAGCATGGACCGAGAAGACCTGAGCGCCACCCCGCGAGTGAGCTAACCCGAAGCGGCGGCGCTCACTCGCTCGAGCTGCTCCACGAGCAATTCAACCGACGTTGCCGGCGCCTCGCACGTGTAGCTTCGGCAGACGTACGCGGTGGCGCGCCCCTCTCGTGCTTCGCGTCCGGCGAGGAGCGCGATCCCCGACTCGGGAGACGCTCGCCCACCCGCGATCACGAGCGACGGCACATACCGCGCGGCGGCCGCGCGGTCGAGCGTCTTGAAGTCCTCCGCGGTCGGATCGCCGACGATCGCCAACTCCACCGCGCCGTGAACGAGCATGTCGGCCGCGCCGAGCGCGTGCCCAAACGCCGACGGATAACGTTGCATCGTCTGGATCTGCGTCTCGATGATCCACGTCGCGCGCCTACGCGCATCGACGTCGTGATGCAGCTCGGCCAGCCGCGCCAACAACTCGGCCGCGAGCGACGTTCCCGACGGCGTAGCGTTGTCGGTCACGTCGCGCGGACGGACGACGACCTGCTCGTGGTCGGACGCGGTGTCGAAGAACGCGTTTACGTCGTCGTCCCAGAACAGGCGCACGATCGACTCGCCAAGCTCGCGAGCGCGCGCGAGCCAAGTCTCGTCGAACGCCAGCTCGTACAGCGACAGCGCCGCGAGCGCGAGCGACGCATGGTCCTCGAGATAGCCGGCGATTCGCGCGCGGCCGCCCTTGTACGTGCGAAGCACCCGTCCCTCGCGAACCATCTTATCGAACAGGAATTCGCCGCCCTCGATCGCCACTCGGGCGTACTCGTCGTTCCCGAACGCGCGCGCGGCCTCGGCGATGCCGCGCACCATGAGGCCGTTCCACGACGCCAGCACCTTGTCGTCGAGGCCCGGCCAAATACGCTGCTTGCGAATGTCGTACAACGTCCGCTTGGACCGCGCCACGATCTCGTCCAATTGATCGACTGAGATCGAGAAGCGGCGCGCGAGCGCGCGTTTGTCCCGTGCCGCGACGAAGAGGATGTTGCGGCCCTCGAAGTTGCCGCCGTCGCTCACGCCCCAGTACGCGCGCATGATCGGCGCGTCCGCGCCGAGCGCCGCGTTCAGCGCGTCGGCGTCCCACAGATAGAACTTTCCTTCGTGACCCTCACTGTCGGCGTCGTATGATGAATAGAAGCCCCCATCCGGCGCGCGCATCTCGCGAACGGCCCAATCGATTGTCTCTTCGACCACGCGACGCACCTCCGCGTCGCCCCCACCCGTCGCCTGCCAGAGATGAGCGCCGAGTCGGATGAGCAGCGCGTTGTCGTAGAGCATTTTCTCGAAGTGGGGCACGAGCCAGATCGCGTCGACGGTATAGCGGGCGAAGCCGCCGCCGACCTGGTCGTAGATCCCGCCGCGCCCCATCTGCAGAAACGAATTCGTGACGATCGACAGCGCGCGTTCGGTTCCGGTGCGTGCCCAATAGCGCAGCAAAAAATCGAGCGCCATCGTCGGCGGAAATTTCGGTGCCCCGCCGAATCCGCCGTTTTCCTCGTCGTAGTCATCGGACAAGCGACGATACGCGTGATCGAGAAGCTCCGGTCCGGGGACTCCGCCGCTCCGCGTCGCCTCTTTCGCCATGTCGTACATCTCTCGCACCGACCCGGCGGCGCGCGCGATGTCGGCGGGCTTGTTCCGATACGAATCCGATACGGCCGTGAGGATGCGTTTGAACGTCGGCATGCCAAAGCGCGGCTCGACGGGAAAGTACGTACCGCCGTAGAACGGGACGCCGTCCGGCGTGAGAAACACCGTCATCGGCCATCCGCCGTGACCGATCATCGCCTGAACGGCCTGCATGTAGATCGCGTCGAGGTCAGGCCGTTCCTCGCGATCGACTTTGATGCTGACGAACCGCTCGTTCATCAACGCGGCCGTCGATTCGTCCTCGAACGACTCGTGCTCCATCACGTGACACCAGTGACAGGCCGCGTAGCCGATACTCAGCAGGATCGGCTTGTTTTCGGCTTTCGCGCGCTCCAGCGCTTCCGGTCCCCACGGGTACCAATCCACTGGATTGTTCGCGTGCTGGAGGAGATACGGACTGGTTTCGCTCGCGAGGCGGTTGGGCATTGTGAGAACGGGGCTGACTCGTAGTTTGTCATCCTGAGCGAGCGCAGCGAGTGAAGGACCTACTGTCCCTTCTTAGTACCAGATATGGAGAGCAGATCCTTCGCTTCGCTCAGGATGACAACCTCAAACTAAGCGCGTTGACCTCCAACAAATCCTCTCGTCGCTCCCGCGCCAATCGCGAAGAGCATCAGCCACGACCGGCCGCGCGCCCGGTCGCGTGGTACACCCGCGTCGCCTGGTTCCCCGTCGGCGTGACATTGATCGTGATGTTGACGGCGCTCTTTGCCGTCGAGCCGGTCCGCGACGCGGTCACGGGCGGCAGCGTCGGCGAAGCGCGGCTCGGTATCTCGGCCGGCTACACGGCGCTCGCGCCGCTCTCCGCCGTGCTCGACACGATCACGCTCCTCACCGTCGCGCAGCACATCGCGCTCCTCCTCTGGATCATTCTGGTCTACGTCGGTTGGCGGGTTCGCCCGCGAAGGCAGACGACGCCGTTGCGCGAAGCGGGATACGCCGCGCTCTTTCTCGGCTGCATTCTCGTGACGTACGCCGCCGCGGCGCTGCTGCCACGTCCCATGGCCGCGCTGGCGACGAGCGACGACACTGTCCTCTCGATCGATTTCCACGCGCACTCGAAGTACTCGCACGACGGCCGGCCGGGGTGGACGGAGGACGACGTCCGCAATTGGCATCGCGCGTCCGGCTATGACGCCGCGTACGTCACCGATCACGCCACGTTCGAGGGCGCCGAGCGCGGGATCGCGGCGAACCCGGGTCAGGCGGGTGAGGGCACGATGCTGCTCCAGGGCCTCGAGGCGTTCTTTCGCGGCGAGCACGTCAACATCCTCGGCGCGGGCCGCCGCTACAAAGGATTGACCACGCCCGACCTCAAGGACGTCGACGAGCAATCACTGGCCATCGCCGGCATCATCCCCGCGACGACACCGGTGATCATCGAAACCATTCCGGGCAATTTGGCGAAGATACCCGTCCAGACCACGCAGGGTACGCCCGGCGTGATCGCGATCGAGATCGTCGACGGGTCGCCGCGCGGGTTGTCGCAGACGCGCCGCGAGCGCGCACGAATCGTTCGCATCGCCGACAGCCTCAACCTCGCCCTCGTCGTCGGCTCCGACAATCACGGATGGGGCAGAGCCGCGCCCGGTTGGACGTTGATGCGCATCCCCGGTTGGCGCGGCATGACGACGGACTCGCTGTCGCGCCGCATCGAGGAAGTCCTCCGCGTCGGTCGCCGTGAGTCGACGCGCAACATCGAGCGACGCATCGCCGGCGGATCGGCGCCGATCGCGCTCGCCTTCGCCATGCCGGCGATCGTCTTGCGCATGCTCACGACCCTCTCGCCCGACGAGCGCGTGATGTGGATCGTGTGGGTGTGGGCGATCGCGCTCGCGCCGCGCGTCTGGCGGTTGATGCGATCCCGCCGCGCAACCGGCGCGTGACGTCGGCGCTCGCGCCGGCGATGAACGATCGTCGCTGGCACGCCGCGCTCGCGGTGATCGCGATTTCCGCGATCGTTCGGCTGGCGTTCGCGGCGCTGATTCCCGTTTTTCCGGACGAAGCCTACTACTGGGATTGGTCGCGACGTCTCGCCACCGGCTATTTCGACCACCCGCCGGGCATCGCGGTCGTCATCCGGTTGGGCGCTCTGATCGCCGCGCCATTCGGCATCGCCAGCTCACAACTCGGCCTGCGACTCGGCGTCGCCATCGCGGGTTTCGTTGCATCGTTCGCCACGATCGCCACGGCGCGTCACATCGCCGGTTCACGCGCCGGGCTGCGCGGCGCCTTCGTCATGGCCGCGCTCCCACTCTCGGCGGCCGGTCTCATTCTCGCGACGCCCGACGTCCCGGTGCTCGCCGCGGAAGCTGTCGCGTTGTATTGCGTCGTCCGCGCGCTCGACAGCGACGTCCGCTCACGTGCGTCGCTCGCGTGGTGGACGGCGACCGGACTCGCGCTCGGCGCGGCCTTCGCGTCGAAGTACACGTCGATCTTTTTGCCCGTCGGCGCGCTGATCGCCATTGTTGTGCGGCCGTCCCTCCGCGCGCGCTTTCGCGAGCCTGGCCCGTACGTCGCCTGCATCGTCGCGACGCTGGTCTTTCTTCCGGTGCTCCGGTGGAACGCCGATCACGCGTGGGTCTCGTTTCTCTATCAGGTAAAGCACGGTCTCTCGGCGGGCGAAGGCTCGGCGCTCCGCGCGGCATGGCGGCACGAGGGGGATTTCTTTGGCGGCCAGGCAGGGTTGATCACGCCGATTCTCTTCGTGCTCATCGCTGTTGCCGTGTGGGGGTCACTCAAGTCCGCCTCCGACGATCGCCGTTTCGTCCTCGGCGTCGTCGCGCTCGTCACGTTCGCGTTCTTCACCTACAGCGCCCTCCGACAACGCGTCGAGCCGAACTGGCCGTCACCGGCATACATCCCGGCGATCATTCTCGTGGGCACACAGGACTGGAGTCCGCGCGGAGCGCGTTGGCTGGCCGGCGGCATTTGCCTCGCGGCGCTCGCGTCGATCGTCATCTACGCGCAGGCCGTGACGCCGATCCTCCCGCTCGCGCCGCCGCGCGATCCGATCGCGCGCGCATTCGGCTGGCGCGAGCTCGCCGCGGCCGTCGTCAACGAGGCGGAGGCGACGTCTGCCGAAACGGGAAAGCGCACCTTCCTCGGCGGCGATCGTTACCAGGAGGCCGCCGAGCTCGCCTTTTGGTCGCGCGGCCATCAGACGACCTTCGCCACGAACATCGCGGGGCGTCCCAATCAGTACGACTTGTGGCCGCGCTTCGCGGAGGTTGCGCAGCCCGGCGACAACTTCGTGCTCGTTTTGGACGAGACGGACGAACCGCACGCGGCGCTTCGACTGCTGCAGCCCTACTTCCAGTCAGCGGACCGCGGAATGCTCGTGCCGATGATGCGCGGACCCGGTTTGATCGGCTCGCGGCGGATCTGGACGCTAGTCGGCTGGCGTGGAGGCTGGCCCGTGGCCCGTTAGCGCCTCGTGAATGGGCGCGTTCCCGCGCCGGTGTCCGGACCGCACGCCCTCCAGCAATTTGATGAGCTGGTGTTGCTCGTCGTCGGTGAGGTTGCCCACGGCGTAGTCGTCCGCGTGCCGCATTTCCTCTTCGAGCTCCGTGAGCACGTCGAGGCCGCGCGGCGTGATGTGGCAGAACACCTGTCGCCGGTCCGGTGACGAACGGTCGCGCCGCGCGAGCTCGGCCTTCTCGAGCTTGTCGAGCAGACGAGTGATCCCCGGCGCCGCGTGGATCATGCGGTCGCGAATGACGAGCGTCGGCAGGCCTTCGCTGCCGGCGCCGCGAAGGATGCGCAGCACGTTGTACTGCTGCACGGTAATCCCGGAACGGGCGACGACCTGAGCGAAATGCCGCTCGATGAGCGCTGCCGTTCTGAGAATGCTCACCGCGACTTCGGCTTTCACCGAATGGAAGGGCCTGCGCTGCATGATTTCCGCTTGCAGGCCGCCGTCATCATCTTCGTTGTGTGACGCCGTCGTCACCGTTGTCCTCGCCGGATGTTCCACCGTCGCGGCATCTGCTGCTCCTGAAGCCGGTTACCGCCATGATGATAGATGGGGGACGGGCTTTTCGCGAGACACGAACGCGCACGGCGACCAGCCGACTCCCTTGTATCGCTCAACCGGCGAATCCACCTTTTCCGCCATGCCCCTCGCCAAAGACCTCGCGAGCCATCTCGCCGCCAATCGCGACCGCTCGCTCGCCGAGCTGTTCGAGTTTCTCCGTATTCCCAGCGTCAGCGCCCGCTCCGAGCATAACGCGGACACGCTCCGAACCGCCGAATGGTTCGCCGCGTCACTGAAGTCGATCCATCCTCGCGGGCTGTCAGTTTGTCCGTGTAAATTCGCCGCGCAACTCCATCGGCTTACCGTCTGGTCTAATGAAAGTGAACTCTACGACGTGCTTGTTCGCGTCGATACTGGTGAACACCATATGCTTCACCAGTCCTCCCTTGGTGCTTCCGGCGACATCGAGAAAATTGAACTCGATAGTCTTTCCATCCGGCGACATCTTCGCTTCAAACCGAGCGCGGTTTCCGCCGTCACAATAATGGGTCGCGAGCAAACGGCCGCCGTCGACGTAGAACATAGTGATCTCGTGGTTGGGTGGGCGCCCTCCATCTGTAGTCGCCTCATGGAGAATTGCGGTACCACTGGATGCGAGGCGAATCGTAACGTTGATCGGAATGTTCATAATCGTACCTTGCCACGAACCCTCGAGGGTTTTCATTTTGTCGAACACCTTCTGTGCATCCGATGTGGAAGTGCTATTTGGTTGCGACGTCGTCTGAGCAACAGCGGTCTCGTGGCCCATCACCATTACAAGACAGATCAGGAGTGCTGGTAAAAGTTTTAGCATTTGTTCCGTTCCTTTCGTTCTGAGTAACAACTTTCCAATCCGTGCGGGAGCGTATGGTCTTTTGAACTTCCAAGTCTCCACACGTTGTAATTCGATTGTAAAAAGTTGTACTTAGAGCGTAAGGACGCGGCCAATCAGGATGGCGAACGATTCTTAGAATCGGTGGACTACAACTGTAGGGGTGGCCCTCCGTGGCCACCCGTTCGCCGAATCTCAACCAGGGGTGGCCACGGAGGGCCACCCCTACAGTTGTAGTCCACCATTATCACGGCCCAGACCGATTTGTAACCGAGAAATGACCTTCGACGTAACCGGTCGTACCTGAGTCGGCGGCGCCTGTGAAGCCCGGTTGTTTACCGCCGATCGTCACCTTGAACTCGCCTGGCTCGACGACTGTTCGGCCATCGTCTGTGATCACCGCGAGTTGACGTGGCTCAATGGTAAATCTGATAACGCGGCGCTCTCCTGGTTTTAAGTACACTCGTTCGACCCC
>Ga0207689_10002761_pt1 | contig 16240 bp, 15 predicted proteins | sample KBSMisM52_FD_184312 | JGI IMG/M metagenome (GOLD analysis project Ga0207689, IMG submission 184312) | Miscanthus rhizosphere microbial communities from Kellogg Biological Station, Michigan, USA - KBS Miscanthus M5-2 (SPAdes) (version 2) | ecosystem: Host-associated > Plants > Roots >... | reverse complement strand
TATTCACCGGCAAACGCGCCTTCGAAGCGCCCTCGCTCCAGGAGATGATTAAGCTGCGGCGCAGCGTTACGACGCCGACGAATCCCACGTCTCTAGTAAAGGATTTGGATCCGGCGATTGAGAAAGTCATCGATCGCTGTCTGCAAAAAAATCCAACGGAGCGGCCGGCTTCCGCATTACAAGTCGCGGCGGCATTGCCGGGTGGCGATCCGCTCGCGGCGGCGCTCGCTGCCGGCGAGACACCTTCACCGGAGATGGTGGCTGCCGCGCCTACTGAAGGAATTCTAAGACCCGCGGTTGCGCTGGGTCTGTTCGGCGCGTTTGTGGTGTTGCTGGTCGCATCCTGCTGGATTACGAAGTTTGGATTTCTCTATCGGTTGGCTCCGCTCAATCAATCGCCGGAAGTTTTGCGCGCCCGCGCACACGATATCATTGCGCGCCTCGGATACAACGAGCCCATGATTGACAGTGCCGATGGCTTTGTTATCAAGCGCGATTACCTCAACTATTTCGCGTCCCACAATAATTCAGTTAATCGCTGGGATAAGCTGCGAACCGAAAAGCCCGGCCCTTACCGTTTTTGGTATCGCGAAAGTCCTCGGTATCTCGAGACTGGCGAGGGCGTTGTCACCCCCGATGCACCGGCCTTGGATGTTTCGGGGATGACGATGGTCTATCTCGACAGTGAAGGGCACTTGCATTGGTTTGTGCACGTACCGCCGCAGAGAGAGTCAGGAAACACGGCGCAGAATCCGGCCGACTGGGCCGCACCATTTCGCGAAACAGGTTTGGACATCGCTAATTTTCAGAAGGTGCCGTCGACCTGGATTCCATTGCATGCGTATGACGAGCGCGCAGCCTGGGACGGGGCTGATCCTTTGCAGCCCGAACAAAAGGTGCACGTGGAAGCGGCGGCTTTCCACGGCAAGCCGGTTTACTTCGAAACGACGTATCCGTGGGACCTGCCGCTTCGGCAGGAGCAAACGCCGCAAACCCGCATTGAGCAGGTCTTTATGGTTTCCACCATCGCGGTTTTTATGATTGCGTTGATTGGTAGTGCTTTGATTGCGCGTCACAACCTGCGTTTGGGTCGCGGTGATATTCAAGGAGCGCTGCGTGTGGGTTTTGTATATTTCATCGTGCGCATGCTTGAGTGGCTCTTCACGACGCATCACCCCGGAACGGTTGAAGGTGAGTTCTTTCTCATGCTGGTCCATCTTTCGGTTGCCGTTTTCACGGGATTTTATCTTTGGCTGTTGTACATCGCGCTCGAGCCATTTCTGCGACGCCGGTGGCCGCATCGAATCATTTCGTGGAGCAGATTGCTGAGAGGAGAGTTCCGCGATCCGCTCGTCGGCCGCGACATCCTGATTGGCGCCGCCTGCGGAAGTCTAATCAATCTCCTGTTGCTGTCGAAACCCGCAGTCCTGCGATTGCTGGGAATGCCTTTTGAGTTGATAGACAGTCCCGGTACTAGCCGCGTTGGCGCGCACTTTTTTGAGCGGTTAACTTCGCAGATGAGTGCAGCACTGTTTCTGTCGCTGATCATGTTCTTCCTGTTGCTGCTGGCGGTGATCATCCTGCGCAGCCAATGGGTCGCGCTGGCAGTCGTTCTGCTGCTGACAACTTTGTTTGGAACGCTTGTCACCGAGGGAGGTCCAGCGAGTTTGGTTTCTGCGGCGTTGATGGGGTTGGTCCTGATTTTCCTGCTGTACCGGTTTGGCCTGTTAGCGTTGTCGGCGGCGCTGCTTTTCGCGCACTTATCCGTGTTCTATCCGATCACGTCTGAATTAAGTGCCTGGTATGCAATTGATTTCGTGATTGCGGCAGCATTGTGCGTGGCACTGGCCGCGTTCGCTTGTTACACAAGCATGGCGGGACAGAGCTTATTCGGCGGGAAGTTGTTAGAGGATTAGCTGGTGCCGCCGAATGTCGAATTATGTTTGCAAGGATTCGAGACCATTACTGAAGAACAATTCAAACAGATCCAATCGCTTTGTCGCGAATGGTTGAGCGAACCTGCAACAAATCGTGAGAGTCGATTAACCATTCCCGCCGGCGCTGTCCTTCCTCAGTCCATTACGGTTGAAATCAAGGGTATTTTGACATTCGACGATGTGCTGATTACTTCAGCAGTCGATACGAAAACAGGTGTCTGCTACACGAAACTGATCGGAAAATCAGGCGACCCAGGAACGTTCATCGATTCACCATTCGAGATGATCGGGGCCGGCGAAGCGCCGCAGCCTGACAAGACCAGATCGCAGTCCCCGGCTTACGCCAGTGAAAGAGTGACGGATGGGGTGATTAATCCGCATCCCGAAGAACGAACAGCGTTTCGTGATAAGTCGGCACGTGGAGAATATCTGCTTTGCTCAAATGGAATTGTGCTCGGCTCTTCCTCACTCGAGAAAACGAAATCCACAGATCAGCGAACCGGGCGATTCTTTCCCACCGATGATTACTACGAAGTCGCCGAAATCTTTGAGGCGTTCCCGCAAGCGGAAAACGATTGGCTGGAAACGAATGTGCGCGAGGCCTACGGCCTGACGGATGACGATGCGGAAGACTTTCGCAGGAAGTTCAATGAATTGTGCGAACGTATCGACGCGTTGAAACTTTATGTCGCAGATGAGAGTGGAAAGCAGATTGCGACGACCGAACTAAAGCTTGAAGACTTGTCCCAGTTTTACCGCGATGAATCTGAGCGTTGGTTGCATGTGCGCTTTGTTGCGAGCGGCGCATGAGGTGGCACGCGCATCTTGCGGTTGATTTCACGGGCGCCCGTCCCACGTTTGACCGCGGCGTAATTTCTCAATAACTTCACAGCCGATTAACCCGTTCGAAGGAGAAGATGATGAAACGACTCGTATGTTCTGCACTGCTGGTTTTCGGCTTTGTCATCAGTTCGCAACCGCAGACACCGCCGGCAGCCGCCGAACTCACCAAGCTCTTGAATGAGTTTCTCGCGGGCGCCTCGCACAACGATGCGGCGATGCATGATCGGTTCTGGGCTGAAGATGTGATCTATACCGGCTCGAGCGGACGCCGCCGCGGCAAGGCCGAGATCATGAAGGACGTGCGTTCAGCGCCGGCGCCGAAACCGGACGACCCCAAGACTACCTACACCGCCGAAGACATTCGTATTCAGCAATACGGCCACACGGCCATTGTCGCTTTTCGTCTGGTCGCGACGACTGAGAAGGACGGGAAAACTGAAGTCGCGAATTACCTAAACACGGGCACTTTCCTGAAGCGCAAAGGCAAGTGGCAAGTCGTCAGTTGGCAGGCGACGAAAGCGGCGACAAGCTGACACCGCCAGGCATATGTCATTTGACTTGTTTTTCGGACTTGAAATTAGCACTACGCGCAATAAACCAAGCCGAAATTGCCTGCGAGTTGGTATAATTTCCTCCCCATTCCTCATTTAGTTCAAATAGCGCAAGTTCGTTAAGCCCTATCGCACACGACGTGAAACTCGCTTTCTTCTCAGTAATCCTGATTGTTTCTTTCGCTTGTTCTCTTGCGGCGCAACAGATAGATATCGTCACCGCGCCAATGCACATGCGTGGTTTGATGCCGGTCGTCGAAGTAAAGCTCAACGGACAGGGACCATTTGCTTTCATGATCGACACGGGCGCAGGAATGCAAGCTGACATCGATCCGTCGGTCGCCGCACGGTTGAAACTTCCTTTGAGTGGCAGAGCAATCAACGGCGATCCCTCCGGCCAAAATGATCGAGAGGTCGCCACGGCTATGATCGAGTCGCTGACGATCGGGAAAGCAGAGTTTCGGAATGTCACCGCCGTCGTGCGTCCGCAACGAATCACCAAGGACTATCCAGAGATTGATGGCATCCTCGGCTTCGCGCTGTTCACGGACTATTTATTGACACTCGATTACCCTGCAATGCAAGTAAGGTTGGCGCGCGGTGTTCTGCCGCCCGCAAACGGCGGCGACATTTTGAGTTTTGAGATCGAGAACCGGATTCCCGTCATTGAACTCGCGATTGGAAGAATCCATGTGCCGGCGCATATCGACTCTGGGAATTTCGTCGCGGGCTTCATCCTGCCGGAAGAGATCGTCGAACAGCTTCAACTGCAATCAGCGGCCATCACGGTCGGCGGCGCGCGATCGGTTACGAATCGAATTCAACTCAAACAGGTGCAACTGCGCGACACGATTCGTCTGGGTCGCTTTGAATATCCACAGCCGACGATTGCGTTTCCCGCACTGTCAGAAACCAACATCGGCTTCAACGTGTTGCGCGATTTCGTGATCACTTTCGATCAAAAGAACCGGCGCATGAAATTGCAGCGCGGGTCTTGATAAGATGCGGCGATGCGAAAACGTAAAGTCGCCGTCAAAGTCAACGACCTGGTGCAACGCGGCTACGTTTACTACCTCACGGAACCAACCGGCAAAAACTTTCATCCAGATTTCACCCCTGAGCTGACGCCGAAAGAGATGCTTGAACTCGGCGTCTTCGGCGGCAAGTATCTGACTGATTGCCGCAAAGAATTCCCCGCTTCGTGGTTTCATAAAGCGAAACTTTGTCACGCGAAGCATGATCCGCAACTCAATTTCTTCAAGGTGAACGCCTCGCAGCCGCTCTCGGTCTGGAAGAAGAATGGCTGGATCTATCACGAAGATCCGCGCGGTTGGTTTCAATGGTATTGTCGCTACTTCATGGGTCGCAGATGCCCTGACGACGAACGCCAGATCAAACGCTGGCGTGCCGTGCGGCGACACATCGCGCAGATCAAAACAAACTGTCCACCCGGCACGCTCGATTGCCGAAGACGACAGCGACAAGCGCTGTTGCACTGGGCCTACGACTCGCGAAAGATTTGATGGTCAACATGGACACGATCCGAATCATCCTCACCGTGATCAGCGGGGTCTGCTGGACGATTGTCTACATCGACGGCATTCGCATCGGCTTCCGTGACAAGTCGTATGCGATTCCATTCTACGCACTGGCGCTGAACTTCGCGTGGGAACTGCTGTACACGTACTTCGGATTTCGCGAGAACGGCGTCACAGTGCAGAACGTCTTCAACGCCGTCTGGTTCGCATTCGACGTGGGAATTCTCTACACCTATTTCAAGTTTGGGCGGAAATACTTTGCCGGGCGACGCTCTAATCCATCCGCTAACGCAGATACTGACACAGCGTACCTGCCCGCTAACGCAGGCGGTGCTGACATGTTCATCGCGTGGAGCGTACTCGGAATCATCACCGCGTTCGGGGTGCAGTATGCCTTTCGTCGCGAGTTCGGCGTCTCAAAGGCCGCGGCCTATTCGGCGTTTCCCCAAAACCTCATTATGTCCATTCTCTTCGTCGGAATGCTGGTGAAACGGGGCAGCCGGGAAGGGCAGAGTCTCACCATCGCAGTTAACAAATGGATCGGAACACTCGCGCCGACGATCCTCTACGGGGCAATCGGCGAGGGGGCATTTCCGCGTGGAAGCTTTCTGATTCTGACAGTGGGAATATTCTGTTCGGTGTTCGATGTGATTTACATTTGGCTGCTGGCGAAAACTAAGCCGATGCGTTCCGGATTGCCTGTTAAGAATGCTCGCGGAACAGTCGATTGAAATCGAAAGCGGTCGCCTGACCTAACCAGGAGAATTGTCCGGTCTCCTGAATTTCTTTCGTTAACGCGAGCACACCGGTCCAGGCCGCGCGCGCGAGGGAACTGCCCAGCGAAATCCTGCGGACGCCGAGATCACTTAACTGTTGAACCGTAAGATCATAATTCTTTGAGTAGAGCAGCACGTTTACGGGCTTTGGCGCGGCCGCTTTCACGATCGCCGCAATTTCTTCCGCACTAGTAAACCCGGGAGCATAGAGGCAATCGGCGCCGGCTTCAGCGTATGCCACCAAACGATCCAGTGACGTGCGCAATGGATCAGGAGCGCCAACGAGATGCGCCTCACAGCGGGCCGTGAGGACAACCGCGACCCCCGTGGAATCAATTGCGACGCGCGCCGCTTTGATCCGCTCAACCGCAAGCGCGAAATCGTAGAGTGGCGTCTCGTCATTGCCGGTCGAATCTTCGACAGACAATCCGGCAACGCCGGTTTCTACGCACCGGCGCACGTTCTCAGCGACGCCGGCTGGGTCGTCCGCGAACGCATTCAGGAAATCCGCATTGACCGGCAGCGAGGTACTCGCGGCGATGTCACGAAAATGGTCGAGCATCATGTCCAGTTCGACGCCGCCATCAGGCAAGCCCTGCGCAAAAGCAAAGCCGGCCGACGTGGTGGCGAGCGCTTTGAAGCCCGCATGCTCGAGATAAATCGCCGAACCAACGTCCCAAGGGTTCGGCAGAACAAAGCATCCGGATTTGTGTAGCGCCTTGAACTGCTCAACAGCGGAAACTTGTTTGCTATTCATGAGCGAAATACTACCATTGCGCGAATGATTGTTCTTGAAACCGAGCGGTTGATACTCTCGCGCCTCGATCCGGATCGGGACTCGGAGTTCATTGTTGGGCTCGTTAACGGGCCCTCGTTCCTTCGTTACATCGGCGACAAAGGTGTGCGCACGCTCGCGGATGCGCGGCGATACATTACTGATGGGCCGCTGAAGAGTTACGAGACAAATGGTTATGGCCTCTACAAAGTCGAATTGAAAAGCAATCTGACGCCCATTGGAATGTGCGGGCTCATCAAACGCGACACTTTGCCTGATGCAGATATCGGTTTTGCTTTTCTGGAAGAGTATTGGGGCGCAGGTTACGCGTACGAATCGGCCGCCGCGGTGATGAGCTATGCGCGCGAAAAGCTCAGCATCAAACGCGTGCTGGCGATTACCACACCGGACAATGTCGCTTCGGGCAAACTTTTGAATAAGATTGGGTTGAAATTTGATCGGCTGATCCAATTAACCGCTGACTCGCCCGAAGTGAAGTTGTTCACGACAGACTGCGATGAAGCGAGCGAGAAAGACGGACATGGGTACTGATCAGATTGAGCGCGTGCGGCGAATTTGCTTAGCGCTCCCCGGCACGTGGGAAAAGATCTCGCATGGCGAGCCGACGTGGTTCGTGGGCAAGAAAGTATTCGCGATGTTTTCGAACAATCATCACGGCGACGGTCATATTGCCGTGACCGTCCCGGCGGCGATCGGTATTCAGGAAATGCTCATCAAAAAGTCGCCAAAGAAGTTCTACCGGCCACCCTACGTCGGCGTGCGCGGTTGGGTTGGCATCGAAGTGGATCGCGTTAACGACAAAGAGTTGGCGCAGCATGTGCGCGAAGCGTGGATGCTAATTGCGCCACGAAAGGTGCGGTCACAACTGGAGCCGAAATAAGACGACTCACATGGGTACCTACATCGCATTCCTCCGCGGTATTAACGTAGGCGGCCAAAAGCTGATCAAGATGCAGGAGCTGGTGCGAATCTTCAGTGCTGCCGGATGCCGGAACGTCAGGACTTACCAGCAGGCCGGCAACGTCATCTTCGAATCACGATCGACCAGCCGAAAGAGTCTGACGAAAAAGATCGAAGCTGCGCTCGCAGCCGACTTGGGATATCGCATACCGGTCGCGGTGAGGAGCGTCCCGGAGCTACAACAAGTCATCGCGCGCAACCCCTTCATCAAATTCAACCGGTCAAAAGATCTGATGCTGCTGGTCGTATTTCTCGCTGAAGATCCAAATCCGAAACCCTCCCTGCCGTTCATTTCAAAAAGTGAAAAGGTTGAAATCTTTGCCGTGGCTGATGACGTCGCGTTTGTCGTCGCGCGGCGCAAGAAAAACGGATGGTTCGGATTTCCGAACGGCGTCGTCGAAAAAGCTTTCAAAGTGGTGGCAACCACGCGCCAATGGTCAACTGTGCAGAACGTCGTCAAGGCGGCCGCTGCCTGAAGCGGCCGCAAATGTATGAGAGGGAGGTTCAAATTCAAATGAAGATTGCATTGACTATCATCACGGTGGTTTTGTTGGCATGCGTAGCTCCAACTCTCGCAAACCAGGATCGCAAGGCTGACGCTGAACAGGAGTTGCGGAAGCTCGTGCAGACCTGGGACGAGGCTTACGTCAAAGGTGACACCGAAACTCTCGGCCGCCTGCTCGCTGATGAATTTGCGTTTGTGGGCGGCCCCAAAAAAGCCGATTATCTCGCGTCTTTCAAGACGCGTAAGGCGAATTCGATCGTGTCTGCGGTGAGCGCCGACGTACAGGTGCAGATTTATGACGATATGGCGATCGTTACCGGCCTTGACGCAATTACCGTGAAAAATGTCGGGCAGGATCTGTTGACGAAATGGCTTTACATGGACGTCTGGGTGAAGCGGGGCGGCCGTTGGCAATGTGTGAAGACTTACTCGGCTCCAGCTACGCGCTAGGCTGGTTAGTGAACCGAATCGGTTTTCCGTTTCTCACCGATTGGTAGACTGCATTAACCAGTTCGACGGATTTGTAACCATCAAATGCGGTAACCGCGGCCGGCGTGCCGTTCACAATTGAATCGACGAACGCTCGGTCTTCCTGCACGTAACCCCACTTTTCTTCTTTGGAAAGTTGGTGCATCGAAAGTTCGGTGTGCTTTCCACTCAAGCCTTCGCTGAAAATCAGACTTTCCATTTCGCGCGTGGCGATGGTGGCGTGATGGCAAAAGACTTCGACGCGTTCGAAAGGAAAAAGCCAGCTGGCATCCGACGATGAGGCCAGCGTCGCGTGCATCCCGCCTTCGAACACGAGCAATACGGAAAAATCGTCCATCTCGATGTACTCATGCTTTGAACCGATCGCTTGCAGGCTCTTCACTTCGCCAAACAAAAATCGCAGCATGTCGAACATGTGAATTGTTGTCTCGTACAAAAAGCCGCCGGTGATTTTCGGATCGGCGACCCATTTCGGATTGAGCAACTCGCCGCGATTCATTTTCACGTGCGCAGAATGCGGCCGATGAGTTTCCGTCAGCATGCGTTTCAACTCAGCGTAGACGGGCGCGAATCTGCGGTTATGCCCCACCTGAAACACTCGATCGTTGCGCTCGACGGCCTTTAGCAGACGGCGGGCATCGGTAATCGTGGTGGCCATCGGTTTTTCGCAGAAGACGTGCTTGCGTTCCTCGGCCGCGAGAATGGCCAGCTCAGTATGCTGTGTGTTCGGCGTCGCGATGTAGACAACGTCGCACGTCGCCAGCACTTCAGCAACGCTGTGCGCGACCGAAGCACCGACCGATTGCGCCAATTGCGCAGCCTGAAGCTTCTTGATGTCGTAGACGGCGGCGACTTCAACACGATCGTCGCGCGCCAGAATCGATGCGTGTACACCGGCAATGTAGCCGGCGCCGAGAAAGCCTAGCTTCGGTTTCGACATAAGAAGTTATCCGCAGATTACAGTGATTACACAGAAGAGGTTAAAGGTCTTTGGCCTTTGGTTCCTGGTCTTTGTTTGCTCTGACTTTTGCTTACTGCTTTCCGCCTTCTGTTAGCACCTGATCTACGGCCGCTTTCGCGTCACGCGCCAAGGCAAACGGGTCGCGGTCCCAGTACTCGGGTCGAAAAATTTCCACGCTCGCGTTTGCCTCATAACCGATGCGCCGAAAAGCTGCGATTATTTCTTTCAATGGCAGAATCCCAAGACCGGGCAAGAGGCGATGCGCGTCGGTCAATTGCTCACGCGGCATTTTTTCGGCGTCGTCGATATGAAAAATAAAGAGACGCTTCGGGTCGAGCGCCTCGATCATTCTGATCGTCGAGCCGCCGGTATAGAAATGAAAGCTGTCGATCACTAGACCGATGTTCCGGCGATTCACGTTCTGAACGATCTCATCCGCCAGGTCTAACTTCTGAACGCTACAGTCTTTCTGCCCCAGGAACTCGAAAGCCAGCGCGACACCGTGTCTTTCAGCGATCGAAGCCAGCTCTCTCAATACGCGCACGGATTCCTCGATTATGTCAGAGCTGCTGGTCAACTCCGGCGGCAGCTTGCCCGGTACCACCACGACGTACGGACATTCGATTGCGGCAGCAATCGCGCTTAACTCTTCACACTCAGCCTTTATTTTTGCGTAAGCAGGCGCGTCACGAAACGTGATGTGCTCGATCGAATTGATGCTGAGCGGTTTGATTTTGTTTTCGTCGAACAGCGTTTTCAGATCGTTTGGCGATTGCTGCCGAAGAAATGCGCGGAGCTTCGCGGCCCAGATTTCGAGACAGTCAAAACCGGCGGCCGCAGCCGCGCGAATGTCGGTCGCGAGATCGGCCTTCATCGTCGTAGCGCCATTAAATGAAAGTTTCATTGCGTTATTAGTTTAAAGTCGTCGGCCGGTGTCTCTCTCAAACAGCTGTGCCTTCGTCAAGTCGAAGCTGATCCATGCAGAACGGCCGCTGTCGGCGCGAAACCCTCCTGGTGTTCGTGCAATGATTTTTTGCGAGCCCGTCTCGACGATCACGAAAGTTTCGCTGCCCATCAACTCGGTAACATACACCGTCACGGGCGCCCAGTGATTACTTTGAATGGTTGAGACACGCACATGCTCAGGCCGAACGCCGAACGTGCATGCATTCCGTCCCGACGTTCGATTCAGCAATTCCTCAGTGAGTGCAACGCTGAGACCGTCACTAACGAAAACGCGTTGCGATAGATCGATGCGGCCGTCAATCAGATTCATGCCGGGACTACCGACGAATTCTGCGACGAACCGATTAGCCGGCCGATCGTAAATCTCGAGCGGCGTGTCGAATTGCTGAAGCTTACCTCTATTCATTACTGCAACGCGGTTCCCGAGCGTCATTGCCTCAGCCTGATCGTGGGTGACATACACTGTAGTCGTCGCCAGAGTTTGCTGCAGACGCTTCAACTCACCGCGCGTCTGCAGACGCAATTTCGCATCGAGATTCGACAGCGGCTCGTCCATCAAAAACGCGCGCGGATGTCGCACAATCGCACGCGCCAGAGCAACCCGTTGACGCTCGCCGCCTGACAAATCACGTGGCCGGCGCGCAAGCAGTGGTTCGATTTCAAGCAGCGCTGCGGTCTGCGACACCTGTTTCTGAATCGCCGACGCCGCGAGTTTTCTAACACGCAACGGGTACGCAATGTTCTGTGCGACGGTCAGGTGCGGATAGAGCGCATAGCTTTGAAAAACCATCGCGACGTCTCGACGTTGCGGTGGAATGTTGTTCACGCACTGTCCGTCAATGCGAATGTCGCCCGCGCTCGGCTGCTCTAATCCCGCGATCATCCGCAGCGTAGTTGTCTTGCCGCAGCCGGAAGGTCCAAGGAAGACGACGAACTCGCCGTCACCAATCTCCAGCGAAAGATCATCGACGATAGCAGCGGCACCGAAGGCCTTAGTGAGATTGAATAAAGAAATGCTCATGGTTTCGGGTATCGGGTGTCAGGTGCCAGCCCCTAACGCTATCTTTGACTCACTAACGCATTTCGCAGCGCGTACATCTGTTTGCCTAGCGAATTGATGTCTGACTGGATATGTTCAACTGTTCGTGTCAGCAAATATCGCAAGCGGACCGCAATCTCCAGTTGTGTTTCCAGTTCCGCCAGTGACGCTTGAGCCATTGACAAGTGATGCAGGTACTCCTTGAGGTGCTCTCGCGTATGACCTTCAGCAATGTTTGAAGGAATTGAAACTGCTGCTCGGCGAATTTGACTCGTGAGACCATACATTTCTTGTTTCGGAAAGTCCTGAGTTAGCACGTAAACGTTCTCAACCAGAATCATCGCGGCTTGCCAAACTCTTAGTTCGCGAAAACTTTTCATTTGGAAGCTCCTTTCAAAATCTAGTCTTAGCAAAATTCCGGCACCTGAAACCGGACACCCGAAACCTGTATTACCCCTTAACGGCACCCAGCGATAATCCCCGCACAAGGTATTTCTGCACCGCCAGTGCGAAGGTGAGGATTGGCACGATGGCGACGATGGACGCTGCGCTCATCGCGCCCCATTTGATTCCGTACTGGGTCACCCGGCCCGCAATCCCAACCGGCAATGTCATCGCGTCATCGGTCTGCGTCATCACCAGGGCAAACAGAAATTCATTCCACGAAACGACCAGACAAAACACTGCGGTCGCGGCAAGACCGGGCGTTACCAGTGGGAGAACAATTCGGCGAAAAGCTCCCAGCCGCGAGTCGCCATCGACCATCGCTGCCTCTTCCAGATCACGTGGCACTTCAACGAAGAAGCCACGCATCATCCAGACAACAAACGGCAAATTGAAAGCGGTGTACACGATTACCAACGACACTCGCGTATTCACCAAACGCAGGTCACGCATGATCAGAAAGAGCGGCACGGCTGTCACAATCGCGGGCATCATGCGCGTGGACAGAATCCACAGCGCTAACTTTTGATCAAGCCTGCGCGGCAAACGAAATCTCGCGAGCGAATACGCCGCCAGTGTTCCCAGCACCAGTGCGCAAGCAGTCGAGCCCAGCGCAACGATCAGACTGTTAGCCAAATACTGCCCAAATGATCTTCCGAGAAATGCGTCCGAGTAGTGCTCAAGCGTCGGTGAAAAGGAAAACCATTTGGGCGGCACTGCGAATTGATCGACTTCATGCTTTAAAGAGATCGTCAGCATCCAATAAACCGGCGCGAGCGCCAGCAACAGCGCCAGCAGAGCCACCATGTACTTCAGAATTGTTCGCATCCGGTTCAATCGCAATCGCAAGCTGCCCGCCTTCGGCTCTGCCCAGACTGCAGACCGGCCGTCGAAATCAGCGCGTCATTATGGATTCACCGGCGACTGTACACCAATAAGTCTTGCCACAATCAGACTTTTGCGGTAAAAACAGCGCGCACGCAAAGACCGCGTGGCGATGGGTTCATTGCGCGGTTTCCCGATGTTTGCGCGCGCGGAACCCATAAAGCCCCAGAGGCCGCGCCGCTGAACCCACTCGACTCTCGAACGTATACACGATGCGATCGTCAGCGTCCTGATCGATCTTAAAGAAGGAGAAACACAAAATGTTTTCGTCCCTTTATTGGCGTAGAGCCTCTGCTCGGATTCTGTTAATCGGTTTCACCGTGATTGCCTGCGTCGGTGTCGCGATGTCACAAGCGCAGAGCAATGCCGCCGACCTGCAAGGTACGGTGCGCGATCCACAGGGAGCCGCCGTGCCTAACGCCGCGGTCACTGCGAAGAACTCAGCGACGAACGTCAGTCGTGAAGCAACCACCAACGACGAAGGCTTCTATAAGATCGTCAATCTGCCTCCAGGCGATTACGCGGTGACAGTAACTGCGCCGAACTACAAAACGGCCATTCTTCCGATCGTTAAGATCACAGTCGGCCAGACTGCAGTTCAGGACATCCCGTTGGAAATTGGCGAAGTCAGCGCGACGGTTACCATTCAAGGTGCGTCGCCGACGATCGTCGAGACCACAAACACGGCAGTCGCCTCGACAATCGATCAGCAGCGAATTGAGAACCTTCCGATCAACGAGCGCAATTACCTTTCGTTCGCGCTCACCTCCTCGATGGTGGGTCGTGATAATGGGAGACCGATTGGACCAGCGCCCACGACCGGTCTGAACTTTGGTGGTCAGCGCGGTCGTTCGAACCTGGTTCAGGTCGATGGCGCGGACAACACAGACAATTCAGTCAATGCGTCGCGTTCCACGGTTAGCCAGGAGGCGGTGCAGGAGTTTCAGGTCGTCACCAATTCTTTCGCGCCTGAGTTCGGGCGCTCGGCCGGCGGCGTCGTCAATGTCGTCACGAAGAGCGGCAGCAACGATTGGCACGGAAATGTATTCGGCTTTCTCCGTCACAAGAGTTTTCAGGCGCGCAACCCATTTGCTCCGGTCGACAAGCCCGCGTTTACGCGCGCGCAGTACGGAGGAACGTTGGGTGGACCGCTCGATAGGGATCGCACATTCATCTTTGCCTCGTTCGAACAAAGACAGCGTCATGAGTCCGGGTTTTTTACCAGCAACGTCGCCACAGGTTTGACGGGCAGTGTCACGATCGGGGCGCCGTTTCTACCGTTCACTCAGACGTTTCCGAACTTACGGCCTGAACAGGCTACATATGTGAACACCGGACTCACCCAAGCGCTCGCGCTCATTGGCGGAGGACAGGTCGCGCAAGGTACCGCGCTGGCCGGAGCAATGGTTCAATATGCAACACTGGCGTCGAGCGGCAGTCTCACGGCGCTTACTGGAACAAATCCTTTGATTAGTCCCGGCGGCGCGATTCCCGCGGGAACGGTCATTGGCCCGCGCTTTTTCCTGACTGGCGCACCGGTGCCAAACGGGACGGTTAACGCGGCGGGACAGCCGATCGCATTTCGCGCGTTGAATAACTTGCAGCGCGTCTTTCCCGTAACGGATCGCACCACTTTCAACTCAATCAGGTTCGATCACTTCATCGACGAGGCGCAGAAGCATCACTTCTCCTTCCGCTTCGGCTACAACCCGAGCACGATTACCGGCATTCAGGTTGAATCACAAAACCAGTCGCTGGGCCAAAACGATTTCTCGCGCACCGGCATTCAGAAGCTGAAAGATGTGAGCGCGGTTGCCACGCTCGGATCGACGCTTTCAGCGCACATGTTCAATGAGTTTCGGTTCAACTTTGGAGAGCGCCGCGCGACTTTCAAATCGCAAAACGGCGACGCCGTGGCCTTCAACATCTCCGGTACTGCGTTTATCGGGCGCGAATTATTTTCGCCGGTGGTGCGAACTGAAACGCGTTACGAATGGACTGACAATTTACAGATCGTTAAGGGTATGCACACCTTCAAGTTTGGCGGCGACATTGCGTTCATCAGAATTCCGGAAGCGATCTTCGAACTCAACTTTGCGGGTCTCTTTAACTTCGGCGGACTGACGGCCACGACGCTCGCCGCATTTCCGACCTTGGGCACGTTGCCACCGCCGGATTTCACACCGGTGCAGCAGTACGGTTTGGGGTTCCCGTCGAACTACATTCAGGGATTCGGAAATCCGGTGAGCCGTATTGGCAATAAACCGGTCGCGTGGTTTGCGCAGGACTCATGGCAGATTCGCAGGAATTTCACATTGAATTATGGCGTGCGTTACGACTACGAAATTACCGAGCAGATTCCGACAGTGCCGTTCCGGGATCCGCTGTCGGGCATTTCGCTTTCCGCTGCTGACCTGCTCGCCGCACAAGACGCGATGAATGTTCAGCAAGGATTCCCGCGCGACAAGAACAACTTTGCTCCGCGGGTCGGTTTCGCCTGGGACATCAAGGGCGACGCCAAGACGGTGATTCGCGCGGCGGCCGGCATGTTCTATGACCATCCGTTGCTGGCAATTGCCTTCAACTCAGACATTGCCGACGCGGCACAACAACAACAAGGCATCCTGATTCCCGGTAACCCGGCGCCGAACCAACTCTTGAACGCAGTCCAGGTTTTCCAGGGAACTGTTTGCCCGCAGACCGGCGGCAATCCCGTCTGCGCACCGGGAGTTTTCACGCCCGGCGTAGCATCGACCGCGCAATATCAATTCGGTCGCATGCGCTTCAACGATCAGACTTTCCCGGGTTTTGGTCCGGTCTTACCCTTCACGCTTCACGTGAGTAAGGACTTTGAGTATGCCTACGCGAACCAGGCGAACTTCACGATTGAGCGGCAGTTGACGAAGGACATGTCGATCTCAACGGGCTACTTGTTCGTGGGCGCGCATCACTTGCCGCATCCACTGGACGTGAACGCACCGCGCACCGATTTGCAAATTCAAAACTACGTACGCTGCTTCGGCACGCTGCCGACCAACACCACTGCCGTGGCGACAGTGAATCCGGCCGCGTGCAGCAATATCGTCGCGCAGCCGATTCCAGGAATTATTTCGGTAACCACGCGCGGCGGTGTCGTGCTCCCCGCGGCCGCGAATTTCTTCAGGCCAAACGCACCGAACTACTTCCTTGTTCAGGCAGTTACCGGCGGCGCAGTCACTCCAGCCGTGTTTAATGGTGCGCTGGCCGCCTCCGGCACACTGCGAACGCCGGGCGCCATCTCGCCGTTTGGATCGATCAACGCGCAGAGCTCTGACGGGAACTCCGTTTACCACGCGATGAATATCGACCTCAAGAAGCGCTTCTCGAATAATTTCCAGTTTCTCGCTTCTTACACGTGGTCGCATTCGATCGACGATTCGTCAGACTTGCAGACACTTTTGCTGCCGCAGGACAACCGAAACTTCCGAGCTGAAAGAGCAAACTCATTGTTCGATCAGCGCCAGCGATTCGTCTTCAGCGGAATCCTGGCGTCGCCGCCTACGTGGCGTTC
>Ga0207689_10002760_pt1 | contig 16241 bp, 17 predicted proteins | sample KBSMisM52_FD_184312 | JGI IMG/M metagenome (GOLD analysis project Ga0207689, IMG submission 184312) | Miscanthus rhizosphere microbial communities from Kellogg Biological Station, Michigan, USA - KBS Miscanthus M5-2 (SPAdes) (version 2) | ecosystem: Host-associated > Plants > Roots >... | reverse complement strand
ATGCCGATCTCCCGTGCCGGATAGTCGATGAACCCGAGCGCCAGCGGCACGTTGGCGGTGCGCGCGAGGTGATAGAACCCCGACTTCCAGAATTCGGTGCGGCTCCTTGTGCCCTCGGGCGCGATCGCGAGGCGGAACACGCGGTTGCCGCGGAACTGCGCCGCCATCTCTTCGATGAATCCGGTCCGTTCCCTCCTGTTCACCGGGATGCCGCCCCAGCGCAGGAGGAGCGGTCCCAGGAGCGGCACGCGGAAGAGCGAATCCTTGGCCGCGAAGCGAAAGGAGAGGCCGATCATGAATTTCAGGCAAAGGCCGATCGCCGTGTCCCAGTTCGACGTGTGCGGGTAGAAGATCACAACGCAGCGCTCGGGCACGGGCTCCGCCAGAATGACCTTCCAGCCGGCGGCGGCGAGCGCGGTCGAGCCGAACCACGCCGCAAATCCGCCCACGAGCGGCCGATCGATGACGGACGCCGCTGCAGGAGGATGCGGGGGAGACACGGGCGAAGGGAAGAACGACGAAGGGAACCTCGACGCGCACGAAAGTCTAGCAAATCGGCCATCGGCAACTGTCGGACCCGGCCCCACTGGCCGGTCAGGCTCGGTAAAATCCGCGACGTGGACAAGGAAGCGTCGGTGGAACCTTCGGTGCAATCGTCGATGCAGATTTCGACGCCGACCTCGGCGCAACCTTCAGGTGCGCTTGCCGACGCGATCGACGCCGTGCTGCCGCAAATGCAATGCAAACAGTGCGGCTATGACGGCTGCCGTCCGTACGCGGACGCCGTCGCCGCGGGCGCGCCGATCAATCGCTGCCCGCCCGGAGGCGACGCGCTCGTCGCGACGCTCGCATCGGTCACCGGTCGCGAGCGCATCGCGCTGGATCGGAGCTGCGGCGAGGCCCATGCGCTCACACTCGCCCGCATCGACGAAGCGATCTGCATCGGATGCACGCTGTGCATCGAAGCGTGCCCGGTCGACGCCATCGTCGGCGCGGCGAAGCGCATGCATACGGTGCTCCCTGCGCTTTGCACCGGATGCGAGCTGTGCGTCGCGCCGTGCCCGGTCGACTGCATCGCAATGGTGCCTGCCGGTCGCGCGTGGAGTCGCGAGGACGCGCGCGCGTCGAGGGATCGCCACCTTGCACGAAACCGCCGGGTCGCACGGACGGCGACGCCGGCGCCCACGAGCGTTACTATCGACGATGAACGGCAGCGGCGACAGGCTGCGATCGCCGCGGCACTGGTCCGCGCCCGGGCGCGTCGCAAAGCCTTCGATACCCATCGCAAATGACGTTGCTCCGCCTTCTTCCCCGTGCCTGTACTCTCGTCCACACTTTTGTCACCCGCACTTTCGTCACCTGCACTTTCGTCACCTGCACTTGCGTCACCTCCACTTTCGTCACCTGCTCCTTTGTTGCCTGCGCGTTCCTGATGCCGACTACCGCCGCCGCCCAATCGACCGACACGTTCGCCGCAAAGCTCGACACGTTGTGGGACTACGACAAGCCTGCCCTGTCGGAAGAGCGCTTTCGCGCCGAGCTTGCCCAGTGGCCTGCCGCCTCCGCGGCGGCGCATGAAGTCAGCACGCAGATGGCGCGCTCGCTGGGCTTGCAGCGCAAATTCGCGGAGGCGCACGCCCTGCTGGACGCCATCGAGCCCCGATTGACCGGGCTTCCGACACACGTGCGCGTCCGCTATCTGCTCGAGCGCGGCCGCGTGTTCAATTCCTCCGGTGCGCCGGAGCGCGCGGTGCCGCTTTTCGCCGAGGCGCTCAAGCTCTCGGAAACGGACAAGGACGAGTTCTACGCCGTCGACGCGGCGCACATGCTCGGCATTGCGGCGCCTCCGGCGGAGCGCCTCGGCTGGAACCTGAAGGCGCTCTCGCTCGCCGAGGCGGCAACCGATCAACGCGCCCGAAACTGGCGCGCCTCGCTCTACAACAACATCGGCTGGACCTATTTCGACGACGGCAACGCGGCAACGGCGCTCGACTACTGGCAGAAGGCCCTGTCCGCCCGGATGACGATGGGCAACGCCCGCACGACGCGCATCGCGAAATGGACGGTCGCGCGGGGCTACCGCGGCGTCGGGCGATTGGACGACGCGGAGGCGGCGCAAAAGAGCCTTGCGCAGGAATTGGAGCAGGCGGGAGAAACCGACGGGTACGTCTACGAGGAGCTCGCGGAGATCGCGCTCGCCCGCGGCGATTCGAGGGCCGCGCGGCCCTGGGCCGCAAAAGCGCACGCCGCGCTCAAGGACGATCCCTGGCTCGCGGCGAAGGAGGCGCCCCGGCTGGCGCGGCTCGCCGCCGTGGCGAATGGCGAATCGGCCGCGCCCGCGAAGCGATGAATCCACAGAAGCGCCGCGAGATCTTCGAGCGCCTGCGCGCGGCGAACCCGAATCCCAAGTCGGAGCTCGTTCACCGCTCGCCCTTCGAGTTGCTGGTTGCAGTGGTGCTGTCGGCGCAGGCGACCGACAAGGGCGTCAACAAGGCGACGGAGAAGCTCTTTCCGGTCGCGAACACGCCGTCCGCCATCGCCGCGCTCGGGGTCGAAGGGCTGATTCCCTACGTGCAGTCGATCGGGCTCTTTCGCAACAAGGCGAAGAACGTCGTGGCGCTCTCCGAGATCCTGCTGCGCGAGCACGGGGGCAAGGTCCCCGCAAACCGCGAAGCGCTGGAAAAGTTGCCGGGCGTGGGCCGAAAGACGGCCAATGTCGTGTTGAACGTCGCGTTCGGGCAACCCACGATCGCGGTGGACACGCACATCTTTCGCGTCGCCAATCGGACGGGAATCGCACCGGGCAAGACCCCCGAGGAGGTCGAGCGCAAGCTCGAGAAGTTCGTGCCCGACGAATTCAAGCTCCACGCGCATCACTGGCTGATCCTGCACGGCCGCTACGTGTGCGTCGCGCGCGGGCCGCACTGCGCCGAATGCGCGATCCGCGATCTCTGCGAGTTTCGCCAGAAGACCGGGTAGCGCGTTGTTCAATCCGTCGCGCGACGAAGCCCGTCGCTTCCTGATCGACGCCTGGAGGAAGCGGCGCGAAGAGCAGCCCTTAAGCGGGCTCGAGCAGATGGCAGCCGGAATCATCGCGCTGCACCCCGAATACCACCCGCTCCTCGAGACTCCCGAAACCAGTCTGGATCGCGACTGGCAGCCCGAAAGCGGAGGCGTCAATCCCTTCCTGCACCTGTCGCTGCATCTCGCGATTGCCGAGCAGTTGTCGATCGACCAGCCACCGGGCATTCGCGAGCAGTACGAGCGGATTCGTCTGGCCAGAGGGGGCGAACACCCGGCCCAGCACGCGGTGCTCGAGTGCCTGGGCGAAGTGCTGTGGAACGCACAGCGGCACGGGACTGCTCCCGATGCCGCGCTCTACCTCGCGTGCCTCACGCGGCAGCGCTAGGGGCGGTGCGTGGAGATCGTGGAGACCGTCGGGGGCTGCGAGGCGTAGTACGCAGCCAGATTGTCGATGTCCTGCGAAGACAAGGGCTGCGCGAACCCTCCCATGATCGGATTCTTGCGCAGGCCCGACTTGTAATCGCGAAGCGCCTTCGCGAGATAGTCCGGGTACTGGCCGCCGATCTTCGGAAAATCCGCGGTCGGGCTGTTGCCGTCGATGCCGTGGCACGCCTGGCAGACTTCGGCCGCCTTCGCCTTGCCGGCCGCGAGGTCGGCCGCCTTCGTCCCCGCGGAGGCGCCGAGCGCCGCGAGCAATGCAGTCATCAGGAGCAGTCGTCGGCCCATGATCACTTGCTCGCGGTCTTCTTCACGCCGCCTTGCGCGTAGTACGCCGCGAGGTCGGCCATGTCCTGCTCGGAAAGCGGCGCCGCGATGGCGCGCATCGAAAAGTGGGTACGCTCGCCGCTCTTGTACTGCTGGAGCGCCTTGACGATATAGGCTTCGTGCTGGCCGCCGATGCGCGGCACGCTGTAGACCTCGGGGAACGCCGTTCGCCAGCCCTCGATGCCGTGGCAGCCGGTGCACATCTGGTTCTTCTGGGCACCCTTCGCGGCGTCGCCGACCGGGGCGCCCTGCGCCGCCGCCCACGAGGACACCAACGCGGATGAAATGGCCGCCGCTGTTATCAGGATCTTGGTCATTGCGCAGTCGTGGATCGTGGACACGTCGCGCGCGGCGGATCTTTTCGTCATGCCGGCGCGTAAAACCCGTCGATTCTAGCAGACGGGCGCGCCCGCGCGCCATCCGAACCCGTCGTCAGCGCTCGAGATGTTGGCGCTTGACCTTCACCTCTTTCCACTCGTCCGCGTCGGGGGGCGCGGGCTTGCGCTCGATGATCGGCTTCCAGAGCTTCGAGAGCTCGGCATTGAGCGCAGTGAAGTCCGCCTGGTCGGGCGGGACGTCGTCCTCGGCGAAGATCGCTTCGACCGGACACTCGGCGACGCACAGCGTGCAGTCGATGCACTCATCGGGATCGATGACGAGAAAGTTGGGACCTTCGCGGAAGCAGTCGACGGGGCAGACATCGACGCAATCGGTATACTTGCATCGGATGCAGGTTTCGGTGACGACGTAGGTCATGCTGGGGTGCCCCGCGCAAAGCATTGATTTTAGCAAATCGGGCCCAAATCTTCGCTTGGCGAGCGCGGCGCCGTTGGGGCCGCTTGCGCCAGCCGGGTCCTTCGGCTACCGTACCCGGGAGGTTCGTCCTCCGCCACGGCCGCCCGAGCAGAAGGCGGCGCCAAGCGCACCCTCCGCCGCCGGCGGACGCTCCGCACCCGCAAAATCTCACGAGGAATTCATGAGCGAGAACATCAAACACGTTTCCGACGCCACGTTCGAGAAGGAAGTCCTTCAGTCGTCGACGCCGGTGCTGGTGGACTACTGGGCCGAGTGGTGCGGCCCGTGCAAGATGATCGCGCCGGTGCTCGAAGACATGGCCAAGGAATATTCGGGGCGGCTCACCGTCGCGAAGCTCGACATCGACGCCAATCCGGGCATCACGAGCCAGTTCGGAATTCGCGGGATCCCGACCCTCATCCTGTTCAAGGGCGGAAAGGCCCATGCGCAAAAGGTGGGCGCCCTGTCGAAGTCCCAGCTCGCCGCCTTTGTTGACAGCAACCTCTGAACCCGTTAGGCTGACTTTCGTGCCTGTGCCGGCCCCTTCGATCTAGAAGGGGCGGTCCCGCGGCACCGCTACCCTGGCGCCGCGTAGTTCTCCCGGGCGCCAAAAATCCCAGAGTTCATGCCGCGGCCGAAGGCCGCCCCCCGGCCGCCTCCGCCCTTTCCGCGCGTTTCAACCCGATGCAACTGTCCGAACTCAAATCCAAGCACGTGAGCGAGCTCCTCGACATCGCGAATACGATGGAGATCGAGGGCGCGAACCGCATGCGCAAGCACGACCTCATCTTCGCAATGCTGAAAAGCCACGCGAAGAAGGGCGAGAGCATCTTCGGCGACGGCACGCTCGAGGTGCTCCCCGACGGCTTCGGCTTCCTGCGCTCCCCCGACACGAGCTACCTCGCCGGCACCGACGACATCTACATCTCGCCGTCGCAGATCCGCCGGTTCAACCTGCACACGGGCGACACCATCGAAGGCGAGATCCGCACGCCGAAGGACGGCGAGCGGTACTTCGCGCTGGTGAAGGTCGACAAGGTCAACAGCGAGCCGCCGGAGAACGCGAAGAACAAGATCCTGTTCGAGAACCTGACGCCGCTCTTCCCCGACGAGGCGCTCACGCTCGAACGCGACATCAAGGCCGAGGAGAACATCACCGGCCGCATCATCGACATCGTCGCGCCGATCGGCAAGGGCCAGCGCGGGCTTCTCGTGTCTTCGCCCAAGTCCGGCAAGACGGTGATGCTGCAGCACGTCGCGCATTCCATCGCAGCCAACTATCCCGACGTCGTGCTGATCGTGCTGCTGATCGACGAGCGACCGGAGGAAGTGACGGAAATGCAGCGCTCGGTGCGCGGCGAGGTCGTCTCGTCGACGTTCGACGAGCCCGCGACGCGCCACGTCCAGGTCGCCGAGATGGTGATCGAGAAGGCGAAGCGCCTGGTCGAGCACAAGAAGGACGTCGTGATCCTGCTCGACTCGATCACGCGGCTCGCGCGCGCCTACAACACCGTCGTGCCCGCGTCGGGCAAGGTGCTCACCGGCGGCGTCGATGCCAACGCGCTGCAGCGGCCCAAGCGCTTCTTCGGCGCGGCACGCAACATCGAGGAAGGCGGCTCGCTGACGATCATCGCCACCGCGCTCATCGACACGGGCTCGCGGATGGACGACGTGATCTACGAGGAGTTCAAGGGCACCGGCAACATGGAAATCCACCTCGACCGGCGGATGGCCGAAAAGCGGATCTACCCCGCGATCAACGTGAATCGGTCCGGCACCCGCAAGGAAGAGCTCCTCCTCAAGCCGGACATCCTGCAGAAGGTCTGGGTGCTGCGGAAGCTCCTCTACCCGATGGACGAGCTCGAAGCGACCGAATTCCTGGTCGACAAGGTCAAGCAGACGAAGACGAATTCGGAGTTCTTCGACTCCATGCGGCGCGGTTGAGGCCGGCCCCGCGCTGGGCGCCTGACCTACTAACTTATTGATAAAAAAACAGGAATCGTTGCGCGCTCAGCCTAGCTGGCCGACACGGTAAATGTTGCATCGCAGCGCAAGATGGGGGATAATTTTTGTTTGCCCGGCGGCGGGCAGCCTTGGAAACCCGGGGCGGCGCCCCCATTGGTAGCGACTCGGTGGTTTTTGCGGCTCGCGACACCCGGCGCCATAGATCGAGAAAGAGGAAATCATGAAATCGGGCATTCATCCCAAGTACACGGAAATCCAGGTGACGTGCAGCTGCGGAAACACGTTCGTCACCTCGTCGACCGTGGGCAAGCCGCTGCATGTCGAAGTCTGCTCGGCGTGCCATCCCTTCTATACGGGCAAGCAAAAGGTGATGGATACCGCCGGCCGGATCGACAAGTTCCGCCAGCGTTACGGGTCGAAGACCGCCGCGGCCGCGCCCGCGCCGGCTGCCGAGAGCGCGAAGCCGACGACGCCTTAGACGCGCCACGAATACGAGCGTGGACGGGCGCGCGTCTTGGCACGTTCAACCGCGCTTTCAACGGTAAAGGCAGCTTCGGCTGCCTTTTTACTTTCCAACACCGGGGCGTCACGGTTCAATCTCCGCACCATGGCGACGCGCCCTGCTGAAGACGATCGGGACGAGGACGAGGATGGCTCGCCGCGCCGCTTCGGCCCGTGGAAGCAGCTCGGTCTTTCGATCCTGTGCGCGGCGTGGGTCGTGCTTGGCGCGATCGGCCACGACCCCTGGAAGACGCAGGACGCCGCGGCTTTCGGCGTCGCGCTCGAGATGATGGCCCGGGGCGACGTGATCGCCCCTCGGCTCGTCGGCGAGCCGTTCATCGACAACCCGCCGCTCGTCTACGCCCTGGCGGCCGGCACCGCCCTCGCGTTGTCCCCGCCGCTGTCGCTGCACGATGCGGCCCGTGTCGCGTCCGCGTTGATCCTCGCCCTCACCTTGCTTCTGCTTGCGGCCACGGCGACCGAGCTCGCCGGCTCGAAGTACCGCTGGACAACGGTGCTGCTCTTCCTCGGATCCGTGGGCTTGTGGGAACGTGCCCACCAGCTTTCGCCCGAGCTCGGGCTGATGCTCGGAGTCGCCGCCGCCCTGTACGGATTCGCGCTCGCGCTGAGGCGCCCGGTCGCCGGCGGGGCGATGCTGGGCGTGGGGGCCGGCGTGGCCTTCCTCTCGGAGGGATTGCAGGGCCCCGTCTGGCTCCTGATTACCGCGGTCGTGTTGCCACTCGCCTTCGCGACGTGGCGCACGCGCCGCTACGCAACCACCGCGGCTGTCGCGGCGGCGATCGCGTTCCCGCTGGGGATCGCCTGGCCGCTCGCGCTCTACGTTCGCGCGCCGCTCCACCTCGCTGCGTGGTGGTCGACGCAATCGCCCGGCGATTTCTTCGCGCCGCTCGATCCTGCATCCACGGGCGACCCCGCTTTCCTGTTCAAGAATCTCCTGTGGTTCGCCTGGCCCGCGCTGCCGCTCGTGCTCTGGACGATCGTCACGCGCGGCCGCGGCTTCAATGGCGGCCTTTCTGTTCCATCGGTGCAACTCCCCGGTACGCTCGCGCTCGTCATGGGCGTGTCGATCGTAGCGATGGGCGATCCGCGGCTCGTGATCATCATGCCGCTGCTCCTGCCGTTGTCGCTGCTTGCGGCGCTCGAGATCGACACGCTGCGCCGCGGGTTCTCCGGGGCGCTCGACTGGTTCGGCATCCTCACCTTCGGCCTCCTCTCGCTGCTCATGTGGTGGCTGTGGTTCGACACTTACGCGCACGGCATGATGCCCGCGATCGCGCGGCTCTTCCGCGACACGGAAGCGGGGTATCGGCCCACGTTCCACTGGCTCGCTTTCGCCGTGTCGGTCATGCTGACGGTGCTATGGTTCCTGCTGGTCCGGCCCGCGCGGCGGTCGAACCGGCGGACCGTCCTCAACTGGGCGGCGGGAATGACGCTGCTCTGGGGCCTCTATACGACGATCTGGCTGCCCTATCTCGATTCGCGCCGCAGCTATCGCTCCGTCGCGGAGTCGCTCTCCGTCGCACTGCCGCGCGAAGGCTGCGTCGCGAGCCGCAACCTGGGCGACTCGCAGCGCGTGTTGTTCAAATACTTCGCCGATCTCGTGACCATCCGCAGCGAGACCGCCCCGACCGACCAGTGCAACGCGCTCCTCGTCCAGCAGGGTCGGGACGACCGCGAGCGGGCGGTCCCTGTCGGTTGGCAGCTTGTCTGGACTGGACAGCGCCACGGCGACGACACCGAGCGCTACGTCCTCTATCTGCGGAAAGCGCCATGAGATTCGTCGACGAGGTCAACATCGACGTCATCGCCGGCGACGGCGGCAATGGCTCGGCATCGTTCCGGCGCGAGAAATACGTGCCGCGCGGCGGGCCCGACGGCGGCGACGGTGGCCGCGGGGGAAGCATCTATGCCGTCGCCGACCGCAACATCAACACGCTGATCGAATACCGCTACGCGCGCATTCACCGCGCGAAGCACGGCGAAAACGGCCACGGCGCCGACAAGTACGGACGCGGCGCCGACGACGTCTTGCTCCGCGTTCCGGTCGGCACGGTCATTACCGATGCCGACACCGGCGAGTTCATCGCCGATCTCGCAGCGCACGAACAAAGGGCGCGAGTGGCGAAAGGCGGCGCAGGCGGCCTCGGGAACATCCACTTCAAGTCGAGCACGAATCGCGCGCCGCGCCAGTTCACGCCAGGCGAAGAAGGCGAGAAGCGGAAGCTGCATCTCGAGCTCAAGGTGCTGGCCGACGTCGGGCTGCTCGGGATGCCGAACGCGGGCAAGAGCACGTTGATTCGCGCGGTGTCTGCGGCGCGCCCGAAAGTGGCTGCGTATCCATTCACCACGCTCGCGCCCAATCTGGGCGTCGTCCGCGTCGACGAGAACCGGAGCTTCGTCATTGCCGACATCCCCGGCCTCATCGAAGGTGCTGCCGAAGGCGCCGGACTCGGCCATCAGTTTCTGCGCCACTTGCAGCGCACGCGCATGCTGCTCCACGTCGTCGACATGGCGCCGTTCGATCCCGAGGCCGATCCCGTCCACGATGCGCGGGCGATCGTCGCCGAGCTCGCGCGATACGATGCCGCGCTTCTCGAGAAACCGCGCTGGCTCGTGCTCAACAAGATGGATCTCGTTCCGGAGAGCGAGCGCAAGGCGCGCGTGCGGGCTTTCGTCAAGGCGCTCGGCGAAAAGGGTCCGGTCTTCGCCGTGGCTGCGGTGAACGGCGAAGGATGCCGCGAGCTCGTCTTCAAGATCCGGGACTGGCTCGATGCGCATCCGGCGCCCGCGACGGCCATCGAGCCCGCAGCCGGAGAAGAGGCGTGACGACGCCGGTCGCGAGCGCGCGCCGACTGGTGGTCAAGGTCGGCTCGAGCCTCGTCACCAACGACGGGCGCGGTCTCGACGCCGCCGCCGTTGCCGCGTGGGCGGCGCAGATCGCCGAATTGAAGCACGCCGGCAAGGACGTGGTGCTCGTCTCGTCGGGCGCGATCGCCGAGGGCGTGAAGCGGCTCGGCTGGTCCGCGCGGCCGTCGACGATGCACGAGCAGCAGGCCGCCGCCGCAGTGGGCCAGATGGGACTCGTGCAGGCGTACGAATCGGCGTTCGCGAAGTTCCGGCTGCACACCGCCCAGATCCTGCTGACGCACGACGACCTCGCGGATCGCCGCCGCTATTTGAACGCGCGCTCGACACTGCTCACGCTGCTCGACCTCGACGTGATCCCGATCATCAACGAAAACGACACGGTCACGACCGACGAGATCCGTTTCGGCGACAACGACACGCTGGGCGCGCTCGTCACCAATCTCATTGATGCCGACGTCCTCGTGCTCCTCACCGATCAGCCGGGACTCCACACCGCGGATCCGCGGCGCGATCCGACCGCGACGCTCGTGCGTACCGCGCAGGCCGGCGATGCATCGCTCGAAGCGATGGCCGGCGGCACGGGAAGCGCGCTCGCGCGCGGCGGCATGCTGTCGAAAGTGCTCGCCGCAAAGCGGGCGGCGCGCTCCGGCGCATCGACCGTCATCGCTAACGGCCGCGACGAAAATGTGCTGACGCGGCTTGCGGCAGGCGAGGACCTCGGCACCTCGCTCGTCGCTCCCGACATCTCGCTCGGCGCGCGCAAGCAGTGGCTCGCGGACCACGTGCGGCTCGCCGGGCGCCTCAAGCTCGACGCCGGCGCCGTGCGCGCGCTCGTGCGCGACGGCAAGAGCCTGCTGCCGATCGGCGCGGTAGGCGTGGAAGGGACGTTCGAGCGCGGCGAGATCGTCGGCTGCTTCGACCCCGACGGTCGCGAAGTCGCTCGCGGCCTCGTCAACTACAGCGCCCAGGAAACTGCGCGCATCCTGGGCAAGCCATCATCCGAGATCCAGGCGATCCTGGGCTACGTGGACGAGTCCGAGCTCATCCACCGGAACAATCTCGTGCTCCTCGGCTGATCGTTACGACGAGGGATCGGCGTACGACGAGGGCATCATCGGATGCGGGAAGCCGTACAGGCGCTCGCGGCGCGTCTGCGGATGGGCATGCATGAAGCGTTCGAGCTCCGTGAGCGCGCGGCGATAGACTTCGCGCTTGAACTCGATCACCGAATCGAGCGGCACCCAGTATTCATGCCAGCGCCACGCGTCGAATTCCGGACGCTCGCTCGCGCGGAGTGAAACGTCGGTATCGCGTCCCACGAGACGGAGCAGATACCAGATCTGCTTCTGCCCGCGGTAGCTTCCTCGCCACTCGCGCTTCACCCAGTGATGCGGCACCTCGTAACGCAGCCAGTCGCGCGTGCGGCCCAGGATTCTGATGTGCTTCGGCTGGAGCCCGATTTCCTCGTGCAGCTCCCGGTACATTGCCCTTTCGGGCGTTTCACCGGGGTTGATGCCGCCCTGCGGAAATTGCCAAGAATGTTCGCGGACCCTCTTGCCCCAGAAGACCTGGTTCTTCGCGTTGACAACGACGATCGCTACGTTCGGGCGATAACCGTCGCGGTCGAGCATCGCGGTCACCCCGAGAATTTGGTTGCGTCCATTCTTTCACAAATCGCCGGCATTGGCTAGTTCAGCGCGGAGCGCGCCGCTCGCGCGGCACGGCGCGCAGCGTCAAGAGCGCGTCGCGGCGAAGCACGCGAAATTCCAGGTCGCGCGCGATCGCGTCGCCGTGAAGCGCGCGCTGCAAGTCGTCGATGTCCGCGACGAGCGCGCCGTCGAGCGCCACGATGACATCGCCGGCCGCGAACCCCGACGCCGCCGCCGGCGAACCAGGCTCGACCGTGTCGATCCTCACGCCCGACTCGCCTTGAAGCGCGAAATGACGGACGACCCGACGCGCGACGGGAACCGTCTCGCCGCCGACGCCTAGCCATGCGCGGCGCACGCGGCCCTCGCGGATGAGCGCGACCGCGACACGCTCCGCCGTCGCCGCCGCGATGGCGAAGCAGATCCCCTGCGCCGGAAGGATGACGGCGGTGTTCACGCCGATGACCTGCCCTTTGGAATCCACGAGCGGACCGCCCGAATTACCGGGATTGAGCGCGGCATCCGTTTGCAGAATGTTGTCGAGCAGGCGTCCCGTGCTCGCACGCATCGAGCGCCCGAGGCCGCTCACGATCCCGGCGGTCACCGTGTGCCGGAAACCGTAGGGACTGCCGATCGCGATGGCGATTTGTCCCACGCGCAGGTTGCGCGAATCGCCCAGCCGGCACCAGTGGAGACTCGATGCGGCCACTTTGAGCACCGCGAGATCGGAATCGGGATCGTCGCCCACGACTTCGGCGGCAGCGGTGCGACCGTCGGAAAGCGTGACTTCCACGCCCGACGCGCCACCGGCGACATGACTGTTCGTGACGAGATAGCCGTCCGGAGTGATGAGGAAGCCGGAGCCTGCGCCGGACCGCGACCCGCCACGTCCTCGTGACCTTCGCTCGACGCGCAAGTGGGCGACGGCGGGCGCAACGAGGTCCACTGCCGCGGCCACGGAAGCCGAGTACGCGTCGAGGAGCGCCGCATCGGGCTCGGCCGGCCGAGCGCGTTCACGAGGCTGCGAATCGGCATCGTCGCCCTCGAGACTTGCAGGGACGCTCTGCGGATCGAGGAGCATTCCACCGATATCGCACCGGCCTCGCGGTTTTCAAGCGCAGGGTTCGACGGGCCCGCGAATCCGCGTAGGCTGGCCATCGCCCGCTGCGTGAAACCGGGGCGCCGGTCAAACGTCAGCAAAACGACAGGAAAACGACAGCCAAGCGTCAGCTGCCGCGGCTCAGGACACGCACGAGATTGGCAAGGATCTCGTACGTCGCATAGTAGCTTCGGGTCAGACCGGCCATGCTCGGCACGTAGTCGAGGAGCGACTCCTCCGATGCATTGCTGCCGCCGGTCGGCGCAACGACGACCCCGATGCCCTGCCCTTCGAACTCCGCGACTGCGCGCCGCGTATCGAAGACGTGCGTGACGAGGACGACACGGTCGATGCCCTCGCGCTTCAGCACCTCCGCCGACCGGACGGCGTTCTCGTGCGTCGTACGCGAGAGGGGCTCGACCCATTTGACGGGCACGCCGAACTCGCGCTGGAGCGAAGCGGCCATCAGCATCGCCTCGGGTTGACCGCTCAACACCGCGCCCCCGGATACGAGTACCGGAAGACCGGTAAGGCGCGCGACGCGCGCGCCATAGCGCACGCGCTCGAGCGTGAGCGTGGCGAGCGTATCGCCACCGTACTCCGGCGCATTGCGCCTGACGCCGCCCCCCAGGATCACCACCGCTTTCGCCGTGCGCGCCGATTCAGGGTCGAACGGCACCGAGGTGTCGACGAATCCGACCAGGAACTCGGCAATGGCGGGCATCGACAAGGCAAGCAATCCGACGATCCCCGCCGCGGCGAGCGTGCGTCCCAGCCGGGGAGTGCGTCGCAGCAGACAGAGCCCGAGCCCGGCCACGAGCAGCGGGCCCGTCGGCGGCAGCACGAGCGCCTTCAGTATCGCCTTCACCCAAATGAAATCGATCACGCGCATGCCCTGCCCTTGTACCGTACAAAGGCTGCCATCAAGCAGCAATCTTCGCGCGCGACCCTTGCGCCGAATCCGGATCCAAGGCGACTCGTTCGCCCAGCCAAGGAATGAGTTGAATGATATTGGGCAATGCCCGACAATGACGGCGCGTTCGCTCGTCGAAATCCGAGATTGTCGCAACCGATACGGATGAATGTTGGACGGGCACGCGATAGTTCCGAGCTTTTTTTGGCGTGCCTGATTTGGCAAAGCCAGGCAGCAGCGGCCCGCTTGCGCGCCTGGCAGCCGTTGCTTCGTAGTCAAGACAGTACACCGGGCAATTCTGTGCTCCGCTAATCGTGTGCATCACGAGTAGGTCTCTCATGCGCTTTGTCACCGCCGGGTCCCGAGTCGCGCGAATGTGGGCCGGCTCGGCTGGCTTGTGCGCCGCCACGCGTGAAGCTCCTTGCGGCAAGAGCGCGTGACTCCTTCGACCGCATCCCGCGATGGTGCCCCCGCGTTGCCGGCGGGATTTCTTGCGACCCTCCCGAGGCTTCCGAGCGTGTTCGCCGTCGGCGGTGGTGGCGACTGTCGAATGTCGTCCGGCGGAGTTGCCGCATACGCGAAGCCGGAGCCCATCGCCCGGCGCGCGCCATGCGCGCTGCCCGCGATGCGATTTTCCGACGTCCGCGTCGCAGCCGCCGAGTCGTCGGCGGAACTCGAGGCGGCGCATGCATTGGTTCAGGAGCGCTACCGTTGGCGGGGCTACGACATCAATGCAGGCGATCTCCATGCGGAGGCTGAAGCGCGGCAGGAGATCACGTTCCTCGCGGCAAATCGCGACGTCGCGCTCGGCACGCTCACGCTCCGGCTCGACGGTCCACGCGGCCTGCGCGCCGAAGGAAACCACGGCCATCTCGTAGAGGGCGCCCGCGTCGCGGGCAAGCGCGTGTGCGAACTCACGCGCCTTGCGGTCGCGGATGGCGTCACCTCGAGGCCGGTGCTGGCAGCGCTCTTCAATCTCGCCTTCGCGGCGGCGGAGGCGCTGCATGGCGTGACCGACGTTTTCATCGAGGTCAATCCTCGGCACGTTGCATTCTATTCGCGCATTCTGGGATTCGTCGCGGTGACGGGAGAGACGTTCTGCGAGCGCGTCCAGGCGCCCTCGGTGCTGCTGCACGTGGAAATGAGCGCGCTCGGCGGCCGCCTGCGCGCCCTCGCCCGGCGCGCGTTGCTGCCGCCTGTCCTGCTTCGAGTCGCCTGACAAGCGTTCGCCTTCCACGGGAGGGACGCAGCACCGCCGGGGCGCATCTCTAGAAGTCGTAGCGGAGTTCCGAATAGACGCGGTCGCGGTTGTTGTAACGGCCGAAATACCCATCGCTCGGACCGGTAAAGATGTCCACGCCGAACCCGACAGTCGTGTTCTTCGCGGGATACCAGTTGAGGCGCGGCCGGACCATGCCTCCCGCGTCCTTGAAACTCTGGATCCAGAGCAACTGCGGCTCAAATGCGTCGGTCCACTTCGTGGAAACGAAGATGCTGGCCCCGAAGCCATCGCTCTTGATCACGAAGTCGTTCGTGCCGCCGCCGAAAACGGCTCGCTGAAACCCCTGCAGGTTGACACGCGTGTCGCCCGGCAGCGAGAACTCGACGCTGAGGATGTAATCCAGCGTGTTGCGCTTGACCACTCCCTGCGGCACCGACAATTGCGTCACGCTGTAGCCTTGGCCGCTTGCATACACGGCCTCACCGCGGAGCACGACCTCGCCCAGGTCCTTGCTCACGGTGCCTCCTGCCTGCCATATCCGGTCGTATCGCGGCTGGAAGACGAAGGGCTGCCCCGGCGTTGCTGAAGGCAATCGATAAAACGTCGGTTGGCTGGATGAGCTGCGGTAGTAAAACGCCGCGAGGTCCCAGCCGGAAACCAGCGTGTTGGCGCGCACGCCGTAATTCGAGTTCCCCAGATTGCGGTCGGGGCGATCGGGATCCAGAAAGAGTGCGGCGACACTCGCCGGCGTCGGCGACGGAAGCGGCGCGGGGTAGAAATCGGCGCCGGGCTTGCCGATCCGGTCGAAGGCCGGGACCGGAATCCAGATGAGCTCCAGATGGGAATCGCCTGCGAAATATTCGGCGCGTGCCGCCCATTGCGGAATCCGGATGACTTCGAAACTCGGCAGCAGGAACTCGCGCAAGTCCTTCGCCGAAACCACGTCCGCGAAGAAGAGGCCGACGACTTCACCCCAGATGATCTGTTGCGCACCCACGCGAAAATCCCACGAGCCCGCTGACGCATCGATGTAGTTCTCGCCCCAGATCGCGGTGAAGCGCTGGTTGCGCTTGACCGGTTCGAGGTAGAAATCCGATGTCGCGTACACGATATCGCCGTCGACGCGGCCGCCGATTTTCCATTTGACGTTGTCGGAAAAGGCGCCCTGCGCATTGAGGGCGAGTCTTCCGACTCCGCGAGACCAGTGCGCAGGATCGGAATACGTATAGGCGCCGAGGCCGTCGAACCAACCATTGACTTTGATGCCCGATGTTCCCGCCGGGGTCACGGCAGTGCCGAAGAGCGCGTCCTTCGACAGAGGATCGGTGTCCGCGGCGGCGAGTTGGAGACGCGACGAGCCCGGACCCGCTTGCGAGAGGTCCTGAGCGGCCGCGAATCCCGCGACCACGATAGATGCGA
>Ga0207689_10002759_pt1 | contig 16242 bp, 8 predicted proteins | sample KBSMisM52_FD_184312 | JGI IMG/M metagenome (GOLD analysis project Ga0207689, IMG submission 184312) | Miscanthus rhizosphere microbial communities from Kellogg Biological Station, Michigan, USA - KBS Miscanthus M5-2 (SPAdes) (version 2) | ecosystem: Host-associated > Plants > Roots > Rhizosphere... | reverse complement strand
TACACCATAGTCACCGCGGACGGTCATCCGGCCGCGCTGGTAAACATCAACCGGCAACCCGATGCGAATACAGTGGCGGTCGTCGATGAAGTGAAAGCCGCACTATCCGCCATGCGCGGGCAGATTCCGAAAGACGTACGGGTCGCAGCTTACTACGACCAATCACTGCTCGTTCGGGAATCGATCAATTCGGTTCGCGACTCGATTCTCATCGGCTTGTTGCTTTCAGTCGCAATCCTTTACGCCTTCCTGCGTAACTGGGGTACTACATTCGTTGCCATCCTGGTTATTCCGGTAACCGTCCTCGTAACCTTCCTGGCAATGTGGCTGGCGCGTCTCAGTTTTGACCTCATGACGCTGGGTGGTGTGGCCGCTGCTATCGGTCTGGTAATTGACGACGCTATCGTGGTGGTTGAAAATATCTACACACACATCTCACGTGGACAGTCGCGGCGTGAAGCAGTTCAGAGCGCGGTTTCCGAAATCACCGTCCCCATCATTGGCTCGACGATCACGCCGGTAGTAGTGTTTCTGCCTCTAACATTACTGACCGGTGTGACCGGAGTTTTTTTTCGCTCATTGGCCCTGACAATGTCAGTCGCACTGCTGACCTCGCTGCTGCTCGCTCTTGCCTTCACGCCAATACTTGCGGAGCGATTCGTCAAGGCAAAACCAAAGGACAAGGCCTCAAGCAACAGCGAAACAGCAGAGACTGGCGGCCGCTTTCTGGGAGCAATCATTCGACGCTACGAATCGGTGCTCAGTCTGGCGCTGGATAACAAGTGGATTGTGGTGGTCACAATCGTAGTCGTGCTCGCTGGTTCGTATTTGCTTTATCGCTCACTCGGGTCGGAGTTTCTGCCGGAATTCGACGAGAGCGCGTTTGTGCTCGATTATCTCGCCCCGGCGGGTTCGTCGCTCTCCGAAACAGATCGTATGCTCCAGCACGTCGAAGAGATGCTGTTGAAGACACCGGAGATTGAAAGTTACTCGCGCCGCACCGGTCTCGAGATGGGTCTATTTGTAACTGAGCCAAATACCGGAGATTTCGCAGTCAAACTGAAGCCCGGGCACAAGCGCGCCACGGCAGACGTCATTTCTGATCTACGCGAACAGATTGCGGAAGCAGAACCGGCCTTGGAGGTTGAGTTTGTAGGCATCCTGCCGGACGTGATCGGAGACTTACAGGGAAATCCGGAGCCGATCGAAGTGAAGCTTTTCAGTGAAGATGCGGCGGCGCTGCAGTCGAAGGCGGACGAGGTTGAGACTGCGATTAAGAAAGTGCCAGGAGTGGTCGACACTTTTAACGGTGTGACCATTAGCGGACCAGCGCTGACTTTCAACATCGACCCAGGACGAGCTTCGCAGTTTGGCGTGACTGCAGCTGACGTCGCCAATACGATTACGACTGCAATGTCCGGCGAGGTTGCATCTTCAATTTTGCAACAGGATCGTCTGATCAAGGTTCGGGTTATTTTTCCAGGGGAAGTGCGTTCGTCACTCGACAAAGTGAAGGCCATACAAGTCCGCTCTTCCTCCGGGCAATTGTTTCGGCTGGATCAAGTTGCGGACGTCGAGTATGACAAAGGACAAGCCGAGGTTGAGCGCGAAAACCTGCGCCAGATGATCGCAGTTACCGGCCGGCTTGAAGGTCACGATCTTGGTAGCGCGATCCGCCAGATTCAGAGTCAAATGGTAAAGGATGTAAAGCTGCCGCCGGGAATGACGGTTGAGTATGGCGGGCTTTATCAGGAACAACAGTCGAGTTTTCGTGAGCTGGCAATTGCGCTGGTCCTGGCCGTACTACTCGTCTTTATCACCTTGCTAGTCGAATTTCGTTCTTATGCTCACCCAATCTCAATCGTAACCGGTGCCGTGCTCGCACTAAGCGGCGTGTTACTGGCGCTCTTTATTACCGGGTCCACCCTAAACGTAGTTTCACTAATGGGAATGATTATGATCGTGGGCATCGTTGCTAAGAACGGGATCCTGATGCTGGATGCAGTCGAGGATCATCTCGCCGACGGCGACACCCTGCGACAAGCTTTGTTGCGATCGGGCCGGCGCCGCTTTAGGCCAGTCCTGATGACGTCGTTGGCAGCCATGTTCGGCATGCTGCCGCTGGCGCTGGCCCTAGGTGCGGGTTCAGAGTTGTTGCAGCCGCTGGCCATTGCTGTCATTGGCGGACTGACCATGGCCCTGGGCCTATCGCTAATCGTGACGCCTACGGTCTATGCGATGCTGCGCAGTGAGCCTGAACAACTGGCATCCAGGGGCCAGTAAGGAATTCGTTTTCCCGAGGAAGCACTAGTACCGAAACAGATGAAGGGATCGGAGAGAGCATGAACATAACAACCGCAGTGCTTGTCATGATAACGACAATTTCCATCTGGCAGGGCGGCACGGGATACAAGCTCGACACTCGCTATCCGGTGCCTGGCAATGGAGGCTTTGACTACGTAACAATCGATAGTGCTGCGCGCCGGCTCTATCTTTCTCATGGCACACAGGTCGACGTTGTCGACGCCGACAATGGCAAGTTGATTGGGACCATTGCCGACACTCAGGGTGTTCACGGCATTGCTATCGCAACGGAGTTCAAACATGGTTTCACCAGTAACGGTCGCGAGAACAAAGTCTCAATGTTCGATCCGACGACGTTGCAACTTATTAACAAGATTGATGTCGGCAAGGGACCAGACGGAATCTATTACGATCCAGGCACCAAACGCGTCTTTACCAATAATCACGGGACTCATGACATCACCGCCATTGACGCCAAAACAGGAAAGGTCGTCGGCACCGTTAAGGTTGCAGGCGACGGAGAATCAGCCGTAATCGCTGATGGTTTGATATTCGTCAATCTCGAGGATACCAACGAGGTAGTCGCTTTTGATCCGAAGTCGCTCGAAGTGAAGAAGCGTTTCCCGATAGGCGTCGCCAAGACCCCGACCGGTCTTGCCTACGATGCAAAGACCAAACGTTTGTTTATCGGCTGCCGCAACGATCCGAAGATGGTCGTCATGGATGCCGGCTCCGGAAAAGTGATTGCCAGCTTTCCTATCGGCCACGGCGTGGACTACGCGGCTTTTGATCCGCAGGCGAACCTCATCTTCTTTTCATGCAGTGAAGGAGTCTTAAATATCTTTCATGAGAAGTCTGCTGACAACTACGAAGATGCCGGCGCCGTGGAGACGCAGCCGAGTGCCCGGACTATGGCGTTCGACCCGAAGACCAAAAAAGTATTTCTGAGTGCCGCGGAGATTGTTGAAACGCCGGCGACCACTCCTGGCGGCAGACCTCAGCGCAGCGTAAAGCCGGGTTCATTTGTAGTACTGGTCGTCAGCAAATAAGGCGAACCAACGAGGAGGAAAGTGACATGCAAAGGAATAGAAGATCGCATTATCTCTTCAGCATCGCGCTTCTCACGCTCTTACTCTCGCTGGGGTTTCCAGGGCGGGCCCAAACACCCACTGAGCCTGCCACTCCGACCGCTTCACCAACGCCGTCACTTGAAAAGGAATTCCTGAAGAATGTTCTCCGAGATCAAAAGGCAATCTGGACCGCTCCCTTTCACCTTCACCGGGCCGATGCGAAATGGATCGTCCCCGCGGGAATCGGTGGGATGGCAATGTTTACTACGGATCGCATTACGGGAGACGAAGTAGGCGAATTTGATCGTCAGGTGAAAGCCAGTCGAATTGTCAGCTACGCGGGCTCGATCTATGGCGGGGGCGCGATGGCAGCAACCTTCTACCTGGTTGGTCGCAAAACGAAAAATGCCCGGGCCAGAGAAACGGGGTTGTTGAGCGCCGAGGCCCTCGTGAATGGTTTAATCGTCAGCAACGCGCTGAAGGCAGTCACGCAGCGCGCGCGACCCCTGACCGGCGCAGAGCGCAGCGAGTTTTTTGATGGGGGGAACTCGTTCCCTTCCGGGCACAGTATCCAAGCTTGGTCATTGGCTACCATAGTGGCCAACGAATACCACGATCATCGCGCCGTACAGGTAGCTGCGTATGCCGTGGCGACCGCGGTGAGCGTTTCGCGCTTCACTGGACACCAGCATTACATTTCCGACGTGGTGGTGGGCAGCGCACTTGGCTATGGCATCGGTCAATATGTTTACCACGCACATCATCGCGCAACGGCGGCTTCAGGCGACGGGGACAATCCACTTAATGCATCGCATTGGCCTGCTATCACGCCTCAATATGGCCACCGAGCGCGTCAGTATGGAGTTGCGTTAACGTGGAGCTTCTGAGTTGAGGGAGTATCACTGTGCTCGCGTTTTCGCTCCAGAGGAGCGAGATGTTTATAGCGAATAGCACACAAGAAAAGACTTCGCTCCGTTAGGAGCGAAACGCACCGGGCGAGGGATTGCCGAGGCAGGCAAAGGCAATTGCGCTCCTATGGAGCTAAGGAGTAAAAAGGACTGCCAAGCTATAAACATCTCGCCCCGCTGGGGCGAAGTCACCAACAATCGGTTGGCGTACGAAGTTGCCTCGCAAATCGCTATGTTTGATTCGGTTCGAACAACACTTACGCTCTGGTACGCTGGGGTTCTCGCGTTGTCGCTCATCGCGTTCGCGTTGGTTGTTTACTATGCAGCTGCCGCGAGCTTCTATGAACGGCGGGATGAGTCTTTGCGTTCAACCGCGGAGACAGTTGCCAGCGCTTATCTGGAAGAGTTTGAAGAAACACACTCGCTGGAACAAGCCGGTCAGATCGTGCTGGCGGAATTGGTCTTTCCCCACCGTTTTGTCCAGGTTACGGACAACACTGGACGGCCGTTTGCCTCGACCAGAATTGTCTCGGAAACCGCGCTGCCAATTCCCTCACCTGCTCTCGCTCAGGCACGACAACAAGGCCTTGGTCTGGAGGACGTCAATGGCCTGCGAGTCGCTATCGTTCCCCTTTCACCCGACCGAGAACTCGGCTTCGCAGTGGTCGCGGAACCGCTAAGTGTAATTGACGAAGGGCTACGCCGCTTACGGCGCGATTTCTACGCCGGAGTGCCGCTAATCTTATTACTGGCTTCAGCAGGCGGATACTTCCTCGCTCACAAGAGCCTGGCCCCCATTGCCTCAATGAATCTGCAAACGCAACGGATAACCGCACAACGATTATCGGCGCGTCTCGATGTGGACAATCCGAAAGATGAGTTGGGCCGCCTGGCCACAACTGTCAATGAGCTGCTGACTCGCCTGGAGACGTCTTTCAAAGAACAGCAGCGATTCATCGCCGACGCGTCTCATGAACTACGCACACCTCTGGCGGTGCTTCGAGGAGAAACGGAGGTGGCACTCAATAAGCCGCGCACGGGTGCCGAATATCAGGACTCGTTAACTTTGATCAAAGCCGAAGCCGAGCGTCTTTCGCGCATCGTCGAAGACTTGTTCATGCTCGCTCGGCAACCTATCGACGCGCCCATGGCGTTGCAGAGGGAGCCACTATCTCTGGATGAAACTGTCAAAGATTGTGCCCGCGCAGCGCAGGTGCTTGCGATCCGTAAAGGGATTCAGTTGAAAAGCGAAAGCGACACTGCCGCGATAGTTTTGAATGCTGACGAGGAACTGATCAAGCGGATGATCTTGAATCTTCTGGATAACGCCGTGAAATACACGTCTGAGGGAGGCGAGATTTCTGTGAAGCTGGGGCGCCAAAACGGAAACGCCCGCATAGCCGTGAAAGATACCGGCATTGGCATCTCCGAAGCTGATCAAGCACACGTCTTTGATCGATTCTTTCGCGTGGACAAGGCTCGTTCCCGAGTGCATGGAGGCGCGGGATTGGGACTATCGATTGTTGCCTGGATCGTGGAATCTCACGGCGGAAAGATCAAGCTCGAGAGTACGCCCGGACAAGGTAGTTTGTTCACCGTCGAATTACCCTTAGAGCCTTAAAGTCCCCGACAGTTGCAGCCGGAGTGTTCTCTTATGGGGAGGTGAACCGCCGCACTCTGGGAGAATGGACTCCACGCCAGTAGGAATCGGCTCGCTTCTTGACCAACACAAATGGCTGCGCCCTTTTGTCCCAACTCAGTCTCCTGGCGGGGGGATTCTGTCTGGGAAGAACCAGGACGACCCACGCTAACTCTGTTGTTGTTACGATAATAGCCCACCTTGGAACTCGCGCCACCCAACCTCACATAAACGTTCAAACTGCGTTCGTCGACCTTGGCTGACTGCCGAACAGCGAAATCTGTTTCGTCCGTCAAGGTGGCATGTTGGTTGCTCTTAAGGCACCAATGTGTTGCTGCGCTTATTGACGTTAGCAACTGGCCTCCCATTCAAAACTCTCTCTAAAAAGTGAACTGGACATCGCCGCGGGCGCACAAGCGTCCGAAAAGGAAAGTCAATGAAATCCAACTGGTATCGCGCGCTATTTAAAGCCAGCGTCCTGGCGTTGACGCTAACCTCACCGATCGCCCTGGTGAGGGCACAAACGCCTGAGGATCTTAACCAGAAAAGTCTCGAGGATCTGATGAATATTGAAGTCGCTTCTGTTTACAGCGCTTCAAAATATTCTCAGAAGGTCACTGAAGCACCTTCGTCAGTCAGCATCGTGACCGCTGAGCAGATTCAACTACACGGATACCGGACACTGGCAGAGATTTTAAGTAGCGTGAGAGGCTTCTATGTCTCGAACGATCGAAACTATTCCTATTTGGGAGTGCGTGGTTTCGCCCGTCCCGGTGATTACAATACGCGGATTCTCCTGATGGTAGATGGCCACCGGATCAACGACAACGTCTATGACCAGGCGCTGGTCGGAAGAGAACTGCCAATCGAAATTGACTTGATTGAACGCGTGGAGATTGTCCGTGGCCCGAGTTCTTCATTGTATGGCACGAGCGCTTTCTTTGCTGTTATCAACGTAATCACCAAACGTGGTCGAGAGGTGAACGGCTTTGAAGCTTCGACGGAAGTAGCCAGCTTTGGAACCTACAAGGCTCGCCTCAGCTACGGCAAGAAACTATCGGAACATACCGAGGTGTTGCTGTCCGGATCCTACTATGACAGTAAGGGCCAGTCTCGGCTCTATTTTAAGGAGTTTGATACTCCCGCCAGCAACAACGGCGTGGCCGAGATTCTGGACGATGAAAAATCAGAATCTTTCCAGGCAAACGTTTCCTTCCGTGACTTTACCGTTCATGGCACTTACGGAGCTCGCGAGAAGGGCATTCCCACTGGATCGTTCGGTACGATCTTCAATGATCCACGAACGCGTACCAAGGATCGACGAGGCTATCTGGACCTCAAGTACGAACACAGCTTTAGTAATCAGTTGGAAGTGATGGCGCGCGGCTCCTACGACTCATACCGTTACGACGGAACCTACCTCTACGATTTCTCAGAAGACAGCACGCCCCAGCCAATCGGTAACAAAGACCGCTCTCGCGGCAGGTGGTGGAGCGGCGAATTACAGTTCAGCAAGACATTGCGCCGGCATAGGGCAACTTTGGGGACGGAATACCGCGGCAACGTGGCTCAAAACCAGGGCAACTACTATGTCGATGCTCCAGCGCTCCCGATTCTGGACGACAATCGCAAATCCAGGAATTTGGCACTATTCGTCCAGGATGAATTCAGGATTCGTGAAAACCTAACTCTCAGCGGCGGAGCCCGCTATGATTATCACAGTATCTTCGGGGGCAATCTTAAACCTCGGGTGGCATTGATTTATCATCCGGAAGCAAAGACGACCGTCAAACTTCTTTACGGCGAAGCCTTCAGAGCACCTAACGCTTACGAACTCTACTATTATCCGGCAGCTGTCCTGACGAATTCGAAGCTGAAGCCGGAGACCATTGCGACAAGCGAACTGGTGTTTGAAAAGTATTTAGGAGATCACCTACGGCTCTCCGCCTCGGGATATCTCTATCGCTTAAAAGGACTGATAACTCAACAAACCGATTCGCTCGGCCAGATCACATTTACGAACCAGGAGCGGATCGCGTCCCGCGGTCTCGAATTTGAGTTAGAAGGCAAATTGGCCAACGGTATAGAAGGAAACATTGCTTACACGCTCCAGCGGACACGCGACCGAGACACAGGACAGGATCTTACCAACTCCCCAAAACATTTAGGAAAACTAAACCTGATCGCCCCCATTCTGAAGCGAAGCGTCTTTGCTGGATTCCAGCTTCAATATTCGAGCCCCAGACTAACGCTAAATGGGACCAGCCTGCCTCCGCTCTACCTTGCCAACTTGACGTTCTTCAGCAAAAAACTAGCGAAGGGGCTGGACACTTCTTTCGGGGCGTACAATCTCTTCAATCAAAAGTATGGCGACCCGGGCTCCGAGGAACACGTGCAGAATTCCATCGAACAAAATGGCCGCAACTTCGCCTTGAAGTTCACCTTCCATTTTTAGTCTTCGCAGACAAGCCACTCAAACTGAAGAAATCGAAAACTCGATAGTCTACGACCGTCGCCCCCACAAGAGTCAGCCCCGCAGATACCATAATGAAAAACCTCCAACTGAAATCACCAACCCGCAGAATGATGGTCCTGTGGTTGAACTGTGTAGTATTGCTTGCTGCATTAACCGTTCCGGTAGTGGCACAGAAGTATACGAAGGATCTTGAAAATGCCAGCCTCGAAGATCTGATGAAGATAGAAGTGACGTCGGTCTCGAAAAAGGAAGAGGAGCTTTTTAAGACCGCGGCCGCAGTCTATGTGATAACTCAGAACGAAATAAGGCGTTCAGGTCTGACCAGTATTCCGGAATTGCTCCGACTGGTCCCGGGTCTGCAGGTGGCTCGAATTGACGGCTCTAAATGGGCCGTGAGTGCCCGTGGATTTAACGGAAGACTGGCCAACAAGTTACTGGTCTTAATTGATGGGCGAAGTGTTTATTCCCCTGAAACGTCCGGAGTTTACTGGGAAGTTCAGGACCTGCTGCTCGAAGACATCGAACGGATCGAAGTCATTCGCGGACCCAGCGGGACGCTGTGGGGCGCCAACGCCGTGAATGGTGTCATCAACATCATCACCAAGTCTACGCAAGACACCCAGGGAGGAGTTGTTACCGCGGGCCTCGGATCTGGTGAGCCTGGCTTCGGTAGCATTCGCTACGGCGCCACCCTGGGTGATAAGGCTTCCTATCGAGTCTATGGCAAGTACTTCAATCGCGGCGAGATGGTTGATGCCAGCGGTCGCGGTGCCAATGACGCACAACAGTTGGGTCGCGGCGGCGGACGAGTCGAGTGGCAGCCCACCGAGCGCGACGAGCTGACTTTGGAAGGGGACCTTTACCGTAGCAGCTTGCATGAGAATCCAACCGCTATTTCCCCCGCTAACCCTTTTTCGCCTCCAACCAACAGACCTGGCGAGTTCAGCGGCGGACACATCATGGGCCGCTGGGTGCGAACTTCTTCAAAGATGTCTGATTCCAAGCTCCAGGTCTATTACGACACCTTTAATCGCAACCTCTTTGAGCTCACCGACCACATCGCTACCTTCGACGTCGACTTTCAGCATCACCAGGCAGTGGGCGCCCGGCAGGACCTCGTCTGGGGGTTTGGCTACCGGCTAGTTTCGCATGAAGAAAAAGGTAACAGCAGTAGTCCTATTCAATTTAACCCGCAGGCGAAGAGCGTACATCTCTTCAGCGGCTTCGTGCAAAACGAGATCACTGTGATCAAAGAACGAGTGCGTCTGATCCTGGGTGTTAAGTTGGAACACAATTATCTGAGTGGTTTCGAAGCGCAACCCAGCGTACGCCTATCCTGGACGCCAAGCCGCACGCAAATGGTATGGGCCGCGGGTTCACGCGCAGTCCGAACACCCTCGCGTAGCCAACAAGACATTCGGGTCAACTTTCAGGCATTCCCCGGCCCTGGCGGCATCGCCGTTATTGCTGGAGTGTTTGGTAGCACGAAGCCGGCTTCCGAGGTCCTGCGCGCTTACGAAGTGGGCTATCGGGCGCAGCCGCACCATAAGTTCTCGCTCGACGTCGCAACCTTCTACAATGTGTATGATCGCCTTACGTCCTTTGAACCTGGATTACCATTTTTCGAGACCGACCCACAGCCTTCGCATCTGGTAGTTCCGACCTATTACGGAAATCAGATGCACGGCGAAACCTATGGCGTCGAAGCAGCGGTAAATCTAGGCATTACCAGACGCTGGAAACTTCGTGGAAGCTACTCGTTCCTGCGCGAACATTTGCACACCGACGTGACAAGCGGGGATACCGTTTCGGAGATAGCCGAAGGAGATAATCCGAGACACCAGTTCCAACTCCATTCTTCCTTCAATATTTTTCGTGACTTGGATTTGGATACAGCGCTATATCACGTCTCGAGTCTCAAGGGACAACAAGTCGCGGGCTACGACAAGATCGACGCAGCGCTCAGCTGGCGCCTCCATGAGAACCTCGAGGCCAGCGGCGGCGTGCAAAACCTGCTTGACAAACGGCACGCGGAATTCCGTGGCGTCGATACTCTGGTCCTTCCTGGTCAAGTCAGACGAAATGTTTACGGAAAGGTAATTTTCCGATTTTGACCAACTTTGGGATCGCAGAAAAATCCGAGAGTTTACGATTGAAAACATCATCTCGCAACAATCCCGCTCGCAATTCTCAGCGGCCGGCGTAGTTTCTGCGCAATCGCAACTGAGCGTGCACGGCAGATTAGCCTGGCGTTTTTAATAACCAATGAAGGCAACAATTCAAAGATGGGCACCGCGCTACCGCCGGACTGCGATCCGGCGAAGCAGCATGATATTGCTGGCTTTACTAGCCCTGCTGGGTAGTGTGGGGATGAACCATAAGGTACAAGCGCAGACACCCAACGAATACCGGGTTAAAGCCGCCTTTATTCTCAATTTCGCGAGATTCATAGAGTGGCCTGGTGACGGCTATGGCGCCGGAGGTTCACTCGTAGTTGGCATTGTCGGCGAGGATCCATTCGGCGGATCGCTGGATCAACTTAACGGTACTACGGTCAATGGTCACCGAATTGTGATCCGGCGACTAAAGGCTGAAGATTATTTAAAGGCCTGCCAAATCCTCTTCGTAAGCTCCTCCGAAAGGAATCGACTGGGAAAGATTTTGGACAGCGTAAGGGGAGGCAGTGTGTTAACGATCGGTGAGCTGCCTCAATTTAACCAGGCAGGCGGAATCATCAAATTTGTAATCCAGAACAATAAAGTACGTTTCGAAATTAACGACGGGGCTGCAAGCCAGGCGCGTTTGAGAATCAGCTCCAAGCTAATGGCGTTGTCAAAGAGTGGAAGGAACTAAGATGCGAGCCTTCAAAGATCTCTCCATCAAGCACAAGTTGACTTCGATTATGATGACTATCAGCGTCGCCGCGCTGGTTTTGTCCTGCGCCTCGTTCATCATTTACGATCAGATCTTCTCGCGCCGAGCAATGGCCGAGGAGCTTTCGAGTCTCGCTGAAATCATCGCCAGCAACAGCACCGCCGCCATTACCTTCAATGATCAGGACTCGGGAACCGAAATCCTATCCGCGCTCAGCGCCCGGCCTCATATTACTTCCGCTTGTCTCTACACCCCTGACGGCAAACCGTTCGCGTCGTATGTTCGTCCTAATCAATCCATCCCAGGCAATACCCCGCCACCGCAAGCTGACGGCGCTCAACAGGTCAATAACCACTTCGAGCTATTCCGCACCATCAAGCTGGACGGCCAGGTATTAGGCACGCTCTATCTTCAATCCGATCTGGAGGAACTTCATTCGCGCCTGGTGCGGTATGGTTGGATTGTGTTGGCAATCCTGCTGGCGTCGTCTCTGCTGACTCTGGTGCTCTCTTCATTTCTCCAGCGCATTATCTCGAACCCGATCGTCAACCTGGCGCGGACAGCGCGCATCGTTTCAGCTGAGAAGAACTATTCACTCCGGGCAACAAAATCAAGCAACGATGAAGTGGGCCTGCTGATCGGAGATTTCAATGAAATGCTTGCCCAGATTCAATCGCGTGATGAGAAACTGTTGCACCATCGGGAGGACCTGGAGCAGGAAGTAATTCTCCGGACCGCCGAACTCCTCGCCCTCAACTATGAACTCACCACCGCCAAGGAACGTGCCGAAGACGCCAGCCGAGCGAAGAGCGAATTCCTCGCCAATATGAGCCATGAAATTCGCACGCCAATGAACGGCATCATGGGCATGACACAACTGACACTCGATACCGAACTGACTGCAATGCAGCGCGAGTGCCTGACGATGGTTACCACTTCCGCCGATTCGCTGCTACTGGTGATTAACGACATTCTCGACTTCTCGAAGATTGAAGCCGGCAGACTGGATTTGTCTCCAGACAGTTTTGAATTGCGAGACCTGGTAGCCGACACAGTTAAGGCGATGGCGCTACGAGCTCATGAGAAGGGTCTGGAATTGATCTGTCATATTCGACCGGACGTTCCAAACGCTCTGATTGGTGACGCTGGTCGCTTGCGACAGGTAATTGTGAATTTGCTGGGGAATGCCATCAAGTTTACGGAAACTGGAGAGATCGTGGTGCGTGCCGCGATTGAGTCTGCAGCCGGAGACACGATTTCACTACATTTCTCGGTTACCGATACCGGTATCGGCATAGCGCCTGAGAAGCTGGGTTTAATCTTTCAGGCGTTTTCTCAAGCTGATAGTTCCACGACGCGACGATTTGGCGGTACCGGCCTGGGCCTTACGATTTCCTCTCGTCTGGTCGACCTCATGGGAGGCAGGATTTGGGTCGAGAGCGAATTGCTCGAAGGCAGCACCTTTCATTTCACAGTAAATCTCAGGCTGCAGACCAGCAACTTACCGGCGACGCTTCGGAGCAACCCGATCGAAATAGAAAATCTGCGCGTTCTGGTTATCGACGATAATGCCACCAATCGATTTATGCTCAAGGAGAATCTGGAAACCTGGAAAATGCTTCCGACCCTGGTCTCTTCTGGCGAACTGGCGCTTGAGAGTATGTTCAAAGCCATTGAAGACGATCAGCCATTTAATCTCATTTTGCTTGATTGCCACATGCCGCAGTTTGATGGATTCGATGTGGCGGCGGCAATCAAGAAGCATCCCGAACTGGGCAACGTCTCAATCATGATGCTTACATCAGACGCACAAGGCGGTGATATCGCTCGTTGTCGGGAACTGGGAATTGCGGCCCACTTGATTAAACCCATAAGGCAATCGGAATTGTTAGATACGATCCTGCGAGTACTGGGTAAGGTCGATGACCCGCTGATTCAGCAATCAATTCCGCTGGCGCCGCTTTCTAAAAAGGGTCCTGGTCTACCGCTCAAAATTCTGGTTGTCGAAGACAATGAAATCAACCAGAAGGTCGCTTCAAGTTTACTGGAGAGACAAGGACATACAATCTCTGTTGCCAGAAACGGGCTCGAAGCGATTTCCTGTTGGGAGACCGGAAGTTTTGATCTTGTTTTTATGGACGTGCAAATGCCCGAGCTGGATGGGTTCGCGGCAACGATCCTAATCAGGGAAAGAGAGCTTGCCTCCGGCAAAAAACGTACGCCCATCATCGCCATGACCGCCCACGCCATGAAAGGCGATCGCGAGCGATGTCTCGCAGCCGGTATGGACGACTACATCGCAAAACCAATTCAAGCGGAGCTCTTGTATGAAGTGGTGGAAAACGCTACCGGCCGTAATGGTAAGGACGCTCCATCTGCCACAATCCCCGCCTCCAATCCTGACTCTTCGACGGACTGGCACGCGCTCGAGGCAGTTGATTTTAATTCGGCCCTGGCGCGACTCGGCGGCGACGAGGAACTGATGAAAGACGCAGCGATAATGTTTCTCGAGGAATTTCCATCGCAGCTGTCAAAGATTAGAGCGGCGTTCAATGAGCGAGACGCCAATTCACTCGAGCTGGCTAGCCATGCACTGAAGGGATCGATCTCGAATTTCGGCGCCACGCGCGCCTGCGACCTGGCCTTCAAACTGGAAACCATGGGTCGCGAGTCACAGCTGGACAGCGATGATACCGTGGTTGCAGCGTTGGAAATGGAAGTAGAACGGGTCGCGACGGCAATCAGCACTCTGGTGGAATGGCGTGCCGAAGAGCCTGTCCTAGTCCACTAACGCAGCTCCGAAATTGGAGTTCGTTCCAATTCGAATTAGAGCGGCGTACAGGTAATCCGACCGGGTACATTGATAGTTTGCCTTCCCTGCCCTCCGCTTCTACCTTCTACCTTCTGCCTTCTGCCTTCTGCCTTGTAGCGTGCCTTGCCTAATACAGCTAGAATAAGCCGCTTTACCGATCTCCAACTTCGGCACTGATTCGCATCCTTCCGTTGCGCCCCCAGAAGTGACGATTGCTTCCGGCACAAAACTCGGTCGTACAATGTCCGCTCGCAACCAGGAGCGGCGCGATGGGTGAGGTGTACCTGGCCCAGGATACGGTGCTTGCTCGCTGCGAGCCGCGCTTCAAAGGACATGCAATTTGCCGGAATGAATTTGTGCTGTGATGAATAAAGAACTGGCAGCAAACACCGAACTCTCGCATTACCGCATCGTCTCGAAGATCGGTGCTGGCGGAATGGGCGAAGTGTATCTGGCTCAGGACACAAAACTTGATCGCAAAGTCGCGCTGAAAATTCTCCCCGCTGACCTCGCCGCCAACCAGGACCGTATGCGCCGTTTCGTTCAGGAAGCAAAGGCCGCAGCGGCACTCAATCATCCAAACATCGCCACCATTCATGAGATTGGGGAGGGCGACGGTGTGAACTTCATTGCCATGGAGTTTATTGATGGCGCCACGCTGCGCGAGGCGTTTCGTCAGAAGCAAACCGATCTAAGAAAGCTGTTGCGATACCTTCAGCATGTCGCTGAAGGATTAGCGAAAGCCCATGCTGCCGGAATCGTCCATCGCGATCTTAAGCCGGACAACATCATGATCACGGGAGATGGTCACGCAAAGATTCTCGACTTCGGGCTCGCTAAACTGATCGAGCGGCAGCCAATCACGGACGGTGATTCCAGTGAAGTGGCGACAGCAGTAATGCCGCAGCATTCGACGCCCGGAACAGTGATGGGGACGTTCGGTTACATGTCACCAGAGCAAGCACAGGGCAAGACCAAAGAGATCGATCAGCGCTCTGACATCTTCTCGTTCGGCTGTATTTTATTCGAAGCAGCCACCGGCAAGAAGCCTTTCGAAGGCGAGTCGGTTATCAAGTCGTTGCACATGCTGGTGTACGAACCAGCGCCGGCACTCGCGGACCTCAATCCGGCAACCCCTGCAGAACTGCAACGGATCGTACGTCGCTGTCTGGCAAAAGACGCCGACGAGCGCTACCAGTCAATCAAAGAAGTCGCAATTGAATTGAAAGGCCTGCGCCGCGAAATGGAAGACGCAGCTCAGCTCGACACGACCGTCCCGCCTTCCATGGAGGAGTCGAGTCAGCGAACGGTTGATGCGGAAACGCGATCGGTTTCGGCGGCAAGCACTCAGCCTGCCTCGATGAACTCTGAGGCATCCAGCGCGGAGTACATCGTTTCCGGAATCAAACGGCACAAACTCGCCGCCCTCATTACGGTCGCAGCGCTGATTATTGGCGGCGTTAGTCTCGCCGCTTATTTGCACGCGCGAAATACCGAAGCCGCAATCGAATCGATCGCGGTCTTGCCTTTTGAAAATCAGAACCGCGACGCAAGTGTCGAGTGGCTGTCGGATGGTGTCACCGAAAGCATCATCAACAATCTGGCCCAGTTGCCTAACCTCCGAGTGAGTCCTCGCGGCACGGTTTTTCATTACAAAGGCACCCAGAAAGATCCGTTGGCTGTAGGCAAAGAACTCGGCGTGCGCGCCGTGCTCAGCGGCAGGTTCTTACAAACCGGAGATGACGTGACGATCAGTGTGGAGTTGGTGGACGTGAGAGACAACAAACAACTCTGGGGCGATCGCTTCAACCACAAAGTGTCCGACGCTCTCATGATGCAGCAGGAAATCTCTCAGCAGATCTCAGAGCGACTGCGTTTGAAGCTGTCCGGGACCGAGCAGCAGAAGATGATGGCGAAACGCAACACCACAAACCCGGAAGCCTACCAGCTTTATTTGAAAGGAAAGTTCTACTGGAACAAACGAACGGGCGAATCCCTGAAACAAGCTGTTGAGCTCTACCAGCAAGCAATCGAGAAAGACCCAAACTATGCCCTCGCCTATTCAGGTTTGGCAGAAACATACGTTCTCTTTTCGAGTTATGACGTTGCACCGGGAACCGACAGCATGCCTCAGGCTAAGGCGGCGGCTCTGCGAGCGT
>Ga0207689_10002758_pt1 | contig 16247 bp, 15 predicted proteins | sample KBSMisM52_FD_184312 | JGI IMG/M metagenome (GOLD analysis project Ga0207689, IMG submission 184312) | Miscanthus rhizosphere microbial communities from Kellogg Biological Station, Michigan, USA - KBS Miscanthus M5-2 (SPAdes) (version 2) | ecosystem: Host-associated > Plants > Roots >... | reverse complement strand
TCCCAGATCTCCTTCGCCTTCTGCATGCAGAGCGGCGTGACCTCGCTCGGCTTCAGGATGACCGCGCTGCCGGTGACGAGCGCCGCGAGCGCGTCGCCGAGCGGAATGACGACGGGGAAGTTCCATGTGCCGATGACGCCGACCACGCCGCGCGGGACGTAATGGATGACGCTCTTCTTGTGCATCATCAGGCTGAGACCGATCTCGCGCGGCGCGTGCTGCCTGCGCTCGCCTTCGCGCGCCAGCTCATCTGCGACTGGACCGATTGGGACGCCGCGCTCGCCGAGCTCAAGTCCCACCTCGCGAAGGTGGACGACGCGGCGGACGAAACGGACGGCGCGCTGATTCCACTCTCCTCGCTCGCGCTGCCGCTGTCGCCTCCGGAACTGCTGGCAGTCGCGCGGCGACATGCGAGCGGATGGATCGGCGCGAGCGCATCCGCAAACGCGCCCGCAACCATCGCTGCTCCAACGCACACTGTTACCGAATCGCCGACACTCACGGATGCCGCTCCGAAAATGGGCCGGCGGCTGCGGATCGGCTACGTGTCGTCGGATTTCCGTCCGCACCCGATTGCGTATCTCCTGACCGAGCTTTGGGAGCAACACGACCGCGACTGCTTCGAAGTCTTCGGCTATTCGATCGGCCCAGTCGACCCGAGTCCGCTGCGGCAGCGGATCGAGCGCGCATTCGAGCACTTCGTCGACGTCGGCGGCGAGGCCGCCGACGCTACGCTGCGCCGCATTCGCGACGATCGCATCGACATCCTGATCGACCTCAACGGCTACACGTCCGGTTCCCGCATGGAGCTCTTCGCCGCACGAGCCGCGCCGATCCAGATGCACTGGCTGGGTTTCCTCGGAACGCTCGGCGCGCCGTGGTTCGACTACATCGTCACCGACCGCTTCGTCACGCCGCCGGAACTGCAGCCGCACTTCACCGAGCGCTTCCTGCACGTGCCCGACGGCTATACGCCGGGCGACACGCGGCGAGCCATCGATGCGCAGCCGCAATCGCGAGGCGCGCTTGGCCTGCCTGACCGGGGATTCGTCTATTGCTGCTTCAACAACGCCTACAAGATCGTGCCCGCGGTGTTCGACGCGTGGATGCGCATCCTCGCTGCCGTCGAAGGCAGCGTGCTGTGGCTCTCGCCCGCCTCCGACGCGACGTGCGCCAACCTGCAGCGGGAGGCGGAGAAGCGCGGCGTCGCGGCAGACCGGCTGGTGTTCGCGCCGCGCGCCGAGCTCTCCGTCTATCTCGCCCGCCTTCGCCTCGCCGATCTCTTTCTCGACACGTGGCCGTACAACGCGGGCGCGACCGCCAACGACGCGCTTTTCGTCGGCCTTCCGCTCCTGACGCGAGCCGGGGACACCATGGCGAGCCGCGTCGCGGCGAGCCAGTTGCGCACGATGGGCGTGCCGGAGCTCGTCACGTACGACTCAGGCGACTACGAACGGATGGCGATCGAGCTGGCCCGCGCACCGGGGCGCCTTCACGCATTGCGGGAAAGGCTGCGCGCGCAACGCAGCGTCTCGCCGCTCTTCGACATGCAGCGCTACGTGCGCGGCTTCGAGAGCGCGCTGACGGCCGCGTGGGACGAACGCTGGCGCACGCCCGGGTGATCGCGATCCACTGCGCCGAGGCTAGATCACTTCGCTGCGCACCAGCAACGATTGCGGAATGGTGAGCCCAAGCGCGTTGGCCGCTTTCCCATTGATCACGAAGTCGAACTTCGTCGGCTGCGCGATGGGCAAATCGCCGGGCTTCGCGCCGCGAAGGATTTGATCGATGCAGCCCACGATGATGCGATCCACGGCAGAATTGTCCGGACCATAGGACATCAGATTTCCAGCTTCGGCAAAGCGTCTGTCCTCGGCGACGGTCGGCAGCCCGTGCTGCACGGCCAGGCGGCCGATCCGTTCGCGGGTCGCAAAGAAAACCGGGTCGCCGCGAACGATCAGCGCGTCGGCACGTTGGCCCGCAATTTGCACGATCGCCGTCTCGATTTCGTCGGGTTTTGCAACTTCGACAAATAACGGACGCATCCGCATCGTACGGAACGCCTGCTCGTAGTCCGCGCGAACGCGTTGCCAGTAGGTATTGGCCGGATCGACCAGCTCGCCGACCAGCGTCGCCCTGGGAAGGAGCTCACGAATCAATTCCAGACGCTTGGCCGCAAGCTCGGGAGCGATCAGTGACACCCCGGTAATGTTTCCGCCGGGATGTGACAAATTGGAGACGAGACCAAGACGGACGGGGTCTCCGGACGTCGCGACAATCGGGAGGGTCGTCGATGCGTCCTTCATGGCAACGCCAGCGACCGCCCCGAAGGTTACGATGACGGCGAGCTTCATCTGCGCAAGTTCCGCAGCGAGCATCGGCACGCGATTCGAGTTGCCCTCTGCGCTTCGGCGTTCGATGACCAGGTTCTGGCCCTCGACCCAACCCCGCTCGCGCAATGCATCGACAAAGCTCGCCGGCGGGACTTTCGGCAGGAATCCTGCGGAAAGCATGCCAATGCGCCGCGCACCGCCGGTCTGTTGTGCCGTTGCGGCTCGCGGCACCGCGGCAAGCGTGCCAGCTGCCAACGCGCCAATGAAGGTTCGCCGGTCCACCAGGTACGACTCCACGTCGAATGGATGGCCGATCATGGTACGCCTAACCCGGGCCGAATCAGGGTGACAGACGCTATCTTCCTCTGCGCCGGTTTATCCCCGTCTCGACGCGACGCAGCAGCACGTCGACGGCGAAGCCGACGATGCCGATGGCGATCATCCCCGCCATGACGATGGACGTGCTGATGTTGCTCTGTCCCTTGACCATCAGGTAGCCGATGCCGCTCGACGCGACGATCAGCTCCGCGCCGATCAGCGATTGCCAGCCGAGGCCCGCGCCGATCCGCAGTCCCGCGACGATCGACGGCACGGACGCCGGCAGCAGCACTTCGCAGATGACGCGCCAGTTGGGCGCGCCGAGCGTCTGCGCCGCCTCGATGTAGCGCGTCTCGACGAAGCGCGCGCCGCGATACGCGTTGATGAGGCACGGCGGAAACGCGCCGCTGAAGATGATCAGCACCGGGCCCCCGATACCCGTGCCGAACCAGAGTGCGGCGAACGGCACCCACGCGATCGGCGCGACGAAGCGCAGCGCCTCGAAAAGCGGTGTCACGACGTCGTCGAGCCAGCGGTACCAGCCCATCATCAGCCCGAGAGGGACGCCGACGAGCGCCGCCAGCGCGAAGCCCGCGCCGAAGCGGCCGAAGCTCGACAGGAGATGCTGCTGCAGCGTGTAGCCGACGAAGGGACTGCGCGTCAGGTCGACGAACTTCTGCAGCACCGCGAGCGGCGTCGGCAGGAATTGAGGCTGGACGAGGCCCGAGAGGGCGATGACCGTCCACAGCGCGAAAAAGCCGAGCGCGCCCCCGGCCGACAGGGTCCAGAACTCGCGGCGGGAGAGCGCGGCGCCCATGACTCGTTACGCGCGACGCCAGGGCATCGCGCGCACCTCGACCCACTCGAGCATCCGGGTCATCACGCCCGCGGTTGCGGCCACGGCGAGCATCCCCACGAGAATCATCGCCGGAAAAATGTCGAGCGAGCTCTGGTAGAGCACATGGCCTAAGCCGGCGATCGCGCCGATAAGCTCTCCCGCCACCAGCGTCGTCCAGCACGCCTGCAGCGAGAGCCGAAGCCCGGTGAAGATCATCGGCGCCGCGCCCGGCAGCAGGATCTCGCGGACGAGCATCCAACCACGGATGTTGAGCGTGCGCGCCGCTTCGAGCAGCGTCGGATCGATGCTGCGCACGCCCGCATGGCTGTTGATCACCGACGGCACGAACGCGGCGAGCCAGATGATGAGCACTTTCGCCGCATCGCCCAATCCCAGCCACACGATGGCGAGGGGTATCCACGCGAGCGGAGGAATCGGCCGCAGCAGCAGGAAGACCGGGTTGACGAGAGCTTCCGCCCGACGGCTCCAGCCCATGACGAGACCGAGCGGCACGCCGACGCCTATGGCGGCGGCGAAGCCCAGCAGCACGAGCTTGCAGCTGTGCAGCACATGCTCGTGCAGTCGCGCGTCGGCATAGCCCTGCACGACGATCTGCTTCGTCGCCTGCCACACTTCGACCGGCGCGGGAAAGCGGCCGCCGGAAATCGCGCCGGTGAGCGTGGTCAGCACATACCACGCGACCAGCAGGAACGCGACCGTCGCCACGCCGATCGCCGTGCTCCGGCGGGACGGGCCTTTCATTTCAGTGTATGCGCGGCCGCGGGATGGCCTCTAGTTCGCGCGGTTCGCGAATTCCTTGAGCCTGGGATCGTTGTCGACGAGCTTCATGTACTGGTCGGTGACGTAGTTGCCCGCCACGGGCGCTTCCGGCAGCGTGCCCGCCGCCTTCATGAAGTCGCTGATCTGCGTCATCCAGCCGTCGACGTCGGACTTTCCGCCCGTGCGGTTCATGACCTTGAGCTGCCCGGCGAGATCGTAGACTGGACGGGTGGAGAACTCCTTCTTCATCGACGCCTCGGAGATCGAGACGCCGCCTTCCTCGTAGAACTTCTTCATCAATGCGATCGCTTCGTCCGGGTGCGCGCCCATCCACTTCCACGCGCGAAGATAGATCGCGAGGAACTTGGCGACGTTTTGCGGCTGCTCCTTCGCGTAGTCGGCGCGCACGATGAGCGCGCCTGGCACGAACGCGCCGGCATCCTTGCCGGAACAGATCACCTTCGCGCCCGCCTTTTCTTCGAGCGTGTAGATGTTGGGCGCCCACAGGCCGCCGAGGTCGGCGTTGTTGCTCGACATGGCCGAGATGATCTCGGCCTGGCCCATGCTCTTGATCGTGACGTCGGCCTTCTTCAGGCCGTACTTGGCGAGACAGGACTGCACCGCGTAGTCGCCCGTGGAGTTTGCAGTCAGCACGATGGTCTGGCCCTTCATGGACGCGGGATTCTTGATGAAGCCCTCGGCCTTGGCGCCCGTGGCCATCAGCGCGTTGCCGACCGACTCGTCGTTGGTGAGGCCGATTGTCAGCAGGTTGTAGCGCGCCGCACCCAGCACCGCGGGCACCGAGCCGGTGCCGCCGACGTCCCACGACTTCGCGGCCGAAGCGGCGATCTGCGGCACGCCCGCAGGAAATACGCTGAACTCGGGCTTGAGTCCCAGCTCCGCCCACCAGCCCTTCTGACTCGCTACGTAGAACGGCAGCGACCAGTACAACGCGGGCTGGTAGCTGACCTTGATTTCCGTCATCGGCTGCGCGTTCGCGCCGCAGACGGCGAACGCGAGCGTGAGGCCTAGGACGATGTTGCGATTTCGCTTCTGCATGGCGGTCTCCTCCTGGTGGTGGAAAGCGGAAGGCAGTCTTGGCTCCGGCCCGCTGCCTTTCGAAAGTGCCTCGATGCTGCTCGGCGTTCCTCAGCTTCTCAGTGTTCGTGCTCCGCCTGCTGCTCGCGCAACAAGCGCCAGATCCGGGTACGCAGGTGGACGAACGACGCCTGGTCCATCACTTCCTCGACGCGATCGTGACGATCCCAGTTCTCTGCACGGCGGACGCTCCCGACGTCGACGATCTCCTTGATCCGGCCGGGGCGGCGCGTCATGACGACCACGCGATCGGCAAGATACACCGCTTCCTCGACTGCGTGGGTAATGAAGAGCACCGTGCGCGGGTTGACCCGGGACAGCTTGATCAACTCCTCCTGCATTACCGTCCGCGTCTGCGCATCGAGGGCGCCGAAAGGCTCGTCCATCAGCAGCACCGCAGGGTCGAGGACGTAGCTCCGCGCGATCGCCACCCGCTGCTGCATGCCGCCGGAGAGCTGGTGCGGAAACGCCGATTCGTAGCCCTGCAGGTTCATGAGCTCGATGTAGTGCGCGATTCGCCGTGCCCGTTCCGCTTCGGGTATGCCGATGCTGCGGAGGCCGAAGTCGATGTTCTGCGCCACCGTCTTCCACGGAAAGAGCGCGAACTGCTGGAACACGACCGAGCGCTCGGGGCCCGGCCCGGTCACCGCCTTGCCGCCGACGCTGACGACGCCGGCTCCGGGAAATTCCAGTCCCGCCGCCATCCGCAGGCACGTGGTCTTGCCGCAGCCCGACGGACCGACGATGGTGACGAATTCCTTGTCCCGCACCTCGAAGCTAATGTTGTCGAGCGTGGGGAAGTCGCGTCCGTCGCGCGTGAACACGCGGCTCACGCCGTCGAAGACGATGTTGCTCACCTTGATTCGCTCACGGGCGCAGCACGATCTTGGCCGCAGCGGTGCGGCCTTGATCGAGATCGGCGAACGCAGATGCGCCGTCGGCGAGGCTCCTCTCCTCCACCCATGCCAGGTCGCCGAACGTCCCGCGATCGAGGGCGGCGACTGTCGCGTTGAGGTCGGCAGTGGAATACGTGTACGTGCCGATCAGCGTGATCTCGGCGAGCGTCAGCTTGCGCATGTCGATTTCGCTTGCCCAATCCATCAGGCCGACGTGGACCACGACCCCGCCGGGACGCACGGCCGCCAGCGCGGCGTTGCGCGTCGCCTTGCCGCCGACCGCGTCCAGCACCAAGTCCATGCTGCTCTCGTCGGGGCCTTTGCCTTCGCGCGGGTCGTAGGTCTCGCAGCCGCATGCGCGCTCTGCCGATTCGCGCCGGAGGGGATTGGTCTCGGCGAGGCGGAGATCGCGGCAACCGTACGACTTCAGCAGCAACGCGGCGAGCAGTCCGACGGCGCCGCCGCCGATCACCAGGACGCGCGTTTCGGGCAGCGGCCGGGCAAGCGCGCGCGTAGCGCGATCGATCGCGTGAAGCGCCGTGGCCGCCGGCTCGGTGAGCGCCGCCTGCCTCGCGCTCATTCCCTGCGGAATCGCGATGAGGCTCGACTCCGGAATGGTCATTCGCTCGGCGAAGCCGCCCGGCCGCGTCATGCCGATCATCGTGCGGTCGCTGCACAGGTTGTTGCGCCCCGTGAGGCAATAGTCGCAACGGCCGCAGGTGATCAGCGGGTTGACCGTCACCCGCGCTCCCTTCCTGGCGCCGGCGAGGATCGTCGCGCAGAGCTCGTGGCCCAGGATGAGCGGCGGATTCCGTCGCGGATCGCGTCCGTGGTACGCATGCATGTCGGAACCGCAGATGCCCGCCGCGTCGATGCCGAGCAGGACTTCATCGGCGGCAGGCGCCGGATCCGGCTCGTCGCGGTAGGTCACTTCGTTGGGTCGGGTGTAGACGAGTGCCTTCATGCGCTCGCCTCGCGTCGAACTCTTTCGCTCTCGGTCACGTTTGCTCGCCCCCTTGCGTCCGGCCGCTCTTATCCGGCCGTGAAGCCGCCGTCGACGAAAATCAGCTGGCCGGTGATGTAGTCGGACGCGCGGCTCGCGAGGAAAACGGCGGCGCCGCGCAGGTCGTCGAGCTCGCCGTTGCGGCCGATGAAGGTCTTGGCTGCCATCGCCGTCCAGCGTTGGTTGTCGGCGACCACGGCCGCGGTAAGCGGGGTCGGGAAGAATCCCGGCGCAATCGCGTTGGCGCACACGCCGTGGCGCGACCACGCCTCTGCCTGCGCCCGCGTGAGCTGCGCGATGGCCCCCTTGGACGCGCCGTACGGAGCGCAGTTGGCGAACGCCCGCGCGGATTGCAGCGATGCAATGTTGACGATGCGTCCCCAACCCTTGGCGATCATCGCCGGTGCCAAGCGCTGCGGCAGGAAGAACGACGCGTCGAGATTGATGCGCAGCACGGCGTCCCAGTCCGCTTCGGAGACCTCTTCGATCGCTTTTCGAACGTTGATGCCGGCCGCGTTGACGACGATGTCCGGCGCGCCGAAGAATTCCGGGGCGCGCGCGGCGCAGGCGAACAGCGCTTTTCTATCCGCGAGATCGCAGGCGATGTGCGCGGCGCGGCCTCCAGCGGCCTTGATGCCCTCTTCGGCGGCCCGGAGCTCCGATTCCCGGCGCGCCACGAGAACGACGGACGCTCCGGCTTCGGCGTACGTTTCGGCGATGCGATGGCCAATGCCCGAGCTTGCACCGGTCACGAGCGCGACCTTGCCTTCGAGCGAAAAGAGGTCCCGTACGCGAACAGCGCTCATGCTCGCACCGGATCGCCGCGCTCGAAGCGCTCGGCCGGGAAATACTTGGCAAGGCGGTCGTCCGCGGTGCGCGCGTGCGCCTCCATTCCTTCGAGCCGCGAAATGCGCGCCGTGACTTGCCCGACTTCGCGGTTCGCCTCACGCGTCATCCGCTGCCACGTCACCGTCTTGATGAATTTGTGCACCGACAGGCCCCCGGAATATTTCGCCGCGCCTTTCGTCGGCAGGATGTGATTCGGCCCGGAGGTCTTGTCGCCGTATGCGACCGTCGTTTCCTCGCCGAGGAAGAGCGACCCGTAGCAGGTGAGATTGGCGAGCCACCAGTCGAGATCCCGCGCGTGCACTTCGAGGTGCTCGGACGCGTACTGGTCGGAGGTCCGAGCGACCTCCTCGCGCGTCCCGCACAGCACGACCTCGCCGTAGTCGCGCCACGCGGCGCCCGCGGCATCGCGCGCCGTCGGTGGCAGCGCGGCGATGAGCGGCGGAATATGGCGCATCACCCCTTCGGCGACGGAGCGCGACGTCGTGAGGAGCCACGCCGGCGATTCGTGGCCGTGCTCGGCCTGGCCTACGAGATCGACCGCAACCATCCGCGGATCCGCAGAGTCGTCGGCGATGACTGCGATTTCCGACGGGCCTGCGAAGACGTCGATGCCCACCTGGCCAAACAGCATCCGCTTCGCTTCGGCGACGAACTTGTTGCCGGGTCCGACGATGATGTCCGCGGGACGTCCGGTGAAGAGTCCTTGAGCCATCGCGGCAATGGCCTGCACGCCGCCGAGCGTCATGATCACGTCGGCTCCCGCGACGTGCATCGCATAGAGCACCTCCGGATGGATGCCGTCGTTGCGGCCGTCGCCGCGGTACGGCGTCGAGCAGGCGATCACCGTCGGCACGCCGGCCGCCTTGGCGGTGGCGATGCTCATGTACGCCGAGGCGATGTGCGCATAGCGGCCGGTGGGAACGTAGCAACCCGCGACGTTTACCGGAATGAGCCGCTGACCCGCCCTGAGCCCGGGATGAATTTCCGTCTCGAACTCGCGGATCGACTCGCGCTGCGCCAGCGCGAACCGTCGCACCTGGGCGGTCGCGAAGTCGATGTCGCGCTTCGTCTCCGCCGGAATGTCGCGAATGCGGCGCTCGATCTCTTCCGCAGTGACGACGATGTCGCCGGTCCACTCGTCGAGCTTCCGCGCGTAGCGGCGCACCGCCGCTTCGCCGTCGCGGCCGATCTCGGCGAGCATTTCCGCCGCGACCCTGCGGGCCGTCGCGGTCTCGGTCTCCGGAGATTTCGCGGCGCGCTTCAGATATTCGATGGCCATGTGGGCACCATTCGCTCTCTCGTGATCAGGGCGGGGTCATTGTAGGGGACTGTAACAGCCAGATCGATAGCGTCCGTCTCTTCAGATCCGGAAGCCCTCGATCGCCTCCGGCGCGAAGAGCTCGTCAGGCGTGAGGCGGCGCTTCGAAAGCCCCTGCTCGTGGTGATAGCGCAGGAAGGTGTCGAGCACATGGCGGTTGGGCTCGAGGCCGTAGGGCCACCAGTCCTCGCCCATTTCCCGCACCGCCTCCTCCACGTGCGCGATCTGCCACGGCAGCATCGTCGCGATTGCGAACGTCGCGTCGAGGTTGGCCCGCGCGCGCCGCTTCGCCTCGACGAACGCCTTTTGCAGCGACTGCGCGATCCACGGATTCGCCCGGTACACGTCGCGCCGGATCACGATCGTGTGCATGATGGGGAAGATGCGGGTCCGGCGATGGTAGTCGCGCTCCAGCTCGACGTAGTTCTCGAAGAGGCGCCGGACGGTGCCGGGGAGGCTCTTGTATGTCGACGGCGTGCGCGCCGTATGCAGCGCGTCGATCTCGCCGTCCGCGAGCATCTGCGACAGCGTCTGCGTCGGGCCGATCGGCGTGACGCGGATCTTCGCGGGCAGGTCGAGCTTCACCTTCTCCGAGCGCCCGCGCTCCTCGACCCCGCCCGTCCAGTACTCGACGCTCGCGGGATCGACGCCGTATTCGTCCTGCAGGGTGCCGCGAATCCACACCGGCGCCGTCATCTGGAATTCCGGTGTGCCGATGCGCTTGCCGAGGAGGTCCTTCGGCTCGCGAATCCCGCTTTTTTCGCTGACGAATATGCATGAGTGGCGGAACATCCGCGACGGAAACACCGGGATCGCGATGAACGGGGGGTCGTCGCGGCCGAGCGTGACCGAATACGACGACAGCGACATCTCCGCCACGTCGAACTCGCGGTGGCGCAGCATCCGGAAGAACGTCTCCTCGACGTGGAGGTCGAGGGGATTCAAGTCGATGCCGTCGGGCTCGATGCTGCCGTCGACGAGCGCGCGGGTACGGTCGTAGCTCCAGCAGGCGAAGGTGAGGCGAAGCCTGGACATCGAGTTCTCCTGTGGCGTTGCGGGAACTGCGCTAGCGCTTGGCCGCCGCGCGTTCGACCAGCCGGCCGAGCTCCCGCGTCGAGGGAATCCTCCGCTGGCCGTTGTCCGGTCGCGCTTCGTCAGCGGCAAGGTTGTCGACAATGGCGAGCAGCGTACGCCGCGTCGCCGCCACATCCGCGGCCGGCACGCCGCGCACGGAGATCGCGTTGACGGCCTCGGCGAGCGGTACGAGCTTCGCTTCGAGCGCACGTCCACGCGCGGTGAGAAACACCTGGCGCTTCCGGCGGTCCCCGGCGACCGCCCTCCGGACGACATAGCCGCGGCGTTCCATCGCCTTGAGCGCGGCGAAGGTCGTTGGCTCCATCACCCCTGCGACGTCGGAAAGCTCGCGTTGCGTAAGCCCGTCGGTCTCCCACAGCGCGCGCAGGAACGGCCAGTGTCCGATCGAAACCTCGTGCTCGGCGAGTCGCATCTGCAGTCCGCGATTGAACACCCGCATCGCTTCCTTGACGAGGTGCGCGAGTCGCTCCTGCCGCAGGTTCGTCTTCTTGCGCATTTCGGGGCTCAGGCGGGAGCTGACGGCGCCGGCACCGCGACCTGCTCGTGCAGTGCGACGTCGCGGTGCTCGCGTGCCGAAGTGAGCATCGCGACGCAGACCTCGAGTGTCGCCGTCCCCCAGCGCCCGTCGTGCAGCGGCGCCCGGCCGCGAACGACGGCATCGAAGAGCTCGTCGATGACTTCGGAGCGCGGCACGTCAGGTGGCGGAAGCGGGTCGAGCTTTGCCTCGGCATCGGCGTAGATCATTACGCCGCTCGGCAACGGGCGCAGATCCGCGCGCTCGCACGACACGAGCACGAGGCCGAAATGCTGGTGCGATAGATTGTCGGCGGCATAGGACACCTGCGCATTGCCGCCATAGTTGCGCGCGGCCTTCGCCGCGGCCTCCTCGCGGGAGTCCGCGATCCCCGCCATTCGCCGCCGCGCCGCGCCGTAGCGTCCCGGTTCGACGGGGTTGCCAAGCTCGGTGACGCCGTTGCACAGCTCATCGCCGTCGAAGTGCGCGTACCCGCCGTAGACGAGCGAGGCGAAAGCGCCATTCGCGAAGTTGACGAGTGCCGCATACGCGCCATCGGTCGGCCGCGCCGGGTCCCAGCGGCCCGCGAGCGCCCGGACGGAAGTGGCCTTGCCGCCCGCCAGGAGGCGGACGATGTCGACCTGGTGCGCGCCCTGGTTCAGGATCACGCCGCCACCTTGCGCGGCGTCGAGCTCCTCGGGGCGGCGCAGACGGTAGAGGAAGTCGGTGTAGTACTGGGCGGCGATCATCCGCACCGCGCCATGCGCGCCGCTCTCGATGATCTCGCGGGTGCGCAGGATGGGGCGATCGAAGCTGTGGCTGTGGCCGACGACAAGTCGCACGCCGGCGCGCTCCGCCGCATCGACCATCGATCGGCATTCCGCGAGCGTCACCGCCATCGGCTTCTCGACCAGCACGTGCTTCCCGCAAGCCGCGGCAGCGATCGCGTGCGCCGCGTGGTGCTCGACCGGCGATGCGACGTAGACGACTTCGACCGCCGGGTCGGCGCACAGCGACTCGACGCTGGCATGGATCCGCGCACCGAACTCGGTCGCGAATCGCGCCGTCGCCTCGCTCCGCGGATCGCAGCCGGCGACGAGCCTTATTCGTGGATCTCTCGTGAACGTCGGCAGCATCAGGGTGAACGCGCGGCCGAGACCGACGATCCCCATTGCGAGTTGGCGCGCCGTCATCGCGACAGGCTCTGCGTCAGGCCCGGCCGATGGCGCGCGCCAAGCGCTGCGAGCGCCGCGGACGAGAGACCGCGGTTATGGACATGGCTCACGGAAATCATTATCGTTGCTTAGATATCTAATAGTATGCCGGCGTCCCGGGTGGAGCAATCCGAGGTCACGGCGCCGGGTGGAGGGGCGATGCTGACTGCCGAGGACAATGACCTTCTCTGCCGCGTCGACGGCAACGTGCCGATGGGACGCCTGATGCGCGCCCACTGGATTCCAGCCTGCCTGTCCGAGGAAGTCGTCGAGCGCGACGGCGCACCGGTGCGCATCCGCCTGCTCGGCGACGAGCTGGTGGCGTTTCGCGACAGCGCCGGGCGCTTGGGCGTTCTCGACGAGCATTGCCCGCATCGCCGCGCCTCGCTCGCGCTCGGCCGCAACGAGGAATGCGGGCTGCGCTGCCTGTACCACGGCTGGAAGATCGACGTCGAAGGCAACATCGTCGAGCGTCCGTCGGAGCCCACGACCGCGGGAACGGATCGGCGCGGCAAGCACCGGACCTATCCCTGCCGCGAGGCCGGCGGCTTCGTGTGGGTGTGGATGGGCGACCCCGATGCGGCGGCACCCTTCCTTCCCCCGGCATGGGCGCCCTCACCCGACATCCGTACCAGCATCGTCAAGATGCACGTCAACTGCAACTGGGCGCAGGTGCTCGAAGGCGCGATCGACTCGGCGCACAGCTCGAGCCTGCATGCGACCGACATGGTTCCGGTGACCCTCGACGTCGACGGCAGCGCCGCCCGGGAGTGGCTGCGCCCGTCGGTGGACAAGGCGCCGCGCCTGCACGTCGAGCGCACGGCTTTCGGCTTCCGCTACGTCGCCATCCGCCATCCGATCGAGAACGCGGCGACGCACGATTACCTGCGCATCACGCTTTTCGTCGCGCCGTTCACTGTGCTCATTCCGCCCAACGAGCGCTACAACCTGTCGATCCTCAACATTCCGCAGGACGACACGCACACGATGTTCTATTTCATCGCCTGGAGCGAAGGCGCCGGCATCGACCAGGACGAGTGGCGCAAGTTCTGCGGCGCGCAGGTGGGCGTCGACCTCGACGCACAGTACAGGAGCATTCGCACCCGGGACAACGACTACCTGCAGGACCGGCAGGCGATGCGTGGGGGAAGCCACACTGGCATCGTCGGCATCCCGAACCAGGACATGGCGATGTGGGAGACCATGGGCGCGATCGCCGACCGGTCGCGCGAGCGCCTCGGCGTGAGCGATGTCGCCATCGGCCATTTCCGTCGCATCATGGTCGACGCCGCGCGCGCGGTGCGAGACGGCGCGCCCGCCATCGGCACCGGACCTGGCGCCACGCCCCACGTCGCCCTGCGCTCGTTCGCCGGCATCGTGCCCAAGACGACCGACTGGAAAACCGTCGCCATCAACGTCTAGCGCATGCGCCGATTGCAGCCCCGAGTGCGTGCCCGTGGCCACGCCCCGGAGTCCGCCTGGCGCATGAAGGACGGCGGGGCGTGGTCATGGGCATGCAGTGGCTCATTGACAGACGATTGACGCGCTCCGCGGCTGACGACACACTTCGCGCGGACGGCGCGTTTCGCCATGGCGGCTGCAGGTGGCGCAAAAAATCAGCTCGACAATTCCGGAGGATGGATCGATGACGACATCGCAACGTTCGGGGGGCATGCTCGCCGCCCTTGTGCTCGCCTTCGCGCTCGCTTTGGGCGCGGGCGCGGCGCAGGCGCAGGACACGCTCAAGGTCGCCGCCGGGCAGCGCGGCAACTGGGACACGACGGTGGCCGAAATGGGCCAGCGCGCCGGCATCTTCAAGAAGCACGGCCTCGTGCTGGAGATCCTCTGGACGCAAGGCGGCGGCGAGACGCAGCAGGCGGTGATCTCCGGCAGCGTCGACATCGGCGTGGCCCCGGGCATCATGGGCGTCCTCTCCGCGTACTCCAAAGGAGCGCCGGTGCGCATCATCGGCGCCGAGACCACCGGGGCCGCCGACCTCTACTGGTACGTGCCAAGTCCATCGCCGATCAAGTCGCTCAAGGACACCGAAGGCAAGACGATTGCCTACTCGACCAACGGCTCGTCGACGCACGGGATCGTCACCGCGTTCATGAAGCAGTACGACTTGAAGGCGAAGCCGACGGCGACCGGCGGGCCGGCCCCGACGCTGACGCAGGTGATGTCGGGGCAGATCGACGTCGGCTGGTCCGCGCCTCCATTCGGCTTGAAGCAACTCGATGAAGGCGCAATCCGCATCATCGCGCAGGGCAACGACGCGACCGTGTTCAAGGGCCAGACCGTGCGCCTCCTCATCACCAACGTGCAGACGCTCTCGACCCGCAAGGCGGTCGTCGACCGGTTCATGAAAGCGTACCGCGAGACAATCGACTGGCTCTATTCCGACGACCCGAAGGCGCTCGCGACCTACGCCGAGTTCGTCGGGATCCCGGTCGCGATGGCCAAGCGGACGCGCGACGATTTCTTTCCCCGGTCGTCCATCGATCCCGACAAGATCGTCGGCCTCGACACGATCGTCCCGGACGCAGTCGCGCTCAAGTTCACGGCCGCGCCGCTCACGAAGGAGCAGCTCGCCGAACTGATCCAGATTCCGCCGCGCTGATGGCCCTTGGGGCCCCCTCTCTTGGCCCGCCCCCGTCGGCGCTGCTCGACGTCCGCAACATCACCAAGCGCTTTGCGACCGGCGACGGCGAAATCGTCGCGGTCGACGACGTCTCGTTCTCCGTAGCGCCGGGCGAGTTCGTCTCGATCATCGGGCCGTCGGGCTGCGGCAAGTCGACGCTCTTCAACATCATCGGCGGGCTCACCGGCGACTACGCGGGCAGCGTCACCGTCGAAGGCGCGACGATCTCGGGGACACATCCCGCCATCGGGATGGTCTTCCAGGAGGAGTCGACGTTTCCCTGGCGCACCGTCGAGGACAACGTCGCCTTTCCGCTGGAGATTGCCGGCGTCGCCAAGGCGAAGCGGATGGAACGGGCCGCGCACTTCATCGCACTCGTCGGGCTGCAGGGTTTCGAACGCCGCTATCCGTCGGAGCTGTCGGGCGGCATGCGGCAGCGGGTGGCCATCGCGCGCACCCTCGCCTCCGAGCCACGCATCCTGCTGATGGACGAGCCCTTCGCCGCGCTCGACGAGCAGACGCGCCTCCTCCTGGGCGACAAGGTGCTGCAGATCCACCACGCGCTCCAGCAGACCACGCTCCTCATCACGCACAACCTGACCGAAGCCGTGCAGCTCTCCGACCGCGTCCTCGTCATGACGTATCGACCCGGGCGGCTCAAGCGAGCGGTGGCGATCGACCTGCCTCATCCGCGCGATTCGGAGGTCGTCTCGAGCGCTGCGTTCGGGCAATTCGTTGCGGAGATCTGGCAGGATCTGCGCGAGGAAGCGAGCCGCGGCATCGAGGACGCCGAATCGCGCGTCCGGCAACAGGGCGTGCGATGACGAGCGCCACGCGGATGGCCTCGCGCAACCGCGCGCGTGCCGTCGGCGCCGCGAGCATCGTTGCCGTGGTCGCGCTCGTCGAGGTCCTGATCGGGGCGGGCGTCATCAACGCGTTCGTCGTGCCACGGCCGACGCAGATCCTGCTCGCAATCCCGCGCATCGTCGTCGAGGAGCACGTGCTGCATCGGTTCTCGCAGACTGCGCAGGAAGTGCTGTGGGCGAGCCTGCTCATCGCCGTAGTCGGCATCGCACTCGGGATGCTGCTCTTCCGGTTCCGTCCTCTGCGGCTCGCGTTTGAAACCTGGGTCGGCGCGCTCGCCGCCGCGCCGATCGTGCTCCTGTTCCCGCTGTTCCTCGTGATCTTCGGGCGCAGCGCGACGACGATCGTGATGATCGGCTTCTGCGCCGGGCTCGCGCCGGTGATCCTGAAGACGGTCGAAGGGCTCGCGGGCACCCGCCCGGTGCTGCTCGACGTCGGCAGGTCGCTGAAGCTCACGCGCCGCCAGCAGTTCTGGAAGATCCTCCT
>Ga0207689_10002756_pt1 | contig 16250 bp, 11 predicted proteins | sample KBSMisM52_FD_184312 | JGI IMG/M metagenome (GOLD analysis project Ga0207689, IMG submission 184312) | Miscanthus rhizosphere microbial communities from Kellogg Biological Station, Michigan, USA - KBS Miscanthus M5-2 (SPAdes) (version 2) | ecosystem: Host-associated > Plants > Roots >... | reverse complement strand
CGGCGAGCAAGTAACGGTAAGGACAACCAGAGAATGGCAACATCACCGCAGAACCCGAAGGCCGGCACCCGTGTGCGCAAGAAGGTCAAGAAGAACGTGGCCGAAGGCATCGCGCACATCCACGCCTCGTTCAACAACACGATCATCACGATCACCGACCGTCAGGGCAACGCCCTGTCGTGGGCGACGTCCGGCGGCGCCGGCTTCAAGGGCTCCCGCAAGTCGACGCCGTTCGCTGCACAGGTCGCGGCCGAGAAAGCCGGCCGGGTCGCAGTCGAATGCGGCGTGAAGAACCTGGAAGTGCGCATCAAGGGCCCGGGCCCGGGACGCGAATCGGCGGTGCGTGCGCTCAACGCGCTGGGCATCAAGATCACCAGCATCTCGGATGTCACGCCCATTCCGCACAACGGCTGCCGTCCGCCAAAAAGGCGCCGTATTTAAACTGGATGACTCGGCCCACGCAAAAAGCGCTGTGGACCGGGAACTTGTGAACTTATAGGACGCAAACGTGGCTCGATACACCGGACCTAAATGCAAGCTCGCGCGGCGGGAGGGCACCGACCTCTTCCTCAAGAGCGCGCGGCGTTCGCTCGACTCCAAGTGCAAGCTCGACACCAAGCCGGGCCAGCACGGGGTGCGCTCGGGCATGCGCATGTCGGACTACGGCAATCAGCTCCGCGAGAAGCAGAAGCTGCGCCGCACCTACGGCATTCTCGAGCGGCAGTTCCGCCGGTACTTCGGCGAGGCCGCCCGGCGCAAGGGCTCGACGGGCACGAATCTGCTCCAGCTCCTCGAGTCGCGTCTCGACAATGTCGTGTACAGAATGGGGCTCGGCTCGACCCGCGCCGAGGCCCGCCAGCTCGTCACGCACGGCTCGATCACCGTCAACGGCAAGGTCCTCAATGTGCCGTCGGCGCTCGTCAAGTCCTCGGACGTCGTCGGCGTGACCGAGAAGGCCAAGGGTCAGCTTCGCATCCAGGACGCGCTGCAACTCGCCGAGAAGGTCGGCTTTCCTTCCTGGGTCGAAGTCGACGTCAAGAAAATGGCCGGCACGTTCAAGGGCGCGCCGGACCGCTCGGAGTTCGGCCAGGACATCAACGAGAGCCTGGTTGTGGAGCTGTATTCCAAGTAAGCAAGAGGCCGCGGATCGCGCCGCGGCGAAGTCATCGATTGCAAAACCGGCGCCGACCGACGACGCGTCCGGAGACAAAGATAGTGGTAGTCGGGCGCGGCCAAGAACGCGTCCGGTAATTTGGGTTGAATCCCGCATAAAGGCTACGCATGCAGAGCAATGTCCTGTTGAAACCGCGCATCATCGACGTGCAGTCCAGCTCGCCGTTCCACGCCAAGGTGGTGATGGAGCCGTTCGAGCGCGGGTATGGCCATACGCTGGGCAACGCGCTTCGCCGCGTGCTGCTCTCCTCGATGCCGGGATATGCCCCCACCGAGGTCCGGATCACCGGAGTGCTGCACGAGTACTCGGCGCTCGACGGGGTCCAGGAGGACGTCGTCGACATCCTGCTCAACCTGAAGGGCGTCGTGATGAAGCTCCACAATCGCGACCACGTGCTGCTCAAGCTCGCGAAGACCGGCGAGGGGCCGATCACGGCCGCCGACATCGAGCCCAACCACGACGTCGAGATCATCAATCCGGAACACCTGATCGCGCACCTGACGGCGGGGGGCAAGATCGAGATGGAGATCAAGGTCGAGAAGGGTCGCGGCTACCAGCCGGCCACCGCGCGCCTCAAGCCTGACGGCGGACGCACGATCGGCAGCATCCTGCTGGACGCGTCGTTCAGCCCCGTCCGGCGTGTCAGCTACGCGGTGGAGAGCGCGCGCGTCGAGCAGCGTACCGACTTGGACAAGCTGGTGCTCGACATCGAAACCAACGGCGTCGTCGAACCCGAGCAGGCGGTCAGGTATGCGGCGTCGGTGCTGGTCGAGCAGCTGTCGGTCTTCGCCGATCTCCAGGGCACCGACCAGCCGGCAGCCGAACGGTCGTCTCCGCAGGTCGATCCTATCCTGCTGCGTCCGGTCGACGACCTCGAGCTCACGGTTCGCTCGGCGAATTGCCTCAAGGCGGAGAACATCTATTACATCGGCGATCTCATCCAGCGCACCGAGACGGAGCTTTTGAAGACGCCGAACCTCGGCCGCAAATCGCTGAACGAGATCAAGGAAGTGCTCGCCTCGCGCGGGCTGTCGCTGGGCATGAAGCTCGAGAACTGGCCGCCGGCCGGGCTCGATCGGCCCTAGCGCGAAAACGAAGGAAGCGGAATCATGCGCCACCGTCACGGCCTGCGGAAACTGAACCGCACCAGCAGCCATCGCCTCGCGATGCTGCGCAACATGACCAATTCGCTGCTGACGCACGAGGTCATCAAGACCACGCTGCCGAAGGCAAAAGAGCTTCGTCGAGTCGCGGAACCGATGATCACGCTCGCGAAGGAACCGTCGCTCGCCAACCGCCGCCTCGCTTTCGACCGGCTGCGCGACCGCGACGTGGTCAGCAAGCTGTTCAACGAGCTCGGCCCCCGCTACAAGACGCGCCCGGGCGGCTACCTGCGCATTCTCAAGTTCGGCTTCCGCGTCGGCGACAATGCGCCGATGGCGTTGGTCGAGCTCGTCGATCGCCCCGAGAAGGCCGAAGCAGTCGCGACGCCGGCGACCGAATAGCTGGGACTCGCGACGACGCAAAGAGCCGGGCGAATTGCCCGGCTTTTTTTCGCCTGTCTGCTGCCTATCCTAGCTTGGCGCGCAGTGCGTCGCTTGCCACTCACTGCGGTGCCGTGAAGCAGGTGCGACATCTGATCGTGCTCGCGCGCGGAGTGCGCCGCTTGCTTCTCGCTTCGGTGCCGCGACCCGCGTCGGCCTACGGGTACCCGGTGCGGCCCGCACGCGGTCACCCACGACCGCCATGCGGCCGTACCACCCGTGACGGCCGGCCGCGGCACAGGCGCTCGCATCAAGCGGCGCACTCCACGCTTGGTCACGTCGGTGGCAGATGCAGCGCACCCGCCATGCTTTCGGGATGCATCGAGGCGTGGCGGGAGGTTTGCCAGACGGGCGCCTGTGCCACGGTCCGCCGTCACGGGTGGTACGGCGGCGCTTCGGACACGTTTGTCCGACCGCCGGCCGTACCGGATACCGTAGGCAGACGTGCTTCGTGGCACCGAAGCCCGGAGGCAAGCCGCCCGCCGCGCCCGCGAACTCCACACATGTAGTCGACACCCGGTGCATGTTGAAATGATCCCTTGCTACGGCGGGCGCGCGGATAGACAATTTGGAAGGCCGGGTCCTTGACGGGTGCCGGTGCGGTGGGTGACGGGGAGGGGGCAGGGTTATCACCTTGAGTGCCGTACTCGAGAACAAGCCGGTGTCGCGCGGTGCGGTTGCGGACAAGCTCGCCTTTTTCAACGGCCTGCAGTCCGTCACCAACACGATCCATTCGACGACCCACTTAGACGAGATCATCCTCGATCTCGGCCGGGACATCTGCAGCCTGTTCGGCGCCGACCGCCTCACGATCTACGTCGCCTGCGACGGCGGCAAGTCGATCGTGACCAAAGTCAAGACCGGGCTCAACTCGTACAAGGACTTCAAGCTGCCGGTCACCGACCAGAGCGTCGCAGGCTATGTGGCGCTGCACAAGCGGATCATGAACATCCGCGACGTGTACGACGCCAAGGAGCTCGAGAACTACAGCCCTCACCTCAACTTCCTGCGCGTCGTCGACACCAAGACCGGCTATCGCACGCGGCAAATGCTCGTCGCACCCGTCGTCGAAGCGCAGACGAAGGAGCTGATCGGCGTCGTGCAGCTCATCAATACCGTTTCCGGCGAGACGTTTCCGCAGTCCATGGAAGAGGGCGTCGTGCTTCTGTGCGAGACGCTCGCGATCGCGCTGCGCCAGCGGCAGCGGCCGATGATGCCGATCAAGGGCAAATACGACGGGCTCGTCGCCAATGCCGTGACGTCGGCCGAGGAGCTGGAGAACGCGGCGCGCTCGGCGCGGCGGAAGAACCTCGACATCGAAACGGTGCTGATCGATGAATACCGCGTCAAGCCCAACGCGATCGGCGAGTCGCTCGCCGGCTATTTTGGCGTTCCGTACGAGCCGTTCAAGCAGGACCGCGTCAAGCCGTTCGAGCTTCTCAAGAACCTGAACCGGGAGTTCCTCGAAAGCAGCCTCTGGGTGCCGATCGACGACACCAAGGACGGCATGGTGGTGCTGACGACGGATCCCGAGAAGCTCAAGGGCTCGCACGTCGTCAACAACGTCTACCCCAAGGGGAAGATCACCTACCGCGTCTGCTGCAATCACGAGTTCACGAAAACACTCGACCAGCTGTTCGGCGCGACGAGCGGAGGGATGGACCGCGAGTCCATCGGCGACCTCCTTTCCGACATGCAGGAAGACGCGGCGAGCGGCGACGAGGCGCTCGAGGATATGAAGACCGCGGCGGCCGATAACGAGGTCGTCAAGCTCGTCAACAAGATCATCGTCGACGCCTACCAGCAGGGCGCGTCGGACATCCACATCGAGCCGTATCCCGGCAAAGGCAAGACCGAGATCCGCTTCCGCAAGGACGGCCTCCTGCAGCCGTACATCTCCGTCCCCCACGGCTACCGCAACGCGATCGCCGCGCGCGTGAAGATCATGTGCGACCTCGACATCTCCGAGCGGCGCAAGCCCCAGGACGGGAAGATCCAGTTCAAGAAGTTCGGCCCGCTCGACATCGAGCTGCGCGTCGCCAGCGTGCCCTCGCAAGGCGGCCTCGAGGACATCGTGATGCGCATCCTTGGGGGCGGCGAGCCAATGCCGATCGACAAGCTGGCGCTGTCCAAGCACAACCTCGATCGGTGCAAGGACGTGATCGCGAAGCCCTACGGGCTCTTCTTCGTGTGCGGTCCCACGGGCTCCGGCAAGACGACTACGCTGCACTCGGTGCTCGCCTACCTCAATACGCCCACCACGAAGATCTGGACCGCGGAAGACCCCGTGGAGATCACGCAGCGCGGCTTGCGCCAGGTGCAGATGAATCCCAAGGCCGGGCTCACCTTCGCCGTCGCCATGCGGGCGTTCCTGCGCTGCGACCCCGACATCATCATGGTCGGCGAAATGCGGGACAAGGAAACCGTGGCGACGGGCATCGAGGCCTCGCTCACCGGCCACCTCGTGTTCGCGACGCTGCACACGAACAGCGCACCGGAGTCGATCGTGCGGCTCCTCGACATGGGGATGGATCCGTTCAACTTCGCCGATGCGCTGCTCGGCATCCTCGCGCAGCGCCTCGCCCGTCGTCTTTGCCCGAGCTGCAAGAAGCCGCATGTGGCCACCGAAGCCGAGTTGAAGGCGCTACTGGATGAATATGCGCTCGAGCTCGTTGCCACCGAGACCTGGAAGAGGAACCAGGACCTGGCGCGGCAAACGCTCTACAAGGACTGGATCCGGGAATTCGGCAACGAGAGAGGTGATGTCACGCTCTACACGGCCGTCGGCTGCGAAGCGTGCAACGGCACCGGCTACAAGGGCCGCGTCGGGCTGCACGAGCTTCTCGTCGGCACCGATGCGATCAAGAAGAACATCCAGGAGCACGCGCGGGTCGCCGAAATGTTCGCCACGGCGGTCGAGGAGGGTATGCGCACGCTGAAGCAGGACGGCATCGAGAAAGTCCTATTGGGGGTCACCGACATCCACCAGGTACGCTCGGTCTGCATCAAGTAGCGCGTGCCATGCAAGCGGCGACGCGCACCGAAGACCCTGCTGACCTGTTCCTGCGCCTCACGCAGCTGAATGACGTCGGCGTCGCGCTCTCGCGGGAGACCGACATTGCCCGGCTGCTGGAGGCGATCCTGGTGGCGGCCAAGAACATCACCCATGCCGACGGCGGCACGCTGTACCGCGTGACCGACGAGCGCACGCTCGAGTTCGCGATCCTGCGCAACGACACGCTGGGCGTCGCGATGGGCGGCACCACCGGCACGCCGATTCCGTTCTACCCGATCGCGCTGTACGACCACGAAGGGACGCCGGTGACGAGCATGGTCGCGGCGTACGCCGTGCACCATGGCAAGTCGGTCAACATCGCCGATGCCTACAGCCAGGAAGGCTTCGATTTCTCCGGGACGAAGAGCTTCGACCAGAAAACGGGCTACCGTTCGCGCTCCTTCCTGACGATCCCGATGAAGGACCACGAGAACGCGATCATCGGCGTCCTGCAGCTCCTGAACGCCAAGGACCGGGCGACCGGCGCGGTCCGCGCGTTTTCCGACGCCGACCTGCACCTTGCGGAGTCACTCGCCTCGCAGGCGGCGATCGCGCTCACCAACCGGCTGCTGATCAACCGCCTCGAGGCGCTGTTCGAATCCTTCATCCGTCTCATCAACACGGCGATCGACGACAAGTCGCCGTACACGAGCGGCCATTGCCAGCGCGTGCCGATACTGACGATGCTGCTGGCGGACGCCGTCGACGCGTGCAAGGTCGGACCCCTCAGGGGCTTCACGATGACCGACCGCGACCGGCACGAGTTGAGGATCGCGGGACTGCTCCACGACTGCGGAAAGATCACCACGCCGGTCCACGTCGTCGACAAGGCGACGAAGCTCCATACGCTGTTCGACCGGATCGAGCTCATCGACACGCGGTTCGAGATCGTGAAGCGCGACGCGGAGCTCGTGCTCTGCCGGGCGCGAGCCTCGGGCGCGCGGGACGGCAACGCCGGGGTCCTTGCCGCGCTCGAGATCCAGTCCGAGGGCCGCCTTGCCGAAATCGACGCCGATCGCGCGTTTCTCCACCACTGCAACGCCGGTGCCGAATCGATGCGACCGGACGATCAGGAGCGCGTGCGGCAGATCTCGGCCAAGTACCGCTGGCGCGACGCCAGCGGCAACGAGCGGCCGCTGCTGACCGACGACGAAATCGAGAACCTGACGATACCCGCGGGCACGCTGACGCGCGAAGAGCGGCGGATCATCAATCACCACATCGACGTGACCATCCAGATGCTCGAGGCGCTGCCGTGGCCGCGGCACCTGACGCGCGTTCCGGAGTACGCCGGCGGACACCACGAACGGATGGACGGCAAGGGTTATCCGCGCGGGCTCACGCGCGAGCAGATGTCGTTGCAGGCGCGCTGCATGGGGATCGCCGACATCTTCGAGGCCCTCACTGCCGCGGACCGGCCCTACAAGAAGGGCAAGACGCTGTCCGAATCGCTGCGCATTCTGGGCAAGTTCAAGCTCAACGGGCACATCGACCCCGACCTCTTCGACGTCTTCATGTGGCAGAAGGTCTATCTCGCCTACGCGGCGCAATGCATGGATCCGGGCCAGATCGACGCGGTCGACACGTCCAAGATTCCCGGCTACGTCGATCCGCCGGCGGGCTGAATCCGGAAGCCGCCGCGGCACAATTGTTTCCGACTGGGAATTCCCGATGACAATCTTGAACTGTGCGGACATCCTCGCCGGACGCGCGCCCAAGGACGCACCCGTCACGCTCAAAGGCTGGGTGCGCACGCGGCGCGACTCCAAGGCAGGCATTTCGTTCGTCCACGTCTCCGATGGATCGTGTTTTCATCCGGTCCAGGTCGTCGCCCCCAACACGCTCCCCAACTACGCGGACGAGGTGACGCGACTCACCGCGGGCTGCGCGGTGGAAGCCACGGGGACGATCGTGCCGTCGCCCGCGAAAGGCCAGCCGTTCGAGATGCAGGCGGCGTCGCTCCGCGTCGTCGGCTGGATCGACGACCCCGATACCTATCCGATCCAGCCGAAGCCGCACACGCTCGAATTCCTGCGCGAAGTCGCTCATTTGCGGCCGCGGACCAATGTCGTGGGCGCGCTGACGCGCGTGCGCCACACGATCGCCCACTCGATCCATCAGTTCTTCCACGCGCAGGGCTTCTACTGGGTGAACACGCCGATCATCACGTCATCCGACGCCGAAGGCGCGGGCGAGATGTTCCGCGTGTCGACGCTCGACCAGGCGAACCTGCCGCGCGACCCCGCCGGCAAAGTCGACTACACGCAGGACTTCTTCGGCCGCGAGACGTTTCTCACGGTGTCGGGGCAGCTCAACGTCGAGGCCTATTGCCTCGCGTTGTCAAAGGTCTACACATTCGGCCCGACGTTCCGCGCGGAGAACTCGAACACGAGCCGGCACCTGGCCGAGTTCTGGATGATCGAGCCCGAGATCGCCTTTGCCGATCTCTCCGACAACGCGAGCCTCGCGGAGGCGCTCCTGAAGCACGTCTTCAAGACGGTGCTCGACGAGCGCGAGGACGACATGGCCTTTTTCGAGGAGCGCATCGAAAAGGGCGTGATCGCGAAGCTCCGCGGGATCGTCGATTCCAGATTCGAGCGAATGGACTACACCGACGCCATCCGGGTGCTCGAGCAGGCGAAGCAGAAGTTCGAATTTCCGGTGAAGTGGGGGATCGACCTGCAATCGGAGCACGAGCGCTACATCTCCGAGAAGCATGCCGGCAAGCCGGTGGTGCTGATGAACTACCCGAAGGAGATCAAGGCGTTCTACATGCGCTTGAACGACGACGATCGCACGGTCGCGGCGATGGACGTGCTCGCCCCCGGGATCGGGGAAATCATCGGCGGCAGCCAGCGCGAGGAAAGGCTCGCCGTGCTGGATGCGAGGATGGCCGAAGCCGGAATGGACAAGGACCACTACGGCTGGTACCGCGACCTGCGGCGCTACGGCACCGTGCCGCATGCCGGTTTCGGCCTGGGCTTCGAGCGCACCGTCGCCTACGTGACGGGCCTCTCGAACGTCCGCGATGTCATACCGTTCCCCAGGACTCCCGGGAACGCCCGCTACTAGGAAGCACTGAACCTCACGAGCGCGTTCGTCGCGCCCGTGAGGGATTTCTCGGAGGTTTCACGGTGGTCTCAGTGATCGCTCAGGGGATCACTCCGTGGCCACTCGGTGATCGCTCAGTGATCACTACGGTGCCAGTCACCGCCGCGGCCGTTACCGCCACCATGCTGCGAGCCGCCGTGCTGCGAGCCGCCGTGCCAACGGTCGTTGCCGTGCCAGCCTGCGTTGGCATACCCGCGGTACGGATAACGATAGGTCGCATACGGGGCCACGTAGACCGGGCGAGGACGGTAGACCACCGGCGGCGCGTAGTAGACGGACGCGCTCGGGTAATAGGCCGGCGCAGCGTCGTAGTACGGATAGCCGCCGCCGTACGCGCCGTACCCCGGCCCGTAATAGCCGCCCGAGTTCGCGGCAATGCTGGCGCCCGCTACCGCGCCGATCGCGCCCCCCACCCATGCGCCGTTGTGGTGGTTCACGCTGTTGCCGATGGCCGCACCGACGCCGGCGCCGAGAAGCGCGCCCAACGCGGGGTCGCCGGCCGAAGCCTGTTCGGAAATGGTCGCGGTTGTCAGAGCCGCCGCCACGGCGGCGATCACCAATGGTTTCTTGAGCATGTCGATCTCCAGCGTTTTGTCGCATTGACGGCAGGAGCCCCAGGCTCCCACCGGCAGACGGGACATTCCGCCTGTCGCTGCCATTAACGTTTGCCGGCGCGGAAAGGACGCGCAATCTCACAATCTGTTACATGTTCGTGGGGCATGGCGCTCGACCCGAAATCCGCTCAATCGCCGTCCTCCGGAACCAATCCACGGGGTCCGGATCAAAGCCGCCGCGCAGTTCCATCCCGAAATTCGGGGATTCCGCGCCCTGACGATACAATCTCGACCTGAACCGGGGGTTTTCCCCGGGGCATCGTCCGAGACACCGGCAGGACCGGCGACGCACACCGCGGATGCCGGTCCCGGCCGATGGGAGGAGGACCCTATGACCGCTTCTGGAAACGCCGCCCGAGCCGGGTGCGCGATGCTGCTGGCGCTGGGCGCACCGCTGTTCCTGGCCGCCGGCCTCGCCCTGACCGGTTGCAGCGAGGTGTCGAACAATCCGCACCCGCTGGGCTCCGAACGGACGAACACCATGTTTTTCCCGTTCCGCGAGCGCTCCCCGAAATACCTCGATCCGACCAGTTCCTATTCGAACGACGAGACGCCGTTCACGTACCAGATCTACGAGCCGCTGTACGGCTATCACTACCTGAAGCGCCCTTACGAGCTCGTCGGCCGCGCTGCCGAGGAGGTCGCGCACCCGGTCTATCTCGACAAGGCAGGCAAGGTGCTGGAGGGCGACGCGCCGGGCGAGGATGTCGCCGAGACCCAGTTCATCATCAAGATCAGGCCGGGCATCAAGTTCGCGCCGCACCCCGCATTCGCCAAGAACGAGCGCGGCGAGTACGTCTATCACAACATGAAGCGCGAGGACGTGGCCGACAAGCACAAGGTCACCGATTTCAAGGAGACGGGTACGCGCGAGTTGACCGCCGACGACTACGTCTACGCGATCAGGCGCCTTGCTACGCCGCGCATCAAGTCGCCGTCGTTCTCGACGATGTCCGACTACATCGTCGGCCTCAAGGAGTACGGCGAGAAGATCGTCGCCACGGACAAGGAGTTGCGCAAGGATCTCGCGCGGACCGATCGCGACCTGCCGTTTCTCGATTTCCGGCAGTACTCCTTCGCGGGTGTGGAGGCGCTCGACGCCCACACTCTCAAGATCCGCGTCATCGGCAAGTATCCGCAGTTCAAGTACTGGCTGGCGATGACATTCCTGTCGCCGATTCCCTGGGAGGCCGAGAAGTTCTATGCGCAGCCGGGAATGGCCGAAAAGAATCTCACGCTCAACTTCTGGCCGGTCGGCACGGGCCCGTTCATGCAAACGGAGTACATCGAGAACCGCCGGCACGTGATGGAGCGCAATCCGAACTTCCGGGGTGAGCCGTATCCGTGCGAAGGCGAGCCCGGCGACAAGGAGAAAGGCTACCTCGCCGATTGCGGCAAGATGACTCCGTTCGTCGACAGGATGGTCTTCGACCTCGAAAAGGAAGCGGTGCCGCTGCAGGCGAAGTTCCTCCAGGGCTACTACGATTCCCCGGCCATCGAGCGGCTCGACTACGGTACTTCGATGATCGTCGCGATGGGCGACGACAAGAAAAAAGAGAAGGAGTATCGCGAAAAAGGCATGAAGCTCCCGACGACGATCGAAGCCAATAACTGGTATGTCGGGTTCAACTGGCTCGACCCGGTGGTCGGCAAGGGCGACACGCCCGCGCAGACCGAGAAGAATCGCAAGCTCCGCCAGGCGCTGTCGATCGCCATCGACTGGGAAGAGCACATCGCGATCTTCGAGCGCGGGCAGGGTGTCGCCGCCCAGGGGCCGCTGCCGCCTTCGCTCTTCGGCTATCGCGAGGACGGGCCGTCCGCGTTCAATCCCGTCGTGTACAAGCGCGGTCCCGACGGCAAGCCCGTGCGCCGCTCGCTCGACGAGGCGAAGAAGCTGCTCGCCGAAGCGGGCTATCCCGACGGCCGCGACGCGGTGACCGGCAAGCCGCTGGTGCTCAACTTCGACTATCAGTTGGCACCCACGCCCGCGGTGAAGGCATTGCTCGACTGGTATACGAAGCAGTTCGCGAAGATCGGCGTCCAGCTCGAGGTTCGCGCTACGGACTACAACCGGTTCCAGGACAAGATGAACAAGGGCTCCGTCCAGATCTTCTTCTGGGGATGGCTGGCCGACTATCCGGATGCCGAGAACTTCCTGTTCATGCTCTACGGCCCGAACGCGAAGGCGCTCACCAACGGCAACGGCGAGAACAACACGAACTACCAGAACCCCGAGTTCGACAAGCTCTTCGAGAAGATGAAATTCCTCGAGGACGGGCCGGAAAAGCAGAAGCTCATCGACCAGATGATCGAGACGCTGCAGAACGACGCCGTGTGGAGCTTCGGTTACTTCCCGACGTCCGCAGCGGCCTATCACCAGTGGATCAGCAACGGCAAGCCGACCCAGATCATTCGCAACCATATTGGCTACCTGCGGCTCGATCCGGAACTTCGCGCGCAGAAGATCGCCGAGTGGAACGGGCCCGTCTGGTGGCCGATTCCGCTGATCGCGTTCGGCATCGTGCTCGCGATCGTCCCGGCATGGTTCGCTTGGCGTCGCCGCGAGCGGGAGACTGCGGCGCGCACGCTGGCGGCCGAGGGCGCCGGTACGTGATCAACTACATCCTCCGCCGGATCGGCTACGGGGTGCTGATCCTGATCGGCGTCAACCTGTTCACCTTCATGCTGTTCTTCACGGTGAACACGCCGGACGACATGGCCCGGATGAACATCGGCGGCAAGCGCGTGACGCAGGATGCGATCGACAAGTGGAAAGTGGAGCGCGGCTACGACAAGCCGCTCTTCTGGAACGCCGGGGAAGACGGGGTGCGCAAGCTCACGAAGACGATCTTCGTCGAACGCTCGGCGCAGCTCTTCGCGTTCAACTTCGGCGCGTCCGACAGCGGGCGCGACATCGGTTACGAGCTCAAACGCCGGGTGGGGCCGTCGATCGCGCTCGCGATACCCACGTTCATACTCGGCATCTTCGTCGTGATCGTGTTTTCGCTGCTGCTCGTGTTCTTCCGGAACACCTACCTCGAGTTCTGGGGCGTGACGCTCGCCGTGTTCCTGCTGTCGATATCGTCGCTGTTCTACATCATCGTGGGGCAGTTCTTCTTCAGCAAGCTCCTGAAGCTGGTGCCGATTTCCGGCTTCGCGGGCGGCGCCGACCTGGTGGTATTCCTCGCGCTGCCGATTCTCATCGGCATCGCTTCGCGGCTGGGTGGCGAGGCGCTCTTCTACCGCACGATGTTTCTCGAGGAGATCGGCAAGGACTATGTGCGCACGGCACGCTCCAAGGGCTTGTCGGAGACCGTCGTGCTGTTCCGCCATGTGCTGCGCAATGCGATGCTGCCGATCCTCACCAGCACCGTCGCCGTGCTGCCGCTCCTGTTCCTGGGGGCACTGATCATGGAGTCGTTCTTCGGAATCCCGGGCCTTGGCAGCTATACGATCGACGCCATCAATTCGCAGGACTTCGCCATCGTGCGGTCGATGGTGTTCGTGGGCTCGGTGCTCTACATCGTCGGCCTCATCCTGACCGACATCTCCTACACGATCGCCGACCCGCGCATCCGGCTCGCTTAGGCCCCAATGCCCAAGATCGTCTTTCTCGCCACCGACGTCGCGCTCTACGGGCTCGTCGTCGCGATCGCCTTCTACGTCTGGCACGCGCTCTCCACGCCGACGCTGCGCCAGACGTGGCGCAGCGTGCTGCACGACGCCGTCGCGATGTCCGCGGCGGTCGTGCTCCTCGCCTTCCTCGCTGTGGCGATGCTCGATTCGCTGCATTTCCGCTCGCTGCTGCCGCCCGCGCAGGGTGCGGCGGCGGATGCGGCGCCTGCGTACTCGACCCGGACGCTGTCGGTGCTCGACTGGCTGCTCGAGAAGCCGCGCGAGGCGCGCGAGAAGTCGTACTCGGTCCCCCTCGGGACGCACGGCTTCGCGAAGGAGTCGATGATCGTCGACGGCACGTCGATCCGCGACTATCCGCGGCTGCAGTTCGGCGGCGCGCACTTGAAGGACACCGACGCCGAATGGGCACGAGACGTCGTCGTGCGCTCGGTGACCGGCCTCGCCGGCGGCGCAGCCGGGGCGGCTCTCCTGTGGCTCCTCGTGGCGACGCTGCGTGCGCGGGGACGCACCGGCGTGCGCGCGTCACTTGTGGCGATCTGGCATCGAAATACGGAAGTGCCCTGGCGCGCGATGCTGTGGACGGCCACTGTTCTCGTGCTCTTCGCCGGCTGGGTCGCCGCGCTTTGGCCCGTGTATCACGTGTTCGGCACGGACCAGACCGGCAACGATGTCCTCTTCCAGGCAATGAAATCGATCCGCACGGCCGTGGTGATCGGCTCGCTGGCCACGCTGGCCACGCTCCCGTTCGCGATCGTGTTCGGCATCCTCGCCGGCTACTACAAGGGACGCGTCGACGACGTGATCCAGTACCTGTACACGACGCTGTCGTCGATTCCATCCGTGCTGCTGATCGCGGCGTTCGTCCTGATGATCCAGGTGTTCGTCGACAAGAATCCGCAGATGTTCGAGACCGCGCTGCAGCGCGCCGACGTCCGGCTGTTCCTGCTCTCCGCGATCCTGGGGCTCACCGGCTGGGCCGCCCTCGCGCGCCTCTTGCGCGCCGAAACGCTCAAGCTCTCCGAGCTCGACTACGTCCAGGCCGCGCGCGCCTTCGGCGTGTCGAGCGCCAACATCATGCGGCGCCACATCCTGCCCAACGTGACGCACATCGTGCTGATCGTGGCGGTGCTCGATTTCTCGGGGCTCGTGCTCTACGAGGCGGTGCTCTCCTACGTCGGCGTGGGCGTCGATCCGACCACGAACAGCTTCGGCACGATGATCAACAGCGCGCGCAACGAAATGTCGCGCGATCCGGTCGTGTGGTGGACGCTGGCGGCGGCGTTCGCGTTCATGGTGGCGCTCGTCCTGTCGATGCAGTTTTTCGCGAGCGCCGTCAATGAAGCCTTCGATCCGCGCGCCCGCGCCTTCCGGGTGCGGCGGCCGAAGGCATCGCCGCGCGCGTCCGGACATCCCGCGCCGGCGGCAGTCGCGGCGAGCGACTAAAGTCACGATGCTCGCAATCGAGAGTCTCACCACCGAGATCGATTCGGACGGCGGCCTCGTGCGCGCGGTCGACGCGCTCTCGCTCTCGATCTCCCGCGGCGAGACCTTTGCGCTGGTCGGCGAGTCGGGGTGCGGCAAGTCGATGACGGCGCTCTCCATCCTGCGTCTCCTGCCCGATGCGGGCCGCGTCGCCGTCGGGTCGGTGAACGTCGATGGCAACGACATCCTGCAGTTGCCGGAGATGCGGATGCGCGACGTCCGCGGCCATCGGATCAGCATCATCTTCCAGGAGCCGGCGACGAGCCTGAATCCAGTGATGACCGTCGGTCGCCAGATCACCGAAGTGATCGAGCGCCATACGCCGCTCCGCGGCGCCGCGGCCGAAGCCAAGGCGATCGACTGGCTGCAGCGCGTCGGCATTCCGGAGCCCAGGCGCCGGATCAACGATTATCCATTCCAGATGTCCGGGGGACAGAAGCAGCGCGTGATGATCGCGATCGCGCTGGCGGCGGAGCCCGATATCGTCATCGCCGACGAGCCGACGACGGCGCTCGACGTCACGATCCAGGCGCAGATCCTGGACCTCCTGAAGGAGCTGCAAGCCACGCAGAAGATGGCGATGCTGCTGATCACGCACGACCTCGCGATCGTCGCCAGGATGGCCCAGCGCGTCGCGCTGATGTACGCGGGCCAGATCGTCGAAGTCGCGGAGGCCAAGGAGTTCTTCGCGCACCCGCTCCACCCTTACGCCGTCAACCTGTTCGAGGCGCTGCCGGATACGGCCAAGCGCGGCCGCCGGCTCGCGTCGATCGCCGGATCGGTGCCGCCGCTCAACCAGGCGTTCGCCGGCTGCCGGTTTGCGGACCGTTGCGGCAACGTGATGGAGCGATGCTGGTCGACGCCGCCGCTCCTGCGCGAATTCTCGCCAGGGCATTCGGTGCGCTGTCTGCTCTACGACGGCGTCAGCGCCTCGGAGCCCGTGAAGCGGATTTTCGGCAAGGATCCGGTGCTGCCGGCCGACCCGCTGCCGGGAGAGGTCGTGCTCGACGTGCAGGATTACCGGGTCTGGTTTCCGATCAGGAAAGGACTCCTCAAGCGCACCGTGGGCTTCGTGAAGGCGGTGGATGGCGTGTCGTTCACGATTCACGCCGGGCGCACGCTCGCGCTCGTCGGTGAATCGGGCAGCGGCAAGACCACTGTCGGCAAGGCGGTGCTGCAGCTCCTCCGCAGCGTCGCGAAGATCAGCGGGTCCGCGAAGCTCGACGGCCAGCCGATGGAGCAACTCCACGGCGAAGCGTTGCGCACTGCCCGGCGCGCCGCGCAAATCGTGTTCCAGGATCCCTTCGCGTCCCTCAACCCGCGGATGCGAGTCAACGAGATTCTCGAGGAAGGAGTGGCCTCGCTGCGTCCCGACGTCACGCCTTCCGAGCGCGCGGAGCGCGTGGCCGTGCTGCTGGAGAAAGTCGGCCTGCGGCGCGACGCGCTGACGCGCTATCCGCACGAATTCTCCGGCGGCCAGCGGCAGCGGCTCGCCATCGCGCGCGCGCTCGCGGTGGAGCCGAGACTGATCGTCGCGGACGAGCCGACCTCGGCTCTCGACGTGTCAGTGCAGGCGCAAATTCTCAACCTCTTGAAGCAGCTGCAGCAGGAGCTCGGCGTCGCGTACCTCTTCA
>Ga0207689_10002755_pt1 | contig 16250 bp, 14 predicted proteins | sample KBSMisM52_FD_184312 | JGI IMG/M metagenome (GOLD analysis project Ga0207689, IMG submission 184312) | Miscanthus rhizosphere microbial communities from Kellogg Biological Station, Michigan, USA - KBS Miscanthus M5-2 (SPAdes) (version 2) | ecosystem: Host-associated > Plants > Roots >... | reverse complement strand
GACGTCACGAAAGCGTCTCTGGTGCGCGCATCCGGACGTCGCGCACCCGCAGGGGGCATTAGACCTCCACGCACCTTCCGAACGACCTTTTCCCAGATCTCAGCCGAGCCGGCGATGTCGTCGCCGTTGATGCGATCGAGCGCTAACCCGGCGGTCTTGAGGCGCTCGTTATGGCACGACGTGCAGTACGTGGCGACCACAGCACGCGGCCCTGTGTCCGGATTCACCGACGGCGCCCGCGCAGGAGTCGCGGTCGGACCAGGGACACCCGGGGCTGCTGACTGCGGAAATACCCACGCCACAGCGCCGAGCCAGAGAGCGGCGATGATGAACAGCCTGTTCTTCACGGCGAAAGATCATCGGCTATCGCTGGCGGGCTGCGCCGCCTGCTTAGCCTTCTCTTCCGCGCGCGCCGCGCTGAGAATGTTCCGCAAGCCGTAGTTGCCTTCGTGACAGGCGTATTCGAACGGCCGCTGCGTTGCATCCTTCTTGGTCAGGTTCATCGCAAAGGTCCACGGCTTCGTCCATGTCGTCGGATCGTCGACGGTAACCGACCATTCCACGGTAGCCGGACCAGTTGCCGTGAAGCGTTCGATCAACCTCAGGTTTTCGCCATTTGCGTTTCGATACGCAATCTGGTCTTTGAAGTTGGTTGTTTCGACGACCAGCGTATCGCCTTCCCAGCGTCCGCGCGCGTCGCCCATGTACGTCCTGACGTCCTTGCCGACGTGCGGTTGGCCGTCGAGAGGAATCACTCGAGTCTCATGGACCATCTCGTACACAATCGCCACGTAGTTCGGCCCCTGGACGATCTCGTACGAGCTTCCGTAAATCGCCGGCATCATCGATCCCGGCAATCCGCGCGAGATGCACCGATCGTACAAGCTGCGATCCTCGGGGGCATCGGCGGGTCCGCGGCCGCTCTTCTTTCGCGCTTCGGCCCGAGCCGCCGCGCGGCTTCGCGCTTCCGGCGTCTGCGGCGGAATCTTTCCGTCGGTTGGATCCACGACGAGCCAGGCGCGACTGTTCACCGCATTCAGGTTTTCCCAGAAGACCTCGCGATCCACCGGACGATCCTCGGCCACGGAGTTCGCGGCGGTGTTACCTCGTCGCGCCACCCGGAGATCCTCCAATTCCTTCGCCGTGATGTCCTCGAGACGACGTCCCTCGAATTGAGCGGGACGCTCGAATGGGATTCCGCTCTCGTCGCTGTTCGAGTAGATGCCCGCGAGATCCGGGTCGCCCCACGCGGTACGAGCCGCTTTCCAGCCTTTCGCATCAGTGGTGCGAGACGCCGAAGCACTTCCTTGCGACTGTCCAGCGGCTGTGGTCGCCGGAAGTAGGATCGCCCCGCCGACGATCGCCGCAGCGAGGAACGTAAGTAAGCGATGACGCATGGCAAGGTCTCCTGCAGGAGAACGTTATGAACCTGGCGGATGGTACCACGCAGCCCGATGACCCAACGCTACAATTCACGCGTGATCCCGTCGGCTGTCTGCTGGCCCTTTCTTGCGGTATTCGTGGGCCTTACCCCGCTTACCGGCCTCAGCCCGTCGGCCATTCAAGCTGAGCGCACCGCCGCCGCAGCTCCGATTTCGTACTCGGATGCGAAGCCGATCCTCGAGCGACTCGCGGCGAGCTTGCCGGCCGAGCTCGCGGCCCAACCGTCATCGGAGCTCGAATCGAAATGGGGCGAGTGGGTGTCCCGCCGCGACCTCGAGATCCGGGCGCGGCTGCAGCGCGGCGACGAAGACTCGATCGTCAACTTTCTTCTCTTCGGGACGACGTTCACGAAACTGCCACGCGCGCTGAATGACAACGCGAGGACTGGCGACCGGCAGCGCGCCGCCGAGATCGTGCGCGGGCGGACGACAGATCTGATCGCCGGCATCGCCGCACCTGGGATGAACGAGCGACTCCAGTTCGTCCGTGAGGTCATCGCGCGGCGCGGCATCGACCCGATGACTCCAACCGGTCGAGAGCAGGCGCGGAGCTATTTCGTCGACCTTCTCGCGCGCGTGGCTGGAGAGATCGATGGCTATGCGCGCGAGATTCAGACAGTGAGATCGAAACCGAATGGGCCCGAGTTCGCCGTGCGATCGAGTCTGTACCGCGCTCGCGGGCTCTCCTCCGATACCTCGATCCGGCCGGACTTCGCCATCGAGCGGGCGCTCGAGACACTGGCGTCGACAGGGATGATCGGCTCTGGCTCGGTGCGCCGCGTTGGCATCATCGGACCTGGTCTCGACTTTACGGATAAGGCCGAGGGCTACGATTTCTACCCACAGCAGACAACGCAGCCGTTCTCAGTCATAGATTCACTGCGCCGCCTCGGATTGGCGGACACATATGATCTCCGTCTCACGACGTTCGACCTCAGTCCGAGAGTCAACCTTCACCTGCAAGCCGCGCGCAGGCGCGCGGGTACGGGCGAGCCCTACGCGATCGTGCTGCCGCGCGATCTGGAGAGTCGATGGCGCGCCGATCTGATTGGGTTCTGGAGGGCGTTCGGCAGTCGGACCGGCGAACCAACAACTGGCTCACCCGCGGCTCCCGACGGTGTCGAGATTCGCGCGGTCCGCGTCCGACCCGACGTGGTTTCGTCCGTCGATGCGCGCGACCTGAACATCGTGCTCGAACGGCTCGCGCCGTTGCCCGACGATGAACGTTTCGATCTGATCGTTGCGACCAACATCCTCGTTTACTACGGCGTTTTCGAGCAGTCGCTGGCGCTCGCCAACATCGCGGCGATGCTGCGACCAGGCGGCTTCCTGCTCTCGAACAATGTCCTCGTCGAGCTGCCGACAACCCCTCTGCACGCCATCGGCGACAGCAAAGTGATCTATTCGGACCGTCCCGACGACAGCGATGACATCATCTGGTACCGACGGCAATAGCGAGGCTCCGGGAAATTCGGATCGGCGGGTCTCAAGACCCGCCGCAGCAGGAGACTATGCTCTGAACACTCGTGAGAGCGGAATCTCGAGACCGGGTAGGAGTGATGTCGTAAGTACGTCTCTGGCTTCAGCTGAAAGTTCGACAACACGAGCGAACGTCTTAGCCTCTCGGCGATAGACGCGAATCGTGTCGATCTCAGGATCCACTATCCAGTACTCCGACACGCCGGTTCTGTCGTAGAGTCGTCGCTTGATCGTTTCATCCCGCCTGCGCGTGCCGGGTGACCCGATCTCAACGACTAATTCGGGCACGCCACGAACGTGCAGCGGCGTCAGCGCATCGGACGCCCGCTCATTGGAGAGGTACAAGAGGTCCGGTTCCACAACGTCGTACGTCGAGAAGACAACGTCGAAGGGCGCGTGAAAGAGACGGCCGATGGGATTGCGCTCGAGCCAGCTGCCAATCAACACGGTCAGGTTAATTGAAACACTTTGATGTTTCGTGTTTGGCGAGGGCGTCACATAGTGCTCCCCGTCGATCAACTCGTGCCGTAGCCCATCATCGGGAAACTGCACGAAGTCGTCGTAGGTGAGCTTCACGCCCGGCGAGGATGGCGTCATCGGATCGCTCCCGGCCATGCGCTCATTTTAGGCCTATGTGCTCGAATCATGCCACGCTCGGACTAACGCCAAAATCGAGAGTCAGCTCCGCAGCGTCACACAGGGTACGCGATTTCTGCGGTGCGACCGGCGGAAGAAGTACGTATCATCTGCGTCGTGGCGCTTGTGCACTCGCGGAGGCTGAAGCCTCCACTCTACGTTGCCGTGCACGACAGGAGTTTCATATGAGCGGCATCAGGCGGCGGTTGATGGTTGCAGCGGTGGTGTGGCTCGTCACCATGCCTGTTGGTGTGACGGTGCAATCCGAAGACGATGCGCGACGGCCGGCGAGCAAGCAGTGGCCAGCTGTCAGTGGCGACTGGGGGAATACCAGGCACTCGACGCTGAACCAGATCACCACCCAGAACATCTCGAAGCTTGGTGCCGCCTGGACGTCGGAGAAGTTCGACACGCCGGCAGGCGCCCGCACGATGCCCGTCGTCCATGACGGGTTGATGTTCGTGACCGCGCCGCCGTCGGTCTACGCGCTGGATGCCAGGACCGGCGCACGAGTGTGGAGATTTCAGGCCGGTCTTCAGAACGGCATGGGAGCACCGGCACGTGAAGGCGTGGCGGTTGGCGACGGCCTCGTGTTCGTCGGACTTTCCGATGCGCGCGTGATTGCGCTTCGCGAGAAGACAGGCGAGCTTGTCTGGAACAAGTACGTCGGTGACAAGGCGCGGGACAAGGGGCAGGTGATCTCTGGCGCGCCTGTTTATGCCGGCGGTGTGATCTCGGTCGGCCTGAGCGCCGACAACGGCTGGCGTGGGCAGGTCGTCGCGCTCAATGGCAAGACCGGTGAGGAAGCGTGGCGCTTCTTCGTCGTGCCCGCGCCGGGAGAGCCCGGATCCGAGACGTGGCCGAAGGGGAGCACGATCTGGCAGCGAGGCGGTGGCGCCGTATGGCTCGTCGGTGCAGCAGACCCGGACCAGGGAGTTGTTTACTACGTGACCGGCAACGGTGTCCCGCAACTCTCCGGCGAAGGGCGGCCCGGAACGAATTTGTACCTCTGCGCCGTCGTGGCGATCGACATGAAGACCGGAAAACTGCGATGGCATTACCAGGTGATTCGCCACGACATCTGGGAGGCCGACATCGCCATATCGCCGGTGCTCTACGAGGCACAGATCGATGGCAGGCCACGCAAAGCGATTGCCGCGATGCGCGCCGACGGCTATCTGTTCATGCTCGATCGCGAATCGGGGAAGCCGTTGATGCGTGTCGAGGATCGACCGGTGACTCAGGACAGCCTGCAGAAGACCGCGTCGACGCAGCCATTCCCGGTCGGTGCCGACAGCGCCCTGCCGCCTTGCGACGCATGGAAGAAGGAAACATTGCCGCGCGGGTTCGATCTGCGCTGCGACTTCTACACGCCCGCGTCGGTCGAGAAGGCGAACCTGCTCACACCGACCTTCGGGATGCGTGTCGCGCCGATGGCATACAGTCCGGACACCGGTTATTTCTACGCGACGGGAAATGCGTCGCTTGGCTGGCTCAGGCGCGACGAGAACCCATGGTTCTTCAGCAATACCTTCAATCAGCGCGTGCCCGGGCTCAACAACCTGAGTCACGGCGTGCTTGCCGCGATCGACAGCCGCACGAACAAGGTGGTCTGGAAGAAGGAATTCAGACCCGGCCGGCCGAGCGGTGCGATGACGACGGCTGGTGGATTGATGTTCCAGTCGGCGCCCGATGGCAACTTCGAGGCGTATGACGCGAAGACTGGCGATCGATTGTGGCAGTTTCAGATTGGCGCCGCTGGCGGGCCGCCGCTGTCCTACGAGATCGACGGTGAACAATACATTGCCGCGATTGCGCCGGCAGGGGTGTGGGCATTCAAGCTCGGTGGCACCGTGGCGCAGGCGTCCGCTCCCGTTCGTCCGCCACAGGAGCCGTTCCCGGGGCAGGTCACCGACACGACCCAGGTTGAGACGGCTTCATTAGTGCGCGATACCGGGTTCACCGGTTTTCACTACATGACGGACGAGTACGCGTTCAGCCCATTCCGCGCGCGGGTGAAACGCGGAACACAAGTCACATGGCGCAACAACGGGTTGATGGTCCATACCATCGTGGCGCAGGACGGCTCGTGGACGACCGGACCGCTCCATCCTGCGGACGTCGGTGGCGTCACGTTCGATAAGCCGGGCAGCTACACATACATGTGCAAAGAACATCCGTGGGTGGTTGGACAGATCGTTGTTACTGAGTAGGTCAAAGGTCAAAAGTCAAAGGTCAAAAGTCACGTCAAAGGTACAAGGTTGCAGGTGCAAGGTTCCCAGGTGCAAGGTCGAAGGTGCAAGGTCGAAGGTGCAAGGTGAACGTCATGCGATATGCATTGCTACTCGCGGTTCTTATTGGCATCGTGGCCGTTGATGCGCGCGCCCAAGATCGGCAGGCGGAATTCAACAAACCTTTTCCGCCGCACAAAGTGATCGGCAACGTGTACTACGTGGGCTCCGAGCAACTCGCGTCCTACCTGATCACGACGCCAGAAGGGAACATCTTGATCAACAGCAGTTTTGAATCGACGGTGCCGGTGATTCGCGCCGCGGTCGAGAAACTGGGATTCAAGTTCACCGACATCAAGATCCTGCTCGGCAGTCACGCACACGGCGATCACATGGAAGGCGACGCGCTCGTGAAAGATCTGACCAAGGCGAAAGTCATGGCGATGGAGCAGGACGTGCCCGCGCTGCGCACCATGCGGCCAGGAGGCAAGGAGCATCCAATCGATCGCGTGTTGCACGACGGTGACGAAGTCGAGCTTGGTGGGGCGACGCTCGTGGCTCATAAGACGGCGGGCCACACCAAGGGCTGTACGACGTGGACGCTGCGCACGCAGGAGGCTGGCAAGGCGTATAACGTCCTGATCTCGTGCAGCATCGGCGTCAACCCGGGATACGTGCTCGTCAACAACAAGGACTACCCAGACATCGCGGACGACTACGTTCGGAGCTTCACGGTGATGCGCTCCCTTCCTGTCGACGTGTTTCTTGGCGCGCACGGCTCCTTCTACAATCTGACGGAGAAGTACGCGCGACTCGAAAAGGGCGGCAGTCCCAGTCCCTTCATCGATCCGGATGGTTTCAAGCAGTACGTGGACCGCAGCGAGAAGAGTTTCCAGGCGCGGCTCGCGGAACAGAAAAAGGCTGCTGGCAAATGATGACGCGTCGAGCCTTCGGGAAAGTCGTGGGTGCGGTTGCCGCCGCCGGCTCGACGCCGACGAACCTGTTCGCGAGCGCTGCGCCACCACCCGCTGCGAGCGAGCAGTTGTGTGACCTCAGTGCGATAGAGCTCGTTGCCCGCATCCGGAAGCGTGAGGTCTCCGCCCGCGACGTGATGACCGCTCACCTGGCGCGGATCGAGCGGGTGAATTCAAAGGTCAATGCGATCGTGACGCTCGTGGCCGAGCGCGCGCTTACCGACGCGGCCGGCGCCGACGAGATGCAAGCCAAGGACAGGACGCTCGGGCCGTTACACGGGCTTCCCGTTGCCCACAAGGATCTCGTCGACACGGCCGGGATCCGCACGACCCGCGGCTCGCCCTTCTATCGCGACAACGTACCGACGCGGGATGCGCTGATTGTGTCGCGTATCCGTGCCGCTGGAGCCGTCACGCTTGGCAAGACGAACACGCCCGAGTTCGGCGCCGGATCGCAAACCTTCAACACCGTCTTCGGCGCCACCCGCAATCCATACGATCTGAGCAAGACGTGCGGAGGGAGCAGCGGCGGCGCCGCGGTGGCGCTCTCATGCGCAATGGTGCCGATCGCGGACGGAAGCGACACTGGCGGTTCGCTTCGGAATCCCGCCGCCTTCTGCAACGTGGTCGGCATCCGGCCTTCGCCGGGGCGCGTTCCGACGGAAAACGGATCGTGGTCGCCGCTGTCCGTGTCGGGACCGATGGCGCGCTCGGTCGCCGACGTCGCGCTGTTCCTGAGCGCAATTGCCGGACCTGACGGTCGAAGCCCGCTGTCGATCAACGAGGACGGCGCGCGATTTCGAGCGCCGCTTGGTCGATCCTTCAAGGGCGTTCGCGTCGCGTGGTGGCGAGGTCTGGGCGGGATCCCCTTCGAGCCCGAAATTCGGCGCATCGTCGACGGGAACCGCCGTGTGTTCGAGGACCTCGGTTGTGTCATCGAAGAAGCGGAGCCCGACTTTACCGGGATCGACGAGGCATTCAAGGTGTTGCGGTATGCCGGCAACTACGCCCAGTACGCGCCTCTCGTCCGCGAGCGTCCCGAGTGGGTGAAGGACACCATCAAGTTCGAAGTGGCCCAGGCCGAACGCCTCACGGCGGCCGATGTCGGACGCGCGCAGGCCAGGCAGGCGTTGGCGCACGAGCAGAGCCGTCAGTTCTTCGAGAAGTACGAGTACTTCGTCCTGCCCGTCACGCAGGTCTCGCCCTTTGACGTCACGACACCGTATCCGAAGGAGATTGCCGGCACGTCGATGGGCGACTATCTCGACTGGATGCGATCGTGCTGGTACATCAGCTTCCTGAGCAATCCGGCGATGTCGGTGCCCGCAGGGTTCACGAGTGCCGGTCTTCCGGTGGGCATTCAGATCGTCGGCAGGCACCGTGACGAGTGGAGCGTGCTCCAGATGGCGCACGCGTTCGAGCAGGCGACGAAGCACGGTTCCCGACGTCCACCAACGTAGCGTCCGGCTTTAGCCGGACCGACGCGGCATCACCAACGTAGCGTCCGGCTTCAGCGGGACCCAGCCGTCCAAGGTACTGAGCCCATGCGATCCGAAGCGAGCCTTGCTCGCGCCGTCTCCTTCCCACGTGTCATCAACATCGAAGACCTCAGGCGGCTGGCGCAGCGGCGCCTGCCAGCCGTCGTCTTCGCGTACATCGACGGCGGCGCCGAAGACGAGGTCACGCTACAGGAGAACGTTCGCGCCTTTCGTGACGTGACGTTCCGGCCGCGCCAATGTGTGGCGGTCCCGGCGTGCGATCTGCGCACAACCGTGCTTGGAACTCCGCTGGCGCTTCCCTTCATGCTCGCTCCGGTCGGCTTCTGCCGCATGTTCTATCCGCGAGGCGAGGTCTACGCCGCGCGTGAAGCGGGCGCCGCCGGCACGGGCTACATCCTGTCCACGTTTTCCGGCACTCGACTCGAAGAAGTCCGCGAAGGCACGCGCGGTCCGCTCTGGTATCAGCTCTATGTCCCGGGTGGCCGCGCGGTGGCGGAAGCCACGATCGCGCGCGCGAAAGCGGCGGGCTATACCGTGCTGGTCGTGACCATCGATACGCCGGTTGCAGGCATGCGCGAGCGCGACTTTCGACATGGCGTCAGGTCTCTGCTTCAAGGGCGCTTCTGGGCGAGCGTGCCGCACGCGCGTCAATTCGTTACGCGCCCGCGGTGGGTCATGGACTTCATCGCCGACGGCGCACCTAAAGTGTTTCCGAACGTCGAGTTGCCAGACGTGGGCGCGATGCCCTGCAGCGACGTGGGCGCCCTGCTCGAGCAGACGATCGTCACGTGGGAGGACCTGCGGTGGATGCGCGACGCCTGGAAGGGACCGATCGTCGTCAAGGGCGTGCATACTGGAGACGATGCGCGGCGAGCGATCGATGCAGGAGCAAGCGCCGTTGTGGTGTCCAATCACGGCGGGCGGCAGCTCGACGGCGTTCCCGCGTCTCTTCGCGTGCTGCCCGAAGTCATTGCCGCAGTCAACGGCCAGGTCGAGGTCCTGATGGACGGCGGCATTCGCCGCGGCGGAGACATCGTCAAGGCGCTATGCCTTGGCGCGAGAGCGGTGTTGATCGGGCGTGCTTATGCGTGGGGACTCGGTGCGGCCGGCGGACCGGGTGTCGCGCGTGCGATCGAGATCCTGAGGACGGACCTCGTGCGAACAATGCGGCTGCTCGGGTGTGATGCGATTGCGAGGCTGGATCGTTCCTACGTCGACGTGCCGCGTGATTGGGAGCCGTAGAGTGGGTCTGTTAAAGACCCGCCCGGGCCGTGTCAACTCCCAACTCCCAAAATCCAATTCCCAAGAATGACGCTCTTTGGGAATTGGGAGTTGGAGTTTGGGAGTTGATTACGTCGTAGCATCGCCTCCATCCACCATCACGTTTTCGACGACACCAGCGCCGTTGCGCCTGAAGGCGGCAGCTGCCTGATATTCCGGAGACTCGAAGCATGCCACGCCCTGCTCGAGCGTTGGGAACTCGATCACGACGAACCGATGGAAGTCGTGCGGTCCTTCGTTGATCTTGTATCGGCCGCCGCGCGCGAGAACCTTGCCGCCATGCTTGGCGATGATCGCAGGCACGAGGTCTGTATATTTCTTGTACTGAACCGGATCGGTGATCTTCGCGCGCGCAACCCAATAGGCAGGCATTGTTTGTCCTCGGATATCGACGCCGGGTCCACAGAACAGGACCCGGCCTACGTCGCGTAGGGCGGGTCTTGCGTTATCGACCCGCCGTGCAGACTATGGTTTTGTTTCGTACACGATCCGTCCGCCGACCATGGTCATGACCGGTTGAATGTCTTTGATCTGGTCCGCGGGAATCGTCAGGTAATCGCGATCGAGCACGACCAGATCGGCCAACCGTCCCACCTGGATCGATCCGAGATTGTTCTCCTGGAACACCAGGAACGCGTTTCGTCGCGTGTGAGCGATGAGGGCATCCTCACGGCTGATCGGCTGTCGCAGCGCTTTCGTTCCTCCCACCATCTTCCCGGTGACCGCCCAGTAGAGCGTGGTGAACGGCAGAATCTGATTCGCGCGGCTTCCATCACTGCCGAAGCCCCAGACGACACCGCTCTTCTGAATCGTGTCGAGCGGCGCCATGTCGTACGCCGCATCGCCGAAGACGCGCTGGTTGATGCCGCCATTGATCACGCCCCAGGGATGCACCGCGGCGTACATCCCCAGCTCCCGCATACGCGCCAGCTGAGACGCGTTGAGCTGATTCACGTGCGCGAGGACCCAGCGCAGGTTCTTGATCGGGTACTGCTTATTGATCGCCTCGATCTGATCGAGGAAGCCGTCGATCGTGTCGGTCAGATTGGCGTGCACATGCAGGGGCAGACGGTCCTTCGCGATTTCGGTCGCGATCTTGCGCCACAGCGCCAGCTGCTCCGGCTTCGGATCGGACTTCTTGATGAACATCGGATCGTGCAAGGGGCCGTAGACGCTTTCGCCGTAGAAGATGTCGTCAACGTAGTTGTCACCCTGGAACAGCTTTATCTCGGCAATGCGCGGGAGCGCCTTCTCGACCTGTTCCGCGGAGTTGCCGACGCCGACGCCGTTGATGCAGTAGGTCCGAACGTTGAGTTTGTCTTCCGCGGCCCACTTTTTATAGAGGCCGATCAGATCCGCGTCGCATCCGGCCACGCCAAAAGCCGTGAGCCCGGCGCGATTGAGATCTCTGATCATCCCGAGCGTGCTCGCCTCGACGGCTGCGGGCGCCGCTTGCGGCAGCTTGCCGACCATGCCGCGGAAGCCGGCTTCCGTGATTCTGCCCGTCGGATGACCCGAGCTGTCGCGGACGACCCAGTCGTTGGTCGGCGTCTTGTCGTCGATGCCCATCGCCTGCAGACCGCGGCTATTGAGATACGCCTCGTAGTACGACGCCTGGAGGAAGACGGGGTTGTTGGGGACGACCTTGTCGAGTTCCTCGCGCGTGAACGGACGCGGATCGTCCGCGAACTGCTCGATGGCCCATCCGCCCAGGTTGTAGATCCACTCGCCGGGCTGGACCGTCTTGGCGCGCGCACGGAGCTTCTCGAGAGCAGCCGCGCGCGATCCGATGCCGTCCCACCGCACTTCCCACTGCCAGGTAGTGCCCGCGCGGGTGAGGTGCATGTGGTTGTCGATCAGGCCGGGAATCACGGCACGTCCGCGCAGGTCGATGCGGCGTGTGGCCGGTGTCGCCAGTTTTGCGACTTCGGCATCACTTCCCACGGCAACGATCCGGTCGCCGCGAATGGCGACCGCCTGCGCCAGGGAAAAACGCTCGTCGACGGTGATGATCTTCCCGTTCGACAGGATCACGTCAGGCGCGGGTTGCTGGGCGGGCACGACTGAGCCAGCACCCAGCGCGAGCGCCAGGACGGCAATGTAGCAGTGAGTGCGTCTCATGTGTGTCCTCCGGCCCTTAGGCTGTCGAGAATCTATGATGATTGACCTTGCTTGACAACCCCTCTGCCCAAGGGATAATCGGCTGCGTAGGCCGGGTCTTGCTCTCAAGACCCGGCTTCCAGGCGGGTCCACAAAGCAGGACCCGCCCTACGGCGATTCCTCACAAGATCTGAGAAGGCTGGGAGAACCGCATGAAAGGCCTCCGGTTTCTTATTGTCGCGGTCGTGGCCATGAACACGTCGATCGCGGCGCAGTGGCTGAAGTATCCAACCGCAGGTATCCCGCGGACTCCGGATGGCAAGCCCGACCTGTCAGCGCCGACGCCTCGGGCTAATGGGCGTCCCGTGCTGGCGGGACTCTGGCGACCTGCGCCGGGCCTTGTTGGCGACATGACGCGGGGGTTGAAGGCGGGGGAGACCGTCCCGTTCCAGCCCTGGGCGGAGACGCTCTTCAAGGAGCGCCGCGCGAACAATAGCCGCGATGATCCGACGGCGAAGTGCATCGTCGGCGGCGTGCCGCGATCGGATTTCGTAGGCTATCCGTTCAAGATTCTCGAACGGGCGGAGATGGTCGTCATCCTGTACGAGGCGGTGCACTCGTATCGACAAATCTTTACCGACGGGCGCACCTTGCCGAAGGATCCGAATCCGAACTGGTTCGGCTACTCGGTGGGTCGATGGGAGGGGGATGTATTGGTCGTCGAGTCGAGCGGCTTCAACGACAACGTCTGGCTCGATAACGCCGGGCGGCCGGCGACGGAGATGCTGAAAGTCACCGAGCGATTCGTTCGCAAGAACTTCGGGCAGATGGACATCGAGGTCACGATCGACGATCCGAAGGCGTACACGAAGCCGTGGTCGGTGACGCAGCAACTCGCGTTTCAGCCGGACACCGAGTTGCTCGAATACATGTGCAACGAGAACAACAAGTATTTCGAGATCATCCCGAAGCTGCCTGTCAGTGAGGGCGGCTCGCAGCGGCAATAATCGCAGAGGGACGGGCTTCAGCCCGCGCGTTACAGGCGGTGAGGAATGAAACGACCAATGACCCATATCCGGCTCGCGCTCGTGATCGGATGTCTCGCGAGTGCGGCACCGGTGATGGCGCAGTGGCTCAAGCAGCCGACGGCAGGGGTGCCACGTACGCCGGACGGCAAGCCGAATCTTTCGGCTCCCGCGCCCCGCATGGCGGACGGGAAGCCGGACCTCTCGGGATTGTGGCAGCCGGCCGCGATCCTGATCGGCGACCTTGCCGCGAACCTTCCCAAGGGTTCAGTTCCATTCCAACCTTGGGCCGAGAAGCTGTACAACGAACGCCGCGCGAACGAGAGTCGAGACGATCCGACCGCGAATTGCATCGTCGGCGGCGTGCCGCGATCGGATGCCGTGCCGTATCCCTTCAAGGTCCTCCATGAGAAAGATCTCGTGGTGATTCTTTACGAGGCGGTGCATTCCTACCGTCAGATCTTCGCTGACGGCCGGAAGCTGCCGGAGGACATGAACCCATCATGGTTCGGATACTCCGTGGGCCGCTGGGACAAGGACACGTTCATCGTTGAGACTGCCGGGTTCAACGACAGGGGCTGGCTCGATAACTTCGGCAAGCCGGCGACGGACAAGTTGAGAGTCACCGAGAAGTTCGTGCGCAAGGACTTCGGGCACATGGACATCCTGATCACGATCGACGATCCAGGCGCCTATACGAAGCCGTGGGATGTCACGCTGCCGCTCATCCTGCGCCCCGACACCGAGCTGCTGGAATACATCTGCAACGAGAACAACAAGTACTTCGACATCATCCCGAAGGCTGGTACGAAATAGCCTACGCTGCCGAATCAATTCGAGAGGAGCTTGCGATGCGTACTGCGATCGTCTTCGTGACAGGCCTCGCGATCGGGGCGGTGATGTCGCCGCTCCTGGCCCAGGGAGATCGGGTCCCCGTCAACAACATGAACCACATCGCGATCGCCTACGAGAACTTCGACGAGGCGTTCGACTTCTACACGAAGAAGATGGGCTTCAAGGAAGGGTTCACGGTCAAGAACGCGCAAGGACAGCCGCAGCTCTCCTACATCCAGGCCAGCCGCGACACGTTTATCGAGATCGCGCCCGCCAATGCGAATCGGCGTCCCGGCCTGAACCACTATGGGCTGCACGTGGCGGATCTGAAGACGTACGTGGCCGCCTTGAAGCAGCGCGGCGTCATGGTCGACGAAGTTCGGGAAAGGCCTGACGATTCTTCTGTTGCGAATGCGACCGATCCGGCCGGTGTGAGGATCGAAATGTTCCAGTTCGGCCCCGGCTCGGCGCAAGGCAAGGCGATCGCCAGCTGGAAGTAGTTGTGAGCACCGGTTTCCGGTCATTCACTTCCGGCCTCCGGTCAAGTCTCGCGCTGTTCGTCGCGCTCGCAGCCGCGTCGACGTTTGCTGACGCTCAGCGTCCCGATATTGTCCAGGACGCCCTGCGAGCCATGGGCGCGACTGATCTGCAGTCGATCCAGTACGCAGGCTCGGGATCGAGTTTCACGGTGGGACAGGCACCGGGCCCGGGTGCGCCATGGCCACGGTTCGAGCTGACGAAGTATGTGGCCTCCGTCAACTACGCCGCGGGGGTGATGCGCGAGGAGACTCTGCGCCGCGACGTGGATTTCCCGCCTCGAGGGGGCGGCGCAGGCCCGTTCAACCCGGCGACCGGTCAGGGCGGCATGCGCCCGATTCCGGGTGACATCGTCCAGAACGTGACGCGCGACGGACGCACAGACGCAGGCCGGCTCCAAATCTGGATGACGCCCCACGGATTTCTCAAGGGCGCCGCTGCCAGCAAGGCCAGCGTGACAGGCCGCACCGTCTCCTTTGCTGTCGGAAAATACAAGCTCACCGGCACCATCAACGACCAGATGCTGGTGGAGAGCGTCGAAAGCCGGCTCGCGAACAACGTCCTCGGAGACGTTCCGGTCAGGACGATGTTCTCCGCGTACAAAGACTATGGCGGCGTGAAGTTTCCGTCGCACATCGTGCAGTCACAGTTCGGGCATCCCACCCTCGATCTGGCAGTCACCGACGTGCAGCCGAATAGCGCCGCGACACGTGCCTTGAGTGCTCCCGCGCAGCCGCCCGCGGCGCCGCCATCGTCACCGGTGAAAACCGAGCCCCAGAAGATCGCCGACGGTGTGTGGTTTCTCGACGGCGGTGCTCCGATGAGCGTCCTCGTCGAGTTCAGCGATCACGTGGTCATCATCGAGGCCCCTCAGGGCGATGAACGCACCGAGGCCACGATTGCCGCGGTCAAGCAGCTTCTGCCGTCAAAACCGATTCGATACGTGGTCAACACGCACCAGCATTTCGATCACTCGGGAGGTGTTCGCGCCTACGTCGCTGCGGGCATTCCGATCCTGACTCACGAGAAGAACAAGCCTTACTGGGAGCGCATCCTCAAGAACCCGTTCACGCTCGAGCCCGATCGCCTGGCGCGCTCACCGCGCAATCCCGTGATTGAGACTGTTGGCGAGAAGCGGGTCCTCACCGATGCCACGATGACGATGGAGCTGCTTCATCTGCAGGGGAATCTGCACGACGAGACGCTGCTCGTCGCGTATCTGCCGAAGCAGAAGCTGCTCGTGCAGGCGGATGCGTTTCACCCGCGGCCCGGGGCAAAGCCGCTCGCAGCGCCGCCGCCTTTCACGATCAACCTCGTGGAGAACATCCGACGCCTGAAACTCGACGTCGAGCGCGTGGTGCATCTGCACGGTGGGATTGATTCAATTGCGACCGTCAACGTAGCGGCGGGCCTTTAGTCAAAAGTGGCCCTTGGCCGGCGCCGTTGTGACTGCCGGATGGAACGCGGCGCTTCAGCTCTTCGAAGAAATTGACGACGACAACGACGGAGTTCCGCCCGGGCACGGCTGCCGCCGGCGGCGCCGCGCTGACGAACCGTCCGCATTCTGACTTGGTCTGACTAGTGCTACACTCATGTCATGAGCACCGCGTACTCGATCTATGAGGCCAAAGCCAAGTTCAGCGAAGTGATGCGAAAGGTGCGCGGCGGGCAGCGAGTGGTCGTGACGTACCACGGCGAGCCAGTGGCCGAGATCATGCCTGTTGGACCGACTGCGGAAGGTGTGCGTGGCCGCGCCGCGCGGCTTGCATCCACCGGTGAATTGATACGCGGTTCAGGCGACTTCAAGACCTTCACGGCGGCGGGCCGCAGACCAGGCGGCCTCCGCCGCTTCCTCGATGATCGTGGCTGAGCCAGCACCCGTCTTCATCGACTCTTCGTGCTTCGTCGCTCTGGCCCTGAACGAATCGGGTGCGGCGCGGCTTCGATCGCGCATCGCGCGAGCATCGGCGCGATATGCATCGACTCTCGCAGAAGCGGAGTTGATGGCGGCGTTGACGCGTGAGGGACTGCCGATGGGAGCGGCCGATGTCCCAGGCGTCGACTGGATTTCGCCGGCGCGACGCCTCACACCAGAACTCGTCCGGGTGATGTCAGGCGGTTACGTGCGCGGCGCCGATGCCTGGCACCTGGCGTGTGCGCTGTTCCTCGACCCGGACGCGAACGAACTGGTGTTCCTCACCCTCGACAGGCG
>Ga0207689_10002753_pt1 | contig 16258 bp, 11 predicted proteins | sample KBSMisM52_FD_184312 | JGI IMG/M metagenome (GOLD analysis project Ga0207689, IMG submission 184312) | Miscanthus rhizosphere microbial communities from Kellogg Biological Station, Michigan, USA - KBS Miscanthus M5-2 (SPAdes) (version 2) | ecosystem: Host-associated > Plants > Roots >... | reverse complement strand
AAAGGTGTTGCAAAAGAAGCTCATTGGGTCGAATAGGCTGTGGTAGCAAGGACGCCTATGTGGGTCGAACAAAGCTGGGAAAGGTGGCGGGACGCCTCAGTGGGTCGAACAAGCTGGGAAGGGTGGCAGGAGGCCTCAGTGGGTCGAACAAGCTGGGAAGGGGGCAAGCGGAAATTAGAGGCATCTCGCCACAGTATTCCCAGCGCGCCCCCGCTGAGTCACCATATGACAATCCTAGCTGGTACAAGGGAACCTCAGCGGGGGCGCGCTTGGGGTCAATGTCGTCGGGCGTCCTGGTTTCCGCTTGCCACCCTTCCCAGCTTGTTCGACCCACTGAGGCGTCCCGCCACTCCTTCCGAGCTTGATCGAAACACTGAGACGTCTTTGGTCCACACTCTTTCAACAAAGGACTAATGTGAGAATAGTTTTCACTTGTTTCCTCGTTCTCGCACTCAGCTCACCGCTGATCTGTCAGAACCGAGCCTTCCTACCAAAGCCTTACGGTCCTGTTCCATCGCCGCGACAACTTCGCTGGCACGAGCTGGAGTTCTACGGGTTCCTCCATTTCACTGTAAACACGTTCACCGACAAAGAGTGGGGCTACGGTGATGAGTCACCCTCAGTATTTAATCCGACGGATTTCGATGCCGATCAGATTGTGAGAACAGCGAAGTCGGCCGGAATGAAAGGATTGATTTTAACGGCCAAACACCATGACGGATTCTGTCTTTGGCCGTCGAAGTACACTGAGCATTCGGTGAAGAACAGTTCCTGGCGGGGTGGGCGCGGCGATGTAGTTAGGGAGATCTCCAACGCTTGCAGAAAACATGGATTGAAGTTTGGCATCTACTTGTCACCATGGGATCGAAACCACAAAGATTACGGCAAGCCTGCATATCTCACTTATTACCGGAATCAGATGCGTGAACTGCTGACAAATTATGGTGAGGTGTTTGAGATCTTTCTCGACGGCGCGAACGGCGGTGATGGTTACTACGGTGGGGCACGAGAAACACGACGCATCGATCGCGAGACCTACTACGACTGGCCCACAACGTGGGCCTTGATTCGTAAGCTACAACCAAATGCAAATATCTTTAGTGATGCTGGTCCAGATGTACGTTGGGTCGGGAATGAAAGAGGAGTGGCCGGCGAAACATGCTGGGCAACGCTGAATAGGAAAGACTTCGCCCCCGGACGCGCAGACGAGCGACGATTGAACTCTGGCGATCGCCCGGGCACCGATTGGCTTCCGGCAGAATGCGACGTCTCGATCCGACCAGGCTGGTTTTATCATGAGAAGGAAGATACCAAGGTTCGCACTCCACAGAACCTCCTGGCTCTCTACTACTCCTCAGTAGGGCGTGGAGCTTCATTGCTACTCAATCTTCCGATTGACCGGCGCGGAAAGGTTCATGAGAACGACGTGGGATCGCTATTGGGATTCCGGAAATTGTTGGACGACACATTTACCAACGACCTTACTCGCGGCGCGCGGGTTGTCGTCAACGATCCAACCGGGAGAGACCGGCGATTTGCGCCCACGAACATGCTGGATGGTTTACGTTCGACTTATTGGCTCGCTAGCAGTGGTACTACTCAGCAGGAAATAACGATCGATTTCGGACACGCGACAACTTTCAATGTGATTCGGTTGCGCGAGTTTTTGCCGTTGGGCCAACGTGTAGAGGCCTTTGCCCTCGATGAATGGCGGGAGAATGGATGGCGTCAATTTAGTTCTGGAACGAGCATCGGGAATTGTCGAATCGTGAAGTCTGAGCGAATTACGACAACTAAGGTTCGGTTGAGAATCACTGCCGCTGCTGCGGTACCGGCGATTGCAGAAGTGGGTGTATTTGTTGAGCCGAAGTGAACAGTAGCGAGGACGTCCCAGTGGTTCTTTTGAGTAAAGGGAAAACTATTTGAAGGAGGACCAACGTGATCCACTTGGAGTTGAGAGTCTTTTTCTTCGCGTCAATTACGATGCTCGCGATCTTGATTTCCGCGTCTAACACTAGCGCTCAAGGCGGCGGTAAAGCTGAGCCACTCCGCATTGAATTCAAGCGCGGCACAACCAGCACGACGATCAACGACAAGGTTAAGAACCAGGAAGAAGCGGAGTACGTTTTGACCGCGAAGAAAGGGCAGCGACTCATCATCAAGCTAACCTCGTTGCCGTATCGATCTTCGGTCTTTGATCTAAAAGCGCCAGGCGACACTGACCTGGGTCTTGAGTACGATGCTAATTACAACTTCAACAAGATTCTTCCCGTGACAGGCGATTACCTCATCACAGTTGTTCGACCAACCAGTTCGCCAGGAACGTCAAGCTACAAATTGGTGATAACGATTAGGTGAGGAATGTCAGTACCACAACGCGGTAGCGTGTGGCTCGAGCTGAAACTTACCGGGAGCCACACGCTACCGCGTTGTGGTACTGACCTCATGAGGCCAGACTGAAGTCTGTGCCACACCTATGGCTGTAGTTTGCCGACTTCCTTTTTCTTCACGTAGATGTCGCCACGTTGCGTCATCCCGGTCTTTACCGCGAGAGCAGCCAGCACTGAGTTGAGCACTTCCTTGTTCTCCAGCCTGAAACTGGTGACGCCGTTTTGGTTCGAATCAGGATCGCTATATTGCAAGGTCAAATAGCGAACTTTTGTTTTGATGAATTTTGCAGGCATTGCAAAAATCACGGGCACACTACCCGCGATGGTCGCTGCCGCGGGTTGTCGTTTCTGAGTATCAGCAAACGCCGACGTAACAGCTTCGTAAGGAATGTGGATCTGCTTTGGTGTCTTTTTATCTTTGAAAAGCAGTTGACTGTTTTCGTCGTCGAGCGTGAGCGTGCCTTCCATTGTCTTCGTATAACCAAACACTCCGCCTTCATATTTTGCCTTGACAGTTTTTGGGACTGGAATCGTTGAAGTTATCTTTGACCCTTCGGGCTCTATTTCCCGTGGACGTTGTGCATAGGCACCCGTCGCTAGCGCTCCCAGGAGGAGCAAACTCCCAATAAATTTCATTTCGAAATCTCCTTGATGCTAAAAAACGAATATTTGAGGCGAGCCGGATAACTAACAGACGCTGCTAAACCGATTTGAGGTTGTCTTAACTAAAGAAGATTCTTAAGGCGCACCCTTTACCCAAATCGGCACCTTGTAAAGAATCCACCAGAGCAACAACTGAATAACCAGAACGAGAACTCCCACCAGGACGCTAAGGTAACAAACCTTTCTATCGCTTCCGCCGGCCCGATGACGAACGATACCGAAGCCTCCAACCAACACCGCTCCAGGACAAAACACTATACCGAGATAGGGAACTAAGGAATAGGTTGCAAAAGCTCGCGCCGTTGCTGCAATGCTGCTTGGTTGGGGAGTGAGCACTGCTTTATCTAATCGAATACTCTAACAAAGACCAAGTACTAAGCACCAAGCTTAGTCCTATGGCTTCGCAAAGGGCTTAACTCTTTCAATCGACTCCTTGAAATCTGTATCACCCGGAGCGACTGCCGCGCCGCGCTGATAGGCAGCTAGCGCTTTTGGGTATTGTTTGGTCACTTCATATGCGTAACCGAGTTCCCGGTAAACATTCACATCGTCTGGAGATTTTTTTGCGGCTGTTTCCAAGGCAGCAATCGCCTTCGGAAAATTCGAAGCCCGCGAATGTGCAACTCCAAGCAAATAAAAAGTAATTCCGGTAGCGTCTGTAGCCGTTGATGCACGTTCAAGTGCTGACGCAGCACGCGCGTATTGCTTGGAACCAATCAAAGCCTGACCAAACAGAGTTACAGCTTCGGCATCCGTCCTGACCTTTATCAGCCCCTCGCCGGCGCGAACCGCGTTCAGGTAATCGGCGTCGGCTTTTGCCGGATCCGAACTTGTAGCAGCCCGTCGCAGATACGACGAGGTCAAGAGCGTCCACGCACCAACAAGCCGCGCGTCGTTCAAGGTTGCTCGGTTCAGCGATGCGATTGCTCCGTCGAGATCGTTTTTACCCAGGCTTATTTGGGCGAGATAGAAGAGTGAAAGCGAGTCTTTCGGATTGAGTTTAACTACCGCGTTGAAGCTTTTTTCCGCATCAGCAATCTTGCCCGTTTTGTATTCAGCAATGCCCCGGTAGTAGACCATGATCGTGTCAGGCTGTGCGCCCGCGCGATCCGTGGCGGCAACGAGCAATGGCAGCGCGTCTTTGTAGTTCTCAGAAAGAACATATGCCTGACCCAACGCACTTTCAGTGTTTGGATCTACTTGTTTCGTCTGTTTCTGAAAATAGACTGCCTTCTCCAAATCCTTCGCCGCCTCGGAGTACTGCTTCAGATTGAGTTCGGCGAAGCCGGCGATTTTCCACGCTTCAGGATCATTAGGATGTAGCGCGGCCAAATCCTTTGCTTCCTTAGCAGCAGCCGCAAACTGTTTCTGCTCCAGCAAAACGTAAGCGTGTTGGGTGTCGGCCGGAGCAACAGTATTTGCGACTGGATTGACGGGTTGCACGGTCAGCAGCGGATCGTTTGGACTTGTCTTTCTTGCCGTTGGCGACGGTGTGGATTCCGGTCGCAGCAATGGATCGGAGGCGGGCTTTTCAGTAGTGGTCGTGGTCTTCTGCGACTGTTTTCCCGTCCGCCGTGGTCGTGTCGTTTGCGCCGTCAGACTAACTGCCGTTAGGAGGAGAATGGCACTAATACCAAGAAATGTTCGAAAAAGGGTAGATCTGCTCATGATGGCTAGAGATTGTATTCGGGAGAGGTTACGTTTGAAAGCTCAGACTAACAGGTTTCCTAGAGACAACTCTTCGGATGCCGGGAACTCGTTTAGGTTTGCTTGTTGTCCAATATGCCTTAGCGCTTCCAACAAAGATTTTTGATTGGGGAGGTGGACCCTGTCCCCGCCAAACGATTCACAGTAGTTAGCCTGTGGTTGAGAGGCACACAGGGATTGGGATTCCCGCCTCAGCATTGCCTTATACAAAAAAGAGCGACCAGTATTTCACTAGTCGCTCTTTGTTGTTCATTTAAGGCTCATTTAGAAGTTTAGTTTCAATCCAAACTGAAATTGCCTGGGGTCGAATGCGGCGGTTGGGCGGCTGTAGTAGCGACCGTTGCCCGAGCGTTCGTTGAACAGCTTCACGTCGTCGATGAATGGCGACGCTGCTGCTTCGTTGAAGCGATTGAAAAGATTGAAACCCTCGGCAATTATCTCGAGCCTGAATCTTTCTCCAAGTGGCACCATTCGCGCCACGCGCATGTCGATTGATGCAAACCTATGCGTAACGCCAAGGTTGCGTCCCAAACTACCGCTCGTGAACTGACCACCGGTGATCAAGCCGGCGCAGCCAGTCGTACCCGCCACACACAATGTACCGTCACCTAAAACAGTTGGCCGATCCGTTTGGTTTGACTGGTCGTTATTGGTGTCCTGGTTACTCAGGATGTTGAATGGTCGCCCAGCCGAAAGTTCGAAAATTGGCGCGACGGTCCAGTTTGATAAGAACCGGTGAAGCCCATCCCCTTGATTCCAAGCGGCGGGCGACGAGATCACAGCACTAAAAACAAACCGGTGACGTTGGTCAAACAATGAATCAGCACGTTCCGCTGCGAAGTTGCGGTTATCCTGCGGCAACAGAAGCGTCTGCAAGTCGGATGAATCGTCAATCGAGTGCGACCAGGTGTACGAGGCGAGGAACTGGTAGTGGTTTGAGAAACGTTTCTTCAAATCTACGTTCAACGCGTTGTAGCTTGAATTGCCGTCTGATGTCTGCGCGTTGATCGAGCCGAACGGAGAAACTGTACCTGGTGATCTTAACGATCCGGGTAACGCCGAATTAAGCACGGCTGGAGTCACTAAACCTCCCGACAAAGCCTGGGCGAGAAAGTAATTTGGCGCGCTCGGACGGAAGAAGTTGGCGATACCTGCATTCACAACTCGGCTACCGAGATTCGTGAGCGGTGCGGTAATCATGCCCGGTATAATTATCGCGAAGGTTTGGCCCGCATTTGGAAATGCCGGAGCACCGGTCGGTGTAGCCAACGTGAAGCATTGAAGCGGCACGCCACCAGGACACGCTGCACCGGAAGTTGGAATCGAGAACGCGACCGCCTCGGTTGTGCTCACGGGATTGCGTCCAGCAAGTCGGAAGAAGTTTTGAATCTGAAGTTCTGTTCGGGGAGCGTTGATGTCCAACGGATGCGGAAGGTGACGTGCAGAAACGTAGATATAACTGCCCGACAGGGTCATGTCCTTCGTGAGTTCACGCTCAACTGTGAAGTTACCTTGATTGGCGTAGGCGTATTCAAAGTTCTTCTGAACGGGAAGCGTAAAGGGAAGCACTGGGCCAAAACCCGGGAACGTTTGATCGTTGAATCGTTGTCTTCCATTTTGATACTGGGCCCCTGAAGCAGCGCCTGGAGTACAGTTAACTCCTGGAATTGCGCCAGGAAAGTTACAGACAACGACTGTCCCCTGGAATACCTGCACTGCATTGAGTAGCGCCGTCGGAGATGGACTACCCGGTGTCAGAATGCCCTGTTGTTGTTGGACCGCATCGGCAATGTCAGAGTTGAAAGCGATCGCTAACAGCGGATGATCGTAGAACATTCCAAATGCACCGCGAAAGACTGTCTTCCCGTTGTTCCATGGATCCCAGGCAACTGCCAAACGAGGCGCCCAATTGTTCTTGTCACGCGGAAAGCCTTGTTGAACTCCCATCGCATCCTGTGCAGCAAGAACCTGCGCTGCCGTCAGACTGATACCCGACAAAGGATCTGTAAGTGGCAGCGTTGAAATCTGTTCAGTGATTTCGTAATCGTAACGAACACCATAGTTCACAGTCAGGTTTGGCCGGATCTTCCAGGAGTCCTGTGCAAAGAAAGCCACGGGCTTGTTGCTGATCTTACTAACCGGATCGCCAAAGCCCTGAATGTAGTTTGCCGGAAATCCGAGTCCGTATTGCTGAACGGGAGTGAAATCCGGAGCACCAGGGACGGCTGCAAAAGCGGCGTTCAAGGTAGTCGCTGACAATCCGCCAAAGTTGTAGAGTCCCGCAAAGTTTAACTCGAAGGTTGCCGCTGGAATTCGTACGTAGGCGATGTCGCCACCGAATTTGAAATTATGGTTTCCGTGAACGAGATTGAGATTATCCGTGTATTCGTAACGAGTTTCCGTTCGCACTACAGGCGAGAACAACTCGCGGCCGATAAACGCTGTCCCCGAAATATTGAACGCGACTGCGTCGCCGTTCTGCGACTTGAAAGTTGCGCGTCGTTCACCAAAGTTGAAACGCGCTTCGTTGATGGCGTTGTTGGAAAGCGTTGAAGTCAGCGTCGTCACTGCGGAGAAGTCTCGCAGTTTCTGAATACCGGTTCGCGAAAAATCGTTTTGACCCAGCGACTGGTTCTGCGACTCGACCTGGATGCCGCTAATGGTGCTGGGGTTATAGCCAAACCTAAAACTAAATTGATGTCGTGAGGTGATCGCGTGATCGAGTCGGAATGAATTGAAGGTCGTTCGGTCTGTTATCGGAAATACAGTTTGGAGATTGCGAAGCGGTCTAAACGCTATTGGCTGACCCAGGCTGTTCGTGGTGTTCAGCGGTATCGGTGCACCCGTCAAAAAGAACCTGCTGCCAATGACTGTGCCGGGAGTGAAAGGCGCTCCCGTTGCCAGTAGCGGATTGAACCCATTCAACGCCGTGCTGCCACCTCCCGAAGCGAGATACGCATAGCCGATTCCGAGCTGTTGAGTGGCGGCGTTTCCAAGCAGAGTGTTGATATACGTCGCTTGGGCCGGCGTAATGTTGGTCAGTGTTTGTGACGGAAAGCCTGGTGCGAGAGGGGGCAGCGTAACTGAACCTGTTAATCCCCGAGCCACGTCGCTGGTAAAGAATCCTGACTCGTTTCGCCGGCGTTGCTCAAACGCAAAGAAGAAGAATGTTCGATCACGATCGAATGGCCCGCCAATAGTGAAACCATACTGTGTTCGCGTGAATGGTGGATCGGCAACCGGGGCGAATGCATTGCGTGCCTGGAAACTTCGATGGCGCAGGAACCCAAACATATTGCCGTGTAAGTCATTCGAGCCTGACTTGGTAACAACGTTGACGACGCCACCAGCGGACCGACCAAATTCGGGCGCAAACGAATTCGTTACAACCTGAAACTCCTGCACTGCTTCCTGGCTAACAGTTGAGCGCGACGCGTTAACAGAGTTGTCTGTGTTGTCAGCGCCGTCGACCTGGACAAGATTTGATCGTCCACGCTGGCCGCCAAAGTTCAAACCAGTTGTCGGCGCTGGACCAATCGGTCGGCCATTGTCGCGGCCCACTGTTGAAGTAGTAAGAGCAAACGACAAGTAGTTGCGTTCGTTGATAGGAAGGTTATTAATTCGTTGCTGATCAATCGTTGTTGCGACTGCCGTCTTTGATGTTTCCACAATTTCAGATGTCGCATCCGAAATAGTTACGCTTTCACTAATAGCACCAGGCTCCAACGACACATCGAGTTGTGCGGTTTGGCCCACCGTTAAATTAACCTTGGTCAAAACAGCTTTCTTAAAGTTTGCTGCTTCGACCGTGATTTCGTAATCACCTGGTGTGAGATTAACGATTCGATAGAAGCCTTCATCATTCGAAGTCGCAGTGCGCGAAACGTTGGTGGCGGCAAATCTCGCCGTAATAGTAGCGTTGGGAACGACCGCACCAGTAGCGTCTTTCACTGAACCCTGTAGATCGGCGGCAGCCGACTGTGTTTGTCCGAAGGCAACGTTCGCGAAGGTCAGGAAGACAAGGAACAAAGAACTTACTTGAAAAGTTTTTGTAAGCAATGTCTTTAGGGATACCAACATTGTCATAGTCTCCTTAACTGTTTACGAACGATTGAAACTTGTGCTGACTTGGAATCGTGATCTTTCGAGAAGCTATACGGGAGATGCACTTCTCACCTTTTCGAACGACGCGCGGGAGTGCGCCGGAACGGTCGTGACTCCCCCGGGAATTGGATCGATGACGGAGAGACAGCAACGCTCAGCCTTTTTACTCTAAAAGAGTCTACGTGGCAAGCAGTTATCTGGTGGGTTATGACCCTATCATGTTTGGTAATACGAAGCAGGACAGTCACTTAGGCAAGAGGTGCTGCGCTCGCGTTGGATCGCTCTTTGAACGAGTAGAACGTGCGAGCCAACCACGCAATCGATCGCTCGTACCAAATGCGCTTATCGTCAACTGAGCCAGTAGCGGTCTAAACGCAACGCGACGCAAAAGACCTGAAAGACGAAGCCGTGAATCGAACTTCTGACGGTACTCGCGAGCATAATCAAGCGACAGTTGCGCAGCGTTCGATTTGTCCGGTTGGCGAACTATTACGTCTGCCACCAGTTGACCGCTCTCAAGCGCCATCAACATTCCACTTCCCGTAAACGGATCGATAAAAGCCGCAGAATCACCTATCGCCAGCAAGCCATTCGTGGGGTTGGGCCGTTGCCTACCAAAACTCTCCAGCGACACGCTGAGCCATTCGGATTGAATCTTCGCTCGCTCGAGCGTCATCGACGCACGCTGATTTTGCATAACGTTTTCGCGCATCACAGTCTCAGGATCTGAATGAGCTCGGATAACGTCTGTTGCCTGGATTATGAAACACAGATTACTCAACCCGCTTTCAACCGTGCTGAGTCCGCCGTAGCCTCCTGGATACGAATAGATCTCACACGCAGATCGCGGAGCGCGTGTATCGGATAAGTGTGCTTTGAAAGCCACTAGCTTTGATCTTTTTGCATGTCGCGAATCTGAGTTTTTTACTCTGCGGGCCAGGGCGCGTGCTCGGCCCGTCGCGTCGACCACTATAGAAGCGTGGTGTTCTTGTTCGACGAGGTTTGTCTTCAGTCTGATTCCACAAATTCGAGACTCGTTCTCAATCACATCAGTGACTGTGGCGTCCTCCAATACGTCAACACCGACAACCTTCGCCCGCCGCAAAAGGTTGTCGTCCATTGCAGCGCGGCTCAACCCTAGAGCTGCGCTTCCGCCAAACCAACGACTCGGAACAATAATTCGTTTGCCGCGTCGCGAATAGAAAACTGTTTCAGTGATGTCGGCAGGACCAGACAACCGCATCTCACAAGCAACACCCAATGTTTCAAAGTGCTCGAGGCATTCGGGTGAGATGAACTCACCACACAGCTTGGGCCGCGGAAAGTTCTTTTGTTCGACCAGCAATACACGAACACCGTGTTGGGCCAGATGAATTGCAGCGCTCGTGCCCGCAGGGCCAGCACCGGCAACAATCACATCGTAATTTGTATTCATTCGTTTTTGATCAAGCGGCCCGGTCAGTCCTTAGGCCTGGTTCGGCGTAAGCAGGGTGTTCTTTACCGGATGCGGTCAGAACCAATCGAAACGGAAAATGCCTGTTTACAACCGCATGGTTCATCCCGGCTCGTTTAGCCAATTCGACCAATTCCTCGACTTTGAAACTTCGAAGTATTGAAAGTGCGCCATCCTCACGAAGTAATCGCGTATGCAGAAACAACCGGCAGATCGTGGTGTAAAAAAAGTAAGCGAGTGGATGGCGATGAAGATCAATGATAAATACTTTTCGCCTGGCGACGCGGGTCATCTCCTGAAAGATTTCCACGACCGAGTGATCTTCAAAGTGATGCGTGAAAAGAGAGCAGATAGCGAAGTCAAACTGTCCGTCGGCAAAGGGGAGTCGCAGCGCGTCGCCCCGGACAGCCGTTATTTCGCTGGACGACTCTTCAAGGATTGCCTGGGCTGAACGCTCGTTTAGTTCTAGACCTACGCCAAGCAAAGTACGTTTTGTCGCGCGCGCCCAACTTGCAGCTACGCGCAACAGTTCACCGGATCCAGCCCCCACATCAAGAACAGAAAAGGTTCTCAAGTCCAGGGATGAAACATCACGCAGGAGCGTATCCCTTAAGATATGTGAGTCTCCAAGCCAACGGTTCACACGCTGGAGTTCAACGATGCACCCTTCATATTCTTCGGCAGTGTAATTTCCAGTGTCGATGTGCTCGAGTTCGTAACTGCGCTGCTTGAATCTGGTAAACATGAGTTCGCGTCCTCAGTCGACCTAGGTCATTTTTTCGATTATGAGGGCGCTATTCTTCGAACCGAAGCCAATGCAATTGCAGAGTGCTATTTGTACGTCAGCCTCTCGAGCTTCGTTAGGAACATAGTCAAGATTGCAATCAGGATCTGGATCATCCAGATTGATGGTGGGTGGGATTCTATTAGTGTGCATCGCGCAAAGAGCTGCGGCAATACCTGCCGCACCACTGGCGCCTTGAGGATGTCCGATTTGCGACTTGGTAGCCGACATCGGTATGCGTGCGGCGTAACCATCAAACGCCAACTTCATGGCGCTAGTTTCGATTCGGTCATTTAGCAACGTCGATGTGCCATGAAGATTCACGTAATCCACGTCCTTTGGTTCTCGCCCGGCATCTGCAAGCGCCAACTTCATAGCACGAGCTGGTTCGTCACCATCTTCAGCAAGACGGACCCGATGATAAGCATCACAAGTGGCCCCATAGCCAGTGATCTCAGCGTAGATCTTGGCACCACGATTTCGAGCGTGATCGAGTTCCTCCAGGACGTAAATCCAGGCGCCTTCACCCAACACGATTCCAGATCGATTAAGTGAGAAAGGTCGTGAAGCGCGATACGGTTCGTCGTTCCACTCGTTGGTCAGAACAGTCATAAGGTTAAAGGCGGCCAGAATCCCTGGAGCAATCGGCGCGTCAACTCCACCTGCAAGCATTAGATCCTGGCGTCCCACGACTATATGTTCCGCAGCGTAAGCGATGGCGTCAGTTGAACTCGTGCATCCGGTCGAAACGATGTGTGATAGACCACGCAGACCAAACGCCATTGAAAGTTCACTGGAAAGCCCGCCGTGTGTCGAAGCTGGAATGGTGTAGACACTCGCCTTGTTGGTTGGCCCAACATACCAATACTCGTACTGCTGTTCAGTGAACGCGAGGCCGCCGCCACCTGTTCCAAGTTGGACTCCTATGCTGCGGCGTTCATCGAGCGAGAGATCGTTGGGAAAGATTTTGGAATCTTCCAGGGCTTCACGTGCAGCTGCGAGCGCGAGTGGGACAGTGCGAGGAACGTGCTTGCGATCTTTAGGATTGATTTGAGCTTCCCAGTCGAAGTTGGGAACTTCGGCGGCAATCTTGACGGGCGAGTTTGAAACGTCAAACGATTCAATTTTGCGCACTCCGCTTTTGGCGGCGATGAGAGCGTTCCAAAAGTTCTCACGGCCTATGCCCAAGGGCGTGACACACCCCATGCCGGTAATGACGACACGACGTGGACGTCTAAGGGCTCTTAACATTTACTCTGATCCTCTCCGAGCTGATCTGAAACCAAGGGAGGAAGAAAGGATAGCACGCAGTCAAGTACCGCGTTCAACGTGGGGAAACTGATCGCCTGCTGAATCCAGAACCCAGCAGGCGATCTTTAAAGCACTTACAAACTGTTGGGCCGGGCTACACTTTTTGGCCACATTCATTGCAAAACTTAGCACCAGGCGCGACCTCAGCTTTGCAGTTTGCACAGCTGAGTTTTTCTTGTTTCGCTCCACATTCGTTGCAAAACTTCGTGCCGGCCTGAAGGCCAGCGCCACACTTCACGCAAGGAACCGTCTGCCCTCCGACTTCTAAAGTTGCACCACAATCGTTGCAGAACTTTGCGCCAGGGGCGTTGTTACTTCCACACTTCGGACACGCAACTCCGCCCGCACTCTTCGGCTTCATAGCATCTGTCATCGCGCCGGCCATCGCGTTTCCAATCGCAAAACCCGCACCCAGGCCCGCGCCTGTACCAGCGCCGCCACCTGTGTTCTGCGCAGCGTCACGCATCGCATCGGCAGCCTGGAACTGAGCGTATCTTCCAACGTCGCCAATCACACCCATCGAGGTTCGCTTGTCCATTGCGGCTTCGACTTCCGGCGGCAACGAAATGTTTTCGATAACAAACTTCGTTAACTCGAGACCGAGTGTCTTGAATTCTTCGTTGAGCTTCTCCCTGGTGAACTTACCAAGTTCATCGTAATTGGAAGCAAGATCCAGTGCGGCGATCTTCGACTCACCGAGTCCATCACTAAAGCCACCAACCAGGGTTCGTTTCAGTTGACCTTCGATGTCCTCGGTAACAAACCGGGCATTGGTCCCAGCGATTTCTTTGATGAACGACTTGGGATCCGCGATGCGAATCGAGTAAATGCCGAACGCTCTAAGGCGCACCATGCCGAAGTCTGCGTCGCGCATCATGATGGGGTTTGGCGTGCCCCACTTTAGATCGGTGAATTGCTTTGTGTTTACGAAATAGACTTCCGCTTTGAATGGTGAGTTGAAGCCGTACTTCCAGGCGCCAAGCTTTGAAAGGATCGGAGTGTTTCCACCATCGACTGTGTAACGTCCCGGCGGAAACATGTCGGCTATTTGACCTTCGGCAACAAAGACGGCGGCCTGGGATTCGCGAACAATCAGTTGCGCACCGTTTTTGATCTCCTGGTCTTTGACCGGAAACCGGTAGACGAGGGTGTTGCTGCTTTCATCGAGCCATTCAATAACCTCAATGAATTGTGAGCTCGGGCTTAGGCGATCAAGTATTCCCATTTTTGAACTCTCATTCGTCCGCAGAGATAGAAAACACGATGGATTATACGCTGAGAAGGATCAATTTGATGCATCATCCTTGCGCCTGCGCAACCAGATGACTACGAGGGCGGTCAGGCCGCCACTCATATCGATGAAACTGTCAAAGACTGAGGCAGTGCGAGATGGAACAAAGCTCTGATGATATTCATCCAAGAGAGCGTAGAGGACGATGATAGCGAGTGAGACAAGGAACCATCGGCGTTTGAGGTGAGGGTTCGGAGATGAACCGAAGGCGCGGACTGCAAGGATCGCAAGCAATGCGTACTCACTAAAATGGGCGAGTTTCCTCGTTAAAAAGTGGATCGACTCGAGGTGTGCCTGACTGATATGAGGAAACAGCCAGCGAACTATTGGCTCAATGACGCGTGAGGTGTTGCTGGCTGAGAAACCATCGGAGGAGGCAAATGAAATGAACGCCAGCCAAATAACCAGTGGAGCGTAGCGGCTGAGAAACCTGGCGAGTGATTGTCGTTCCATTTTGACTTCCATAAATAATGGGAAGCGGAGAACCGCTTCCCATCTTCTTAATCTTCAGGACTCGTCGTGAGTTTCAGAGTGCCGCAGCACCAGATACGACTTCGATAATCTCGTTGGTAATTGCTGCCTGCCTGATGCGGTTCATATTCAACGTCAAGCTATCAATAAGTTCGCTTGCGTTTTTAGAAGCGGAATCCATCGCAGTCATGCGCGCGCCCTGTTCAGAAGCAACCGATTCGAGAAGTGCACGGAAGACTTGAGTCTCAATCAACCGTGGTAGAAGTTGTCCAAATATCTCGGCGGGTGGCTGCTCGTATTTGTAGTCCACTAGCGACACTGCTTGTTGCGACTTCGTTTCGGGTTCTTCTTCTTTCTCCCTGGAGACAGGTAGGAGTTGTTCAAGAACGACGCGCTGTTGAAGGACCGACTTGAACTCGTTGTAAATCAGAAAGACCTTGTCGATGCCTTCGTCTTCCGTATAGAGCTTGATAATTGATTGGGCAACCTCGAGAGCCTCAGAGAAATCAACCCGACCTTTGCCGGTTAGTGCGACGTATTCTTCTACGATGACGGCGTTGCGATTGCGGAAAAAGTCGCGGCCTTTGCGACCAATTGCGAATAGCTCGATGGTCTTACCTTCATTGTTCTTCACAAAGGTCTGAGCAGCTTTTACGAGATTTGTATTGAAGGCTCCGCAAAGGCCCTTGTCGGCTGTCACAAGGACCATGAGATATCTTTCATCCCCACGCAGATCCAACAGTGGATGATGAAAATCTTCATCGGTTCTTTTGGCGAGCTCTCCGAGAACCTCCATCATCTTGTTTGCAAACGGGCGGGCAGTAACAACCCGATCCTGCGCACGCTTCAGCTTCGCGGCAGAAACCATCTTCATGGCCTTGGTGATCTGTTGAGTATTCTTAACCGACTTGATGCGCCGGCGAATGTCTAAGAGATTCGGCATCGCAAAGATTAATTAGGCTGTTGCTACAGGAGTGGCGGCACTCGCTTGCGCCGCTGATGCGACACCCAGTGCTCCTTTTGCTTTCGGCTGATTCCAGGTTTGTTTGAAATCTTCCAGCACGGTTTTCAATTCCTTCTTGATGTCATCAGTAAGGCTCTTCTTCTCGTTGATGCTTACTAGCAAACCTGGATGGGAGTTTTCGACAAAGCTCAAGAGCTCCGTTTCAAATCTACGTACGTCCTCGATGGCAATGTCGTCAACGTACCCGTTGGTGGCAGCCCAAATGACGAGAACCTGCTTTTCAACGTCCACCGGCTTGTACTGGGGTTGCTTAAGAATCTCCGTCAAACGCTGACCACGGGCAAGTTGGGCCTGAGTTGCTTTATCCAGGTCTGAACCGAACTGGGCGAACGCCTGCAACTCTCGGAACTGGGCCAAGTCGAGCCGCAACGTTCCCGCTACCTGCTTCATTGCTTTGATCTGAGCTGAACCACCTACGCGCGAAACGCTGTTGCCCACGTTGATAGCGGGACGAAAACCACTGTTGAAGAGGTCGGCCTCAAGAAAGATTTGGCCATCAGTGATCGAGATCACGTTCGTTGGAATGTATGCAGAGATGTCGCCCGCCTGGGTTTCGATGATCGGTAGACTCGTGAGCGAACCGCCACCCTTCAAGTCTGAGAGTTTCGCAGCACGTTCCAACAATCTTGAGTGCAGGTAGAAAACGTCGCCCGGATATGCTTCACGACCCGGCGGTCGACGAAGGAGCAATGAGATCTCACGATAAGCTGCGGCCTGCTTCGAAAGATCGTCGTAAATGGTCAAGGCGTGTCGGCCATTGTCGCGGAAGTATTCGCCCATCGCCGCTCCTGAGTATGGAGCCAGGAATTGCATCGCAGCCGGATCAGACGCAGTGGCCTTGATTACAATCGTGTAATCCATTGCGCCAAAGTCTTGTAAGGTCTTTACGACTTGTGCGACGGTTGATGCTTTCTGACCAATCGCGACGTAAATACAAATAACGTCTTTGCCTTTTTGATTGATGATCGTGTCGACGGCAACAGCAGTCTTTCCCGTTTGACGATCACCGATAATGAGCTCGCGCTGTCCACGACCAATTGGCACCATCGCATCGATCGCT
>Ga0207689_10002751_pt1 | contig 16259 bp, 13 predicted proteins | sample KBSMisM52_FD_184312 | JGI IMG/M metagenome (GOLD analysis project Ga0207689, IMG submission 184312) | Miscanthus rhizosphere microbial communities from Kellogg Biological Station, Michigan, USA - KBS Miscanthus M5-2 (SPAdes) (version 2) | ecosystem: Host-associated > Plants > Roots >... | reverse complement strand
AGAGCATGTGTACTTCGTCAATGATGAAGACTTTGTAGCGATCGCGCGCCGGCGCGATGGCGACACTGCCAATGATCACTTCGCGCACATTGTCGACGCCGGTGTTTGATGCGGCGTCGATCTCGAGTACGTCCATCGATCGGCCTTCGGCGATTTCGCGACACGACGCGCAGGCTTTGTCGTCAATCGGCGCGCACGGATACGCAGTCGGCTTTTGCGCTTTGTGACAATTCAGACCGCGCGCTACCAACCGCGCGGTCGTCGTCTTGCCGACGCCCCGCGCACCGGAAAAAAGATAGGCGTGATGAAGCCGATCGTTTTCCAACGAATTCTGGAGCGTACGCGTCAGCACTTCCTGACCCGTTACATCCTCAAATTTTTGTGGGCGCCACTTGCGGGCGATGACTTGGTAAGACATAAGAAAGTGATGAGTGATGCGTTATGAGTGATGAGTAATTCGTGTGACACTTGAACCCATCACTCATTACTCATCACTTGAGAAAGAGTCAGACTCCGGACTTACCCGCAACACACGCGGCTCTGGCTACCGTTGCTCCGTTCCCGGCCTGGCGGGGTTCACCGAACCTACGTTGTGCGGAGCCCGAAGTCTGATATTGAGCATTTTAGATTGCCGATTGCCGATTGTCGATTGACGCGATCATGTGCGCAGTTTCATGACCGTGTTTTCTCTGTGTCTCTGTTTAGTCTCTGCGGTGAAAATTTATTGAAGAAGAGTCCACCACAGAGGCACGGAGATCCACTGACACGCAAAGAAGTGGAGTAACTCATACCGCGGTCTTGCGATGCGCGATTATGCGAAGCAATCCGTTGATCGCGAGATGTAACAAGACGTAAACGATAATCGCAATCACCAAGGGCAACATTAGCGTGTGCCCGCTGTCGGTGCTTGGACTGGCAACAATTCCTTTGAACGGCGCATAGAAAGGATTTGTGACGGCCACGATGAAGCGCACGAATCCTGCGCCGCTGCGCGCGGCCAACAATGCAAGCAGAAAACGCAACCCCAGCAACGCGTAAATCACGTAAAAGATGTAATCGACAACCTGTGAAACTCGTGCGGCGCCGCGGCCACGCTCAACTTCGCGCTCAGTCTGCACCACCTCGTCGACCGCCTTGGCGCGAAATTGGTCGGCGACCTGATCGATCCGTTCGCTTTCCGGTGCTGGTTTCTCAGCGGCGCGTTCGGCAATCTCTGCCTGCACTTCTCCCTCTACCTGCGATTTGACTGAGCCATGCTGTCCCGCCCGACGGGCCTCTTCGGCCGCAAGTTTATTATCTTCCATCATGACACCTCCTCAGGAAATCGAATGTGAGGGTTTCCGCACTCGAGAGACAAATCAAGTACCGTTAAATCCTGTCCGCAGCCGGCGAATGTTGGCGCCCGGATATTTTCCGGTGACTTTCACCGCTTCGAGCATCTTCTTCGCTTCGACAAGCGTTTTACCCGCGTAGACCGCCATGATCCTGTGTGTTTCACTGAGCATGCGCGGCTTGCGAGTACCTACTTCTTCATAGAAGAGATTTTCCGGATCGATACAGCGCGAACTGAAGACTTTGTTGTCAGGAAATAGTGCCTGCGCGGCGAGCCGATCAGACTCTGGGATGAATACGTCGCAATTGTCGTCCTTTACGGCCGCGCTCTTAAGGATGACGGCGTAGAAGGGGACTGTATCCACGATCACCATGTTCTTATCGACCTGAAATGGCAAGTCGTTTGATTGAAAGGTAACGCTGGTTTTGCACGACACTTTTGGATTGCCGCAAATCGTGCCGCCGTGTCGAACCGGGCGATGCGATTGTGCCGCGGTGTTGATTGCGGTCATCAGGATGCCCGCGATTATGAATTCCAGAGGCGCGTTCTGCTTCATCGGTTAGGCCCTCACAAACAAGATCACAGATCCGAAGTTAGGGATCAGATTTAGAGAATGCGGCTGATCTCTGACCTCCGCAATTTTTATGGCGGAAAGGGTGGGATTCGAACCCACGGTGCGTTGCCGCACACAGCATTTCCAGTGCTGCCAGTTAAGCCACTCCTGCACCTTTCCGAAAAGCAAGGCAAAAGGCAAAAGTAAAAAGGTAAAAATTCGTCTCTACGTGTTTGCCGGTACCTTTTTACTTTTTCCTTTGCAGTTATGGCGGAGAGGGTGGGATTCGAACCCACGGTGGCCGTAAAGCCACTCCGGTTTTCGAGACCGGTGCACTAATCCACTATGCGACCTCTCCGCGAATCAAGGCAAAAGGAGTAAAGAGGCACAACGCAAATGCGTCGTTACTTTTTTCTTCTACCTTTTACTTTTGCCTTCTTCCTTTGAAGAAAGCCTGCATCAGCGCGCGACATTCCGATTCAAGAACGCCGCTGATCACTTCGACTCGATGATTCAACTGGCGCGCGTCGCAGATGTGAAAGTGAGAATCGACGGCGCCGGCTTTCTCGTCTCGTGCGCCGTAAACCAAAGTTGGCACGCGCGCCTGAATCAGTGCACCGGCGCACATGGCGCATGGTTCAATCGTCGAGTACATCACTGAGTTCGCGAGACGATAATTACCGAACTGCTGTGCGGCTTCGCGCAGCGCAACGATCTCAGCATGCGCGGTCGGATCACAGTCAGTGCGCGTGCGATTGCCGGCGACCGCAAGCACGACACCATCGGCCACGATGCAGGCTCCGACAGGCACTTCACCTGCAGCTTCTGCTTCGCGCGCAGCCCGGATTGCTTCGCCCATCCAACGCTCGTGCGACCGTTGTGTCTCTGCGATTACTTCATCTGCGACGGCTGAAAACATCTCTCAAACAGCAAAACGCAACTATACCTATTTCATGTTATTATCTTCAAGGCTGCCGCGGACTGTCCTACCCCCGCAAGTCAGGCTGAGATGCCAACGACAACCGAACCAACCCAACGAAATATTGGCACGCGCACAGACAGTATTCATGATTCCCAGATCACGACGCGTATGCCATCGCGCGGATCAGCGCGCGACCCGTCGCTGACTGTGTCAGGTGAGAGGCCGGCGTCGCGATTACGTCCGGTTTCGGTCGACTCGCCGCACGAAACCATCACTCCCGATCGACAGAGAACATCACCGGTGGAGGTGGCTCGCCGCATGTCTTCGGCAGAGCTGACCACGGCGATGGTCCATTTCTATCGCGGTGAGGTGCAGCGATCCAACACGTGGCGCAATCGGCTGGACACGACGACCAATTGGGCAGTGTTGAGCGCCGGCGCGATGCTGTCATTTGCGTTCAGCTCGCCGGGGAGTCCGCACTTTGTCATCCCGATCGATTCGATACTTGTCGCGGTGTTTCTTCTGATGGAAGCGCGTCGTTATCGCTACTACGAAATTTGGGCCAGCCGCGTGCGCGTGATCGAGATGGGCTATTACGCGCCGATGCTCGCGCCCGACGATGTTCCGCGTGACAAAGAGTGGGCCTCGCATTTGGCATCGGATCTGCTGACGCCACATTTCACGATCAGCGTGTGGGAGGCGATTGGCCGGCGTTTGCGCCGCAACTATGTTTGGATTTTCGCGTTGTTGGCGTTGAGTTGGAACCTGAAGGTTTATCTGTATCCCGCGCCGGCGCCTAACTTCGAGGAATTTCTTAATCGCGCGACCGTGGGGCTGGTGCCGGGATGGATTGTTTTCATCGTGGGATTCTTATTCAACGCCGCGTTGTTTATTTTGGCGGTCGGCACACTGAAACTGCGGGAAGCAACCGGTGAAGTCTTGCCGCGACATGAGCTTTCACTTCATCCGCTGGCACGTGTCTCAAGCTGGACGCGCGCAGCGTCGTCTGTCCCGAAGGCCACCGTCCGTCGCGCCAAGCGTGCGCGCCAGCGTCTGCGAGGCACGACCGGCGACCTCAAGAAGATTGATGTGACACAGACGCCGGACCGGCGCATTCACACTACCGAGTTGCCGAACAGAGCAGGGGGCAGAGGTCAGCACTCAGGAGCGAGAAGAACGCGGGAATTTACTGACGCTTGATCGAAGAAAGCAGTAGGCAGTAAGCAGAATGCAGTAGGCAGTAGCGTTTCCATACCTCAGTTGTGCTGCCTTCTGCTCGCTGCTTTCTGCCTACTGTTTTCTATGGAAGTCAACGGACAAAGACTGTCGCTTGCTGAAGTGTCGGCAGTCGCGCGCGGTGCCGAACGCGTGTCACTCGCTGAGTCTGCGCGCGCGCGAATTGAAGCATCAAGGCGCGTGATTGAGCAGATCATCGCGGAAAACCGCACGGTTTACGGCGTCAACACCGGATTTGGAAAACTCTCTGATGTGCGGATCGATCCATCGCAGATACGCGCGCTCCAGCTAAATCTAGTCCGAAGTCATTCATGCGGTTTGGGCGATCCGCTATCGATCGAAGAAGCGCGCGCGATGCTGCTGTTGCGCGCGAACGTTTTGGCGCTTGGCTACAGTGGTTGTCGTCCCATCGTTGTCGAGACTTTGATCGAGATGTTGAATCACGGCGTCACACCGGTGATTCCTGAAAAGGGTTCGGTCGGTGCAAGTGGCGACCTCGCGCCGCTGGCGCATCTCGCGCTCACTGCGATTGGTGAAGGCGAAGCTTTCCTGGAAAATCAAAGAATGCCAAGTGCCGACGCGCTCACACGCGCCGGCATCGCACCGTTACAGCTCGAAGCCAAAGAGGGCATCGCGTTGTTGAACGGCACGCAGGCGATGGCGGCCGTCGGCGGGCTCGCGTTGTTTCGTGCCGAACGCGTCGCGCGGTTAGCGGATGTCGCAGGCGCGATGTCGCTTGAGGCGTTGAAGGGTACACCGGTCGCTTTCGACGAACGCATTCATTCTGCACGTCCGCACGCAGGACAAACTGCCGTCGCGGAACATCTGCGCGAGCTTCTCCAGGACAGTCAGATTCGTGAGTCGCATCTTGAAGGAGATCCACGTGTGCAGGATGCTTACTCGCTGCGTTGTATGCCGCAGGTGCATGGCGCTGTCCGCGATGCACTGTCCCATACCCGCGGAATCGTGGAAATCGAAACCGGCAGTGCGACTGACAATCCACTGGTATTCGTCGGTTTGGGTGAAGTGCTTTCGGGCGGAAATTTTCACGGCGCGCCGCTCGCGCTCGCGTTTGATTACTCAGCGATGGCCGTGACCGACTTGATGAGTATCACCGAACGGCGCATCGACCGCCTGGTTAATCCTGACTCGAACGAAGACCTGCCGCCGTTTCTGACTTCGGACCCAGGGCCGGCGTCCGGATTCATGATGCTGCAAATCGTCGCGGCTTCGCTTTTGAGTGAAGCAAAGGTCCTCGCGCATCCGGCGAGCATCGACAACGTGCCGACCGACGGGGGCAAAGAAGATCATGTCTCGATGGGCATGACCGGCGCGATCAAATTGCGGGCAATTGTCGGCCTGGCAGAAAAGATCGTTGCGATTGAGTTGATTGCCGCTGCCGAGGGTTTAGAGTATCGCAAGCCTTTGAAACCCGGACGCGGTGTCTACCACGCTTACGAAGCAATTCGCCAACGCATCGAGAGACTCACGACTGATCGTTCAATGACCGCAGACATCGAAGGACTTGCCGCGGCGATTCGCGCAGCCGACTTCGACTCGCTTGTCTGACATGACTGAGAGTAGAAACATTCGTGCGCCACGCGGCGCAAAGCTCAACTGCAAGGGCTGGCACCAGGAGGCCGCGTTGCGTTGCCTGATGAATAACCTCGACCGCGAAGTCGCCGAAAAACCGGACGAGTTGATTGTCTACGGGGGGGCCGGTAAGGCCGCCCGCAACTGGCCGGCTTACGACGCAATCGTGCGCTCGCTTCAAGAGATCGAAAATGACGAAACCCTGCTCGTGCAATCAGGCAAACCGGTCGGCATCTTTCGCACTCACGAGTATGCGCCACGCGTTCTGATAGCGAATTCAAATCTGGTGGGCGCTTGGGCCAACTGGGATCATTTTCACGAACTCGAGCGGAAGGGTCTGATGATGTACGGCCAGATGACGGCCGGCAGTTGGATCTACATCGGCACGCAAGGGATCGTGCAGGGCACCTTCGAAACCTTTGCATCGATGGCCGACCGGCACTTTGGCGGCGATTTGAGTGGCAAGCTTTTGGTGTCGGGCGGTCTCGGCGGCATGGGTGGCGCGCAGCCGCTGGCGGCGACATTGAACGGCGCGGTCTTTCTCGGCATCGAAGTAGATCCGGAACGAATCGAACGGCGCGTACGCACGGGCTACTGTGATCGGATGGCACAGAACGTGGATGAAGCGCTCGAAATCTGCGAGGACGCGCGCGAACAGAAACGAGCAGTTTCGGTTGGCTTGGTGGGGAATTGCGCCGAGTTGTTGCCTGAGATTGTTAAGCGCGGGGTGAAGGTCGACGCCGTTACTGATCAGACCAGCGCGCACGATCCCTTGAACGGCTACGTGCCAACCGGGCTGTCAGTCGAAGGCGCAATCGAATTACGCCGGATGGATCCCGAAGGTTATGTACGGCGTTCGATGGAATCGATGGCGCGCCATGTCGAAGCGATGCTCGCCCTGAAACGCAACGGCGCGATTGCTTTCGATTACGGCAACAACATTCGCAAGATGGCCTTGGACGCAGGCTGCAAGGACGCCTTCGAGATTCCCGGGTTCGTTCCTGAATACATTCGTCCGCTCTTCTGTGAAGGCAAGGGGCCTTTTCGCTGGGTCGCTTTGTCGGGCGAAACCGAAGATATTCGGAAAACCGACGACCTTGCGCTGGAGTTGTTTCCCGAAGACAAGACGCTAAATCGTTGGCTGCGTCTGTCGCGCGACCGCGTCAAGTTTCAGGGTTTGCCGTCGCGCATCTGCTGGCTGGGCTACGGCGAACGTGCGGAAATGGGCGAAGCGATTAACGAACTTGTGAAGCGTGGCGATTTGAAAGCCCCCATCGCGATCGGTCGCGATCATCTGGATACCGGCTCAGTCGCGTCACCTTTTCGCGAAACCGAAGCAATGAAAGATGGCTCGGACGCGGTTGCTGATTGGCCGATTCTGAACGCGCTCTTGAACACTGCGAGCGGGGCCAGTTGGGTTTCGTTTCATCATGGCGGCGGCGTCGGGATTGGCTACTCACTTCACGCCGGTCAGGTTTCTGTCGCCGACGGTAGCGACGAAGCTGCCAAGCGCTTGAATCGCGTGCTCACCAACGATCCCGGTCTCGGGGTTGCGCGGCATGTCGATGCGGGTTATGAAGAAGCGATTGAGACGGCGCGCGAAAAGGGCGTTAAGATTCCGATGATTCAATAGGGGAGATTGTGCAATGCGTTTCTTATCAACTGTGATTTTGCTGTTGGCGTTGACGGCAATTGGTTCGGCAGCGACGATTACCACAACCGAACAGCTCGTCGCCGCGATGCAGAAGAAGTACGCGAAGTCCTGGTACAAGACGGCGACTTTTGTACAGAAGACCACGAACATCGACAAGGACGGTAACCGCAAAGTCGAAACATGGTATGAAGCGATGTTGTTGCCGGGTTCGCTCAGAATTGATTTCACTCCAACCAAAGACGGCAACGGCATTCTGTTTACCGATGGCCAGATTTACGTTTTCAAGAACGGAAAGATCGACAGCAATCGCCCGTTCGTCCATCCGCTGATGGTGCTCGGCTTCGACATCTATCGCATACCGGAGAATGAGGCAATCGAAAAGTTGAAAGGCTTGAAGTTCGATCTGTCGATCTTTCACGAAGACACCTGGCAGGGACGTCCGGTGTATGTCGTGGGCGCGAAGGCCGGCGATGCGCACTCCGCACAATTTTGGATTGATAAGAAGAATCTTTATTTCGTGCGCATGGTTCGGCCTGCCGGCAAAGACGGCACGCAGACGCAGGAGACCCAGTTCAATAAATACGTGAAACTCGGCGGTGGGTGGATGTCACCGGAAGTCGTGTTTCTGGTCGATAACAGGGTGGTGACGATTGAAGAGTACTCCGATTTACACGCGAACGTGACGTTGCCGAACAAACTCTTCGACCCGCAGTCATTCGCTACTGTTCATTGGAAGGAGTAGCCATTTCAGTGGCTCCCCAGGAGCCAGATGTTTATAGTGCTTGCGCGCGACGACTATGGCTTGGCTCTGCAGGAACCCAAATGAATGCACATGGCGCTCCTTCGGAGCTCTGAAAATCTTTTCTGTAGACGGTTCTATAGACATTTCATCCCTCCGGGATGTCAGTTCAGGAGTTGCTCAATGAAACCCAGACGTCTTTTGGTTCCCTCGATTTCCTTCTTTATCTTTATCTTTACTGCCTTCTTCATCGCTCAAGCCCAACCAGCGACGAGCAAGAACGATCCACCACCTCCACGCGCCAAAGACGGCAAGAAGCTTCTTACCGCAATGGATCTGCTGAGGATCAACGGCATCGGCAATCCTCGCCTCTCGCCTGACGGCTCGCGCGTCGCGTACACGGTGAGTGAAGTCAAAATGGAGAAGGACAAAGAGTGGAAAACGGTGACACAAATTTGGGCGGTGCCGACGGGCGGCGGACGCGCGCGGCAATTCACGCGCGGCGACAAAAATGCTACGCAACCCGAATGGTCGCCAGATGGTTCGATGATCGCGTTTCTCACCGATCGCGAAAAGGATGGCGAGCGTCAGGTCTGGATGATGCTGGCTGATGGCGGTGAAGCCTGGTTGGTCACTTCGCACAAAGGCGGCGTCAGCGGTTTTCACTTTTCGCCCGACGGAAAACGCCTGGTGCTGACCGCGGTCGATCAGGCGGGCAAGGACGAAGAGGATCGCAAGAAGGTCAAAGACGACACGATGGTCATCGATCACGATATCAAGATGACGCACTTGTGGTTGTTCGATTTGGATAAGAAAGAAGAGAAGCGGCTAACAGAAGGTAATTACACCGTCGCCGATCCACAGTGGTCGCCGGACAGCACACGCATCGCCTACGTTACGCGGCCGACGCCGAAAGCGGACGACGGCGACCAGGACAATATTTGGGTGCTTACCGTATCGAGCGGCGCCAAAGAAAAGATCACGGGTGATGAACGTTCGAGCCAAAATCCGCGATGGTCTCCTGACGGCAAGTGGATCGCGTTCAACGGCAGCGAGCGCGGCGCCGTTTCGATGGACTTCCTCGATGTGATTGCGGCGACGGGCGGGACGGCGCGCGAACTTACAACAAAATTCGAACTCCCGACTGGCACTCCTGTCTGGGCTCCGGACGGCAAGACCATTTACTTCAGCACAAATACTCGAGAAGCGATTGAAGTCTACTCAGCCGATGTTGCGACCGGAGCAGTGAAGCAATTGACGCAGCGCGGCGCCTTGATCGGGATTTCTGAAATCAGTCGCGATGGCAAGGTGTTCATAAGTACGGTTGCCTCGAATCAATGGCCAGCGGAACTCTATGTTTCAAATGCAGGATACTCGTCGCCGAAACAACTCACGGATCATAACGCGTGGTTGAAAGACTACTCGCTGGCGCAATCCGAAGTTGTGAAATGGAAAAGCAAGGACGGCTCCGAAATCGAAGGCGTGCTTACCAAGCCCGTGGGTTACTCTTCCGGCAAGATGCCGTTTTTGCTGAATCCGCACGGCGGTCCGACCGGCGCGTCGTTGAATAGTTGGAGCGGAACGGTCCAGGTGTTGGCGGCAAATGGTTTCGTCGTGCTGCAACCCAACTTCCGCGGGTCCACTGGCAAGGGAATCGACTTTACGCGCGCGAACAAGAACAGTTGGGGCAAAGGCGATTACGAGGACTGCATGAGCGGCGTTGATGCGATGATCGCAAGCGGCATTGCCGATCCAGATCGTCTGGGAGCGTTCGGCTGGTCGTATGGCGGCTACATGACATTTTGGATTTTGACACAGACGGATCGCTTTAAAGCAGTTTCACCCGGCGCGGGATTGACGAACATCTACTCGATGTATTCGCAGAACGACATTCAGCGTTACTTGCGGTGGTTCTACTCGGACAAAGCGCCCTGGGATGCGACGGATCTTTACTGGGATCGCTCCCCGATGAAGTATGTGAAGAACGTGAAGACACCGGTGATGATCATGCATGGCCAGGTCGACACGCGCGTGCCGATTGCGCAGGCCCAGGAGTTCTACATGGCGCTCAAAGAGATGAATGTGCCGGTTGATTTCGTCGTGTATCCGCGCGAGAACCACGGTTTCACTGAGCCACGTCACAACATGGATCGCGTGCGGCGTTATGTACGGTTCTTTGCGAAATATCTGAAGACGCCGGTGGTGACTGAGCCGGCGGAGGAATAGGAACCAAGTTTCGGGTTTTGAGTTTCGAGTGCGGCAGTCGAAGTTGCGCGCTTCTCTTGAATTTATTTCAAGATTTCAATTAAGAAAGTAGGACTCGAAACTCGCAACCCAAAACTCGAAACTAAGTCGTATGCCAGAATTCCAAAACATTAAATTCCAAATCGAAGATCGCGTTGCTCGCGTCACTTTGGCGCGCCCGCCGCTCAATGTGTTGACCATCGCGATGATGCGCGAAATCAATTTTGCGCTGAATGAGTGCGCGCAGCAGCGGGGGCTGGCTGCTATTGTTTTCGACGCCGCTGAAGGCACCCGCGCATTTAGCGCCGGAGTCGCTGTTGAAGAGCACGTGCCTAACACCGTATTTCAGATGCTCGACAGTTTTCATTCAATTTTTCGCGCGTTGCATCAAATTGCGAAGCCCACCGTCGCGGTCGTGAACGGGCCGGCGCTGGGCGGTGGATGCGAGCTGGTGTGCGCCTGTGACATCGTGATCGCGAGTGACCAGTCGCGGTTCGGCCAACCTGAAATAAAGCTCGGTGTGTTTCCGCCGATTGCCGCAATTCTTTTGCCGCGCATCATCGGCGAACGCAAAGCCCGCGAATTGATTCTTACCGGTGATCTAATCGAAGCGGATGAGGCATTGCGGCTCGGGCTGGTGAATTATGTTGTTTCCACCAGCGAACTTGCTGCCAAAACAGACGCCGTGCTGACAAAGTTGCGCGAGCTTTCCGCTGCGGGACTTGGTATGACGCGGATGGCGCTCGACATCGGAGGACAACTTGGCTTTGAATCTGCGCTGACAAACGTCGAAAATCTCTATCTGCATGAGCTGGTGAAGACCGAAGACGCTGAGGAAGGCGTGCGGTCGTTCATGGAGAAGCGGAAACCGGAGTGGAAGAATAGATGAAAAGCGAGACACGGAGACACGGGGATAGGGAGACACGGAGAAAGGGCTACGCCGTCTCGTGTCCCCGTGTCCCGGTGTCCCCGCGTCTCCGCGTCTTCTTTTTCGTTCTCACCCTGCTCGTTCTCGTCGTCAACTTCTCAGCCGGCGCCCAAAAGCGCTCGCGCAGCGGCGCCCATTCTTCGATCCCGCGCGACACTTTCAGCGCGGCTGATCGCAATACAATCGAAAAGGCAGTCGGGACTGCCTGCGCCGAACGCATCCGTGACCCACTCGGCAGCACGCCCATTGACGAAATGCAGGCGCGCCCATCTTTGTCGGCTGGCAGTCCGGATGCAATCGCCGGCGCCAAACGGGCGGATCGCTTGCTGCCTATAACGCGAAAGCTCGTTGCGAATGCAATCGTGCAGCTGTCGAAAGATTATGATTTGTACGATGCGCCCGCGTCGCGCGCTCGCGTCAACGCAGCCTCTGCTCGGGTGCAAGCCGTCAAGCGCATCCGGCCCAATGTCGATGCGCGCGACAACGCCTCGGTTCTCTTGCGCGATCCCCGCGCCATCGAATTCGGCACAATCTTTCTCGCTGGGCTCAAGTCCGATGAAGCCATGGTAAGCGTCCTCGGTCACGAGCTCACGCACGTTGCGAGCGGGCAGTCCGATTTGCTGCGCCCATTGTTTCGCGCAATAGCACGTCGCGCTGCCGGCCGCACGAGTTTGGCCATCTCCGGACAGCGAGCGGAAGAGCTTGCCTGTGATTTGGTCGGTCTATTGGCCACTCGCCAGTTCATCAACGAAACTCCGAGCTGGGAGCCGCAGCCGCGGCGTATTGCGCGTGCCGTAGAGCACAATTGTGTCGACGATGACAGCTCCGATGAAGATCACTTGTCGCCGCGCAACACGATTCGCGCCTTATTCGCGCTGGATCTCGATTTAGCTCACGAGCTGCTGACAACGGCCACGCGATCCTCTTCGCGGAACCGCATTTCGTTGACAGGACGAGCCGCTGCTTTCTAACATCACGCCGGATCGATTGTCGACGCACAATCTTGTAGCTAGTGTTTCAATCAATCATTCGAATCCGCCGAAACCATCGCGGGCAGTTGCGATTGGTTACGCTGCTTCTGGCTGTCGCACTCCTGGTGATTGCGATTGCATGCAGAAGTGACAGTGAAGCGCAACGTGTGCGACCGCGGCAACTGCGCGACGTACCCGCGCAACGGCTCGCGTTTACCTTCACCGCAGACGTCGACCAGCCGGCTAACGTTTCCACTGAAGAGGCGAAAGCCATCCAGGCAATTCAGCAGGATTTTGACGTTCGTCGCAAAGACGAAGCGCTCGTACTGCACCGCACAGTGCCTTCGCCCGACGGCCAACGCGCGCTCGCCCTTTACAGTGGGCAGGATGAACCATCGACGACATTTCACATTGATCTGTACGCGGCCAGTGGAAGTTTCATTCGTAATCTGACGCCGCCGGATTTGGCGGTCGTGTTTCAGGATTCGGTGCTGTGGTCCGCGGACAGCGGATATATCGCATTCGTCGGACGCAAAGCGGCACAGCCACAAGCCAGTCCAACTCCGCCGGGACTCGAGCCGCCTGAGCTTCAGGAATCACCGGTACCGTCGCCGACTGTCATGCCGGCGTTTCCGCCGATTGCGACTTTCTCGACGGAGCAAATCTACGTTTGTAATCGCGATGGTTACGATCTGCGGCCGCTAACCACACGCGATGGTCTGATCTATTTCGCGTTGTCGTGGGCTCCGGACGGTCACGGGCTGTCGGCGCTGGCGTGCAAAGAGAGTGAGTGGGACGCGCGCGAACGCGAGTTTAAAACCCCGGCTGGTAGACCGCGGGTGATTACGTTGGATGGCCAGGAGCGACTGCTTGACGATCAGTTAGCACAGGCGCCGCCAGTGTGGTCGCCGGACTCAGCAAAAATCGCGACAGCATTTGACGTTGATATCGGAATTTACGACGCAACCGGGAGAGCCCCGACACAAGCACGCATAGTTTTACGCGAGCGTATGCTGACCGCGTCGGCGGCTTTCGATGAGAGAGCCTCTTCAAAAAAGAGTCCGGATCAATCCAGGCCGAGTAACGGCGGCACGACTACCGGCGTTCCCGTCTCGTTCAATCCAATTGTGCGTATTGAATGGCCGATTCCGGAAAAACTGTACGTGCAGACCGGCTATCTGGATTTACGAAATGCCCTTCCCACATTCTCACGCTGGCACTTGTTGACATTGAGTCCGCAAGCGGCGGTGCTCGGCAGGGGCTAATCGCGCCCGCGTTGCATTTCAAGACATTTCCGTCGTACTGGATTATTATCCCGGCGCTGCTGGGAGATACGACATGAGATTCTCCGTTCGACTAGCTCTCATCATCGCATTGAGCGTAGCGTCGATCTCCGCCGCTAAATCACAAGACAGCGTTAAATCCAAAGGCGGCTCAATCGCCGGCCGAGTGATTTTCGCCAACAAAGGCATCACGGGCGTAACAGTAACAGTAACCATGAGCGGCGATGCTCTTTCCGGTAAGGGCCTCACCATGAAGGTCCTCACCGACGACGAAGGTCGTTTTCAAATCTCAAATCTTTCGAGCGGTTCGTATTATGTTTGGCCGTTTGTTCCAGCGCTCGTGGTTGCCGAGGCGACCGGAAGCCACCCCAGCGGTAAGATCGTCGCGCTCGCCGAAGGCGAGACGGTTGAAGATGTTGATTTTCATCTTAGTTCCGGTGCAGCAATCACGGGAAGGGTTAGTGACTCTGCCGGCCATCCAGTCATCGATGAGCGCATCCGACTTATTCCCATTGGCGACGATGTGCGTCGGTTAGCCGGCTCAACTTATCCGGGCATTAGCGAGATTCGCACGGACGATCGCGGTGTCTATCGCGTGTTTGGTTTACCCGCCGGTAAGTACAAAGTGGCGATAGGCGATCAATACGCAGCCTTCAATAGCGTGAGGGGCAGACGTTTCTATCCGCAGACTTTCCATCCCGACGTTATTGATGAAAGCAAAGCCGAAGTTGTAGAAGTAGCCGATGGTGGTGAGGCAACGAACGTCGATATCACCGTGGCACGTTCGCTGACAGGATTCTCCGCGAGTGGACGTTTCATTGATGGAGAGAATGGCCAGCCGGTCGCAAATATTAAGTATGGGATGACGATTATTGTGGGCGGTCGACCCTCGGGATTTATGAGTGGCAATGGCGTATCCACAACCGACGGAGGATTTCGCGTTGATAACCTGCCGCCGGGACGTTATTCAGTCAGTATCTTACCCAGCGGGGGAAGTGGTTATTACGGAGAGTCCGCGGCCTTTGAAATCGCCGACGCCGATGTTTCGGATCTGGAAACGAAGATACATCGCGCCTCGACGATTTCCGGTTACGTCGTAATCGAAGGCCCGCCGGACAAATCTATTCAGACACGTCTCGCGCGTGCGCGAATTGAAACCGTGATTTTTATGCAGGGGAGTGGCATCGGTACTGTTAACTATACAAACCTAAACCCCGATGGCACTTTCCAGATTGGCCCATTGCAAGCCGGGACCGCGAGAATTCGAGTGTCGTCCCCTGATCGCAATACGCCGGCGGAATTCACTCTGTTGAGTATTGATGTCAACGGCGTCGATAAGAGTCGCGGCATAGAGATCGCTGCCGGCGAGAATATTTCCGGCCTGAGACTCGTGGTCGGCTACGGCACGGGAACAGTTCGCGGAAGCCTGCGCGTTGAAGGAGGCGTCCTGCCGACCGGAACGTACGTCTACGTAGGGCTGGCGCGACAAGGCGGCGATTTGACCATTACCGATACGCGTACGGACGCACGCGGCCATTTCGTTTTTGACCGCGTGCCGCCAGGAAACTACGAAATTGTCGTTACTGCATATTTGGATAACCGGCGCGTCACCGCCCGCCAGCCTGTGTTCGTCGGGGAAGGAAGTATCAGCGAAAGCGTTATCACTTTGAATCTTGCCGAAGGCGCGCCGCCAAAACCCTGAATCGATTCCCGCGCTTTGGCATCGGACCATGAAAACCAGAGGCCTCATCCTTTCTCTCGTCGTAGCAGTCTTAACGCCTGGAGCCATTCACGCACAATCAACAACGAAACCGAATCCCGAGACTGCCACCACGAAGCTGGGATCGATAACCGGTCGCATCCTTAGTGATGGACAAGCCGTACCAAATGCCAGCATCACCGTTAACCGAATTAGCGACACAACGACGGCAGTTCGTTATGTTCCCACGAATGATAATGGTGAATTCGAAGCCAAAGGTCTTGACGCCGGAATCTACCGCCTCAGCGTGGCCGCGCCCGGGTATGTAAGTGCGCTGACAGGATCAGAACAGGAGATGTATTACCGTGTTGGCGATTCCGCCACGCTGACGCTGCGGAAAGGTGGAGTGATTACCGGAAGAGTTCTGGGCGCCGATGATGAACCTGTAGTTGCAGTCCGAGTCCGTGCCATTCGCATTCGCGACGAAAACGGAAAATCTGCAATAACCGGTGAGGTGAATCCGGACCGGCTAACCGACGATCGCGGTATCTACCGAGTCTTTGGGTTGCGGCCTGGCGTGTATGTCGTTTCTGCTGGTGGCAGTGGATCGATTGGCTTTGACGTCAACGGATTCGATCACGATGCGCCAATCTACGCGCCTTCGTCGCCACGAGACACGGCTGCGGAAATTTCCATCGCCAGCGGTGAAGAGAAAACGGTGGACATTCATTATCGCAGCGAAGCGGGTCACGCACTGAGCGGCCGGGTCTCGGCGCCGACCAGTCCCAATGCTCCCTGGATTTCCATCTATCTTGCGCGCCTTATAAATGGCACGGCGGACGTCAGAATGTCGGCGTCACAAAATTCTAGTGGCAAAGGCTTCGAATTTCTCGGCCTAGCTGACGGCGATTATCTGCTTTGGGCACAATACTCGGCGGCGGCCGGCGAAACGCTGGTGTCAGATGCGCGACGCATAACGATCAAAGGCGCTGATATCGCAGGCATTGAGTTGGTGGCGAAGCCTTTGGCGACAGTCGCGGGCGAATTCGTTTTGGTCCCATCAAACGCCGAATCTTGCCAGGAAAAACGCCGCCCGTCGTTCCC
>Ga0207689_10002748_pt1 | contig 16269 bp, 16 predicted proteins | sample KBSMisM52_FD_184312 | JGI IMG/M metagenome (GOLD analysis project Ga0207689, IMG submission 184312) | Miscanthus rhizosphere microbial communities from Kellogg Biological Station, Michigan, USA - KBS Miscanthus M5-2 (SPAdes) (version 2) | ecosystem: Host-associated > Plants > Roots >... | reverse complement strand
CGGCGGCGGCTCCGACATGCCGAGCGTCATCAGCTCGCGGATCATGAAGCGCGCCGGATGGCGCTCGATCTCGTCGAGGATGGCGCTCCTCGCGCGCATGACGGCGAGCGGCGTGACGCCGACCGTGCCGTGGTTGAGATAGACCGCGCCGGGCTCGAGCGGAAAGTGCGCGAGCATCGCGCGGCCGAAGCGCGCCGGCGGGACGACGTCGAGCGGAGCGAGCACGGGCGCGATTGTCGCGTGCGTTGCGGCCGGGCGCGACGGCCGCCCCGGCGCACCGAGGCTCAGTCGCGGCGCAGCCGGAGGCCGGCGTCGAGGAGCAGCACCTCGCCGGTCGTCTTCGCCGCCGCCACGCCGAGGAACCAGGCCGCCTCGGCGACGTCTTCGGGAGTGATGACGGCGTCGAGCGCGGCGCGCCCACGGTAGCCGGCGACGGTCGCCGCGTAGCGCTCGGCGCCGAGCCCCTTTTCCATCCACGGCGTCTCGACGAGCCCGGGGGCGATCGCGTTGACGCGGATCTGCGGCGCGAGCGAGCGCGCGAGACCGACCGAGAGCGCGTTGAGCGCGCCCTTGCTGGCCATGTACGCGAGCGACGAGCCGGTCCCCATCATCGACGCGATCGACGAGACATTGACGATCGCACCGCCGCCGCTTCGTTCGATGAGCGGCACCAGCGCGCGCACCATCTGGTAGGCGCCGATGACGTTGACGGCGTAGATGCGCTGGAAGTCGTCGGCATCGAGGCCGTCGAGGTCCTTGGCGGCGACGAACTTCGTCGTGCCGGCGTTGTTGACCAGCACGTCGGCGCGGCCGAAGCGCTGCTCGACCTCGACCGCGAGCCGACGGCAGTCGGCGTCGGCGGCGATGTCGGCGCGGACAACGAGCGTCTGCGCGCCGAGTGCGCGGCACTCGGCGGCGACGGCGTCCGCCGGCGCGGCGTCGCGCGAATAGTTGACGACGACGTCCCAGCCGTTCTTCGCGTAGAGCCGAACCGTCGCGGCACCGATCCCCGACGACGAGCCGGTGACGACGCAGACCTTGCGCACGTTGGCCACGCTCTCTCCTTTCATCGCGCCGCCTTGGCGTGTCGGCATTGTCGCCGCGTCGTTCCTTCCGGCAGAGGATGACGCGGCAGGCAGCGACGCCGACGATCGCACCATCGTGTCTTGAAGAGGTTTTCGATGAACAAGCTCCTGCTCTGCTCGGCCTCGGCGTTGTGCGCCGGCGCGGCGCTCGCGCAAGCGTCGCTGCCGATCGAGTTTCCCGCCGAGAGCAAGCCGTTGACCGCCGCCGCGCTCAAGGATGCGGTCGCCGGCAGGACGTTCAACGTCGACCTCGCCGACGGCAGCCGCTGGCGCCTCGAATACAAGGCGAACGGCTACTTCTTCGTCAACACCAGCAGCGGCTTCAACGGCACCGGCGACTGGCGCGCCGAGGACGAGCGTCTCTGCTCGCGCCTGCGCGGCCGCGAGACGTCGTGCAACGAGGTGCGCGACGTCGCCGGCGTGCTGCACCTGAAGCGCGACAGCGGCGAGGTCATCGCGCTCAGGGCGCGCTGAGGCTCAGCGCGCTGCGCCCGGCCGACGCGCGTCGGCGAGCTGCTTCGTGCGCACCTCGCCCTGGCGCGTGAACATCCATCCGGGGTACTCGGACGGCAGCTTGCTCACCGCGTCGAGCCGCGCGAGCTCGTCGGCGCCGAGCTCGACCCTGGTCGCGCCGATGTTGTCGGCGAGCTGCTCGGGCTTCTTCGCGCCGATGATGACGCTCGTCACCGCCGGCTGGTGGAGCAGCCAGGCGAGCGCGATCTGCGCGACCGAGACGCCGCGCGCGGTCGCGATCTCGCGCATCGCGTCGATGCAGTCGAAGGCACGCTCCTTGTCGACCGGCGGAAAGTCGAACGCGGTGCGTCGGCTTCCCGCATCGCCCTGGCGGTCGCGGCCGTATTTGCCGCTGAGAAAACCCCCCGCGAGCGGGCTCCAGACGAGCAGCCCGAGGCCTTCGCTCTTCAGCATCGGCACGAGCTCGCGCTCGAGGTCGCGGCCGGCGATCGTGTAGTACGCCTGCAGGCTCTCGAACCGCGCGAGGCCGAGCCGCTCGGCGGTGCCGAGCGCCTTCATGATCTGCCACGCGGCCCAGTTCGAGACGCCGACGTAGCGGACGTGGCCGTGCTGGACCATCGTGTCGAGCGCGCGCACAGTCTCCTCGATCGGTGTCGCCGGATCGAAGCCGTGGATCTGGTAGAGGTCGACGTGGTCGAGCTGCAGGCGCTTCAGGCTTGCCTGCAGCGCCGCGACGATGTGGCTGCGCGTCGCGCCGCGCATGTTCGCGCCCGGCCCGGTCTCGCCGAAGACCTTGGTCGCGACGACGACGCGCTCGCGCGGCACGTTGAGGTTCTTCAGCGCCTGCCCCGTGATCTCCTCCGAGCGGCCGCCGGCATAGACGTCGGCGGTGTCGATGAAGTTGATGCCGGCGTCGAGCGCGCCGCCGACGATGCGCTCGGACTCGTCCTGCTGGAGCTTCCCGATCTTTCCCCACAGCCCTTCTTCGCCGCCGCCGAAGGTCATCGTGCCGAGGCAAAGCTCCGAGACGAAGATGCCGGTGCGGCCGAGCGGGTTGAGTTTCATCGCATCTGTCTCCTTTAGCGCGCGCCGAACGACGCGTTCTCGAACAGGTCCTTGTATTCGCGCGGCTGCGAGCGCCAGTACTGGTGCGGCGCGACGACCCGCGCGCCGAGCTTGGCCGCGGCGTGCCATGGCCAGCGCGGGTCGTAGAGCATCGCGCGGGCGAGCGAGATCGCGTCGGCCTGCCCGCTCGCGATGATCGCTTCGGCCTGCTCGGCCTCGGTGATGAGGCCGACGGCGATCGTCGTGACGTCGACCTCGTTCTTCACGCGCGCCGCGAACGGCACCTGGTAGCCGGGGCCGAGCGCGATCTTCTGCTGCGGCGAGACCCCGCCGCTCGAGACGTGGATCGCAGCGCAGCCGCGCGCCTTCAGCGCCTGCGAGAGTGCGACGGTGCCTTCGATGTCCCAGCCGTCCGCGACCCAATCGGTCGCCGAGATGCGGGCCCAGACGGGCTTGCCGTGCGGGAATGCCTCGCGAACGACGTCGAAGATCTCGAGCGGGAAGCGCATCCGGTTCTCGAGGCTGCCGCCGTAGGCATCGTTGCGGGCATTGGCGAGCGGCGACAGGAACTGGTGCAGCAGGTAGCCGTGGGCCGCGTGGATCTCGACGCCGTCGATGCCGAGCCGCGCGGCGCGGCGCGCCGCGGCAGCGAAGTCGTCGCGGATCTTCTGCATCGCCGCGGCGTCGAGCGCAGCGGGCGGCTCCTCGCCGGGCGCATGCGGCAGCGCCGAAGGCGCGACCGTTCGCCAGCCACCGGGCTGGCCGATCGGCACTTGCGCGCCGCCGTCCCACGGCGCCCGGCTCGAGCCTTTGCGGCCGGCGTGCGCGAGCTGCATGCCGATCGCGATCGGCGAGTTTGCGCGCGCTGCGGCGAGGACGCGCACGAGCGCGGCTTCGTTGGCGTCGCTGTAGAGGCCGAGGTCGCTGGCCGTGATGCGGCCCTCGGGCGAGACCGCGGTCGCCTCGACGATCAGCATGCCGGCGCCCGAGAGCGCGAGGTGACCGAGGTGGATCATGTGCCAGTCGCCGGCCGAGCCTTCGCTCGCCGAGTACTGGCACATCGGCGCGATGACGATGCGGTTGGCGAGGGCGAGCTCGCCGATGCGAAACGGTTCGAACAGGAAGCTCATGGGCGCGGCGGCTAGCGTCGTGCGAAGCCGACGAGGATACGGCGATGCGCGAAGTCGCGCCCGACCGCGCCAGCGCTCACGCGCTCGCTTCAGCGACCATGCGCAGCGAAGAAGTCGACGATCGCCTGGTCGGTCGCGAGCTGGCGACTCATGACGCCGCCGACGACCCCGCCGCTCGCGTAGGCGTAGCCGCGCGGCCAGTAGTGACCGTTGCCGACGACCTCGAGGTGCGCGAGCGCGCCGCCGGCCATGCACCCCGTGTAGTCGAAGCGGACGACGCTCGTGCCGTCGTTGACGCCGGGAATCGGCGCGAGCATGGTCGCGGTCGGCGTCAGGTCGCAGCCGTTGCGCGCCGCCCAGCCGGCGAGCGTCGAGTCGACCGACACGTAGAGCCCGGCCTGCAGGCAGCCGCCGTTGCCGCCGGGATACGGCCAGCAGGCGTCGCTCGTGCCGTGGATGTCGAGCACGGCGACCGGACGCGACGGCGTGCAGCCGGCGAGCGCGAACTGGTTCTCGCCGGCGACGGGTGCGATCGCGGCGACGAGGTCGGCGGCCTGGCAGGCGAGGCGCTGGCTCATCGCCGCGCCGTTCGACATGCCGGTGAAGAAGATGCGCTTCGGATCGATCGCGGTCCGCGTCGCGACGTCGGCGAGCAGTGCACGGATGTAGCCGACGTCGTCGATGCCGGCGGTGCACGCGGCGCCGCTGACGCAGATGTAGCCGTTGCTCCCGCCGCCGGCGTTCCAGGTGCGAACGCCGTTCGGATCGACGAGCGTGCCGCCGACCGCATCGGTGCCGTTCGCAAAGACGACCGCCATCCCGGCTGCGTTGGCGACGCGGTGCAGGCATTCGGCGCTCGCGAGGTCGCCATCGAGGCACGAGAGCTTGCGCATGCCCTCCTTGTTGCTGCCGCCGCCATGCAGCGCGACGATCACCGCGATCGGCTGGCCGCAGACGTGCGACGCCGGCAGCACGAGGTCGTAGTCGCGATCGGGCCAGCCGGCGACGGCGAACGTCGCGTCGGCGGCGCCGCTCGCGAGCGCACCGGTGGGGCACGTCGGCGGCGCGGGCGGATCGCTACCGCCGCCGCCGCACCCTGTCGCTGCCAGCACGGCCGCGCACGCGAGCGCGACGAGGATCCGTCTGGTCATGGCCCGCTCCCGGTCGTCGTGACGAAGACAAGGTACGCACGGCATGCGAAGCCGCACCGTGGCGCGAGGTAAAGATTCGCGTCGGTCGGCAACCGCGCGTCGGGACGCTCTGTACAGAGCGTCCCTAGCGTTGCCGCTGCAGCCGCCGGTACGCGTTGAAGTGGCGCACCGCCTGCTTGGCGTCGCCGAGCTGCTGGTGCAGCCGCGCCGCGTTGTAGTGGGCGTCGGCGAGGTCGGGAGCGAGGCGAAGCGCGGCGTGGTAGCTCGCCAGCGCCGCCGCGGCGTTGCCGGTGTCCTCGAGCGCGATCGCGCGGTTGTAGTGGAGCAGCGGCTCGTGCGGCTTGGTCCGCAGCGCCTCGTCGTAGAGGCCGATCGCATCGCCGGGCCGGCCGCTCTCGCACAGCAGCGCGCCGAGGTTCAGGGAGGCGTCGGCGTGCGCAGGATCGATCGCGAGCACGCGCCGGTACGCCGACTCGGCGGCGCGCCGGTCGGTCGCCTCGAGCGCTTCGGCGCGGCGGAACCACGCTGCGGCGTCGGGCGGCGGCGGCGCGGCGCGCGCCGGCGCGCGCTGCAGGAACGCGACGTTTCCCGACGCCGGCTGGACCTCGAAGTCCATCACCATCTGGCCCGACTCGGCATGCCACTGCGAGCGCCCTTCGCGCACGGTGACGTCGTTGCCGATCGCGCTGATGCGAAGCCCCGAGAGCGGCAGCTCAGCGGGCAGCGTCGCGCGGAGCTTTCTCAGCGCGGCGAGGATCCGGCGCGGCGGGATCTTCGCCGCCTGCAGGTCGACGGCGGTGCGCAGCACGACGACGTCGCGAAACGTGAAGCGGTATTCGTTGCGCTTGCCGCGCGACGGCGTGACGAACCCGGACGCGATCAAGCCGGCGATGACGCCGCGCGAAAGGCCCAGCGTCTCCTGGATGCCGCGAATCGTGTAGGTGCTTGGGTCGCGCTCGCTCGCTGTCACTTCCTGGCCCGCGTTCGCGCGGGAGCGACGGCTTCTTCGACCTTCGCCGCGCGCTTGACGCCCTTGCGTTCCTTGCCCGAGGCCGTCTCGGCCGGCGTCGCCGCCGGTGCAGCGGCCTTCGCCGCCGGTGCGGCCTTCTTCGCCGGCGCCGCCGCCTTGCCGAGGCTCGCGCGCAGCGCTTCGACGAGGTCGATCACCTGCGCGCCGCCCGCCGCCTCTTCCGGAGGCGCGTGCGCGACGATCTGCCGGCCGGCGATCTTCTCGTCGATCGCGGCGAGGATGCGCTTCTTCTCCTCGTCCTCGAACATCGTCGGATCGTAGCTGTCGGTGCTGATCTGCTCGATCAGCTGCATCGCGAGCTTGAGCTCGGCGGGCGAGACCTGGACCTTCTCGATGTCGAGGTCCTTCATCGTGCGGACCTCGTCGGCGTAGAGCAGCTGCTGCAGGACGAGCCCGTCTTCGGCCGGCCGCACCTGGACGACGTACGACTTCGCCTTCCATGCCCACTTCGCGAGCGCGACTCGGCCGCTCTCGCGCATCGCCTGCATCAGCAGGTTGTAGGGCTTGGCGCCGCGCTTGTCGGGCGCAAGGTAGTAGGCCTTGTCGTAGAAGATCGGATCGATCGCCTTGTCGGGGATGAAGGCGACGATGTCGATCGTCTGGCTCGGGCTCTCCTGCAGCGCCTTCAGCTCCTCGGGCTGGAAGACGACGAAGCGGTCCTTCTCGAACTCGTAGCCCTTGACCATCTCGGCGCGCTCGACGAGATGGCCGTCCTTCTCGGAGACGTACTGCTGCTTGAGACGCGAGCCGTCCTTGTCGAGCATGTTGAAGCGCACCGTCGCCGAGCTCTCGGTCGCGGAATGCAGCTTGACCGGGATCGACACCAGGCCGAACGAGAGGGAGAGCGATGCGATCGAGCGGGCGGCCATGCGGAGCTCCACAGAGTCACTCGGGTCCGCCGCGCTGGCGCGAGCGGACCGGGAGCATACGGGGAAGCCCCGTGCCTTGTCACCGGGCGCCGTTGCGCCGCGCCGACGCCTTCCGAGGGGCATCCTTCACGGCCGGCGCCGCCACGTCGAGGGTCTTCATGCCGCGCGCGAGCGTCTGCTTGGTCGTCCAGTAGTCGGCCCACGGGTCGCGCGGCTCGAAGCTCAGGTACTCGCGCGCGGTCAGGATCGTCCATTGCGCGCCGCCCTTCAGCGCCATCAGCTGCTCCCAGGCGACCGGCATCGAGACGCCGAGCCCCGGGCGCGAGCGCGCCGAGAATGCCGCCGCCGTCGTCTGGAAGCGGCCGTTGCGCAGGTAGTCGACGAAGATCCGGCCGACGCGATTGCTGCCGCCGCTCTTGGCGACGAAGCGCTGGGGAAACGTCTTCGCCAAATGCGTCACGACCGCGGCCGAGAAGTCCTTCACCGGGTCGTAGTCGAGCTTCGGCGCGATCGGCACGACGACGTGCAGCCCCTTGCCGCCGCTCGTCTTCAGCCAGCTCGCGAGGCCGAGCTCGTCGAGCAGCGCGCGCATCAGCACCGCCGCTTGCTGCACCTGCGGCCACCCGACGCCCTCGCCGGGATCGAGGTCGAAGACGATGCGGTCGGGCTGGTCGATCTTCTTCACCGTCGAGTTGCCGGTGTGGAACTCGACCGCATTCATCTGCGCTGCGGAGACGAGCGCATCGGGCGTGTCGACACCGAGCCACGGCGGCTCGCCGGGCCAGAGCCGAAGCTCGCGCACACCGGGGATCCGGGTCTCGGGATGCTTCTGGAAGAAGAGCGTGCCGGCGATGCCGTCGGGTGCGCGGACGAGCGAGATCGGGCGATCGCGCAGATGCGGCAGGATGCGCTCGGCGACGCTCTCGTAGTAGCGCACGAGCGTGACCTTCGTGATGCCGCTCGAAGGATCGATGACGCGCTCGGGGTTCGTGACCTTGATGCTCGTCGTCGGCGCGGCCGACGGCGTCGGCACGGCGCGGCCGGTCGCAGCCGGCGCGGCGATCTCGCGCCGCACCTCGCGCGCCGGCTTGTCGGAACGCACGCCGACGTAGACCGCGTGGCGAACATGGCCGTCCGGAGTCCATTCGCGAAACGTCGCCTCGATCACGAGCTCGGGCCGGACCCAGCGCTCGCCGCCCGCGGAGCGCCGCGACCAGCGGCCCGGTGCGACCTGCACAGCGTCGAGCGTCGGCGCGTCGGTCTCGAGCGCGACGAGTCGCGCGTGCAGGTCGCGCGCGGTGCGCGCATCCCAGCCGGTGCCGACGTTGCCGGCGTAGGTCAGGACGCCCTGTTCGTAGGTGGCCAGAAAAAGGCTGCCGATCTCGCCGCGCGCGCCGCTGCGATCGTTGAAGCCGCAGACGACGAACTCCTGGCGCAGCGCGCACTTGATCTTCAGCCACGTCTCGGTGCGCTGCGAGACGTACGGCGCGTCGGGGCGCTTCACGATGATCCCTTCGAGCTGCATCTGCTTGGCTGCCTCGAGCATCTGCGCCGGCGTCGCCGGGAATGCCTGGCTGATGCGGACGCGGTCGCTCTCCTTCGTCGCGAGCAGCGACGCGAGCAGCGCGCGCCGCGACCGCAGCGGGATCTTGCGCAGGTCGAGGCCGCCGTGGAACGGCAGGTCGAAGACGAAGTATTCGATCGCCTCGCTCTTGGCGTTGTCGATCGCGTTTTGCAGCGCGTTGAAGTCGGGAACGCCGCGCTTGCCGATGACGACGATCTCGCCGTCGATCCACGCCGAGTCGATCGCGAGCGCTTCGATCGCGACGGCGAGCGGCTTCAGCTTCGCGGTCCAGTCGTGGCCGCCGCGCGTGATCAGCTTCGCCTTGCCGCCTTCGACGCGCGTCATCAGCCGGTAGCCGTCGAGCTTGGTCTCGACGATCCAGTCGCCCGCGGGCGCTGACGCGACGAGCGTCGCCAGCTGCGGCTCGAGCTTCGCGGGCAGCGGCGCCTGCACCGCGGCGGCGAGGTCGGCGTCGCTCGTCGCCGTCGACGCCGCGACGGCGCCCCGCGGCTCGCGCTCCTCGACGAGGCCGAGCGGATGCGCGACGACGCTGTCGGGAAGCGCGGCGATGACGTCGTATTCGGCGAGCGGCCGCGCCCATGCGTCCTTCTTCTTGAACAGCATCCAGCGGTCCTGGCGATCGCCGGGTTTGGTGATGCGTACGAGCTCCCACAAGCCGGCGAGCTTCTCGCCGTGGAGCCGAAAGACGAGCTTGCCGCTCGCCATCGCGGCGCGCGCATCACCTTCGGGTTGCCACGTGCCGCGGTCCCAGACGATGACGGTGCCGGCGCCGTACTGGCGCGGCGGGATCGTTCCTTCGAACGTCGCGTAATCGAGCGGATGGTCCTCGACGTGGATCGCCATCTGCATCTTCGACGGGTCGAACGACGGGCCTTTCGGCACCGCCCAGCTGAGAAGCACGCCGTCGAGCTCGAGGCGGAAGTCGTAGTGCAGCCGGCTCGCCCAGTGCTTCTGGACGACGAACGAGAGTCGTTCGCTGCCCGCCGCCCGAGCGCCCTCGCCCGCCGGCTCCGACGTGACCGCGAAGTTGCGCTTCTGGCGATAGCGCGCGAGCGGTGTGGGCGCCATCGACGCGCGCGTGCGCGACATGGGGCAGGCATCATAAGCGGCCGCCTTCACGAGGACCGCGATGACGATCGCCTCGACCCTGTCGCCCCTTGGCGCGCTGGCGCGCGTCGCCACCATCGCTGTCGCGGTGTTCGCCGGCAGCGCGAGCGCCGCCGACGCACCGCCGCCCTCGCCGCTGCGCATTCCCGCCGGCGACTACACGCTCGACAAGGCGCACTCGAGCCTCGTCTTCAGGGTCAGCCACCTCGGCTTCTCGAGCTTCACCGGCCGCTTCGCACGCTTCGACGCCAAGCTCTATTTCGATCCGACACGGCCGACGGCCGCGCGACTCGACGTCATGGTTGACCCGCGCTCGATCGAAACCGACAACCCGCCGCCGAGCTTTCTCGCGATGCTGCAGGGCGCGGACTGGCTCGACGCGGAGCGCTACCCCGAGATGAAGTTCCGCTCGACCGGCGTGACCTCGCTCGGCGGCAGGCGGCTTCGCGTGCGCGGCGAGCTCACGCTGCACGGCACCACGAAACCGATCGAGCTCGTTGCCACCTTCAACGGCGGCTACGCCGGCCATCCGATGGATCCGCAGGCGCGGATCGGCTTTTCCGCGCAGTCGCGCCTGAAGCGCTCGGACTTCGGCATCTCGCTCGGCATTCCGCCGCCGGGCTCGCAGATGGGAGTCGGCGACGTCGTCGAGATCGTCATCGAGACCGAGTTCAACGGGCCGCCGCTGCCGGGCAGCCCGGCGGCGTCGGCGCCACGCTGAGAGCGAGCCTGCCCGACGCGCCGCGGGCGACTTCTCCTACAGCGGTCGATCGCGCGCTGCGCGACCATCGGATCGATGGCTTCAAGGAGAACCTTCATGAAGATCCGACCCCTCGTCGCGGCAATCGCCGCGGGGATGCTGCTGCTCGGCAACGTCGCGGCGTACGCGCAGGCCGAGGTCGCGCAGGAGCAACAGCAGCGGTACCAAAACGCACGCGACCACGGCTACTGGCACCCTGACGATCCCAGCAACCCACGACCGGGTTACCGCACGCCAGTGCAGCAATCCAGCCCTGGCTACCGCGCGCCGGTGCAGCAACCCAACGATCGCTATTACCACCGCGATCCGCGTCAGGACAACCGCTACGACCCGCGCTACTACCAGCGCTGGGACCAGGACCAGCGCCGCTACATGCCTGGCGACCACTTCGGCAATGACTGGCGCGGCCGTGGCGCCGGCCCCGAGCACAACTGGTACCGCGGCAGCTACCTGCCACGCGAATACCGCGGCCGCAACTACGTCGTCGACGACTGGCGTGGGCATCGCCTCTACGCACCGCCGAGCGGCTACCACTGGGTGCAGTCGCCTGGCGGCGACTATGTCCTCGCGGCGATCGCGACCGGTCTGATCGCGGCGATCCTGCTCAACCAGTGACGCGGGATTTGGTCGCGCGCGGCCAGCCGCTGCGCGCGACGCTCACTCGGGCTTCGCGCCCGAGTCCTTGACGACCTTCGCCCACTTCGCGATCTCCGATCGCTGCCAGGCAGCGAGCTCTTCGGGAGTCGAGCCGACCGGATCGAGCCCGATCTCGGTCAGCTTCTTCGCGATGTCGGGCGAGAAGAGGATCTTCTTCACCTCCGCCTGCAGCCTGTCGACGACCGGGCGCGGCGTTCCTGCCGGCGCGAACAGCGCGAACCACGACACCGCTTCGAAGCCGGGCAGGCCCTGCTCGGCGATGGTCGGGATGTCGGGCGCGGCGGGCGAGCGCTTCAGGCTCGTCACGCCGAGCGCGCGCAGCTTGCCTTCCTTCACCAGCGGCAGGCTCGACGGCATGTTGTCGAACATCATCGTCACCCGCCCGCCGAGCAGATCGGGGATCGCGCTTGCGCGGCCCTTGTACGGCACGTGCGTCATGTCGATCCCGGTCATCGTCTTGAAGAGCTCGCCCGAGACGTGGATCGACGTTCCCGATCCTGCCGACGCGAACGTCATCTTGCCTTCCCGCTTGCCGAGCGCGATCAGCTCCTGAACCGTCTTCGCCTGCACGTCGTTGTGGACGACGAGCAGGTTGGGCGTCGTCGCGAGCAAGGTCACCGGTGCGAAGTCCTTGACCATGTCGTACGGCATCTTCGGATAGAGCGCGCCGTTGATCGCGTGCGTGCCGACAGTGCCGACGACGATCGTCGTGCCGTCCGGAGCCGCCTTGGCGACGAAGTCGGCGCCGGGGTTGCCGCCCGCGCCGGGCTTGTTGTCGACGATCACCTGCACGTTCCACGCCGGCGCGAGGCGGTCGGCGATCAGCCGCGCGAGGATGTCGGGCGCGCCGCCCGGCGTGAACGTGACGATGATGTGGATGGGCTTGCCCTGCGCGCGCGCTGCGGGAGCGGCGAGCGCGGCGACGAGAGCGACGAAAAGCGCGAGGAGGACGCGGACGGTCGTGCGAGGCATCGGTCGGCTCCGGTGGTGCGGCGACCGATTATTCGGCGCTGCGGCGCCGCGACGCGGCGGGTTTCCCCGTGAGCGTGCATCATCACGGGCGTGGAGACCTTCGCCATGCGCCTTTCGCTTCCGCTCCGCGCGATCGCCGCGGCGTCGCTCCTCGCCGCGCTCGCCGCGTGCGGGCTCTTCAAGGGCAACGAGGAGGTGCAGGCGATCGTCAACAAGCGCGTCATCGGCATGCCGGTCGGAGACTTCTTCGACCGCTACGGCCGACCGCGAACGCGCAGCGAGAAGCCCGACGGCGGAATGGAATACGACTGGATCTCGGCGGTGCCGTACGCCAAGCCCGGCGTCGAGGGGCTCGACGAGCGGGTCTGCAAGCTCGCGCTGACGAGCGATCGGCGCGGTCGCATCGACAGCGTCGTCGTGCGCTACGACGCGCAGGGAATGAAGAGCACCTCGCGCTGCGGCGAGATCTTCGCCGAAGGCTGAGCCTCGGGCGAACGTGACGCGAGACGCGGCGCGCACCGACACCGTCGACGTCGTCATCGTCGGCGCCGGGATCGGCGGACTGACGCTCGCGCTCGCGCTCGAGCACGCCGGCATCGGCTGCCGCATCTACGAAGCCGCCGCCGAGCTGCAGCCGCTCGGCGTCGGCATCAACGTGCTGCCGCACGCGACCGCCGTCCTCGAGACGCTCGGCGTCCTCGAGGCGCTCGAGCGCGTCGCGGTGGTGACGCGCGAGGCGGCATTCTTCAACCGCTTCGGCCAGCTCGTCTACACCGAGCCCGCGGGACGCTTCGCCGGCCATGCGACGCCGCAGCTCTCGATCCACCGCGGCGACCTGCAGGCGGCGCTGCTCGCAGCGGTGCGCGACCGGCTCGGCAGCGATGCGGTCGTCACCGGCCACGCCTGCGTCGGCGTCGACGACCGCGGCGGCGACGGCGTCCGCGTCCGCTTTCGCGATGCGGCGGGAGCGCCGCTTCCCGACGTCGCGGGCGCGGTCGTCGTCGGCTGCGACGGCATCCACTCAGCGGTGCGCAGGCACCTCTGGCCCGACGAAGGCCCGCCACGCTGGTCGGGCGTCAACATGTGGCGCGGCGTCGTCGCCCACGCGCCGTTCCTGAGCGGCGCGACGATGGTCCGCGCCGGCTGGCTCTCGGTCGGCAAGATGGTGATCTATCCGATCCGCGACGCGATCGATCGCGAAGGCCGCCAGCTCGTCAACTGGGTCGCCGAGCTCGAAGCGGACGCGCCGGTCGAGCGCGACTGGACCGCGCGCGGCCGCCTCGACGACTTCCTGCCGCGCTTTGCCGACTGGCGCTTCGACTGGCTCGACGTCGCCGAGCTGATCCTCTCGACCGAGACCGTCCTCGCCTATCCGATGGTCGACCAGGACCCGCTGCCGCGCTGGAGCTTCGGCGGCATCACGCTGCTCGGCGACGCCGCGCATCCGATGGTGCCGCGCGGCTCGAACGGCGCCGGCCAGGCGATCCTCGACGCGGTCTGCCTCGCCGAGCGCCTCGCCGAGCGCGGCGTCGGCGCGCAAGCGCTCGCCGAATACGACGCGATCCGCAACCCGGCGACCGCGAAGGTCGTGCTCGCCAACCGCAGGACACCGCCCGACGCGATCCTGCGCGAGGTCCACGAGCGCAGCGGCGACAAGCCGTTCGCGCGCATCGAGGACGTCGTCTCGCGCGAAGAGCTCGCACGCATCGCCGAGCGCTACAAGGAAGTCGCGGGACTGAGGACGCCATCGCGTTGAACACGCCGCCCGACCACCACCGAGGAGACACGCTCTTGCAAACCGTCGCGTCGCTTCGTCGCAGAAAGCTCGTCGTCACGCTCGCGGCAGCGCCGCTCGGGCGCGCCATCGCGCAATCGGGCTGGCCCGGCAAGCCCGTGCGCATCGTCGTCCCGTTCACTCCGGGCACCGGCATGGACATCCTCGCACGCACGCTGGCGCCGCACTTCCAGGCCGCGTGGGGGCAGGCGATCGTCGTCGAGAACCGGCCCGGCGCGTCGGGCAACCTCGGCGCCAGCGCCGTCGCGAAGGCGGCGCCCGACGGGCTGACGCTGCTGATGGGAGTCAACACGCTCGTCATCAACCCCGCCCTCTACGACAACATGGGCTACGACCCGCTCAAGGACCTCGCGCCGATCGGCCTTTGCGCGACCGGGTCGTTCCTGCTCGTCGCGAGCGCAGCGTCGAAGCTGCGCTCGGTCGACGAGCTCGTCCGTGAAGCGCGCGCGCGTCCCGGCAAGCTCGACTACGCGTCGCCCGGCATCGCGACGCCGCACCACATGGCGATGGAGCTGTTCAAGCTCGAGGCGAAGGTCTCGATCACGCACATTCCGTTCTCCGGCACCGCGGGCGCCGTCAACGCGGTGCTCTCGGGCAACGTGCCCTTGATGTTCCTCCCGGTGCACGTCGCGATGGCGCAGGTGAAAGGCGGCAGGCTCGTCGTCCTGGCCGCCGCGGGCAACCGCCGCTCGACGCTCGCGCCCGACGTGCCGACGCTCGCCGAGCTCGGCTATCCCGGCGTCCTTGCCGAGCTCTGGTACGGCATGCTCGCTCCCGCAGCGACGCCGCGCGAGATCGTCCTGCGCGTCCACGACGACATGACGAACGCGCTCGCGCTCCCCGAAGTGAAGAGCGCCCTCGCCGCGCAAGGGATGGAAGTCGCGCCGAGCTCGCCCGAAGAGCTGGCAGCGCTGATGCGGCGCGACGCCGCGCGCTGGGCCGCGGTCGTGAAGCGCCAAGGGATCAAGGCGCTCTAAGAGGCATCACACATGAACGCCGATCGCAGCGCCTGGCCCCGCCTCGACTACGCCGCCTGGCGCGACACCGGCGCGACGCTGCACCGCTGGACGCAGATCGTCGGCAAGGTGCGGCTGACGCTGACGCCGTGGCTCAACCACGGCTGGCAGGTGCCGCTCTACGTCACCGCGCGCGGCCTCGGCACGTCGGCGATCCACTTCGGCAACGGCGAGGCGTTCGAGATCGACTTCGACTTCGTCGACCATCGGCTCGTCGTGCGCAGCTCGCACGCTGCAGAGCGCGGCTTCGCGCTCGCCCCGATGGCGGTTGCCGAGTTTTATCGCCGCGTGTTCGCCGAGCTCGCCGCGATCGATGTCGACGTCGCGATCCACGGCGCGCCGAACGAGATCGACGACGCGAGGCCATTCGCCGAGGACACCGTGCACGCGAGCTACGACGCGGCCGCTGTGGGTGCGTTTTTCCGCGCGCTCGCGCAGGCGGACCGCGTGCTGCGCCGTTTTCGCACCGGCTTTCTCGGCAAGGCGAGCCCGGTCCACTTCTTCTGGGGCAGCTTCGACCTCGCGGCGACGCGCTTCTCGGGCCGCGCCGCGCCGCCGCATCCGGGCGGCATCCCGCACCTGCCCGACGACGTGACTCGCGAGGCGTATTCGCACGAGGTCAGCAGCGCCGGCTTCTGGCCGGGCAACGACGCGCTTCCCGAAGCCACGTTCTATTCGTACGCGTATCCGCAGCCGGCGGGATATCCGAGCGCAGCGGTCGAGCCGAGCGGAACACGCTGGGCCGCCGCGCTCGGCGAATGGCTGCTTCCTTATGCCGAAGTGCAGCGCGCACGCGATCCGGAAGCGGCCCTGCTCGCGTTCCTGGCGTCGACGCACCGCGCCGCGGCGACTCTCGGCGGCTGGGACCCGGCACTCGAGTGCGCGATCGGCGAGCCGCGCGTTCCGCGCGACGTGCCCGGCGGTTGAACGCGCGGCAGCACGCGCTTCGACAGTGCACGCTCGCTCCGCGCTTCTTGTCCACAGTCTTGTTCACCGCCGCTGTGGACAACAACGATTGACACGGCTCAACCGGGGCGCGAATCGCGCTTGAAATCGAGCGATCGACCGCTACGATCCGCTTCGACCTTTCAGCGAGGACGACCGCATGCGAAGCCTGCTCCGTTCGATCTATCTCGATTCGCAGCCCGGCGAGCTGGTCGAGCTCGACCCCGCCGGCACCGGACTCGAGAACCCGTACGTGTACGACAGCGCGGCCCGCGAGCTGAAAGCGATGGCCGCCGAAGGCCTGGTGAGGATCGTGCGCGAGGAGACGCGCCACGACGACGACCGCGAGCTGATCGATCGGATCGCGTTCGCGCGCGTGCGCTGAGCGGCGTCGGCGCGCGCTGCGCCCTCAGCGCCAGAATGGCGCGGCGTCGACGACGCCGCGCAGGCACTTGCTGCAACGCTCGACGGCCGCGGGCTGCTGCGCCTTCAGCCAGCCGACGTTGAACCAGGCGCGCGGATCGCCGCCGTCGACGACCTCGTGCGCGAGCGAGGTCGCGACGACGAGGTCCATGAAATGGCCGAGCGCGTCCTGCGCCGGCTCGAGCGCGCGCAGGAACCGCCTGAC
>Ga0207689_10002747_pt1 | contig 16270 bp, 10 predicted proteins | sample KBSMisM52_FD_184312 | JGI IMG/M metagenome (GOLD analysis project Ga0207689, IMG submission 184312) | Miscanthus rhizosphere microbial communities from Kellogg Biological Station, Michigan, USA - KBS Miscanthus M5-2 (SPAdes) (version 2) | ecosystem: Host-associated > Plants > Roots >... | reverse complement strand
TGCTCAAAATCCGCCGCAAGCCGCTCCCGAAAATAGCCAACCGACCCCGGCATCAAATTACGAAGGCCTGATGGTCAGTGAAGTCGCTTTCCCAGAGGTGACCCAGCCCGGTGAACTGAAGCTCTTAGTTGATCTCGTGCCGCAGAAGCCAGGACAGCCCCTGGATCGCCGCAAGGTCCGTGACAGCATACAAGCTCTCAACGGCACGGGCCGCTTTGCCGATATCCGCGCCGAAGCGAACCGCACGCCAGATGGTAGAGTAGCTTTATCCTTCCGCACTTCGCCGAACTATTTCATCGGAGACGTAAGCGTCGAAGGCAATCCCAGTCATCCCACCACCGGCCAGGTGGAAAACGCGTCCAAGTTAAACCTCGGCGAACTCTTCACCCGCGAAAAAATCGAACGCGCGATAGAAATCATCCGTCAGCTCATGCAGCAAAACGGTTACTATCGCTCAAAAGTCACTGAGCGCGAAGTCGAGCACGCCGATACTCAGCAAGTAGACATCGTGTTCCACATCGAACCCGGCCTGGCTGCGCATGTAGGCCAGGTCGCCGTAACTGGAAATCAGAACCACACGCAGCAACAAATTTTAGACATTGCCAAGATCCACCCCGGCGACCAGGTGACCGCAGCGCGCACAACCAACGCCCTTGAACGCCTGCGCAAGAAATATCAGAAACAGGAGCACTGGCTAACTCAGGTCAGAATTTCCAGCCAGGTCTACAACCCGCGCAGTAATGCCGTCGACTACAAGTTCGAAATCATTCCCGGCCCTACGGTGAAAGTGGCGGTGGAGGGATTTAAATTCAGTCGTGGCCAGCTAAAAAAACTGATCCCCGTCTTTCAGGAGAACGCGCTGGATGACGATCTACTCAACGAAGGCCGGCGCAATATTCTGAACTATTTGCAAGGTCGTGGATATTTTGAGGCCAAGGTGGACTATCAACGCCGCCGTCGTTCCACTAACCAAAAGGAATTGGTGATCACTTACAACGTCGATGCTGGTGACCGCCACAAAGTGGTGAAAATCGACATCACCGGAAACCAGTATTTCGACACGCCGAACCTGCGTACCCACATGCAGATTCAGATCGCGGAAAAATTCCTCTCCCGCGGGCGCTACAGCCAAAAATTGCTGAGCGACGACATTACCGCGATCGAGAATCTCTACCGCTCCAACGGTTTTCGTCAAGTCAAAGTGACTTCCAATGCCGAAGACGATCACGAAGGACATAAGAACGAAATTGCGATCACTATCCACGTAGACGAAGGTCCGCAAACCCGGATTGCTTCGCTCAATATTCTGGGCAATATCGCCATTCCAGCCGATACTTTGGTCTCCCGCCTCAGTTCTACCGAAGGCCAGCCGTTTTCCGAGCTGTACATCAGCCAGGATCGCGACAATGTTCTCAACTACTACTTCAATAATGGTTTTCCCAACGCAACCTTTGAGGCCGCTGCGAAGCCCACAACGAACGACCCCAATTCAATGGACGTGACCTACACTATTCATGAAGGCGATCAAGTATCGGTCGGTGGTGTTTTGCTGACCGGACTGGAACACACCAAACGCTCAGTCGCCACGCGCGAGATTCAAGTCAAACCGGGCGATCCGCTCAGTCAGATTGATATTTTGAACACGCAGCAACGTCTCTACGATCTGGGAATTTTCAGCCAAGTGGATACAGCCGTACAGAACCCCGATGGTGCCGAGCAATACAAAAATGTCCTGATTAATATCGCCGAGGCCAAACGTTACACATTTAACTATGGACTAGGTTTCGAATTCGCCACCGGCCAACCGACGAATGGTAGCAACACAGCTCAGGGGGAGACGGGGGTCAGCCCGCGCGTATCATTCGGCGTAACGCGGCTGAATGTTGGCGGCCGTGATCACACGCTTTCGTTCAAAACCAACCTGGGCCGCCTGCAACAGTTGGCGCTGATCGGCTACGAGGCTCCACGCTTTTTGACCAACCCGAATTGGAAGTTGTCCATGTCCTTGTCCTACGACAACACCATCGATGTAACGACGTTTACTTCCGAGCGATTGGAAAGTGCCATCCGCGCCATTCAAAATTTGACCAAAGTTAGTTCGATGGAATATCGCTTCACGTACCGCCGCGTGCAGGCGACCAATCTTCCTACTAATACAAGTTTGGTGCTGCTGCCTTTGTTGTCTCAGCCCGCGCGCGTGGGAATGCCCGGTTTCACCTACATCCGCGACCAGCGCGACAACGCACTCGACCCTGCAAAAGGAAACTACACCACCGTAGACGGTGGAGTTGCCAGTCAGTATTTCGGATCAGAAAGAGACTTCAGCCGTCTGGTCGTGCAGAATTCCACCTACTATGCCTTCGGCAAAAATCCCCAACGTGAAAGAAAAATTGTTTTTGCTCGTTCCACGCGCATTGGTGTGGAGGTTCCATTCAACGGCACGGTCTATATTCGCCCCGGTACGGCACCAACCGCCGCCACCATACCGCTGCCGGAATTACTCCTGGCGGGCGGAGGAAACTCGCACCGTGGTTTCGGTCTCAATCAAGCAGGCCCACGCGATCCAACTTCGGGCTTTCCCCTTGGTGGTACGGCGATGTTCATTAACAATCTCGAATTGCGCTTACCACCACTAAGCTTGCCAGTTGTGCAGGATAACCTTAGCCTCGCCATCTTTCATGATGCCGGCAACATTTTTGTTAGCGGTCACGACATGACGCACAACCTATTGCGCTGGGCGCAGAAAGACCCGCAACTTTGCGAGCAGGACAGCACGGCCCGTCAGTGCGACTACTCCTATATTTCCCACGCAATAGGCATCGGCATTCGTTATAAAACCCCGATCGGCCCTGTGCGCTTCGACTTCGGCTACAACCTCAATCCGCCGAAGTTCCCCAGTTGCCAGAATGCTCCTGACCTCAACAACCCCAACTCCGGATTCAGTGCGCGTTGCGACGTTGCTGCTCCCATTGATCCGAATAATCCCACTGCACCAAGGCCTATTTATTTCGTGCCACAGCAGGCACGACGCTTCAACGTATTCTTCAGCATTGGACAGACCTTCTGATGAGAATGAAACTGCCCATCATCCTCCCCGTGGTACTGATGTTGGCAGTAGTCCGTCCCCTATCCGCCGGCGATGTGATCGACCGCATCGTGGCTACCGTCAACGGACACATCGTTCTCGAAAGTGACTGGGATGAGGAGTTGGATTACGAAGCATTCACTGCCGGGAAGTCGGTCCGGCAATTTACGGCTGAACAACGCAAGGCGGCCTTGGATCGCCTGGTGGATCAAGAACTTCTCCGCCAGCAGATGCCGGACAACGATCCTCAATTGGAGACAAGCGAGCAGGACATCGACGCGCGGCTGCAGGAAGTGCGCAAGCACTCTCCTGGGGCGGACACCGATCAGGCCTGGCACGCTTTGCTTGCGCGCTACAACCTGTTAGAAGACGACCTGAGAAAACATGTCGTGATGCAGGTGAAGATTTTGCGTCTGATTGATGAACACCTCACCTCGACAATTCAGATCGACGACAAAAACATTGAAGATTATTACACCCAGACCTTCCTGCCGCAGCTCCGTCAAACAGGAGCGAAGGAGCCTTCGCTGGCCGAGGTGACGCCCAAAATCCGCGAACTTTTGACACAGCAAAAACTCAACACTGCGCTCAAAGAATGGATGCAAAATCTTCGCGATAGCAGCACGATTGTGATGAAGGCAAATGAGGGATCTTCGAAATGAGCGCCACCCCGCCTAAATCACGCTGGCGCAAGTTCGGCAAGATTTGCCTGATCCTGATCGTTGCCGGAATTCTTACTGGGGCAGGGCTGCTTTGGTACATCACTACGGATTCTTTCCACAACATGGTGAGCCAGCGTCTGGTTGCTCAGTTGGAACGGGTTACAGGCGGAAAAGCTGCAATCGGAGAGTTGGATATCGATCCATTCCAGTTGCGTGTGGATATACGCGACTTGACGATCCATGGACTCGAAAAGCCTGATGAGGCACCCTATCTTCATATTGACCGCCTGATCGCCGATCTCAAGCTCCGATCACTGTTTCACGGCGACCTCGGGTTTCGTGCTATCACCATCGACCATCCCACGCTTCATGTCGAAGTCTACCCTGATGGCAGCACCAATCAACCTGCGCCAGCGGTGAGTGCCGATGAATCCTCACAAGGCCTCAATCAACTTCAGCGATTGTTCTCAATCTCAGTGAACCATATTGATGTACGGCATGGCTCACTGTTGCTCGGAAATCAGCAATTGCCTGTCGATTTTTCTCTAAACGATTTCGCAGCGGACACCAACTACAGCATCCTGCATCGCCGTTATGACACGAATATTTTGTTAGGACACGCGGAGGTCAGGTTCGAGGGATACAAACCGATTGCATGGACCGCAGAAGTCCACTTCAGTGTGGAACACAACCAGATTGAGCTAAAGGGCCTGAAAGCCGCCACCAGCGGAGCTCATCTGGAGGCCAACGGCAAGCTGCAAAATTTCCTTCAGCCCCAAGTAGATGTCAACTATAAGGTGGATGCTGATTTGGCCCGCGCCGCGAGTGTCGCGCGCAGAAACGATTTGCACGGCGGTGCACTGCAACTGTCAGGTCACGGTTCATGGTCGGCGAAGGCAACGTCCGCCACGGGGAATCTGAGCGTCGATAACCTCGCCTGGCGTGATTCCAACATCAATGTTCACAATGCCAGGTTGGAAGCAAAGTATGCTGCCGACCGCAATCACCTCACGCTGGTACAAATCCAGGCCAAGCTCTTGGGTGGAGGTAGTACAGGAGATTTCACGCTCACGAATTGGTTGAGCGGAACTCTAGAGCCGCGTACTCATAAGGAAGCCGAACAAGAAGGAACGCTCAAGCTCAAGCTGGCTAATATGTCGGTGTCCGAAATTGCCGATGCTGTCTCGAACTCAAAACGCCCATTCGATCGCATCGGCCTGGATGGCTCAACTTCGGGAACGATAGACGCTCACTGGAAAGGCGAGCCAAAGAATGCCGAAGTAAAAATGGCGATAGATGTCGCCGCGCCTTTAGTAGAGCCGTCCGATCGCATTGCTCTCGACGCTCACGCAAAACTTACTTATAACGGCGCGCGTGACGAGCTGGACATCCAACAGTTCGACGCGGGCACTCGCTATACGCAACTACACGCCAGCGGAGCCCTCACGCAGAAATCTAGTTTGCGTCTTTCTGCTAGCACAACTGACTTGGACGAACTAAGGCCGTTGGTAATCACTCTGGGTGGCCCGGAGAAGCTGCCCTTCCGGCTGGATGGCCGCGCCGTATTTGATGGCGTTGTCACCGGAAAAATGTCGGATCCGATCCTGAATGGCAGCGTTCACGCCATGGACTTCGAGGTCACGGTTCCGGCAACTGCGAGGACGCCCCAACGGCAGGTGCATGGGGATGAACTCAAAGCTGAGGTTCAGTTTTCATCCAGAGCTCTGACGGTTCGCAAGGGCGAGGTTCATCACGATGCTGCCAACATCAACTTTGACCTGAACCTCGGCCTGCAGAAAGGGGAACTGGTGCCGAGCAGCACGGTCTCCGGCCGGGTTGATGCTCACCATGCCGATCTGGCGGAACTGCTGACTCTTACCGGATACAACTATCCTCTGCGCGGCACCATAGATTTCCACACCCAGGTTTCGGGAACAAGATCGGTATTGCGTGGTCAGGGCAACATGGCAATCACCAACGCCAACGCATACGGCATGGATGTGCAAAGCGTCCACGCTCAGTTGTACTTTAGCGATGATCAGGCTTCATTCCAGGACATCCACATCACGCAAGCTGACCAGAAGATCACAGGTTCAGCTTCTTACAAACTCTCCTCGCGCGCTCTCCAATTCGACCTGACCGGAGCAAATCTCAACCTCGCAAGTTTCCCACAACCCGCGGCCCACAATCTAACAATTGAAGGCCGCTCCGATTTCCACGCCACAGGTTCCGGCACGGTAGACGCCCCAGTCATCAACGCCAACCTCAGTCTCCATGACATCGTGGTAAATGGTCAATCGTTGGGAAATTCCACCTTCGAAGCCAAAACGCAAGCGGGAACCGTCCATCTCACCGGCCATTCGAAATACGAGCTGGCAGAGATGACTACCGATGGTACCGCACAACTGCGAGGCGACTGGCCGTGCAATATCAAACTTCACTTCAGTCAAGTGAATGCGGACCCGTTGCTGCGCGTCTACATGAAAGGGCGCGTAAACAGCCATTCGCTGATCGACGGAGACCTCCTCGTACAGGGCCCGCTGCTGCGTCCGCGCGAGTTGCGGATCAACGGAGATTTCTCCAACGTTTCGCTCGGCGTAGGCGAGGTCAATATTAAAAACAGCGATCCAATACGCTTTTCCATCGCGAATCAGTTGCTGACGATCGATCCCTTCCACTTTACCGGTGAACGCACAGACCTCACCGGCAATGGCACGGTGGAACTGGCCGGAGACCGCAAGCTTAATCTGCACACACGCGGCCGTGTAAGTCTGCGGCTGCTCGAAAGCATCAATCACGACTTCACGTCTTCAGGAATTGTCACCGTGGACTTGAATGTCACTGGCACGGTGCAAACCCCCACGGCGCAAGGACGATTTGAAATCAGGAATGGTTCGATTGCTTATATCGATCTTCCTAACGCGTTGAGCGAAATCAACGGCGCCCTACTCTTCAATCAAGATCGCGTGCAAATCGAAACTCTGACCGCGCAGACCGGCGGCGGAACCGTGCAGTTCCAGGGCTATGCCAGCACGCGAAATCATCAGATCAACTTCGACGTCAACGTTCACGGAGACGATGTCCGCCTCCGTTATCCCCCGGGCATCAGCTCCACGGCCAACATGGATTTGCGTTTTGCGGGTAACAGTTCAGTGTCCATGCTGTCGGGCGATGTGACGATCACTCGTCTGGCGATGAGCCAGAACTTCGACTTTGCCAGCTACCTCGCTGCCAGCAATCGCTCGGCAACCCTGTCGCAGACCGATCCATTGCTCAACAGTATCCGGCTGAATGTGCACATCGTGACCACGCCTGAACTGCAAATGCAGACGACGATGCTCCGTCTCTCCGGAAATGCCGACTTACAACTACGAGGCACAGTCGCCAAGCCAACACTTTTAGGACGAGCCGATATCACCGAGGGGGAGCTTTATTTCAACGGTTCCAAATATCATCTGGAACGCGGCGAAGTCAGCTTCCGCGGCCCAAGCGGTATCGTCCCGAATCTGGACATGCAGATGAGCACGCGCGTCAGGGACTACGACATCACAGTAAGCCTTACGGGCCCTCCGGATAAGCTCAAACTGCAATACCACTCGGAACCTCCATTACCAGAAGCCGATATCGTGAGCCTGCTGGCTTTAGGTCGCACGCGCGAGGAATCGGCTCAACAGCAAGGCAATTCCGCCTTCGGTGCAGACGCTTCGAATGCCATCCTGTCACAGGCTTTGAACGCCACCGTCAGCAGCCGTGTTCAAAATTTATTTGGAGGCAGCCGCATCAAGATCGATCCACAGGGACTCAGCACAGAAACCACCACTGCCCATGGCCCGCAAGTGACGATCGAACAGCAAGTCACCAACCAGTTGACTGTCACCTACAGCACCAACGTCTCGCAGTCGTCGCAGCAGATCATTCAGATGGAATACAACGTTTCCCGCAATCTCTCCATCGTAGCCTTGCGCGATCAGAACGGAATCGTCAGCTTCGACGTTCGCATCCGCCAGCGCAAAAAATAGTTCAATTTGTTTCGCGCTGCGCTATTCTCACAACACATGTGGACTGATTTACAGGCCGTACGCTACACCGAGGCGCGCCACGAAATGGTTGACACGCAACTACGTCGTCGCGGAATCGGCGATGAACGAGTTTTGCAGGCGATGTCGCGTGTTCCTCGCCATGAATTCGTCCCAGCAGAATTCAAAGAGCAGTCGTATAAAGACCACCCACTCCCCATCGGAGAGGGGCAGACTATCTCCCAACCTTATATCGTGGCCATCATGCTGGAGGCGTTGGATCTCAATTCAAAAGACGTAGTTCTTGAAGTAGGAACCGGCAGTGGCTATCTCACAGCATTGCTGGCAGAACTTTGCCGGCACGTCTATTCCGTCGAGTTGCGTGAATCTTTGGCCCAACAAGCGCGTACGGTTTTACAACGCCTGGGATATGCCAACGTGACAGTGTTTGCCGGCGACGGCGCGCAGGGCCTCCCGCCATACGCGCCATTTCACGCCGTGGTTGCTTCCGCTGCTGCTGCGGAGGTCCCTCAACCCCTTTTTGCACAGTTGGCTGAAGCAGGCCGCATGGTTATTCCTGTTGGTCCTCCCGAAACGCAACAACTTCAATTCATCCGGAAACAAACGGGCAATCCCCTCATCACCGTCCTCGAAGGGTGCCGCTTCGTCCCACTCCTTACGCCCGCCGCCAATAGCAAACCTATTCCCGCCTAAATCCATCCTAAGCATTGCTGCGTAGTGTTTAAGTAAAGCTGATCCAGCAAGGAGGATCGCAAGATGAGAAACAAAAGGCGAATGTTCGTAGGATTGTTTGTGGCCGCAGTGTTGGCGATTCCAGCACTTGCACAAACAGCTGGTTCGGGTCGATACGACCAGCAAATTCAAGACGACGTCACAAAGCTATTAGGTTCGAAAGATAAATGGAAGGGGGTTACCGCAAGCACAGAGGACGCCATTGTCACCCTGAACGGATCGTTGAAAATTTTGATAGACAAAATTGACCTGGGAAAAAAGGTCGACAAAATTAAGAACGTAAACGGCGTGCGCAATCACATTGAGATTTCCGGTTCCGCTTCCGATGTAGAACTGAAAGAAAAGCTGGCAGACAAGCTGCGCTATGACCGGGTCGGCTATGGAATTTTATTCAATAACTTAACGCTCGATGTACAAAACGGTGTGGCGACAATTGGCGGCCAGGTTCGCGACTATCCCAGCCGCGACTCTGCAATCGCCGTAGCGACGACCATGCCTGGCGTTAAAGACGTTGTGGACAACATCGAAGTTCTGCCAACATCGGGCATGGACGACGACCTTCGCATTCGCGTAGCTCGCGCCATCTATGGCAACAACGTTTTGAGTCGTTACGCATTGGACCCTCAGAAGCCCATTCGTATCGTCGTCGACAATGGCCATGTCTCGCTCTATGGGGTTGTGGACAGCGCAATGGATAAGCAAATTGCAGTTACCCAGGCGAAGTCAGTGCCCAACGTATTTAGCGTTGAGGATCACCTGATGGTAGCCACGAGCTCGGACAAGAAGTAGATTTCACCCGGCAACGTCCCTATCGTGCGGTAGGGACGTTGTTTCCATTTACAATCAAGGTGTGCCTTTTCTTCGTAGCCTGCGCGTCACTCTGGAAATGATCAAATGGGAGCACTCGATCTTCGCGCTCCCTTTTGCGTTATGTGGAGCATTCCTGGCCGCTGGGGGAATACCAGCATGGCGTCAGCTGGGATGGATCATGGTTGCGATGGTGGCCGCGCGTTCGGCGGCAATGGCATTTAACCGTTTGGCGGATGCATCAATCGACGCCACCAACCCGCGTACCCAATCCCGCGCGCTCCCCGCTGGCGCGTTGAGCAAACAATTCGTCGCTGTGTTCGTAGTAATCTCATGCGCGGTCTTTGTCCTGGCCGCGTGGCAGCTCAACCGGCTTACATTGTCGCTCTCGCCGGTAGCGCTGGTCGTAGTCTTGTTGTATTCCTACACCAAGCGCATCACTCGCTGGTCACACCTGGTTCTCGGGTTTTCTTTAGGGATTGCCCCCGCCGCGGCCTGGATTGCTGTGCGCGGTTCGCTAGACCCTCACATATTGCTCCTCACAGCCGCGGTCATGTTTTGGGTGGCGGGTTTCGACATCCTCTACGCATGCCAGGATTACGAATTCGACAAGCAGACTGGCTTGCATTCAGTACCACGCCATTGGGGCATCTCGCGGGCTCTCTGGGTGGCGCGCGTGTTCCACATCGTCATGCTGGTTTTTCTGGCGCTACTATTGTCCGCCTTTGGATTGGGAAAACTAGCGGCGATCGGCGTAGCGGCAGTAGCTGCGGTCCTGATCTACGAACATGCGCTCGTATCGAGCGAAGATCTCAGCAAGCTGAACGCAGCCTTCTTCACCATGAATGGAGTAATTTCCGTAGTCTTCTTCGCCTTTGTAGCGGCCGACTTGCTGGTCAAACACTGAGGACCGGTAACCGGGATCTGAGAACTGATGTTTAACCTGCCCTTCAAGAGCTTCCGATCAGTACGCCAGTTAGGAACACCAGCACTCCACCCAATCCAACCTGCAACGCAGCAGAGAGCGTGGGCGTATCCATATATCGATGTCTGACCCAAGTAATGACTCCAAGCTCAACCACCACCACCAGCGCGGCTACAACCATGGCCAGATGAAAATCATGAATCAGGAAGGGAAGCGTGTGCCCAACTCCGCCAATCGCCGTCATCGCGCCTGACATAATTCCGCGAATCCAGGGGTGGCCACGCCCAGTGAGGCTGCCATCATCGGAGAGAGCCTCAGCAAATCCCATGCTGATGCCAGCCCCACTTGATGCGGCCAGTCCAACTAGAAACGCATCCCAGCTATTGCGTGTCGCCAGAGCAGCCGCGAACACAGGCGCCAGAGTCGAAACCGATCCATCCATCAACCCGGCAAGCCCAGGCTGCACGATCTGCAATACAAACAGCCGCCGCTGTGCCTCAGCTTCTTTTGCTTTTACGCTTTCCGGCAGAATCTTCTTATCCAGGTCCGCCGCATTCTGCTCATGTGAACGCTCTTCATTGATCAGATCATCGAGCAACTGCCGTGTGCTCGCATCCTGGGTGCGAGCCGCCGCCTTCTCATAAAACCGCCGCGTCTCCACTTCAATCGCGCTAGCGTGTTTGCGGATTGTATCCAGCCCCAGCGGACGCATCAGCCAAACCGGAGGCCGGGTCGCAAACCCACGAACATCCTGACGCCGGATGAGCGGAATATGATCTCCAAAGCGCTTACGATACAACTCAATCAATTTTTGCCTGTGGCCAGACTCCTGCTCCCGCATCGCTTCAAACAAGGCAGCCGATGCTGGATAATCCTGCCGCACCCCTTCGGCAAAATCGGCATAAACCCGTTCATCTTCCTCTTCCAGAGAAATCGCCAACGCTAAAACTTCCTGTTCGGATAGGCCTTCAAATTTCTTCATGCGCCGTAGATTAAATCATTTTCAGGGTTTCGGACCGTCAAGTGTCATATACTGCCGGGGTTTGGGTTCAAAACGACTACGAGGCGTCATTCATCCATGAATCGATTGGCACAGTGTTTGTTAACGCTAACGGTTATCGCTGGAATCGGCTGGGCGCAAGCTCCAGCGCCGATTGTTTCTCCCGAAGTTCATCTTGATAACACCGTAACGTTCCGCCTGCGCATGCCCAACGCCAGCAAGGTCACGGTGAATCTGGAAGGCACGAAGGATGCGGAAATGACCAAGGACGATCAGGGAGTATGGAGCTACACCACCGCACCGCTCCAGCCTGATTTTTATGGTTATGAGTATTACGTGGACGGCACATTTGTGCTCGATCCCGGCAATCCGCTGATGAAGCCCAACCTTTTATTCAAGGCGAATATGGTCCACGTTCCCGGGCCGTCGACCCTATCTTGGGAGATGAACGACATCACGCATGGAATTGTTCATCATCACTTCTATCACTCAAAGGTAGTCGGCGATGATCGCGATTTCTACGTCTATACGCCGCCGAACTACGATCCCAAGGACAAAAAGAAATATCCCGTTCTCTATTTGCTGCACGGCTTCAGCGATTCCGCCGATGGATGGAGTGCCGTAGGCCGCGCTAATTTAATTCTCGACAATCTGATCGCCCAAGGGAAAGCCAAGCCCATGTTGGTGGTAATGCCACTCGGCTACGGCGCGCCGGAAATCGTCTCGCACGGTTTCGGAGCCTTTGCTCTGACAGAATTGCGCGACAAAAACTTCAGCCGATTCACCGAAGCTTTACTAACAGAAGTGATTCCCCAGGTCGAAAGCAGTTATGTTGTGGACAAAGATCGCAACTCCCGCGCTATTGCAGGACTGTCGATGGGCGGTGCTGAATCTCTACTGACTGGACTCAATCACCTGGATCAGTTCGCCTGGCTCGGAGCATTCAGCTCCGGAGGCTTGCCCGAGCAATTCGAAACCAAATTCCCCAACCTGGATGCCAAGGCCAATCAGCAACTGCATCTTCTGTGGATCGCCTGCGGTACCGACGATGGCTTAATCAAACTCAATCGGCAGTTCCGCGAGTGGCTCAAAACCAAAGGTGTCAGCCACAGCGACGTCGAAACCCCCGGTGGGCATACGTGGATGGTCTGGCGCCGCAATTTGACCGATCTGGCCCCCTTGCTCTTCCGATGACGGAAACCGCACGCCCGGCAACTAGAGATTTTACGTCAGCACTGTGGATCGTGCTGGCGTTGCTCTCAACGTCACTGCTCATCAATTACGTGGATCGAAGCAGCATCTCGACCGCTGCGCCTCTGATTCGAGACGAATTCGCGCTTTCCGCCTCTCAACTCGGACTGCTGTTTTCAGCGTTCTCCTGGACCTACGCATTTTTTCTGGTTCTTTCCGGGTGGCTTGCCGACCGTTACAACGTGAACTGGATTTTGGCGATAGGCTTCGCGCTGTGGTCGGTATCAACTCTGCTGACAGGCTTTGCCAACGGCTTGCTCACTTTCTTTCTGCTTCGGCTGTTCCTCGGGATGGGGGAGTCGGTGGCGTATCCCTGCTATTCGCGAATCGTAGTCCGGCAATTTCCCGAACATCGGCGGGGACTCGCCAATTCGGTGATCGCGAGCGGTATGCCGGGCGGCTTGGCCGTGGGGACCTTCGCCGGCGCGATTGTTATGGGACAGTTCGGCTGGAGACCTTTCTTCATCTTCCTGGGGGCCGGCACAATGTTGTGGCTGATTCCCTGGTTCATCAACATGCCTCGGCAAGAAGGTCTTGCGCAAACTTCCGTTCAAAGTTCTCCCAGTGTGGCCAAAATTTTAGCGCAGCGCTCGTTTTGGGGAACTTGCGCGGGTCTGTTCGCTTTGAATTTCGTTCTGTATTTCATGATCAATTGGCTGCCTCTCTACTTGGTCAGCGAACGTGGCTTCGCTATGGACCGCGTGGCTACCGTGGGCTTTGTCTATCTGATCGCCGCGGTTCTTTCGCCTTTGTTCGGATGGCTTAGCGATTACATGATCATGGTCGGAGTTACTCCTAGCAAGTCGCGCAAGTCGATCATGGCTGGCGGGCTCGCGATCGCCGCACTTTCTTTGCTGGCGGGTGTCCTCGTGGAAAAACCCGAGGTCGCTCTAGTGCTACTGCTGTTTGCTGGAGTCGGCTTCGGACTCAGCAACTCTCAGACATTCGCCATCTCGCAGACTCTGGCTGGTCCGAACGCGTCCGGCCGTTGGACGGGGTTTCAAAATTTCGTAGGGAATTTGGCCGGAATATTAGGTCCGATCATTGCTGGCGAACTGATCGATCGCACGGGAAATTTCTTTTGGGCCTTCGCCCTCACCACGATGGTGGGGCTGCTGGGAGTGATTGTCTGGGTCTTCGTCGTCGGACCATTGCAACAGATCAACTGGGACTAGTCCTTCTCCAGTTTTTTACTCCCGCTCTCTACAGGTTCTCCTCGCGCCAAACGGACAACTCACTTTTACACCTACACATCCTTATTACAGCTAGCGAGTTCCTGCTCTCTGCACGCAGTGATCGGCTGATGGCGACCCGCGAGTGTTAATTTTGAGGAGAGAACATTATGTCTGGAAACAAACTCGTTCGCAAGCTTTTCCTGGCTGCTGGTGCGTTCCTGCTCTGGGGAGCGATCTCACTCTCAGCTCAGCAAGTCTTCAATTGTTCATCAGAAGATGGTCATCGCCACTACTGTTCAGCGGACACCCACCACGCCGAAGTCAACATGGTCAAACAACGCAGCGACGCACGCTGCGAACAGGGCTATAGCTGGGGACGCGATCACCACGGCGTGTGGGTTGATCATGGCTGCCGTGCTGATTTTGAAGTCGTCCGCCGCGATAACTACCGCGACGACGCCTATCGCAGCGACGACTACGATCGCCGCGCCGGAATTCAGGCCATCACTTGCTCATCCGACGACATGAACCGCCACTACTGTCCAGCCGACACCCACGGAGGTGTGCGTCTCTACAAACAGCTGAGCGACGCCCGCTGTGAAGAAGGTTACAGCTGGGGATTCGATGAACACGGCATCTGGGTTGATCGTGGCTGCCGCGCCGATTTCCAGACAGGCACAGGTGGTCGATAAATAGAGTTCAACCATGTCAGGTCGGTACAACGGGGATTTTTAGACCTGTACCGTCCTGACGCCAATTTTTGCGGACGAAGTTTGCCCGCTAAGTCCTGCCATTCCGTCGTAGAATGTTTCCCGTCCGCAGAGGGAAATTTCATGAAACGCTTTGCCGTTTGTCTTCTGCTCTTACTTACAACGTCTCTGTTCGCTCAAGATTGGGCCCGCCAAAAGTTGGAAAAGTCTTCTCGTCATCGTGAATGGGTCGGAGTGAAAGCCGACGGCCGCACCATCGAAACTTTCGTCGTCTATCCGGAGTCAAAGGACAAGCGTCCAGTCGTCGTCATCATCCATGAAATTTTCGGTCTGACGGACTGGGTGCAGGATTTGTCCGACCAACTAGCCGAAGCCGGATACATCGTCGTTGCACCAGATTTGCTTTCCGGCAAAGGCCCCAACGGAGGCCGCACCGATACCTTCGCCGAAGGCAAAGCCACGGAAGCTATACGCGGGTTGAACCCAGACGAAATTACCGCCGATCTAAACGCCGTAGCCGACTACGGCAAGAAGCTGCCGGCATCCAACGGCAAACTCTACGTCGCCGGTTTTTGCTGGGGTGGTGGGCAGACCTTCCGCTTCGCCACGAACCGCACCGACCTCTCCGGAGCTTTCGTGTTCTACGGAGGCCCGCCAGAGAAAGCGGACATGGCCCGCATCAACGCACCGGTCTATGGCTTCTACGCGGAAAACGACGCGCGCATCGGCGCCACCATTCCCGACGCACAGGCAGCAATGAAAGCTGCTGGCAAACCCTACGATCCGGTAACCTACAAAGACGCCGGCCACGGTTTCATGCGCGCCGGAGAAGCGCCCGATACAACCCCTGGCAACAAGCAGGCCCGTGAAGATGCGTGGAAGCGATGGAAGGAACTGCTGCAAAAATAATCGTCACATTGCGTGTCACGTCGACGATGAACGTAGCACAGAGGAGGAATCTGCTTTCCGCCTACCCCAGATCTGAATTGTCCATAACCGCTGAACTAAAAGGAACAAAGCCAAACACTGACGAGCATGCCTACTTGCGATATCATCAAACAGATGTCCGCAAAGCATTCCTTTCAAACTGATGATCGGGCTCTGGAACCGATATACCGCAAAGTCCTGTCTGGTGATCGCCTCGACCAACAGGACGCCCTTGTCCTCTACCGTACTGGCGACATCTTGGCCGTAGGCTGGATGGCAAACTACGTCCGCGAGCGGATGCATGGCGACAAGACGTACTTCAACGTCAACCGCCATCTCAACCCAACCAACGTCTGTGTGGCTGCCTGCCGTCTCTGCGCCTTCGGCCGCAAAAAAGACTCTCCCGGGTCCTACACCATGGCATTGGAAGAGGCCTTCCAAACAGCCGCATCCGGCTATTCAGAAGCTGTCACCGAGTTCCACATCGTGGGCGGTCTGCACCCTGATCTGCCATTCGAATATTTTCTCGATTTGATCTCAGGTCTGAAAGAACGTTTTCCATCAGTTCATTTAAAAGCCTTCACCATGGTCGAAGTCGCGTACTTGGCAAGGCGCGCCAAGCTCCCGATCAAAGAAACGTTGGAAAAAATGAAAGCCGCGGGAGTGGACTCACTTCCCGGAGGCGGCGCAGAAATCTTTGCCGACCGCGTGCGCCATATCATCTGCGATCACAAGATTGACGGCAGCCAGTGGCTCGACACCGCAAAGCTGGCACACCAGATCGGCTTGAAATCGAATGCGACCATGCTCTATGGCCACGTAGAAAACGACGAAGACCGGGTGGATCACTTGATGAAGTTGCGGGCTCTGCAAGATGAAACCGGAGGTTTCCAGACATTTATCCCGTTGGCCTTCCATCCCGACAACACACCGTTGCAGCACCTGCCGAAAACCACCGG
>Ga0207689_10002746_pt1 | contig 16270 bp, 11 predicted proteins | sample KBSMisM52_FD_184312 | JGI IMG/M metagenome (GOLD analysis project Ga0207689, IMG submission 184312) | Miscanthus rhizosphere microbial communities from Kellogg Biological Station, Michigan, USA - KBS Miscanthus M5-2 (SPAdes) (version 2) | ecosystem: Host-associated > Plants > Roots >... | reverse complement strand
ATGGCAGGACGGCTTTACCGATCTCGTTCGCGATTTCAGAAGCCGCCAGCAGATAACCTACCCGGAGCGCAGCCATAGACATCGCTTTCGAGAAGGTTCGGAGGACTACAAGGTTCTGGTGTTCACGCAGCAGGGGAACGACGGAGTGTTCGGCGAATTCGTGATAAGCCTCGTCAACCACAACGAGACCGTCACTGCTTTTCAGCAGCCCGGACAAATCATCGTCGCTCAGTGCACAACCTGTCGGATTATTTGGCGAGCAGATAACAGTCAGATCCGGGTTTGAATCTCGAATAGCGGCTTGTAACGCTTCAATGTCATAACTCAACTGAGTGGTAAGCGGAACGCTAATCACTTCACCACCGAGTACGGTGCTGATTTGCCGATAGAGAGCAAAGGTTGGTTCAGAAATCAGCACGCGTTTTCCTGGCCCCACGGTGACCATCAATAGCGCCTGGATCAGCTCATTCGATCCATTGCCGGCGATGATTCCTTCTGGCAGCCAGCCTGCAAACGTGGCGAGCTGTTCACACAAACTTGCGGGCGTGAAATCCGGATAACGCGACCATTCGCGCGTGCGAAGCCTTCGCAGCGTCTCCTCCTTGATAGGCGCCGGAGCGTCCCAGGGGTTCTCGTTCTGATTGATCTTTACGCGCGCGCGATCCGGCGATAGTGCATAGGCACGCAACGCGCGCACTTCAGGCTTGATGTTGTTCAAATAGTTACTCACATTACTCCAGTCTGATTTCAGCCGATCGTGCGTGTGCGTCTAGTCCTTCCGCTTTCGCTAAGGTGGCAATTTTCTCCGCCGAGCGCTGTAAGGCTTCACGTGAATAGTGAAGCACGCTCGTGCGCCTGACGAAGTCGTAGACGCTCAGTGCTGACGAGAATCGTGCGGCGCCTGCAGTCGGCAGCACATGATTTGGACCAGCGAAATAATCGCCTACGGCTTCGGGCGTGTACGACCCGAAAAATATGGCGCCGGCATGGCGGATTTTTTCTGCCACGGCTTCGTCGTCGCGGGTGACGAGTTCGAGGTGTTCCGGCGCCAACTTATTGACGATTGCGCAGGCCTGGCCGAGATCGCGGACAACGACAATGGCGCCATACTGCTTTAGTGATTCTTCAATTGTGGTTCGTCGCGGCAAGAGTTCCATTTGGCGCGCGACTTCGGCGGCAACCTTTCCGGCAAGTTTGTCGCTGGTGGTAATTAATACGGCCGAAGCATCCTCGGCATGCTCAGCCTGCGCCAGCAAGTCAGCAGCGAGGAAATCCGCGCGAGCAGTCTCATCGGCGATGATCACCACTTCGCTCGGTCCCGCTATTGAGTCGATCCCGACGCTCCCAAAAACCAGTTTCTTCGCAGCGGCAACATAACGATTTCCCGGGCCGGTAATTTTGTCTACGCGCGGCACTGTCTCTGTGCCGTAAGCCAGGGCGGCGATGGCCTGTGCACCGCCAACTGCGTAAACCTCCGTAACTCCGAGCCGGATAAGCGTCGCCGCGACGGCTGGGTTTTCCTCAAGGGAACGCGGCGGAGTGGCGACGACGATGCGCGTAACACCGGCCACTTGAGCCGGCACCACGTTCATTACCACTGACGATGGGTAAGCAGCTGAACCGCCGGGAACGTACAGGCCGACGCAGTCGATTGGCGTTATTCGTTGGCCCAACCGAACTCCTTGCTCGGTCTCCATCTCCCACGATTGTTGTCGCTCATGTTCATGAAAACTCCTGACGTTCCGAATCGCTTCGTCGAGAGCTGCCAGCAGCGGCGCTTCAATCCGGGCAGCGGAGCGTTCAAGTGCCTCCGCAGAAACGTGAAGCTCAGACACTTGCTGTTGATAACCATCGAACCGCGCGGCGTAATCCACCAGCGCCTCATCGCCACGCGCGCGTACGTCATCGATGATCGATTCGACCACCCGCATTAAATTGAGATCGAAGACGACACTACGTTGCCGGAGAGACTGAAGCTTATTCTCCAGACGATCTCTTTCGCCGCTCAGAATTACTTCAATCACTGTTCGCTCCTCTTTGAGGCCTCATCGACAGAGCTGATGAGCTCACCGATCGCTTCTGCTTTCAGTTGATAACTCGCGCGATTCACCACCAGCCGAGCCGATGATTCGGCAATGACTTCGACGATGCACAGGCCGTTCTCCCTCAGCGTGCGGCCGGTTTCGACTAAGTCAACGATGCAATCTGCGAGTCCGAGAACGGGAGCAAGTTCGACTGACCCCGACAATTCGATCAAGTCGACAGCCACACCGCGCGCGCCGTAATGTCGCGCCGCAATGCGCGGGTATTTCGTGGCTACTCGTAGCATTCCGAATTGATTCCAATCCGCCTCGCTCCTGGCTGCCACCACAATCCGGCAAAGGCCGATGTTGAGGGCCAGCGGCTGCAATAGATCAGGCTCCGACTCGAGCAGCACATCACGACCGACAATGCCGCAATCCGCAACCCCATGCTCGACGTAGACAGCAACATCGGTGGGCTTGACGAAGATCAAACGATAGCGACCGGACTCGTCTTCAATGGCCAGACGCCGAGTGGATAACGATTCGATCGGCAACTTCAAACCGGCTCGCTGAAGCAGGTCGAGCGCGTCGGCTTGCAGCCGGCCCTTAGAAATTGCCACAGTCAATTTCGTCACGGCGTCACCTCATCGGAATCGATCACTATACGCTCACCTCGAGCACGCAAATCCAGTGCGGCCCGGAACAGGTCAGCCAGATCGCTGCCTGTGATCGGCGTAGGCTCTGCTTCGGACTTGGTTGGGGAATTGGATTCGCGACGAGCGAGCAGGATATCGGTGAGTGCATCCAACTCGAGCACAAAGCCAACTGCAGGTTCGGCTTTGCCGAAACTCGCAGTCAAACCGTCGTAACGTCCTCCACTCCCGATTCGCCTACCGGCGCCGTCCAGATAGATTTTGAACGTAAGACCAGTGTAATAATCCAGCCGCGATACATCGCCAAGATCGATCTCGAAGCGATCTGTCAGTTGCAGCGACTCGATAACACTCCACAAGCAGGTGATTCGGTCCAACGCCGCGCGAGATCGGCTGTTGGAGATTGATCGGCGGGCATCGTTCAAGATCTCGCCTTTACCGGGCATCTGTGTGAGCCGCGCGAGCGAACGCGAATCTTCTGTGGCGGAGTATTGAGCAAGAAACTGCTCGAGATCGGATCGGTTGCGAGTATCGACAAGCCGGCGCAGTTGATCGCGGCACTCCGGATCGAGTTTCAATTCTTCTGCGATGCCGTTGAAAACGTCGATGTCGGAAAGAGTGATTGAACAGCCGCGATCGAGACCGAGCTGTTGAAGCACTTCGCAGACAATTGCCAATACTTCAAGGTCAGCGACACTACTGTTGGCGCCGATTAGTTCGCAACCGATTTGACTCGACTCTCTTCTCCAATCCGTATGCGACTCGGGTTGTTGGCGAAAAACCGGCGCCGCGTAACAAAGGCGCAACGGCCGCTCACGCTGAGCGAAAAGAGTCGCAGCAGCTCGGGCCACCAGGGAGGTAACATCGGGCCGAACGGCGAGCAAGCGACCGTCGCCGTCGCTGAATCTGAAAGCGCGATGAGCCTGTGCGGGACCCATGCCGTGTTCAAAAAGAGAGTAGTAATCGATAGTCGGCGTAGTTATTTCTTCGTAGGACCAGCCCTCGAAGATAGACATTACCGCCGTCTCAATGGCTCTTCTGAGCCGTGCTTCCGGGCCGCAGTAATAACGCATACCCGCCGGAATCCTGGAAAGTGTTTCAGACATAAGAAAAGCGTCCTTAATCGAAAAGAAACCCGCTGCCGTGTTTTAGCTACGGCAGCGGGTTCGCGAAACCTTTGATTGTGATTCCTGTTTACTCTCTCGTCGCTTCAAGCTTCCGGATCACAATCGCCAGCGCGCGGCCCCGATACCCGTGATGATGGGTATGATCGTGTGCGCCGTGCGTGTGATGTGTTCTGTCCGAGCTCATAAAATAATGGTTAGTGTTCTAACGCAGGCGCCTTTATACCGAACTGGCCTTGCCGTGTCAACCAATTGTGGGAACAGGCAGCGGGTACAGTTTCCTTTAGAGAAACTGGGTGGCGTGGAGTCAGTACCACCACGCGGTAGCGGGTGGGTTCTTGTTTCCCGATTAGGCGTGGTTTCATAAAAAATGAAGAGACCCACTCGCTACCGCGTGGTGGTACTGACTTCATGTCACAAGGTAGCCTCGATCAAACTGTACCAGTACCCGGAAACACAATCGCGGATCAGGTACCGGTGCCTTTTCAATGTTGAACTGGGGTTGGCGGCGAAGGATCAAATGAAGGAAGCCTGCACAAAATCAGAACCGGGACGCAGCGACCGGCCGAAGACTCAAGTTAGTTGAGGACATATTGGTATTGTCCTTAGCCAGTCGCTGCGCTCCCGGTTCTCATTTCGTTACTAATCGCATGAAGTTTCGAGTCAAACCGCAGTACCCGGGCCAGCTTGAGTAAAGCCATCCTTCTGACTTCATTGGCGAACAGCGTTATTGCTTATGAACATGAACAGCCGGAACTCTTTCCTCCACGGCTTGCTTGCTCTGAATATTAACAGCCGGATCGGCCTGTCTTATCCCGTCAACAGAACCCTGGAAGGGTGCATCCATCTCCGTTTGGATGACGGTGGCTATCCATTCGGGCTTGGCCCCTCCCTGACACATTGTCCAGCGCATTAGGGGTTCGGTGCCAACTACGAGCATGCCGGAATGGTTATTCCTGTCGGCATCCTCTTTGGGATCGCTGTAGAAAAAGCCGAGTGACTTGCGCAGGAGCAGAATGTCGTCCGGCTTGCCGGTTAGAAACGTCCAGCCCGGGCCCACTCCATGCGTCCTGGCATACGCCTTGAGATCGCGGGGACTATCTTCCTCGGGACTCAAGGTGACGGAGTAAAAGAAAATGTCGCGCCCGACGCGGCCGTTTAATAATCTCTGCACTTCAGCCAAGTGGTGGGTAATTACCGGGCAGATGTCTTTGCAGCGTGCGAACATAAATTGGATTACGACCCGCTTATCTTTCACCAGGTCGTCATAGAAGTGGACCCGCTCGCTTTTCTCTGTGACGAGTTCCACGTTCGGCAGGTGACGGCGGCGGATAAGTTCGCGCGGCGAGAGGTCCTGGAAGTTAAACGGGCCCTGGTTCGACGCTTTGTCCTGTTCGAATAGAGTGGTTGTCCCAGCCAGACCAGTGGTCCCCGCTACCGCCGTGGTTACTCCAGCTGCCAGCCAGGTTCTTCTTGTCATTCCCATCGTCTTTGGCTCCTTTCCCTTTGTGTTTCGCCTGATGAAATGGCGGCTGGTTTAAGGATACTGGTTGTTGTCAATCACGTTTGGTTGTACCTGGAAGAGCAGCATCATGGCGTGATCTTCGTGAACGGTGTTGTGGCAGTGAATGGGGTAGTCGCCCACGAAATCGCGGAAGCGCGAGAACGTTGTAACATCCTCCTCGCCTTGCAGGCGGGTCGTATCTTTCCGCGACACCTCCACGTTCGGTACTCCGGGATACTGTGTACTGATGCCGCCGCCGCCGCCGCCAAAAGGACAGCCACCACGAGAGTAGCTGTTGCTGCCACTGTAGCTGTAGTAGCGGCCTCCGTTGTTGGATCGACGCAGGATCCGGTGTTGTTCGAGGTGAGTGTGGATGGGGTGTTCCCAATCGTTCCGCGGATTACTGAGGAACCAGTTTTCCGCGCTGTTCTGTTGTATGGTGAAGCGCAGTTCGTTGCAGTTCGCAAACCTATCGTTGATTACCCATTGTCCGTTGTCGCGGTCAAACTTGAAGTTGCGAGTGATTCGCGGCGTAACGATGCTGGGTAGTTGGTAGAACTGCGGGTGAGTCGCCGGATCAACGCTGCCATCCGTCACCGCGGCGCCGATCTGGAACTCCACACAATAATTACCCTGGCCCCCGGAGAAGATGTTGCAGCTTGGGCCCTGACCATCGTCCTGCTGCAGACGGTTCTCCAGGCGAACCTTGGTGTGGCTGCCGATCAAATTCTTGACCTGGTTAAAATCAATGATGATGTCATAGCGCTCAGCCACGCCGAGTCGGATGCTGGTGACCTGTATCGGGGTGGGGAGCAGGTCATCATTAGCGATGACCCAGAAGGGGATCACCGTGCTCGGGGTCAGCGGATCGGTGAGGAAGAGCTCGTAATACCGCGACGGTCCACCGTTCAGAACGCGGAAACGGTAGCGCCGCTTGTTGACACTCAGGAAAGGTTTGAATCTTCCATTTGCCAACTGGATGTCGCCGAGCAAGCCCTTGAAATTGAAGGTGTCGAAACAGATTTTTCCGGTCGCCGGATCCAGCAGCTTGTCGTTCAGGATAATAGGAATGTCGAACTGCGGGTAGCTGGGTAGCCGGAACCCGGTCGTTTCGTTACCGGTGTCGAACTGGTTGAAAATGAGCTGGAACCCCGCCAAGCCCTTGTAAACATTCTCAGCGGTGTGGTCCATCCGGTGGTCGTGATACCACAGGGTGCTCAAGGATTCATTGATGTCACCACTGGGTTGATGCGTGGAGGCGAAGCCCGCTTGCTGTGCGGTATGGTAGTAATCAAAGTATTGTCCGCGGAAGAACCAACGGCACGGGCCGCCGTCACTCTCCGGAGCTGAGTGGAAATTGTGCAAGTGGGTAGACATTTCGGGGACCCCAAAGCCACCGTTCTGGCTCTGCGTAGGCAACTCGTTGAACCGTCGAGCGACCCAGGGTTGTTGATAGTTGGTGACTATGGTCGGCCCGGGAAACGTCGCTACGTCGCTCGCGTCCGAGCCACCCTGGTTGAATCCCCAGATGGTTTGCGCTGGGATATTTGTGTCTGAGGTAATCCTGAAGTTGGCATTGGCCCTCATGCGCTGCACGAAATACTTCTGCGTCGGATACTGGGTGAAGAACTGGAAAAAGTCGGTTCCGGGCCGCAGAGTACCGTTGAATTGTCCCCTGCCTTCGTAGCGAAGTCCGGTCGCCGGGTTAATCGCGGTGTTAGGGAATTGCTGCGGTGGCGCGCCAAACTGTAAACCAGGATCCGATAATGGACGCGACGGCAACTGCGGCGGGATGGGCAAGGGATCGACAAAAACTGCGTTGGGTTGCGGGCTGCATCCGACATCGCAACCGTTGTAGCAACCACCACCGCCGTAGCTGCTGGATGCGACTTGGGCGTGCGTCAAACCGCCCTTGGGAATCAAAATGCCGGCGGTGGTCATCAGTCCCATCTTGATCAGGTCTCGCCGTGTGAAACCCTCTTTTACGAGTTCCAGCCTGTTATTGAGCGCTAGCTGAAGTTCTTTTTCTCTTCTTCTGTTTCTCTTTGAGATATAGGGCATGGAGAGTGCCTCCTTTGAAAAGGACAGGAGAGATACCTCACAGTGTTGGCTGAGGTATTGATTCTTGGTCCCAAGACTGTCAGTCCGAAGACTTGTTAGTCTGACCCTGCTTGAACCCTAAGTGTTGCGGTCGACGAAGACCATGAAGAACTTGAGAGACGGCGACAATGGGAGCACTGCCACGTCAGCAATCTGGGGTTGAAAATTTCGGGAGGTGAAAACAGCCGCACTCTACTGCTGACGCTGAATCATGTCAAGGGTGCGAATTGCTAAGAACACGAATAGTGGGGCAACACCAATCGTGGCGCAGCTATTGTGTCTTCCTAGCTTGATATCTTAAGTCAGAACCCCTTCCAGCCGCCCATTTCCGCCATTCACCGCATCCTTTCCCCAATTCACTGCATACAAACTCCGGCATTTAAGAAACTCGGCTAGACTCTCTGCGATCTCCCGATAAGCCTTCACGATAAATATTGCCAGGAGCGAATGATGAAACGCTGCTTTGAAAGACTTTGGCAGGCCGGGCTGGGCGTGATCTTCGGCGCGATAGTTTGTTTGAGTGCCGCCGGCGTAGTCTTTTCCCAATCGTCAGCGCCGGACTCTGTACCCGTCCTCGAAGGGCTCGACCCCGTCATGCTGGTGCAAGGTAAAGAAGTCCAGGGCGATGCCAGGATCATATCAACGCGCGGCCACTTCCAATATATGTTTGCGAGTGTGGAAAACCGGACAGCTTTTGAAAAGGACCCGCAGCGTTACGAAATTCAGCTGGACGGAGCTTGTGCGCGCATGGGTCCTGGCGTGGGAGGCAATCCGGATCTTTACACCGTCTTTCGAGGCCGCATCTACATCTTTGGTTCTGCGGAGTGCCTGAAGATGTTCAGTGCAGCGCCGGAAAAATTCATAGAACCTGAACCGACTGTGATCACTGGAGCCGCCTCTGCGCCCGATGCTTTGAAGAAGGGCCAGGCACTAATCGCTAAAGCAGTTGCGGCATTGGGTGGTGAGGAGAAGGTCGATGGTCTCAAGAGCTATCGGGAACAGGGAACCCTCATCACAACAATGCCCGAGACAAAGGTCGAAAACAAAACCAGCCTGACGATTGTTTTTCCCAACCACATTCGGCGGGAAATTATCAGACAGTTCGGACCCGTAACGAGTGTCGTGACGCCCGCTGAATCGTTCGTAAGTACCAATCGCAACACAAATCTGATGACGATAGGTGCGCGCCGGGAACTGGAAAAACAGGTAATCAAGAGAACCCCACTCGGCATTTTACGCGCGCGAAAGAGCGCGAACTTCCAGGCCATTGCTTCCGGTACGACCAAATCAGGCGACAAAGATCTCGAACAGCTGATTGTTCAACTCGACGGTCTCAATCTGACGCTGGGAATTGATCCGGCCACAGGGCGCATTCACAGTCTCGCCTATCAAGGGCGCGGGGTTAATGGCGCGTTCGGTGAAATCGTGGAATCCTTCGCGGATTTCAGAGCGGTTGACGGTGTCTGGCTGCCCTTCAAAACAGATATTACCTGGAACGGTCAGGCCAACCGGACGCTGGCTCTCGAGAGCATCTCCGTCAACAGTGAGATTGATCCGGCCCTCTTCGAAAAACCAAAACAAAGCAAGGCGCAGTGACACCCCCTCCTGGAAGGCAAAGCCATGAGACAAATGAGACGTAAGCGGTGGAAAACCGCCCTGCTGCTCGCGGCAATTTCGTTTCTGCGATTTGACGTTTCCCTGGCGCAGTTATCAGACAGGCCGAAACAAGCAGACTGGCCGCAGTGGGGTGGACCGCATCGTGACTTCAAATCAGAGGTGAAAGGCCTGGCGGCATCGTGGCCGGCCAATGGTCCACGCCGGCTTTGGAACCGTGAACTGGGCGACGGTTATTCAGCTATCGCCGTCGAAAGTGGCAAGCTCTATACGATGTATCGCAGCGGTGTGCAGGATGTGGTGGTGGCCCTCGACGCCGCGACGGGCAAGACTATCTGGGAATACCGTTACGACGCGCCGTTTACCGGAGAGTATGAGTTAGAGCAAGGGCCGGGGCCCCGTTCTACGCCTTTGGTAGTCGGCAACCAAGTGTATACGGCGGGCGCGACAGGAAAGCTTCACTGCCTCAATAAGCAAACCGGTAAAGTCGTTTGGGCGCATGATCTGGTGCACGAGTTCAATGGCACCGTGCGCGTGCGCGGCTACTCTTGCAATCCCATCGCCTACAGGAACACGGTGATCGTGATGGTTGGTGGTGTTGGCCATGCCCTCATCGCATTTAATCAAAAGGACGGCACGGTGGCCTGGAAGAAACAGGATTTCGATAACTCCTATTCATCGCCACTGCTCATCAAGGTCGACGGTCAAGACCAACTGGTGGCTTTTATGTATGGCGAGATCATCGGAGTAGACCCGAATAACGGCGACCTCCTCTGGAGCAACCCGCACCCAAACGAAAACGGTGTGAATGTTAGCCTGCCGGTGTGGGGCGATGACAATCTCTTGTTCTGTTCTTCCGGGTACGATGGCGGAAGTCAGGTTCTCAAGCTGACCAGAAGTGGAAACAAGACAGTGGCGGCGCAAGTCTGGGCCAGCAAACTGATGCGGATCCATTTTGGCAACGCTATCCGAATAGGAAATTATTTGTACGCTTCGAGCGGGGACTTCGGTCCCGCCCCTTTTACAGCCATTGATATCAGGACCGGACAAGTGATGTGGCGTAACCGTGAGTTGGCGCGGGCGACTGCGGTGCTTGCCGATGGACGTTTCATTCTCCTCGATGAAGATGGGAATCTGGCGCTCGCAACACCCACCGGCGAAGGGTTGAAAATCGTTTCCAGGCTCGCGTTGCTTACCAGTAATGCCTGGACCGTGCCGTCGCTGGCGGGCACGATGCTCTACGTGCGAGATCGAAAGAATGTCATGGCGCTGGATTTGAAATAAGCGAGGCTGCTACGTCCACGTGCGAAGTGGTTCCGCGAACTGCTACTCGATAGTATTTGGCTGAGAGCCTGATGAAGGTAAGTACCTCTCCAGCAGGCTATCAACCGCCGGGAAATCGATCAGCTTACTTACACATTCGACGCAGCCTGCCTCCATTGCTTTGTGCGCGATGAAGGGGTCGCACAAAGCTGATATCGCCACTACTGTTACTCCGCTTAGTCCGGGTAAAGATTTTATGCGGCGCGTGGCCTCGTAGCCGTCCATAACGGGCATGCTCAAATCCATCAGAATCAGGCGGGGAGGGCTGAGTGTGGCAAGTTCCACCGCCTGCTGGCCGTCCGTCGCCTCAACTACCTCGTAACCTTTCCGCCGCAATTGCATGCAGATGAGTTCGCGGATATCGTCCGCGTCATCAACCACCATCACCGTGCCGCCGTGGACAGTCGGTAAAGCCATGACATCCTCCTTGACCGTTGAAACCAATAGCAATGATGGGGGGTCGTGAGCGGGAGTTTAGCCGGGTAGGCTTGAGGAATTCTTGAGATAGATTGAAGCTGCGTTTCGGGTGCGTTGTAACTCGGTTGCAATCAAATTACGGGGTTCTCAAAACCGAAGGTAGCTCAAGCACGGGAGGGGTTGGGTCTTATTCACTTCACAACGATTAAAGGCCACCCTTGATGGGTGGCCTTTTCTCTTAGTTTAAGAAAAACTGGCTCCGCAGGTAAGACTCGAACTTACAACCCTCCGGTTAACAGCCGGATGCTCTGCCATTGAGCTACTGCGGAATAAGCGCCCACAACATAGTCTAAAACCATGAGCGAGCGCGAAGAAATTTTTATAACAGATGGGATTGGGAGCGTCAAGGAAGGCACTAATGCAGTTTGAGTTTCTCCCTGTGAACCCATTGCCATCCACGCCGTGATGAGGTCAGTACCACCACGCGGTAGCGGGTGGGTTTCTTGATTGATGCCGATTCGATTATCAGCAAGCGGCGGACCTACCCGCTACCGCGTGGTGATACTGACTTCACTGCGGTAAGTAATCCGGTTTACTTGCGCTCAACCCGCGAACTGCGAGAATATCTCGCACTGCCAAATAAGCTTCGAAGAGTCTCTCGCGGATCCGGTCCGCCTGAAAGAGGTTTTCATGGAACGTCGAATAACATCCTGGTTTAGTCAAAACTTGAGTGCCGAGATGCCTCTGGTGGCGTACGGACATGCCGGTCAGCCACTATTGATGTTTCCTACCGCGGCTGCTGACTATCTTGAGTATGAGCGGTTTCATCTGGTCGATGCCATTAAGCCGCTCATCGAAAGCGGCAAGCTGCGCGCCTACTCCATCAATAGCGTCAACAAATACAGTTTGCTCAATGAGCAGATGCCGCCACACATGAAGGCAGAATTGCTGACTCGTTTCGACCGCTATATAACCGACGAAGTCTTGCCCCTGATCCGCAACGACGCCGGCCCGGAGGCTCGGCCCTTAACAACCGGAGCGAGTCTGGGAGCGTTTCTCGCAGCCAATGCTTACTTCAAGCATCCGGATTTGTTTCGCGGAGTGATTGCGATGAGCGGCAGCTACGATGTGCGTTCGTATTTGAAGGGCTACTACGACGACAATGTCTACTTCAACAACCCGGCCGATTACCTGCCAAACCTAAATGACGAGCACTATCTGCCAATCCTGCAAAAGGCGAGTGACATTTACATTCTCTCCGGCCAGGGAAACTACGAAGCCCCTGATCGCAGCCAGAATCTTTCCGACATTCTGAAAGCCAAGGGCATTCCGCATAAGCTGGACCTCTGGGGCGCAGACGTAGATCACGACTGGCCGTGGTGGCGGAAGATGCTGCCGTTTACGCTAGGCAAAATTCTAGGTTAGGACGAGGATTCCAGCCCGTCTGACAGGATTCTTGCTTCTGGCAAGGCGACCGTTTTTTCCGCAAAGCTGGAGAAAGATAACAAGGTCGGGGGAAAATGCCGGCACAGTGAAACCCGGCAACACCACGTCCGAAGTTGAGTGGGACGAAAGCAAGAATCGTCTAAATCAAAGAAAACACGATGTCTCCTTCGAGGAAGCCGGGACTATCTTTCTTGATCCATTGGAGCTCACAATTGACGACCCTGCTCACGCAGTTTCGGAACATCGATTTATTTCAATTGGACAATCTTTTACGGGCAGGTTGCTGGTAGTATCATATGCTGAGGTTGCTAATCGAATTAGAATAATTACGGCTCGCAAGCCGACAAGACGTGAGCGTCGCGTCTATGAAGAATCTTAACGATGCGCAAAGAATACGATTTTAGACAGGGCACTAGAGGCAAGCATGAAGGTAAACGGCTACGCGTCGTCGGGGACCCTCGATCCGACAGAGAGCTGGGCCCAGCAGCCAGGATTCAGCAACTCATTGAACGTGATCTGAAGAGTCGTCAGGATTTCAAAGTGGTCTGGAGCGAGTTGGACCAATCTGAACGAGAGAGCATCCGCGCCGCCTGGCTCAAAAAAATCAACATGGTTTTGGCGGATCGGCCTGCGCGTACTCCCCGGCGCGCATAGTATTCGTTACCGCATCGGATTGATTTCAGTGAGTACAACAGCAAACGGGGAAAGGTGAAGCTCTTCACCATTCCCCGTTCCCTTTTACGCTGTTCCCAAAGTCCTTACGGTTCGTCGCCGCCCTTCTTCCCTTTCTTCTTTTGTGGATCCACTTCGCGCGGACGCGTTGAAGCCGGCGGCGGACCCTCGGTGTGTGGCGTCACTGGTTCAGCTCGCGGTTGCGGGGGTGGGCCGTCGTCAGCCTTTGGCGGTGGTGGCAGAGTCATCTGTTCCAGCTTAGGCTCGGTACTGTTCGTGGCTGGCGAAGTGTTAGTGTCCTCGTCAGTCTCCTTTGCAGCGTCTTCATTAAACTGGGCCCGCTCGGCCTGGAGTTCACGCTGCCGCTGGCGGAAAAGCTCCTTCATATCCTCAGGCATTCCCGGTGCTTTGTCGAAATCCTCTTTCGGTTTCCCTTTCAGAAAATCCTTCATGAAGGTGATGAACATCGGCAGCGCTCCATGACCGCCGGTCATGTCATTGCCGAGTGGTTTCTTTCGACCCGGGTAGCCCATCCACACGCCGGTCACATAAGTTGGCGTGTAACCGATAAACCAAACGTCGGTGTGATCATTGACCGTCCCAGTCTTGCCGGCGATTGGTACACCCAGCGAACTCGCCGCGGTGGCGGTGCCAAACTGGACTACGCCGCGCATCATTGAGACCATCGTCAGCGCTACATACTCATTCACAACTTTGTAGGTCGTCTTCTCCCACTCTTCAAGCACCGCACCATCGCGATCGAGTACGCGACGAATCAGGTGCGGTTCGACGCGAACGCCTTTGTTCGGAAAGGCGGAATAGGCGGAAACCATCTGATCAAGCGGCACCTCTGTGGCGCCGAGTGCGGAGGGGAGATAAGGCGCCATCGGAACTTTGATGCCGAATCGCCTGACCATCTGCGAACCTGTCTGAATGCCAACCGTTTGCAGCAGATGGACCGCCGGAACATTCATCGATTTTGCCAACGCCATCTTCATCGGCAGATCGCCGTTGCCCAGCGAGCCGTCGTAGTTATGAGGCTCCCAACTCCCGATTTTGATGGGCGCCCCGCTTACCGTAGTGTCCGGCGTCATCCCCCACTCCACCGCAGCGGTATAGATGAACGGCTTGAAACATGAACCCGTTTGCCGGTAAGCCTGCGTCGCATTATTGAATTTGCTGGCGCTGTAGAAATCGTATCCGCCAATCATGGTGACGACTTCACCCGTTTTCGCGTTCAGGGTCATCATGGCCCCGGCCACCGCCGGTACTTGCGATAGTTCAACCTTCAAGCGACGGCTTTTCTGATCGACTTCCTTGATTTCAAACTCGGAAAGATATCCCGGTTTCAACTCGTCTTTTGGGTTACGTTTGGACCAGCCCATATCGGCGGCGCCAACGGTCGCCGTGTAGTTGCCAAAACGGATCGTGGCCTCGTTTTTCGCGTGATCTACTTTCGTGACGAGTCCCGATAAGTAACGTCCTTCGTGGTAGTCGTTTCCGTACCAATCGGGATCTTTGTAGTTAGTTAGTTCCTGCGCCGTCGGCGGTCCTTGTCCGTTGTTTGCCGCAGTCGGAATCATTTTGTAGCTTGAGCGCCAGCCCGCATGAGTCTGATCGTAATTCCGCAAACCGGCGCGCAATACTTCATAAGCCTTCTTCTGCGCCTCAACGTTGATGGTGGTGTAAACGGCCAGACCACCTTGCGCCACGCGCGTCGTATATTTGTCTTCGAGTTCCTGTCTTACGGTCTCAACCGGGTAATCAAAGGCGCTCGACTTGGGTTGCGACTGGTAGTAGGCAGTGTCGGCCAGTTGGATTGGCTTGGCCTTGGCCGCATCTACTTCCGCCTGAGTCGCGAAGCCATTCTTGGCCATCAAGTCCAACACCAGATCGCGGCGCTCTTTTGCGCGCACCGGGTTTGAAGTCGGCGAATATTCACTGGGCGCCTTGGGAACGCCGGCGAGCAACGCCGCTTCACCAATCGTCAGGTCTTTCGCCTGTTTACCGAAATAGGTTTCGGCTCCGGCCTCGACACCGTAGGCGTTAGCACCAAGAAAGATGTGGTTCGCGTAAAGCTCCATGATCTGATTCTTGGTGTAGTAACGTTCGATCTGCAGCGCCAGGGCCCACTCATTCATTTTGCGCTTGATGGTTTGTTCTTTGGAGAGAAACAAGTTCTTGGCGAGTTGCTGGGTTAGTGTCGAACCGCCTTCAACTTTGTCGCTGGTTAGATTTTTCCAGGTGGCGCCGATGATACGGATCGGATCGATGCCGACGTGATCGTAGAAGCGCGCGTCCTCGACTGCGAGGATGGCATTTTTCATTACCGGCGGAATCTCGTCGTACTTAAGCGGGATTCGTTTCTCAAGGGCAAACTCACCAATCACCGTCTCGCCATCGTCGGCATAGACGCGGGTGACCACGCTCGGCCGATATGTTGCCAGTGCGGCAACTTCGTTTGCGGCGCGGGAATAATTGAGTTCATAAGCGGCAATCATGCCGGTTAACCCGCCGGCGGCGAGCGCCAAAAGCAATACCGCAGGAAACCAGAAACGGCGCAGCAGATGGCGGCGCTGTTCGGGCGGTGCGGCAACGATTGCTTTGGGAGAATATGCTTTTAGCTTCGAACCAGGAGATTTTGCAGCCATATGAGTTCCGTCCTTGATATTAACAATGCTATATGATGCCGATCCTGGGCAATGTGGCTTCCCACAGTGCCTCTATCTGGTGCTGCGAGTGAGACAATTGTAACTTAGTCGACCCTTAACCTCGATTCGTCACAACACTATCCGGGCGATGGTAATAAGGATTTGAATGAAACTCGCGGGCAGCCAAAGCAGCAACGCAATTAGTCGATCGCGCTTAGTTTTCGCGAAGTCGGAATCGGCGGTTTTCAGTCCCCCGAAGCTTATCTGCCAATAAATCAAAGATACTGGAATGAGAAAAACACAAGCGACGGCCGCGAGCGAGACAGAGCCAAAAACCAATCCTAACCCAACAAAAGCCCACATGGCGCCGGCCGCATTTCTGATCCACTTGGCCATGTTTACGGCGTTATTAACTTTTTTCTGGTTGTCCGCCGACGCCTCCGCTGCGTTGCGGTCGACGGGCGCTTTGCAGAAGCGGCAGGTGGCTGAGTCGCTATAGATCATTTCCCCACAATTCGCGCAGGGAAATATGCGAGCTCCGGTCTGAAACGTTGAACTCACCGGTTTGTCTCCTTTCTCTTAAATCTGGCCGGCAAACTTATCACAAAATTGACTTGAGTCGCCGGTTTCACATCTGACATCGAAGCCTTTATGATAGGGTTGGAATGCAAACGGGGGCGACAGGCTTCGACAGGGGTTTGGACGACCGACGGATGCCATGCCGGGCTTCTCTAAGCAGCTC
>Ga0207689_10002733_pt1 | contig 16316 bp, 14 predicted proteins | sample KBSMisM52_FD_184312 | JGI IMG/M metagenome (GOLD analysis project Ga0207689, IMG submission 184312) | Miscanthus rhizosphere microbial communities from Kellogg Biological Station, Michigan, USA - KBS Miscanthus M5-2 (SPAdes) (version 2) | ecosystem: Host-associated > Plants > Roots >... | reverse complement strand
TCGCCGACACGAACTTGCCGGTGCCCTGCACGACCGTGACCTTGCGCTGCTTGCTCATGCCGGCGAGGCCGCCGGTCAGCTGCGCGACGACCTTGTCCTTGAACGCGCCGAGCTTGGCGATATCGATGGCTGGTTTTCCGAATGCGATGCCGATGTCGGCCGAGTGCGCCGCTTCGTCGATCAGCCGCGCCGCATGCAGCAGCGCCTTGGACGGAATGCAGCCGACGTTGAGGCAGACTCCGCCGAGCGCCGCGTAGCGCTCGATCAGCACGGTGCTCTGGCCGAGATCCGCGGCGCGGAACGCGGCCGTGTAGCCGCCCGGACCGGAGCCGAGCACGCAGACCTGGCACTCGATGTCGGCCTTGCGACCGGACGAAGCCGAGGCTGCCGGTGCAGTCGCTTCGCTTCCCCCGCGCGCGGGGGTCGAAGCCGCGCCAGCGGCCGAGGGTGAGGCAGGATGCCGATCGGGGTGCGCACCAGGGACGGTTGCCAGCGTCGCAGGTTTACCCCCTTCCGCCTGCGGCACCTTCCCCCGCTCCGCAGGGGAAGGAGAGCTCTGTCCCGGCGCTGGCGCCGCTGTACCACCGGCCTCGATCACGACAACGACTGCGCCTTCGGAAACCTCGTCGCCGACCTTGACCCTCACTTCCTTGACGACGCCATCGACCGTCGACGGGACCTCCATCGTCGCCTTGTCCGACTCGAGAGTGACGAGACCTTGGTCCTTCTTCACCGCGTCCCCGGCTTTCACCAGCACTTCGATGACGGGTACATTTGTATAGTTTCCGATGTCCGGAACCTTGACTTCATTCGTTGCCACGCTCGGGCTCCTTGTTCCGGTTCTTCAGCGCGCGGCGGAATCGCGCGCGCCAGTCTTTGCGCTTGCTTTCGAAATCGGTGCCGGGCGCGTTGGCAGGCGCGACGGCGGCGGCGACGGGTCCCGCTGGTTGTCGCAGCGGATCGCTGACGCGGATGCGCCCGCGCAACGTCGTCAATTGCTCGCGTTCGGTCAGTTCGTCGGCCTTGCGCTGCCGGCTCTGCTTCCGGTGCGTGGCGATGAGCTCGCGGCTCTTCTCGTTCGCGTAATCGAGCGACTGGCGGAAATCGGGCAGGTGGTGCGTCTCGACGTCGGCGAGCAGGCAGTCGAACACGATGTAGCCGTCTTCGATCCACAGGCCGTGGCGCTTGATGACGACACGCGATTCACGCTCCTCGTGGAAGAAGCGGATCCACGGCAGTTCCGGTTCGCGGCTCAGGCGCAGGTACAGCGTGCGCATCGACGAATGCACGCGTGACCAGGTCGTCTTGGCCAGATCCAGGTCGACGATAGCGATGTCGATGAATTCCGCGGCCATGGCGACAAATCACAGCAAGGCGCGGCGCATGTCGGCCAGCAGCTGTGCGAGGTACGCCGTGAAGCGTGCGGCGGACGCTCCATCGATCACTCGATGGTCGTAGCTCAGCGACAGCGGCAGCAGCAGGCGCGGGACGAACGCCTTGCCGTCCCAGACCGGCTTCATGGCCGACTTCGAAACACCGAGGATCGCGACTTCCGGCGCATTGACGATCGGCGTGAACGCGGTGCCGCCGATGCCGCCGAGCGACGAGATCGAAAAGCAGCCGCCGGACATGTCGGCGGGTCCGAGCTTGCCGTCGCGCGCCTTGGCCGCGAGCGCGCGTGATTCCTGCGCGATCGCAACGATGCCTTTCTTGTCGGCGTCCCTGAGCACCGGCACGACGAGGCCGTTCGGCGTGTCGGCGGCGAAGCCGATGTGGAAATACTTCTTCAGGATCAGGTTTTCACCGCTCGCATCGAGCGACGCGTTGAAGTCCGGGAATTTCTTCAGCGCCGCGACGACCGCCTTGATGATGAAGCCGAGCATCGTGAACTTGATCCCGGCCTTCTCGTTCTCCTTGTTCAGCGCGACACGCAGCGCCTCGAGATCCGTGATGTCCGCGTCGTCGTGCTGGGTGACGTGCGGGATCATGACCCAGTTGCGCGCAAGGTTTGCTCCGGAGATCTTCTTGATCTTCGACAACGCCTTGGTTTCCACTTCGCCAAATTTGGAAAAATCCACTTGTGGCCAGGGCAGCAGGTTCAGTCCGGCGCCACCGCCGGAGGCCGCGCGCGGCGCCGCGCCCGTCGCCAGCGCCTGCTTGACGAAGCCCTGCACGTCCTCGCGCGTGATCCGGTTCTTGCGTCCGCTGCCGCGCACCTTGCCGAGGTCGACGCCGAGTTCGCGCGCGAACAGGCGGATCGCCGGGCTTGCGTACGGCACCTTGTCCGGCATGACCGTGTCGGCGCCGAAACTGACGGGTGGCGAACGCGGTTCTTCCCGTGCCGCGTCCGCGGCAGGTGTCGAAGGCGCACTTGCGCCAGGCGTCGCTTTCGCCTCACCCTCTCCGCGTACTCCTGCAGCGACCGGAGTAGGCGAAGTAGCTTCGGTTTTCGGCGCTGCTTCAGACTTCGCTGGCGCTTCGGCTTTCGCAGGCGCAGCTGGCGCGGCGGCCGCAGCCGCATCGCCGGCCTCGATCGTCGCGACGACGACGCCTTCGGACACCTCGTCGCCAAGCTTGACCCTGAGTTCCTTGATCACGCCCGCGACCGGCGACGGCACTTCCATCGTCGCCTTGTCCGATTCCAGCGTGACGAGGCCCTGATCCTTGGCGACGGAGTCTCCTGGCTTGACCAGCACCTCGATCACCGGCACGTTCGTGTAATTGCCGATGTCCGGGACTTTGACTTCGCTGAGCTGCGCCATGACTTCCTCGTGTCCGCCGATACGAACGCATCGCGTGTGGAACGGCGAGGATAACGCAACGTCGCATCGCGGCGCGATCAGCGGACGACGGCGCGGTTCCGGCCGCGTAGATGCGCAAGAATCGCAAAAGGTTTAACGCGCGTGACTTCCGGCCCATTCGGGGACCATGCGTGTTGGTGTTATATATAGGTATTACACCTTGTCCATTCCGCTTGTTCATTCGGGGGATCACCGCAATGCTGACGATTCGCGACTTGTCGAAGACCTACGCCAACGGCGTCCAGGCGCTGAAAGGCGTGTCACTGGACATCCCCAAGGGCATGTTCGGACTGCTCGGCCCCAACGGCGCCGGCAAGTCGACGCTGATGCGCACCATCGCGACGTTGCAGGATGCCGATCAGGGCAGCATCCGCCTGAATGACCTCGACGTGCTCGCCGACAAACCCGCCGCACGACGCGTGCTCGGCTACCTGCCGCAGGAATTCGGCGTCTACCCGAAAGTAAGCGCCGAGGCGATGCTGGATCACTTCGCCGTGCTCAAGGGCGTCGTCGTCAAGGCCGACCGCAAGGCGCTCGTCGAGGCGCTGCTGCGCCAGGTCAACCTGTGGGACGTTCGCAAGCGCAAGCTCGGCACGTTCTCCGGCGGAATGCGCCAGCGCTTCGGCATCGCCCAGGCGCTGATCGGCAATCCGCAGCTGATCATCGTCGACGAGCCGACGGCCGGACTCGATCCGGAGGAACGCAATCGTTTCCTCAACCTGCTCGCCGAGATCGGCGAGAACGTCGTCGTGATCCTGTCCACGCACATCGTCGAGGACGTCACCGACCTGTGCCCGCGCATGGCGATCATCGCGCAGGGCCAGGTGCTGCTGAGCGGCCAGCCCGGCGACGCGATGCGCGCGCTCGACGGCCGCGTCTGGCGGCGCACGATCGCGAACGGCGCGATCGAAGACTATCGCTCGCGCATGACGCTGCTGTCGACGCGCCTGGCCGGCGGCAAGACGATCATCCACGTCCTCGCCGACAGCCTGCCGGAAGGCGGCTTCGAGGCCGTCACGCCCGATCTCGAGGATGTCTACTTCGGCCAGCTGCGCCAGCAGGCTGCAACCGCGCGCGCGGCCTGACCGGAGAAGACGATGTTCGGGGAAATCTTTCGTTTCGAGCTGCGCCAGCAGCTCAAGAGTCCGCTGTTCTGGATGATCGCGCTCGCGTTCGGCGCGCTCGCGTTCGCCGCGGCCGGTTCCGATCACATCCGCATCGGCGGCGGCATCGGCAACACGCATCGCAACGCGCCGTTCGTCGTCGTGCAGATGCTGACGTTCTTCGCCGTACTCGGCATGTTCCTGATCACCGTGTTCGTCGCCGGCGCCGCGCTGCGCGATTTCGATGCCGGCACGGCGGAGCTGTTCTTCGCGACGCCGCTGTCGCGCCGCGCGTATCTCGGCGGCCGCTTCGCCGCCGGCTACGTCGCCGCGGTCGGCGTGCTGATCGTCGTCGCGTTCGGGTTGTTGCTCGGCGTGATGATGCCGTGGGTGGACCCGGCTCGGCTCGGGCCGACATCCGCGGGCGCGTATGCCTACGCGTTCGCCGTCGCCGTACTGCCCGACCTGTTCTTCCTGTCCGCGCTCATGTTCCTGCTCGCGACGCTGACGCGTTCGATGCTGAGCACGTACATTGGCGTCATCGCGTTCTTCGTGCTCTGGCAGATCGCCGGCACGGCGAGCGACAGTCCCGACCACATGACGCTCGGCGCGATCATCGATCCGTTCGGTCTCGGCGCGTTCGACGTCGCGACGCGCTACTGGTCGGCCGAGGACCGCAACACGCGGCTGCCGGATCTCGTCGGGCTGCTGCTTGTGAACCGCGTGCTGTGGGTCGGCGTCGGCGTAGCGATGATCGCCGCGACGATGGCCTGGTTTCGTCCCGACCGCGAGGGATTGCGGCTGTGGCGGCGCAGGAAGATCGTGCCCGCCGTCGCCGCCGCGCCGGCACGCCATGCGCTCGCGCTGCCGAAAGTCGCGTTGCGCAGCGACAAGGCCGCACGCTGGTCGCAGTACTGGAAACTCGCGACGTTCGACACGAAGGGCGTGCTGTTCGGCGTCGCGTTCCTCGTCATGCTCGTATTTGGTCTGCTCAATCTCGGCGCGTCGCTCGCGCTCGACAATGAATTCTTCGGCACGAAGGTCTATCCGGTCACGCACCTGATGACCGAGGCGATGGATGGAAGCTACACGTTCCTGCTGATCATCATCATCGCGTTCTACGCGGGCGAGCTGGTCTGGCGCGAACGCGGCGCGCGCATCAGCGAGGTGACCGACGCGTTCGCGCTGCCGGACTGGATTCCGCTGCTGTCGAAACTCACGGCGCTGACTGCCGTGATCGTCGTGTTCCTCGTAGCCGGCGCGATCGAGTGCGCGCTGTATCAGCTGATACGGGGCTACACGAGCATCGAGCCCGGCCTGTACCTGTCCGACATCGCGTTGAACGCGGTGCGCTTCACGCTGATCGGCGCGCTCGCGCTGTTCCTGCAGGTCATCGCGAACAACAAGTTCCTCGGCTACCTGCTGATCGTGATCTATTTCGTCAGCCGCATCGCTCTGGCGCAGCTGCATTTCGATCATCACCTGTACAACTTCGGCAGCGCGTCGGCGACGCCGTACTCCGACATGAACGGCTACGGCCATTTCCTCGCCGCGCACCTGTGGTTCTCTGCGTACTGGGCGTGCCTGACGGTCGCGTTGCTCGTCGTCGCGGCGCTGTTCTGGGCGCGCGGCGTCGCGCAGGGCTGGAAGGAACGCTCGCGCATCGCGTTGCAGCGCTTCCACGCGCCGTCACGCGTGCTGCTCGCAGCGTCGCTCGTCGCGTTCGCCGTCATCGGCGGCTGGATCTACTACAACACGAACGTCGTCAACCGCTACGTGCCGGGCGATGTCGCCAAGCGCCGGCAGGCCGACTACGAAAAGCAGTACCGCCAATACAGGGACCTCGCGCAGCCGAAGATCACCGACGTGCGCGCCGAGGTCGACCTGTTCCCGAGCGAGCGCCGCGTCGAGATCCGCGGCCACTATGCGCTCGCGAACAAGACCGCCCAGCCGATCGACAACCTGCACATGCGGCTGCCGCCCGACGTGAAACTCGTCTCGGTCGACTTCGCGGCGCACGACATCGTCAGCGACGACCGCGTCCACGGCTACACGATCTACAAGCTCAAGACGCCGCTCGCCGCGGGCGCGACGATGGATTTCGACTACACGCTGCAATTCTGGAGCCGCGGCTTCCGCAATACGCCGGACGACACGCATGTCGTCGCGAACGGCACGTTCATCAACAGCCAGTCGCTGCCGCACTTCGGCTACGACGAGGGCGGCCAGCTCGAGGATCGCAACGACCGGCGCGAGTACGGCCTCGGTCCGGTGCCGCGCATGCCGAAGATCGACGACGAAGCGGCGCGCGCGTACAGCCTGCTCGGCCGCGACGCCGACTGGGTGACGTTCGAGGCGACGCTGTCGACCGAGCCGGACCAGATCGCGCTCGCGCCGGGCTACCTGGAAAAGGAATGGAGCGAAGGCGGCAGGCGCTATTTCCATTACAAGATGGACAAGCCGATCCTGAACTTTTTCTCGTTCCAGTCGGCGCGCTATGCGATCAAGCGCGACAAGTGGAACGACGTCGCGCTCGAGGTCTACTACGACCCGCAGCACGAGTACAACGTGCCGCGCATGGTCGAAGGCATGAAGAAGTCGCTCGAGCATTTCAGCGCCTCGTTCGCGCCGTTCCAGTTCCGCCAGATGCGCATCCTCGAATTTCCCGGCTACGAGCGCTTCGCGGAGAGTTTCGCCAACACCGTGCCGTTCTCCGAATCGATCGGCTTCATCGCCGACCTGCGCGACGAGGACAGCATCGACTACGTGTTCTACGTCACGGCGCACGAGGTCGGCCACCAGTGGTGGGCGCACCAGGTCATCGGCGCGATGATGCAGGGCGTGACGATGCTCGACGAGACGTTCGCGCAGTACTCGGCGTTGATGGTGCAGGAAAAGGAATACGGACCGGCCAAGATGCGCAAGTTCCTCAAGTACGAACTCGACCGCTATCTGCGCGGGCGCGGAGGCGAAGTCGTCGAGGAGATGCCGCTATCGCTCGTCGAGAACCAGCCGTACATCCACTACCGCAAGGGTTCGATCGTGATGTATTCGCTGAAGGACTATCTCGGCGAGGCGACGATCGACAAGACGCTGGCGCGCTACGACCGTGACAAGGCTTTCCAGCAGCCGCCGTACACGACGACGCGCGAATTCCTCGACTACCTGCGCGAGGACGCAGGCACGCAGAACGCCGGACTGATCACGGACCTGTTCGAGAAGATCACGATCTTCGACGACCGCATCACGGCCGCGACGGCGAAGAAGCGCGACGACGGCAAGTACGACGTCACGCTCGCGCTGCACGCCGGCAAGACCTACGTCGATGGCGTCGGCAAGGAGACTGCGGCGAAATTCGACCTGCCGGTCGACATCGGCGTGTTCGCGCGCTCGGCGGATGGCAAGGAGCAGAACGAGAAGGTCCTGTTCCTCGAAAAACGCAATCTCGCCGACGGCGACAGCAGCGTGACGGTCACCGTCGACGGCGAACCGTACGAGGCCGGCATCGATCCGTACAACAAGCTCGTCGATCGCGTGTCGGACGACAATCGCTTGCGCGTGACATTGCAGTAGGGTGGGCCTTGGCCCACCGGTTTTCGGAATTGGAGGTTGGGCCTTTACCCACCATATCGGCAATGTAGGGTGGGCCTTGGCCCACCGTTTTGTGCTTTCCGACGTCGTCAGGACGGTGGGCCAAGGCCCACCCTACGACACTCCGAGCGCCCAGTCGCGCAGCACGCTCCAGCGCTCGAGCTTCACGCTGCGTGGAATCGACGCATTCGCCGGGCTCGTCGACGGCAGGTCGAGCAGGCGCGTGCGCGCGAGCACTGCCTCGTCGAGAACCGGCACGACGTGGCGACGAAACGCCTGCTGCGCCTTGCCGCCGTTCAGCGCGATCGCGCGGATCGCCGGATAGCGGGCCAGCAGGCCGGGGATGTCGTTTGCGATTTCGCTGGTCCGCACGATCGCGCTGTCCAGGCTGCCCGGGCGTTCGCAGCATTCGAGCACGTCCCAGATGCCGATACCGATACGCTGCAGGCGAGCGATGCGCTCGGCGTAAGCCAGTTCCGGCCCGGCGTCGAACAACTCGCCCATGAACGGCCAGAACAGGTTGTGACTGTGGCCGTAGGACTGGCGCAGCTCGAGCGAGCGCACGCTCGGCACGGTGCCGAGCACGAGCAGCGTGCAGCCGACGCCGACCTGCGGAGGAAAACTTCGGACGCGATGAAGATCGGCGCTGCGCATTTCGTTTATAACTGTATACGTTGATGCAATTAGCACAAAGTGGATATTAAGAAAGCATGAAACGGTGATAACGGCCCATTAACCGCATGCTAAGCGCCATTTCACCGCGCCTGAGTATCGTAGCTCGCGTCAGCCGGTATTCGAATCGGCCGGACACTCCCCACACCACAGGAGCCAACGGGCATGAATCAAGACATCATCCAGGGCAAATGGACCCAGATCAAAGGGTCGCTCAAAGCGAAATGGGGCAAACTCACCGACGATGATCTGAGCCGCGCGGACGGCAATCACCAGTACCTCGTCGGCAAGCTGCAGGAGCGCTACGGCTGGCAGAAGGACCAGGCCGAACGCGAAATCCACGATTTCGAACAGAGCCTGGGCAAGAGGAAAGCGGCCTAGCCCGCCACGCGATACAGATCGAACCTTTCCGGTTCGCAACAGCAGCGACAGGCCGCGTGCGTGCACGCGGCCCGTCGTCTCGTTTTTTTCAGCCCGCTTTCTTCAACGCATCGAGATCGGCCAGGACCTGGCCCGAGTTCGCCTTCGGATCGACATCCTTGTAGTGCTTCGCGATCTTGCCTTGCGGATCGATCAGGAACGTCTCGCGACGCGCATAGGTAAACGTCAGGTGCGTCGCGAGGACGCCGTATGCCTTGGCCGTGGCCTGCGTGTTGTCGGACAACAAGGGGAATGGCACATGGTACTTCTCGGCGAACTGTTCATGCGATTTCACGTCGTCGAGGCTGACGCCGAGCACCTCGGCATTGTGCTTGTGCAATTTCGCGACGTCGTCGCGGAACGTGCACACTTCCGTCGTGCAACCGGGCGTATCATCCTTCGGATAGAAGTACAGCACGACCCACTTGCCGTGATATTGCGCGAGCGTATGCCACGCGCCCTTCTGGTCCTGCAGGCGAAAATCAGGCGCGGCCTGCCCGTCTTGCGGACCGGCGGCGTCTTCGGCGGTCGCGGAGGCGAACGGCAGCAGCAGCAACAGACCCAGGATCAAGGAACTCATTCGATGCATAAATCACCTCGCTCGGAAATTGTCGGCCCACACAGCATACGCCTCGGCAGGTTGCCAAAGCATTTCGATCGGTTCGATCGCGGCCATGCAGCAGACCGGGGCGCGAGGGGTTTTCTCACAGACTGCGCCGATACCGGGGCGCGATGCCACGCCGGAGTGCCGGCATGACGCGCCGCCTCGTCATGTCCGACCAGATCGAGGCCTACGTCGCCGCGCATGCGCGCGAAGGCGACGTCGCGGCACGCCTGCGCGCGGAAACCGCGAAGCTGCCCGAAGCCCGCATGCAGATCGGCGCCGATCAGGCCGCGTTCCTCGCGCTGTTCGTGCGCAGCACCGGAGCGCGGCGCTGCATCGAGATCGGCACGTTCACCGGCTACAGCGCGCTCGCGATCGCGGGCGCGCTGCCGAACGACGGCCGCCTGGTCTGTTGCGACGTCAGCGAGGAATGGACGGCGATCGCACGCAGGCACTGGAGCGCCGCCGGCGTCTCCGGGCGCATCGACCTGCGCATCGCGCCGGCGGCCGACACGCTGAAGAACCTGCTCGCACGCGGCGAAGCCGGTCGCTACGACTTTGCATTCATCGACGCGGACAAGGCCGGCTACGATGCTTACTACGAAGGTTGCCTGAAGTTGCTCAAGCCCGGTGGGACGATCGCGCTCGACAACATGCTGTGGCTGGGCCGCGTCGCCGATCCGGATCATCACGACGCCGATACCGACGCGATCCGCACGCTGAACGCGAAGATCCGCGACGACACGCGCGTCGACGCCGCACTGCTGACGATCGGCGACGGCGTGATGCTCGTGCGCAAGCGCTGAGTCGTTCGGCGTATGGCCTGATGGCGGGAGCAAAGCAAAAGCGATTACACGAAGTACACGAAGAAGAGCGCGAAGAACACGAAGAGATCAAGCGCACTCGCAACAAATGGTTTACCGCGGCCAGTATCGCCGGCGTTGAGCCTCGCGTTTTTGGCGAGGCTGGGCGTCGTCAATCCACAAGCGCGCGGCAGTTGATCCACGAGCGCAGCGAGTGGATAACCCCTATTTCTTTGGCGGCGCAGGCACCTTCGACTCGTCGTAGCCGCCGACTTCGAACACGAACGTCTTCGCGCCCTCGCCCTTCAGCGTCGCATCGATCGCGACCGCCTTCGCCTTCTGCATCTTCGCGATGAAGCCCTTGTCGTCGTCGATGAACAACGCGGGCTCTCCGGTCGGCGGAATCGTCGCCTTCATGCGCTGCGCGGGCGCGTCGTCGAAGCGGACCGGCAACGTCGCGCAACCCTTGCTGCAGTCGAACTTCGCGTTGTCGAGCAGCAGATACACGCTGCGTCCCCACTTGGGATGGACGCGCAGGACCAGGCGGACGCGTTCGCCGGCCTTCAGCGGTTCCTTGCTCTCGACCGCTCCGGTGTACTGCGTTCCGCCGGCCTCGGGCACGGCCGCGTAGGACCACAGCCGGGCGAGGCGGCGCGCTTCGCGCTGCGAGGTCGCCTTGGCGCGCACGTCCTCGAGCGTCTGCTTGACCTGCGCCGCGGCCGCGCTGTTCGGATACTTGTGCACGAGTTCGTCGCCGAGCGACACGGCCAGATCCCAGCTCTGGCTCGAACGCATCTGCTCGTACAGCGTGGCGTCCTTGGTGGCCTTTGCCTCGCTGGCGGCCTGTGCCGCGGCCGCACTGGACGGCCCATTGGCGGCTGGCGCCGGTGCATTCGAACCGGAGCAGGCGCCCAACGTCGCGCCGAGCAACATGACAAGCAACTCTCTGATCGCGCGCATCGACATATACGTCCCGACGGAATCCGGCGTCCACGATAGCGCACTCGTGCGCCTTCAGAAAACCTGCGCCTGGATGGTGTATCGTTTTGATGCAACTTCACGGGAACCAGACCGGTGCGGTCATTCGTCTTGGCAATTGTCGTTGCGGCAGCCGCGGTTGCGATCCCCTCGACCGGCCGGTGCGCGGCAAGTCGATTGCTGTTGAGTCAGGTCGCCGCCGCGCCGACGGCTGGTGAATACATCTCGATCTACAACCCGAACGACCTGGCGATCGACCTGTCGGACTACTACCTGTCCGATTCGGGCAATTATTTCAAGGTCGTACTCGCCACCGCCCCGGACGCCGGCGATTTCATCGCCCGGTTTCCAGGCGGCGCGTCCATCGCGCCCAGGGCGACGATCGTCATCGCCATCGATTCGGCGGCGAATTTCACGGCAAGCTATGGCTCGGTCCCGGATTACCAGCTGTCGGGCTCGATCGGCGCACCCGCGATGTTGGCGCCGTTCATTGGCGCGATCAGCGACGGCCCAAGCCTGACCAATGCCGGAGAAATGGCGATCCTGTTCTACTGGGACGGGATATCGAATCTCGTTACGGACGTGGACTACGTCGCCTATGGCACTCCCACGGCTGCAAATGTCATGACGAACAAGGCCGGCATCACGATCAACGATTCAACCTACCAGGCCGATACGGCGGACGCTCCGACACTGCACGCCCCACTGAGCGCAGGCGCCGTCCTCGCGACGTGCCGCCGGGATTTCGCCGAAACCGGACAGACTGCATCCGGCGGCAACGGCGTCGGTGGCGCCGATGAATCGAGCGAACCGTCAGCGACGACGTGGCAGCCCTGCAGTCTGCCACTCGTCCCGGATCGCATCTTCGCCGACCCGTTCGATGTCTGAGCGGGTCGGGTTTTCGCGTCGTCAACGACACGGGTCGCGCCCGAGATTGCGCTCGTAGGTCGATACATCCTCGTCGTGTTCGTGACCGCTCCGGCCGATCCTGCCCGCGCGGTGCATCTGCGCGCACGCCTCGTCGCGGCCGATACGGCGCGAGCTCACCGGCACCGAGCCTCCCGCCGAGCGCCCGCCGCGCTGCGCCGAGCCGCCGCTCGCGTACGGATTCTGCGCAATCGAGTGCGGACACGCACTGTGCCGGTAGAAGCGCTGACCGTCTGCCGTGCGGCACTCGTACGACACCGGTTCGTCCGCGGCGCGGCGCGGCGAGTGCACGATCGGCCGGCCGGGCGAGCGCAGCGCCTCGTCGATCGCATAGCGTGGCGACGGCTGCGGCGGCGGAATCGGGTCGAGCGCGATTTCGCGGGTCTGTTGTTCCCCCGCGCAGGCCTGGTCCTGGTACGCGATCGCGCCGGCGGCGTCTGTACACTTGTATACGGTGGTCGCCCGCACGCCGCCGGCCAGGGCGAGCAGCAGCAGGATCACGAGCCATTCGTACCAGCGCATCGTGCGTCCGCTGGCTTGCCATTGCGTCGGTTCTCGCTGCAAGTCGTCCATGATCCGCTCCGCTCGTCGGGAGGCGTCATGTTGCCTCCGACGAAACCGCAGCGCTGCCGGTGGATCGCCTGAGATTCCTGTAGGAAAACGGCTATTCCCGCCCGCCCTTCAAATCACGGCGGGGTCTGGCACGGATCGGCGGACGACCGGCTCTCGCGGCGCACGAGGTACAGTCCGCTCGCGACGATCACCGCCGCGCCGGTCAGGGTGATTGCGTCGGGCAGCGTGTTCCACAGGACGCGGTCGAGGATGATGCCCCACAGCAGCGCGGTGTATTCGAGCGGCGCGATACGCGACGCGTCGGCGCGCCTGAACGCGTCCGTGATCGCGTATTGACCGACGGCGCCGGTCACGGCTAGAACGGCGAGAACGCGCCAATGCCCGGGGTTGATCGGAGTCCAGTCGCGCCAGGCCAGCGCCGTCGCGAACAACCCGGTCATGACCAGCAACCAGAACACCATCGCCTGGGTCGAGTCGCTGCGGCCGAGCACGCGAACGGAAATCGCCGAGAGCGCGTAACCGGTCGCCGAGACGAGAACCGCCAACCCGGCCAGCGTCAGCACGCCGCCGCCGGTCGGACGCAGCACGATCAGCGTGCCGCAGAAGCCGATCAGGATCGCGGCCCAGCCGCGCCAGTCGACGCGCTCGCCGAGGAACAGCGCGGCCAGCGCGGTGATGATCAGCGGCGCGACGAAGAACAGCGAATAGGTTTCCGCGAGCGGCAACGTACGCAGCGCATACGCGAACGCCGCGAGCATGACGATCGACAGCAGGCCGCGGAACACGTGCAGCGTCCAGCGCACGTGCAAGAGCTGACGCGGCCCGCCGTCGACGAGCACCCACAGCGCGACGAGCGGCAGCGATGACCAGCCGCGCATCGCGGCGATCTGCATCGGTGGATAATCCGGCGCGAGCGTCTTCAGCGCCGCGTCCATCAACGAGAACGTCGCGATCGCGAGCAGCATCGACAGCATGCCGCGCAGGTTTTGCCGTGATGTCGACATCCGCGAAGTGGACATGGAACGTCTCGCAAGACGATCGGGCCAGTTTACTGCATCGCCGCGGCTCAATTGCGCTGCAGGTCCGCACGCTGCGATGCCCGTGGTGCCACATTCGCGGGATCGGGCAGGCCGCCCCGGATGCCGCAATTTCGTCCCGCCGCGGGCACGTATAATCCCTTCGAAGTGGAGCGTGTCGCCGCCACGATGGAAGATCGCATGAAGATGATTGCCGCCCTGCTGCTGGCGCTTGCGACGGCCGGCGCAACCGCTGCCGAGACAGGCGACGTACGCGTCGTCGACGAAGCGATGCAGGCGGCCGCGCGCGAGCACCGGCCGGTTCTGCTCGATTTCTCGGCGCAGTGGTGCTACTCGTGTTATTTCATGGCGACACATGTCCTGACCGGAGCGCAGTGGCAGGCGGTCGAAGGCCGAGCGCGCGTGCTCGAAGTCGACGGCGACTCGCCCGAAGGCGCCCGCTGGATGGCAAAACTCGCGATCAAGGCATTGCCGAGTTACGTCGTGTTGCGGGCCGACGGCAGCGAACTCGGCCGCGTCGTCGGCGAGCAGTCGCGCGAAAAATTCTACCCGGCGATCGAACGCATCCTGGCGGGCAGCGACGTGCTCGACACGCTGAAGGCGCGGGCCAAGGGAGGGGCGGTCGATGCGGTCGCCGAAACGCTCGCGAGCTTTCACGCGCGCGACGACATCGGTGCGGGCCTGAGCTGGTACGCGGCCCTGCCGGCGGCCGTGAAGACCGCGGCGGACAAGGACGCGCGCGCCGTCCTGTGGCGCGAGCGCCTGCAACTGGACAAGGCGGCCAGGGCGAAGGATTACCGCGGCTGCAGCGAAGTCGCGCAGCGGGTGCTCGCCGGCGACGTCGGTTGCGACCGCTACTACGTCGTCGACAAGCTGCTCGATTGCACGCAAAAACAGGCGCCGGACCAGCGCAACGCGCTGCTGGCGAAACAGAAGCCGGCGCTCGACGCGCTGCTGGACAAGCAGGTTTTCGTCGCGACGCCCGCGTGCGCCGACCAGCGCAGCGCGGTCATGGTCGCGGCCGAACTCGACAAGGCGATCGGCGACAGCGCCGGCGAGGAAGCCGTGCTCGATCGCGCGATCAAATACGCCCGCGCGCAACTGCACGACGACTACGCGTCCGACCGCAACCTCGCCGACAACCTGCGCGTGTACCTCACGCGCGCCGGCCGCAGCGCGGACGTCGATGCGCTGCTGCCGAAACTCGTGAAGGCCTATCCCGACGATTACGTGTATGCGTACCGCTACGGCCGCGTCCTGCTGGACCGCGGCCGCGCCGCCGAAGCGCTGACCTACCTCGAGCAGGCTGCGGCGAAAACGTTCGGCGCGAATCGGCTCGCGGTTGCGGAACTGCGGGTCAAGGCGCTGCTCGCGCTCGAACGCCGCGCGGATGCGGAGAAGGTCGTCGCCGAAGCGCTCGAGGCGAACGGGCCATGGTTTCCGGAGGCGGCCGCGAAGCTCAAGGCGATGCTGAAGTCGTAGGTAGGGCCTAATTCGAAAAATCCGTTCACCTGAGCGTAGGCGCTGCGGCGTAGGGTGGGCCTTCGCCTACGGTGCTGCTTTGATAAAGAACGAAAGCCTGTGCGTTCGAGGCAGCGGTGGGCCAAGGCCCACCCTACGCTCGAAACGCCACGGCTCAACGCGAACGGATGTTGAGACTTTCAAATTGGACCACGACCCGTTTTTCTCGTGATGCGCAAGATCATCCACGTCGACATGGACGCGTTCTATGCATCGGTCGAGCAGCGCGACGATCCGGCGCTGCGCGGGCGGCCGGTCGTCGTGGCGTGGCGAGGCGCGCGCTCGGTCGTTTGCGCCGCGTCGTACGAGGCGCGCAAGTTCGGCGTGCGCTCGGCGATGCCGGCCATGCACGCCGAACGCCTGTGCCCGGATGCGGTGTTCGTGGCGCCGGATTTCACGCGTTATCGGGCCGCGTCGAAACAGGTGCGCGAAATCCTGCTGCGCCACACCGATCTGGTCGAGCCGCTGTCGCTCGACGAAGCGTATCTCGACGTGACCGTGCCGAAGGCGCCGCCCGGCGCGGCCGCAGCGCTGCCGTCGGCAACCGCGATCGCGCAATCGATCAGGCAGGAGATATTCGATGCGACGTCGCTGACGGCGTCGGCCGGCGTCGCGCCGAACAAGTTCCTCGCGAAGATCGCGTCGGACTGGCGCAAGCCGAACGGCTTGTTCGTGATCCGGCCCGCCGAAGCCGAGGCGTTCCTCGCCCCGCTGCCGGTCGCGAAGATTCCGGGCGTCGGCAAGGTCATGGACGGCAAACTCGAACTGCTCGGCATCCGCACGTGCGCCGACCTGCGCGCCCACGACGTGCGCGATCTCGAGCAGCGCTTCGGGCGCTATGGCCGCCGGCTCGCGGAACTCGCGATCGGCATCGACGAGCGCGCCGTCGATCCGGACCAGCCGGTGCAGTCGATATCGGCCGAGGATACGTTCGAGCGCGACGTCCCGCTCAGCGAGATCGAGCCGATGATCCGCCGCCTCGCCGGCAAGACCTGGGCCGCGAGCCGCAAGACCGAGCGCATCGGGCGCACGGTCGTGCTGAAACTCAAGACGTCGGATTTCCACATACTGACGCGCAGCCACACGCCGCCGCTGCCGCCGCGCACGGAAGCCGAATTCGTCGAGATCGCGGTGTCGTTGCGCGAGCGCGTGATGCTGCCGGCCCGAACGCGTTATCGCCTCGTCGGCGTCGGCCTCGGCAATTTTCGCGGTCCGGACGAACTGCTGCCGCAGGCGGAGATGTTCGTGCGCTGAAGGTGCGCCGTGTGAGCCACGGCTCCTGCCCG
>Ga0207689_10002726_pt1 | contig 16340 bp, 11 predicted proteins | sample KBSMisM52_FD_184312 | JGI IMG/M metagenome (GOLD analysis project Ga0207689, IMG submission 184312) | Miscanthus rhizosphere microbial communities from Kellogg Biological Station, Michigan, USA - KBS Miscanthus M5-2 (SPAdes) (version 2) | ecosystem: Host-associated > Plants > Roots >... | reverse complement strand
CAGCGCCCATACCTGCCTGGCCCTGCGCGCGAGGGTGCTTTCGAGGCCCAGGATCACCAACGGCACCAGACTCATCGCACTGACATGCGGCCCCTCGCCGTAGACCGTGAGCACCTGAAAGCGACGGCAGTACCAAAGCCCTCCCCCACCATTGGTATTTCATACTGCGACTCTCGTCTACTGCGAGTGGATCTGAACCAGCGAGACAGTTGCAGTGTCATTACCACACAGCATCTAGGCTCGAATGTACTGGCAGAAGTGCCAGTTCCTTAACCAATGTTCGGTACAAGAAATGTTGCAGGCTCTCTCACGTCGAAGGTTCTGTCTGGTGCGGCGTATGCTCATCTTTGAAAACTATCATTGTTGACAGTTCTAGAGATCCAGCCTGGAGTTTAAGCACATTGTGTGGTGACTGTTTGGAGGCGGACCTATGCGAGGAAGCTGGCGGATCGTGCTTCTGGTATTTCTAGTATCGCTCTCACTAACCAGAATCTCTTCGGCGCAGATTAAGCGCTTGAGCCGGACCTTGCTGGTCAATGGTCAGTCTGGGAAAGCTCAGTTGGTTGAGATTGATGGCCGAATGTATGTTGCTGTCGACGAGCTTGCGCAGATCACAAATGGATCATCGCACTTCGAAGCAAACCGCATCGTTTTGAATCTTCCCATGGCCTCTGCGAACACTCCCGCAACTGCTCCACTGCCAAGCTCGGGTGAGGAACCCGGTTTATCGCGCGACTTCATGAAAGCATCGATTGAGGCAATAGCTGGAATGAGAGAATGGGCCAGCACAATGGCTTATGCCATTGAGAACGGATACCAAATAACAGAAGGCTGGGCGGCCGGGTACAGGGAAAAAGCGGCGCGCAACGTTAATTTGGCAAACGTAGCCGCCTCTACTGAAGCGGATCGCAACGCGTTCCAGTTACTGAACAATGAGTTCGACGCCGTGCGCGACTGGAGTAACGAACTGGTGGAGGCGAAAAAGTCAATGGATGCCGGAAAGTATGCGGTATCTGCCAATGCCCTGCGCGATGAACCGGCGTCTCAAAAAATCATCAACTGTGGCCGGTTCCTGGCGTCTATGTTGGGAAGCGGTACCTTTCAGGATGATCCGTCCTGTCACTGAGTTCGCGTAGGTCACTTAACCGAATATGCTCGCGCATCCATGCAGGCGGTAAACGCGCGCTTGAATGTATCTTGCGCGCCCTGATGCTCGGCGTTAGCCTGCGCCTGCGATTGTTGCTGCTCCTGAGCAGTTTGCTGAGCGGCTTGTTGCCCCGCTTCTTTCTGCGCTTTTTTCTGCTGCCGTCGGCCGCGCACAGCACCGGCCGTTGCGCCGATCGCGGCTCCGGTTCCGGCATCTCCGGCAATGGCGCCAATGGCAGCACCTCCGGCGGCGCCCTTGGCAGAGCCTTTCACCGCTCCTCCTTTTGGTGCTGCCGCTCCGGCTTGCTTTGCGGCCTGCTCTTGAGCGGCCTTTTGTTCCTCTGCAGTTGGGGCACTGGGTGGTGGAGCTTGCGGATCTACTCCGCTCTGCTGTTTGGCCGAACTGTAGCACTCAGTCTCGTCCTTGAGTTGCTGATCGGCACTTTGCTGATTCTTTGGATACACGAACATGCCAATACTCTTTGCTGGGGATCCCGCAGTAGAGCTGGGCGCTGTATTTTGTGCTATTCCGGGGGCCAGCAACAGCAACATCGCAGGCGCCACAATCCGTTTCATAACAATTCTCGCTTTTTCCCTTTGCTTGGTTTAGAGGGCAGTCGTATATCCCGTGTTTACCCGCCCATCCTCGCGCCCGACACTGGCAAAAAAGACAGTTCTGCAAGCGTCGCCTTGGTGAGAGAAGTACAAACGAACGTGTCAACAAGACGAAAAGATTGAAACTCGATCATGCTCCACGCCCATCGCTGTTTTCAAAAGGGCGCCCCCAGGAGGAGAAACAGCATGAGCGCAACCGTAGCTGAACCGGGAACAGTATTTGAGAGCGTATCCGTGTGGCCTCGATACCCTTGCTTGTATGAGATCAATACTTGGGTCTGGCTTTCGGAACTGCGCCAGAAATATGGGAAGAACGTTGACTTATCTTCTGTCCCGTCCTCGGAATGGAACGCCATCGCTGCGTTTGGCTTCGATGCCGTGTGGTTGATGGGAGTTTGGGAGCGAAGCTGTGCGGGCGTCGCGATTGCCAATCAAAACAAAAAACTGCTCGAGGGATTTCACCAGGCCCTTCCTGATTTTCGTGCGGAAGATAACGTGGGGTCTCCTTATTGCGTACGGCGTTATGTAGTTGATGCCTATTGCGGAGGCCCGGAAGGTCTTGCGGTTGCTCGTCGTGAACTCTCCAAGCGGGGCATGAATTTAGTCTTGGATTTTGTGCCCAATCATGTCGCGCCGGATCATCCGTGGGTCCTCGAGCATCCAGAGTATTTCATCCGCGGTAGCGCAGATGACGTCCAGAAACATCCTTCGTCCTTCCTGGATGTGGGTGGAACAATTTTCGCGTGCGGTAAAGATCCCTATTTTCCCGCCTGGCAGGATGTTTTGCAGTTGAACGCCTTTCAAACGGAGCTGCGACAGGCCGCAATCATGACCGTAGCGAGCATCGCCCAACAGTGCGATGGCGTGCGCTGTGATATGGCGATGCTTTTCCTGAACTCAATTTTTGAGCGTACATGGGCTGGCTTGGCAGGGCCGCGGCCCTCGACAGAGTATTGGGCCAACATGATTTCCGCCATCAAGAAAAAGTATCCGGGGTTTCTTTTTATGGCCGAGGCTTACTGGGGTTTGGAGTGGGAGTTGCAGCAGCAGGGCTTCGACTACTGCTACGACAAGACGCTTTACGACCGCTTGGAACATGGCGACGCAGAGAGCATCCGGCTTCACCTTGGTGCAGATATTGCATATCAAAGCAAGCTGCTCCGGTTTATCGAGAATCACGACGAGCCACGTGCGGCTGCAAGTTTTTCTTCCACCAAGCAGCGGGCGGCGGCTTTGGTGGTAGCGACTCTTCCCGGAACAAGACTATTCCATGAAGGACAGTTTGGAGGGCGCAAGGTAAGAGTGCCCGTGTTTCTCGAAAGGCGTCCGTCCGAATCCTTTGATCGAGACTTGTACGGGTTTTACATAAGACTCCTGGAAGCAGTGAACCGAGCGGCATTCCACAGCGGTGAGTGGGCGCTGTGCAGCCGAACCGGTTGGCCAGATAACGCGAGTTTTCAGAACCTGGTTGCCTGGACATGGGCGCTGGCAGGAGAGTTTTACTTGATTGTTGTGAATCTTAGCGATTGTTCTGTGCATGCCCGCGTTCAAGTCTCATGGCCTGATGTGGGTGCCGCAACCTGGCACTTGGTTGACTTGCTGTCGGACTCTATCTATGAGCGGGATGGGGATGAAATGTGGTCTCCGGGCTTATATGTGGACCTCGGCCCCTGGGGCTACCACTTTTTCCAGTGCATGCGCACGAAACAAGCACCTAATTGAGCTGCAAACCTTTGTCGCCTGAAAGAGGAATTAGTCGCCGCAAACGACTATGTCAGTAGCAAACAATGTAACCAGGAGCACCACTATGGAACCGAGGCAGAAGGCCCGCATTAATTATGTCGAGACAGCGGAACAACATAGGTTAAACGAAGCGCGTGAAAAGGGTATTCCATGGAAACAATGGGGTCCTTATCTTAGCGAACGACAGTGGGGAACAGTGCGGGAGGACTACAGTGAGTCCGGAAACGCCTGGGACTATTTCAGTCATGACCAGAGCCGTTCCCGCGCCTACCGTTGGGGAGAAGATGGTCTGGCTGGAATCTCCGACGACAAGCAACAACTCTGCTTCGCAATTGCTCTTTGGAATGGTCGCGACCCCATCCTAAAGGAACGTCTGTTCGGCCTCACCAACAGCGAAGGGAACCACGGAGAAGATGTTAAGGAATACTACTTCTATCTCGACAGTACGCCGACCCACTCCTACATGAAGTATCTGTACAAGTATCCGCAGCAGGAATTCCCCTATGGTGACCTCGTCGCAACCAACAAATCTCGGTCACGCGAACAATTCGAATACGAGCTGCTTGATACTGGTGTGTTTGATGACGATCGGTATTTTGATGTTTTCGTCGAGTATGCCAAAGCCACTCCGGACGATGTGCTCATTCGCATTTCCGTCCACAACCGCGGTAAGGAAATGGCGGAGATCCATCTGTTGCCGACGCTTTGGTTTCGCAACACCTGGTCCTGGGAGAAAAATGCAGGCAAACCAGTGCTGGCTCAGGTTAATTGGGGAAACATCTTGGCCTCATACGACCAGTTCAGGCATATCACATTGAATTGCGAGGGCTCTCCCGAACTGCTGTTTACCGAGAATGAATCCAATGCCAGCCGGCTGTGGGGACAACCAAACCCGTCACCCTACGTAAAAGACGCATTTCACAATTACATCATCGCAAGTAACCGAGAGGCTATAAATCCGTCCAAGACGGGAACCAAAGCCGCCGCATACTACCATCTGGAAGTTCCCCCTGGTGGCAGCCAGGTTGTGCGACTCCGACTGAGTACGAAACCACCCGACAACGCATTTAGCGAGTTTGACCAGATATTTGCTAAGCGTCTCGGTGATGCAGATGAGTTCTACAACCGGATCACCCCAAATTCATTGAGTGAGGACGAACGTCGCGTGCACCGCCAGGCACTGGCAGGGATGCTTTGGAGTAAGCAGTACTACTATTTCGATCTCGATAAATGGCTGGAAGAGCATGAAGCTCATCCAATGACGGGTCATGGGCAGAAGATCGCTCGTAATGCCGAGTGGTTCCACATGCTGAACAATGACATCCTTTCGATGCCTGATAAGTGGGAGTATCCATGGTATGCAGCCTGGGACCTGGCTTTTCATACCATTGCGCTTTCGCTGGTGGATTTCGATTTTGCCAAGGACCAGCTTCTGTTGATGCTGCGCAACCTCTACTCCCATCCCAATGGGCAGATCCCAGCCTACGAATGGAATTTCAGTGACGTCAATCCACCCGTGCATGCCTGGGCCACATTGTTCTTGTACAACATCGAAAACGAATTGGGGCGGGCCGATTTGCGGTTCCTCGAACAGTCGTTTCAGGGACTGATGTTGAACTTTAACTGGTGGGTCAACCGGAAAGATCCGCAAGGAAAGAATGTCTTTGCCGGAGGGTTTCTCGGGCTGGACAATATTGGGCTGTTCGATCGCAGCGCTCAACTCCCAACTGGGGGCCATCTCGACCAGGCCGATGGTACTGCATGGATGGCCTTCTACTGCCAAAGCATGCTGGAGATTGCCCTCATCCTTACCGAATACGACTCCATGTATGAGGATATTGCCTTCCGCTTCCTTGAGCATTTCGTCTGGATCACATACGCCATGGATCGAATTGGGGAACAGCATAACCAAATGTGGGACCCCCAGGACGGGTTCTTCTACGATCTGCTCCATCTTCCCAACGGGGAGGCCATGCAGCTGAAAGTTCGCTCCCTCGTGGGATTGTTACCGTTGTGTGCCTCGAGTGTGCTGGAACCAACCGGCATCCTCGCGCGTCATCCCCGACTGAAGGAATTGATCGAGTTGTTCAAGAAGCGCTACCCCGAGTTGCTGAATCACATTGCTCCGGCAGACGGCAATTTCGTCGGCTACGCAGAGCGCCGGCTTTTGTCGGTCTGCAATAAACAGAAGGTCGAGCGCATCTTGGCTTATATGCTGGACGAAAACGAGTTCTTTGGTCCCTATGGGATACGGTCCGTGTCCCGCTACCACCTGGAGCATCCATTTGTGTTCCATCTCAACGGGCAGGAATACAAAGTCCAATATCTGCCGGCCGAGTCGGATACGGGAATGTTTGGCGGCAACTCCAACTGGCGCGGGCCTGTGTGGATGCCGGTGAATGGTTTATTGATTCGGAGTTTGCTGAATCTTTATCAGTTCTACGGCGACGATTTCAAAGTTGAATGTCCTACAGGCTCGGGCCACCATATGAACCTGTTCGAAGTGGCACAAGAGCTCGCGCGCAGGCTGTCGAGGATCTTTCTCCGCGACGCAAGCGGAAGGCGCCCAGTTTATGGTGGAACCAAGAAGTTTCAGGAAGATCCTCATTGGAAAGATTACATTCTTTTCTACGAATATTTTCATGGAGACAACGGTGCCGGTCTTGGCGCCAGTCATCAGACGGGATGGACAGGGATCATAGCCCGCACACTCGATTTGTTTGCTCGCACGAATCCGGTCCTGGCGCTCAAGACTCCTAAATTAGAAGCGCTGGCCCGGATGACTCGCCAGCAGATTGCAGGGTAAGGAAGTGGGCAAAATTCCTAACGGCGTGAATCTTCTCGGACTCTGCGATTCGCAGGAGGTGTGAGATCCAAAATGCATGTTGTCGGGAATGCGGCCAAACTCAAATCAGGAGGAGCCCTTGGGTTCTGCTTCCGAAATCATCTATGACAAAGCGCATGTGAGCAATATCCTCGATGCCTCCATCAACATCGGCCTGACAGCGCTTCTGGTGATCTCCTGCCTGTTCATCTTGAAGCCGTTTGTTCCCTTGCTCGTCTGGGGGATGATTATCGCCATCGCGTCTTACCCACGCTTCGAAAAGCTGAAGAATTTGCTCGGCGGCCGAGGTGGCTGGGCTGCTGCTATCTGGACCCTGCTGTTACTGCTAATTCTGATTCTTCCCATTTTCCTGTTGGCGCGCGGTGTTGTCGCGAGCGGCGAGATCCTGATCGCCCGCATCCACGCCGGAACTCTCTCGGTCCCGCCTCCGCCGACAGGCATTGAAACCTGGCCGCTGATCGGCGCTCCACTCAGCCGCGTGTGGACCGCGGCCTCTGCGGATCTGACGCAATTGCTAGTCAAGTTCGCGCCAGACATCAGAGCAACCATTCCTGTAATACTCTCCGCCTCCGCCGGAGTCGGCTTTACGGTGATGCAATTTTTCCTCGCCATCCTGGTCTCGGGAGCCCTGTTGGCGAACGCTACCTCTGCCGCCAAACTCGCCAGCGCCTTATGTATTCGGATCTTCGGCGATAAAGGCCCCGAGTATCAGCAGTTGGTCGGATCCACCATCAGAAGCGTCACCTTCGGCATTTTGGGTGTAGCCCTCATCCAATCCATCTTCGCAGCCGTTGGTTTTTTGTTTGTGGGCATTCCCGGGGCTGGCGCCTGGTCGATGATCTTTCTCGTCGCCGCGCTGCTTCAGGTGGCGGTACTGGTCCTGATCCCCGCCGTGGTCTACGTATTTGCCACCGCGAGTTCCACCAAGGCTGTCATCTTCCTCGTGTGGTGCATATTCGTAGGAGTGATGGACAACGTTCTTAAGCCGATTTTGCTCGGACGGGGAGCGGCCGTACCCATCATCGTGGTCTTTCTTGGCGCCATCGGCGGGTTCGTCGCGATGGGCCTCATCGGCCTGTTCCTGGGCGCTATCGTCCTAGCGGTAGGATACAAGCTGTTCCTTGCCTGGATCGGGGGCCGGTCCGAAGAACGCCCGCGCACGCAAAGCACGTCGGCGTAGCGCCACTTTGCACGAATTCTTCCATAAATACGAGACCTCGCACTAATTCATCCCCAGAAAAAGGATTGTGCAGGTGCCTACTGGCATTTTTGGGAGTTTCCTTTCCCCAGACCTTACGTTAGTTTGTGGGCTGCATACCACACGAGCAACCTAATTCAAAATCATACAACTTGCAGTGAACCCATTTACAAAGGAGAAAATCATGCCAGTCAATAATCCGAAGGAACTGTTCCTGCTGATGCTCAGCGACCTACGCCAGGGCACCGAAAGAACGACGAAGCTCTTCGAGGACATTAGCGGAGTGGTTCAGGACCCGGATATAAAGGAAGCACTTGAGGCGCGTGTGTTCGTGTCTCAGAAAATTCTCAGCACTCTTGATCATTGCTTCAAGCTCATCGGCGCGCAACCTGTGAAGCTCAGTGGACACTTATACGAAGTCTTTGCCGAGGACTTCCGTAAGGAACTCGCCGAGCTGCAGAATCCAACGGTGCGGAAGCTGTTCATCCTTGCCAAAGCGAGCCATCTGCTTCACCTCCGGATTGCTGAGTACAAGGCGCTAATTGCGGCTGCTGACCTATCGGGGCACTATGCGGTTGGAGTACTGCTCGAAAGCTGCCTTGCCGACAAGCTCGCTTTCGCGGAACGGACACAGCGCTTCATTCGGGAGATTGCAGAAACCAGAGTAGCTGAAAAAATTGCTGCAAGACCGGCAGCATAGCCGAGCGTTTCAGCAAACAACAAACTTGGCTATTGGTTCGATTATCGAAGTCGCGCCGGGATCGTGGTCGATTCGGCAGGACCCCGGCGCGGTATCGATGGATCCACTCCTGGATAAGTTCCTCATCTCGATTTCCCCTTTTTCGCCTTGAGCAGCGAGTGCACAAGCGTGTCGGCCAGCCAGTCCTGGTATTGCTGAGGAGACCATCCACGCTCGTGCACGAGCATGCGGTACACATCCCCCCCGGTGAGCATCCAGAAGACATCACGCGCGGTTTGGTGGTCAATATCCGGTCGAAGACTTCCTGAGTCACGAAGGAAACTGATCATGCCTTCTTCCTTTTTGTAGCGCAGACGCTCGCGCTGTTGTTGCAGTTTGGCCAGTTCAGGAGCCACCACTCCCGCACCTCGTAACAAATCGAACATTGCACTTTGTGCGCTGCGGATCTGCTTGGCAACCCCGGCCGCAAGCCGTAAGCGGTTTTCTGGATCGCTTGCACTCAGCGTGCGCTGCACGACCTCCTCGTAATCAGTTCCAAACATGGATTGATCAAGGAGTTCGATCAGAATTCCCGTCTTCGACTTGAAAATGGCATACACGCTCTGGGCCGATACCTCCGCCTGCTGCGCGATCGCCTCGATGGTCATTCCCGCATAGCCGTCGCTCTCCAGCAGCCGGCGAGTGGCTTCGACGATACGCCGGCGGGTATCGCCTGCCTGGCGCTGGCGCACCAAGGACCTGTAGGGGCGCTTCTTTGTCTTCGTCTTCAGCAACGGGAAAAGTATAGCATCCTTTAGTCAGTATAGTTATCTATATCCAATATGATTGCGAGCGAGCGCTGCGATCTAATCGGCAAAGGCGTTCGCGAACCGAGGTCAATATGAAGCTGATTGTATTGGGCGCCACAGGAGGAACTGGGCTGGAGATTGTTCGGCAGGCGACTGAAAGAGGCCATTCGGTGACGGCGTTGGTCCGCTCGCCCGAGAGGCTAAAGCAGTTTTGGGATCGGATCACGGTGAAGCAAGGAAATCTGCTGAATAGCCGCGACCTTCAACAGGTCATTCAAGGTCACGATGCAGTCGTATCAGCCTTTGGTCCACGCGTCCCGGTATCGAAAGCTGACACAACCCTGCTACAGCGGTTTGCGGTCGCGCTGACGAGCGCCATGCCGCACACCGATGTCAGGCGTGTCGTGGTCGAGTCAGTAGCGTTTCTCTTCAAGGATTCCCTACTTCCACCCGCATACCTCCTTGGCCGGCTGTTGTTTCCGCGAACAGTTGCCGATGCGTCGGCGATGGAGCAGGTCTTCGCTGAAAGCGAACTCGATTGGACAATGGTGCGGCCACCGGAGCTTACCGACAAGCCCTATACCGGCAAGTACCGTGTGCGAGAGGGCCACCTTCCCCTGTTCGGCTTCAAGATCTCGCGCGCGGACGTGGCCGATTTCATGATCAAGGCGGTCGAGAACCATGTCTCAATCCGCAAGGTCGTAGGTGTCTGCAATTGACACTTGAGAGGATGCCAAATGTAAGGCAAAGTGGGCTTATGCGTTTCCGGCGGCGCTGGTGTATCCGCTTCAGGGGTGAAGTAGCTTTGCTAACTGATCGTATTGATCAGTGGCAATATAATCGGCACCCGCGTCACGCGCAGCCTGCCAGCGAATTCGGGTGGCGGCAACCGAACCAAAGTTATATCCAGAAAACCAGCCATTAGAGCGAAACGTTTCTTTACTTCCGCCGTCAAGCGTGTAGAAACGAATCCAGAGCCCGCTTTTGTGCGCGTAGTTTACGAGCGACACAAGCCGCTTCGCATCGGCATCGGTCCAATCACCAGCGTTTTTTTGGCCTCCAGCTTCCACCACCGACCAGGGATTGTTCCACCAACGGCGATAGTTGTCGCCGGAAGTCCGCACAAGGACTTCGGGCTCTGCCAATGGGTTCTCGGCGTGAACCTGTATTGCTCCAAAAACCCGTAATCTTTGCCCAACCGGAACGCTCTCATAAAAGACGTGCTCCTGTGCATCGGAGTCGCCGGTAAGCACGAGCATCGGCCCTACATGCAAAGGCATGACACTGGATGCGTTGGACACCCGCTCGGCTGTTGTAAGCCACGGCTCAAATTCTCCGAGGAGCTCCCAGACTGCGTTCAAAAGCTCGGGCTGTTCGCTTTTGAAATCAAGGTTCAGTGTAATGAGAGGCCAGTCACCGCGATTGCCTTCGCGCAAAGCTTTTTCCATCATTGGACGAACACGCTCGAAGAAGTATTCGCGCAGAGTCGGTTCATGACCAGTGAGTTTCGTATCATGCGTGACAACGATTCTGGATTGATGCTTCTCAACGTCCACATACCAAGCAAGATCCTGCTCAATCGCGAGAGGTGTTCCGGTCGAAAGAGCGAGATCCAGTCGGTTTGCCCACTGGCCGTTGTAGGGATAGCAATTGTGAGCATCGAGTAGTACCCGTGTACCGGGAATAAGTGCCGACGTGGTTGTTTGTTGCGGTGGCTTGCCTAATGATCGCGTCCCAGGTGCGTCACTCGCGCAAACCAGCACACCGGCCCACAGGCAGATAAGCCAGCAGATCGATCCCCAACCGTTTCTCTTAATGCGCATTCCGAAAGTCATGTTCCTTGCGAAGCGTGCTCATGGTGTTTAGAAGTTCAGATAGATTGGATTACCTACAAGCAGCAGTTTCCCTTCCGCAGAACGTACATCGATTCGAATCCAGTGGCGCTGGCTATCACTTATGATGGCAAACGACTTAGTCTCATTTTCTGAGTCAATGGTTGAAGAAGCTTTGGTTACCAGCGGTTTGCCGTCCTCAATTACTTCCATCCGAGCTCGAGACACCTGAACCAGGTGAACAGAGAAGGTAACGCTCGATCCTAGTGCCGCATGAACTGCATCGCCCATCGTCGCTTTTTCTGATCCGCTGGTGCCTGTGAATTCAAGCAGGCGGTCGCCAGACCCTTCGACGTCTATGAACACGTGGCCAGCGCGAATGGCCTCAAGAATGGCAGGCTCGGAAAGCTCGGTGGCACCAATCACTGTGCTGGGCGTGCCGACTGCGCCTGGTCCGGGCTGCAGATTGTCGGGATTGTGGCTATCACTGCCACCAATTCCAGTCAGGCGATAGCCTCGATTCAGCTGAGACTCCCAAAAAGGGATGCCCGAATATCTCACGGTCTGATAACTATTGATCGCTTCTATGGCGGTTACCAAGTGGAGGTCAGCTTCCGGATTCGGATTCCAGCCGCATCCCATGCACTCCTCCCCGGTTGGTGCATTCGGGTGATTAATTGAAACGAGGCCTCCCAGTTTCTGCGCTTGACGAAGCAGCGCATTTATCTCGGGCACCGCAGGGTCTGAGACGCGGAAGTCCAAAAACTGCTCGCTGCCGTATACATTCGCATGTCCATGGAAAGTCGTGATCTCTCGGCCGTGCAGGAGCAGCAAATGGTCGAAATATGGGGCGAGCTCACGCAGCGCATCGAAGTGCGAAGCAGTGTTGTGATCAGTCACAGCAATAAAATCGAGTCCGCGGGCGCTGGCAACTTCCAGGGTTTTGAACAGCGGACATGGCACGCTGATTCCAGCCTGACTCTTGCAGATACCATCACTATGCGCGGTATGCATGTGAAGATCGCCACGATACCAGGCGCGTGCTTCGCGCAGCGGCTTACTGAAAGATATAGTCGGCCGAGACCCATCAGCAGATTCAAAGAAGATGTTGGCCTTGTACTCTGATCGATTGTCCTGACGAATGTTAGGCACACCAATCACTAATTTCCAAACGCCGGGCGTGACTGGACCTGCAAGATAGGAAGGTGTCGCATCCGTGGCAGATATCGTGAATGAACTCTTGCTTCCACCGCTCCATCCACGAAAGCCCGCTGGATCATCGATACCCAGATCCAGTGTCGTGTGCTGTTCGCGGCCAGTGTAAGAAAATTCCACGGTTATTCGACTAACGCCAGGCGGAACCTCAAATGGAAGCAATCGGTAAGTTTCGTGATCCTTGCCGGTGAGCACACCGGACAACACGACAGCAGGTTTGTCATGGGTTTGTGCCTGAAGCAGCCATGGGTTCAGCAGCGCGCACAAGAAAAAGAATGACCAGAGGCGGCCTGCTCGGTGGTCAGGCGCCCCTGGTGAGCTTTCAATTCTGTCGTGGTGCGAATGTAATCCTGTCATTCATTATGGTTACTGCACTTACGCTAAAACGACAATCTGAGAGCGAATTGCATGACTCGGGGATCGCCGGCAAGAGTAGTAATTTGTCCCGCCGCCGAACTGCTGAAATTGTTGTTGGGCTGACCGAAGATTGGGGTGTTGGTCAGGTTAAAAACTTCCCAGCGAAAAGCCAGATTTGTGCGTTCCGTAAGCGGGAAGTCGCGTATGAGAGCAAAATCAAAAACGCTTGTGTGCGGGCCACGCAGGATGTTGCGGCCGGCGTCTCCAAATTGCCCTGGGCTTTGCAACTGGAATGCATCAGTCAAGTCTGGTGCCGCTGCTGAGCAAAAATGGTTCTTAGCTGCGTAGAACCAGCAATCGGGGGTGCCGACGATGGTCGGAGTGCCAATGACGTTGGGTACCGCAGTGGCAGCACCAAACGGATCAATGGAAGAATTGAGAGTACCTCCTGAAGTGACCGTAAACGGGCGTCCACTGGAGTAGGAATACACGCCTGATGTGCGGAAGCCGCCCACGATATACGACAGGAGTCCGCTTTGTAGGAACCGCTTGCGGCGACCAAATGGCAATTCGTACACGTAACTGACGGAAACGCGGTGGGGAGTATCGAAATCACTCGGCCCGCGCCATGCGGAATAGTCGCGCCCGTTCTGCGCCGCCCCCGAATTGGAACTTAACTCTTCTGGTGTGTTGTCAATGCTGCGCGAGTAGGTATAGGAGAGCCGGAAACTTAGGCCATTCTGAAAGCGGCGGTCCAGCATAGCTTCGAGACCGTGATATACACCCGAACCAATCGAGTCCATATATTCGATATAGCCAAAGTTCGAGTAGGGTTGGACACCCGCGATTGGCTGATTGAAATCGGACAATACATCCAGGTGAGTGGATTTGGTGCCAACGTAATTCAATTCCCCAACAAAGTTCCAGGGAAGTTCACGCTGAAGTCCAAAACTCCACTGCTGCACGTACGGAATATGGAGATCAGGATTCACAGCTCGGATTCGTACACGCCTGAGGTCAAGACTTGCAGGATCGAGGAAGTTTGTGGGGAAGCCATCACGGAGAAAGAATACGGGACTACTGCCTGTGGAAGCCACAACATTGTTGATCAGAGACGGTGGATTAAGCGCGAGTTGGTTCTCGCTGCCATAACGTTCGAATAGCAGATAGAAGATTCCATAGCCTGAGCGAATCACCGTCTTGTCCCCTAACGCATAAGCAATTCCGATCCGAGGAGCGAAGTTCTGATAACTCGGTTTTACTAATGCGCGGTCTTCCAACGAATCTGAGCTTGCGAACACCAGAGAACCGCTGCCGCTCGGATCGAAATTGGCCATACGGTTCTGGCCTTCGAGGGCCGGAGTAGCGAGGTCATAACGAAGACCGAGATTCAGGGTAAGCCTCGAAGTCGCTTTGAAATCGTCCTGCACAAATCCCGAGAACATACGAAGCCGCTGATCAACGAAGAAAACGTTGGTAAGCTGAGCACTCTTGACATAACCAAGCAGCGCATCTGCATAAGTCAATCCGGTAAAGGTTTTATCGAACGTCAGCGATCCTCGGGTCCCAGGCTCATCCTGAAAGAAGTTGCGCATCGGGGTATGCAGATCAACTCCGAACTTAAACGCGTGCTTTCCCCGCGTTAGTGAGAGATTGTCAATCCATTCGAACTGTTGCGGCACCTGCGACTTCGGTAGAAAATCCGGCGATCCGATGAAGGTGAAATTGGTAAAAGTGATCTGCGAAACCCCACCGTCAACGGCAGGATTTTGTGGAACGCCTGGTACGAAATCCGAAGTGTGGTTCAACCCGAAAGGATCTTGCCGGGCGTAAGAGTAATTCCGGCTGAAACCAGCGCGAAATTCGTTGGCCAATCGTGGGTTGAAGATATGGGTCCAGCCGATCACGAGGTTATGTGCTTTCAGTGTTTGCCGACCCCAGGCTGAGGTTGATGTCCCATCACCGATGCCACCGAAGAATCCGGGAATGAAACGAGAGCGGTCGGAATCACTGTATCGGCCGAAAACCGTATCTGCGGAAGTGGCATTCCAATCGATCCGGCCGCTGTAGCTGTCATTGTTATCGGAAAGACCTGCATTTCGGGCAAAGTTGTTTAGCTGCCCGGGAAGATTCGGTTGTGGAAACAATGTCATGATCTTGGTCATGAATGGATCAATCCGATCGGCAGGAATTTGGTTGTTCGCAAAGGGCAGACCAGTGGTCGGATCGATGATTGCAGGGTAAGTGACACCCGCTGCAGCGGCTGCTATTGGGCTGAAGTCACCGATGCGTTCATTGGCTAATGGCACCGTCGAGATACGCGATACTCCCCGGCGAATTCGTGTACCTTCGTAGGAGAAAAAACCGAACAATTTGTTCATAATAATCGGCCCGCCAAGATCGCCGCCGAACTGATTCTGTGTGTTTTGCGGTTTATCTAGGCCAGCCCGATCGGAAAAGAAATCGTTTGCATCGAACACCCGGTTGCGCAAATACTCAAAGGCCAAGCCGTGAATGGTATTGGTGCCGCTCTTGGTATTCACTACCACAGCTCCGCCCGGTGAGCGGCCATATTCCACTGAGTATGGATTGGTGATTACCTTGAACTCTTCAATCGCGTCCACGGAGGGGCGCGACACTTGTGTGGTCAACTCCTGTACATTTTCCGAGATCGAATTATTATCAACACCGTCGAGAATGAAGTTGTTTTGCAACGAGTGAACACCATGCACATTGAATCCGCCCGTGCGTCCTGCGCTGGTGGCGCCGCTTTGGTCTGTATACCGGTTGGCTTGCACCCCAGGAACCAGACGCAGCAAGTCGTCCCAGTTGCGGAGGTAGAGCGGAGTGTCCTTGATTGTGGTATTGCCCACGACAGCGCCCAGGGACGCGTCCTCGGTTGAGAGCTGAGAACCTTCGGCCTGTACCGTCACATTCTCGCTTGTAGAGCCCACATGTAGTTCGAAGTCCTGGCGCCCTTTTTGTGCTGGATCGAGCTTGAGACGATAAGCCACTCTCTGGAATTGCTGTTTTTCCACCGTGACGGCGTACTCTCCGATGGGCAAGCTAGGAAAGAAATAGTGACCGGAGGAATCAGTTCGGGTTGTGTGCGCGACATTGGTGGCGAGATTGACCGCTGAGACATTGGCATCGCCTACTACAGCATGCGATTGATCGGTTACGTCTCCAGTCAGACTGGCTGTATTGACTTGAGCGAGCGACGGAACTGCTAAACACGCCATCCAAAAAATTAAGCGGCATAGAATGACAAAACGCGAAGACACGACTGACATGAAAGAAAACCTCCTTGGAGAGATAAAGGTTGTGCCACACTTAGCAGTCAAAAGGGACCAGGCAGCTTGTTGAATCAGGAAGGGCCAATTAAAAATGAGAAGTGTTCCAAGAAGGTGAATGCCCGTTTAAAGATTTGTGAATCTTCCGGACGCCTACGCGACTGACCAGCCATTGGTCTGAAGACGAATCGATTTCGCAAGAGATCGTGACTTTCTATGGTTCGATTGAATTTCGTTTTGCGTCTTCAATACAACTGCAAGCTCGCCTAGACGTCGGAAGGAACAACAGAGAGTGAACAAGCTAAAGCGGATTATCCAGATGAAGCTTAAGAAACGGACCACCCCGAAAACCAAAGCACCCGATCGTATAACCATCATCGCTGGACCATGCCGACGGGCCACAGCTGTAAAGCAGGGAAGACCCTGCAGAAATCCGCATCATTATATTGAATTCCTGGGTGTTGCAATGTGCCGGATATCGAGATTGATATTGGCGGTTTACGCCTGTCGAGCCTAAGGCGCCGCGGAACTCGACGGATTGGTGAAAACGCTGTTTTCGCCCACCGCGAAAGCGATAGTATCGTGTCCGTGTGGAACAAGACCGGGTA
>Ga0207689_10002725_pt1 | contig 16342 bp, 13 predicted proteins | sample KBSMisM52_FD_184312 | JGI IMG/M metagenome (GOLD analysis project Ga0207689, IMG submission 184312) | Miscanthus rhizosphere microbial communities from Kellogg Biological Station, Michigan, USA - KBS Miscanthus M5-2 (SPAdes) (version 2) | ecosystem: Host-associated > Plants > Roots >... | reverse complement strand
GGGCTGGCTTACGACCTGGCGCGGCAGTTTGGGCTGAGGGTGATTGAGCCGCGTCCTGGGCTGGTGCCGCTGTTGCTGGACGGAGCGGAGGGGAGATGGACGGAACTGGCGGGCGTTGCGGCGGATGTGGTGGCGAGCGCAGACGGCGGGCCGGGATTTCGGGAGAAGCTGTTGGTGACGCATCGCGGGCTGAGTGGGCCGGCGGTGTTGCAGGCTTCGTCGTATTGGCGGAAGGGTAGGCCGCTGGTGGTGGACCTGGCGCCTGATGCAGATGTGCTGAAGCAGATGCGTGAGCCGCGGGCGCGGCGCGATGCGGCGGCCTTTCGGCAGGCGCTTCGGGAGAGAATGCCGCAACGGCTGGCGGGGCATCTGGCGGAGGCGGGACCGCCTGAGGGGTGGTCGAACGCAGCGCTTGAAGCGTGCGAGCGGCGGTTGCATGGATGGGCATTTCATCCGGTGGGGACTGAGGGGTTTGAGAAGGCCGAGGTGACGGCAGGTGGAGTTGATACGGCTGGCCTGCAGTCACGGACGATGGAAGCTCGGGCCGTGCCGGGGTTGTTTTTCATTGGCGAAGCGGTGGATGTGACAGGCTGGCTGGGCGGATTCAACTTTCAGTGGGCGTGGGCTTCGGCGGTGGCGGCGGGGAGAGCGGTCTGATGCTTGTCGCCGATACAGCAGCGTTGGGGAAAATTATTGTGCAACGGGTTGGTTGCATGTATGCGGTTGGGGCGAAATCGAGTCGAATCGCGCCGGCGGAGCCTCTATCTGGCGTAAAAGCGATATCGGATCGTCCAGTGTGCGGTTTGCCCGGGAAGGATTTTGAGGTGAACGTACGCCTCAGGACAGATCGTGGTGCGAATGGACCAGAAGTATATCTTCGAAATAGGAAGGCTGCCGGTTTGCTCAACACCGACGCCGGTCTTGTGGTTTTCAACAAAGAAATCAAAGTCGGAAACGTTGCTCGAGAAGCCTGTTAAATAGCCGCCCGCTGTTTGTCCGGTCTGTAACTCCTGCTCGTAGACGATCTCTCTGCCATCAATCCTGGCGCCACTTCCGAGGGCCGGATCGGCCTTGGGCTCAAAGGGAAATCGAACGATCATGTCCGGGCCGGTGGGAGTGTTATCGATCATGAAGAAGTCGTGGTTGTAGACCTCGGTATCGATGGTTTCTGTTCCCGTGTTTTTCAACTCGTGTTCGAGGATCAGAAGTGGCTGGTGTTTATCGAGCCGCAGGTTTTTCTTGTAGTCATAAGCGATGCCAAGGGACGACTTGAGCTGCTGGCGGAATGAGACGCCGTCACGTTTGGTGCGGACAGTCCATTTTCCGCCGTCGACGAGCGGATACGGGGCAGTGAATTTGAATGGCGAATCGTCGATGCGGCGCAACACGCCCACTCCCACCTTCACAAACAGTTCGCCGGGTTTGGCCTGCTCATAGTGGAGCCCGCCATTCTCCGTTCGAAACTCTTCTACAGGGCCGGTGATGGCGTCGTGCAGGTAGGGATCGTAATGCGGGAACCAGACACCGAAGTAGTTGTGGCCCTTGTAGGTCAGGCAGCCGACTACTCCTGACCAATCGAAACGCGAACCGCGATAGTAGCCCGTCTTTGCATCGGGAAGGTAAACGACGGCATTCACCAGGCCGTTGGAGATGTGGGCTGTGGGATAGGTTGACGTCGGGCTGGATGTGCAGTTTTGAGGCGTCGAAGTTTTGGGAGAGCTTTTCGATTCGGCTTGCGCTTGAGGAACGGACAGAATGAGAGTCGACAGGGCGAGGCAGATCAATGGAAAGAGCCGCACGCGGGCGGTCTTGAATTCATTCATTTGGCGCACAACTTCCGGGAGGTTTCATTTTCAGATAAGATTCGCCTGAATTGTACCGGTTGGCGCGCGGGTTGGGCGCTGTACAGCGGCTTTGCGGTGTGCCAGACTGAGAATCCCCGGGTTCGCATGATGGGCTCGCACGAGGAGTTTGCATCGGAGTGGATGGGCGAGGGAATCAGGGTCATGCGCCAGTTTCCAATTCGACTGTTCCGGTTCATAGCACTGGGCGCGGCAGGTTTTATTTACGGTTGCGGGGGCTATGTCTCGACAGGCGGAGGGCCGGATTTTGCCATCACCGCAAGCGCAGTGAGCGTAGGCCTGACGATTGGCGGAGCCGCGCAGACAGTGTCTGTTTCTACAACCGCGACCGGCGGGTTTTCTCAATCCATTCAGGTGACCGCAAGCGGACTACCGGCCGGGGTCACCGTCTCTCCTTCTACCTTTAGCCTGGCGCCGGGCGGATCGAAACAGGTGAGTGTCGCGGCTGCGTCAACAGCGACCGTCGGCTCAGCCACCGTTCAGTTCACAGGCACTGCGGGATCAAGGAGCCATGCAGTATCGGTTGACCTCGCTGTGAGTCTTGCGGTCACAACGTCGGGCATAGACGTCGTCACGTATCACAACGATGTGGCACGGACAGGTTTAAATCCGAATGAATCGATTCTGACGCCCGCGAATGTGACTTCATCGAAGTTCGGGTTGCTGCACATCGCTGCCGTGGATGGAAAGGTGGATGGGCAGCCACTCTATCTCTCGAATCTGGATGTGGGCGGCCAGAAGCAGAATGTCGTATTTGCAGTTACCGAGCACGACAGCGTGTATGCACTGAACGCCGACACCGGCGCGCAACTTTGGAAGATCTCAGTCCTGGGCGCCAATGAAACGACAAGCGGGAATCACAGCTGCTACCAGATATCGCCGGAGATCGGCATTACTTCAACGCCGGTGATCGATCGGAGCGCTGGACCGCACGGCACAATCTTTGTTGTGGGCATGTCGCAGGATCCCTCCGGGGGATATCATCAGCGGCTTCATGCGCTTGATGTGAGTACGGGTGCGGAGTTGCCGGGCAGTCCGACTGAAATCAGCGCGTCGTATCCGGGCAGCGGCGCCAACAGTTCTGGAGGCAAGGTGATCTTCGATCCCGGGCAATATGCGGAGCGGTCCGCGCTGCTACTGCTGAATGGAACGATCTACATGGGGTGGACTTCGCATTGCGATCATGCGCCGTATACCGGCTGGCTGATGGCCTACAACGCGTCGACATTGGCGCAGAGCGGTGTTCTCAATCTGACGCCGAACGGCAGCGAAGGATCAATCTGGATGTCCGGCGGGGGCATTGCCGCAGATTCGAGTGGATACATCTACTTTCTGGATGCCAACGGGACTTTTGACACGACCATGGATTCGAAGGGGTTCCCGGTCAACGGTAATTATGGAAACGGATTTATCAAGGTCTCTAATGCGGGCGGGGTGCTTGCTGTTGCGGACTACTTCGAATCTTCGAACACGGTGGCAGCCTCAGCGGGGGACCAGGATCTGGGCTCCGGCGGCGTTCTCCTTTTGCCGGACGTGCAGGACGCATCGGGCAACGTTCACCACCTTGCGGTTGGTGGAGGAAAAGACCAGATCATGTATGTGGTCGATCGTGATTCGATGGGAAAGTTCAACGCACAGACTCCGAATAGCTATCAGCAAATCAATGGGGGGTTCGGGAAGATCTATTCGACGCCGGCTTATTTCAATAACACCCTGTACTACGGATCAGTGAACGATACGCTGAAGGCCTTTCCGATTACAGACGCAAAGATAGCGACGGCGGCGAGTGTACACAGCGTGAACAGCTTTCCGCATCCCGGGACAACGCCATCGGTGAGTGCGAATGGAACGAAGAATGGAATCGTGTGGGCCGTCGAGAATTCGTCGCCGGCGGTGCTTCACGCCTACGATGCGGCAACCCTGGAGGAGATTTATAACAGCAGCCAGGCGGCGAATGGGCGCGACAACTTTGGCAATGGGAATAAGTTCATCACGCCGCTGGTGGTGAATGGGAAGGTATTCGTGGGGACGCCGAGCGGAGTGGCGATCTTTGGGTTGCTGCCGTAATGGAATATACGGGCGACGTGCAGGGCCCGGCGGCCGTCCCATTGAAATCAGCTTTATTCATTCCAAGGGGCGAAGGTTGAATCACGGCAAGGAGTGGAGCATGGTGTTAAACAGGTACGGGTCCTGAAAGTCGGTTAGGTCGCCCGGCTTTTTGTTGGGAATGGGTTGCAAACGCGCCGAGAGAGGCTTGTTCCACTTCGTTGCGAGAGACGCGACATCGGCGAATATCCGGTCCATTTGTTCGAGGCTCACATCGCCGGGAAGAGGGACGGTGTCGAGCCCGGTGCCGCAGACCGCAGAGTAGGCGAGCAGAGAGTCGATGTTGTATGTGGACTCGGCCCATCGCTGTGCCAATAGCCTGTCTTCCATGACGGGCACCATCAAGCCGGAATAGCCGATTTGTTTCACCGGCACAGCCTTGACGGCTGCGGTGATGATGCGCGCCGCGGTTAGTGTTCCGCTCGAACCGAATCTGGCACCCGTGAAGTTTTCGATTGCGACGCCAATGGAGACATCGCCAAGGGGCGCGGGGGTGGGATCGACTCCGGCGTAGGCCCACCCGGTTTCTGCGGCTACCTTGTTTCCAATCTTGTCTGCCACGAGGGCGTGTTTTGTGAGAGCTGCGGTGAGGTCGGCGGTTGCGGATTCTGCATTCCCTTTGTCCCGGGCGAAGATTTCGGCGACTACATTCGCGCCTTCAAAACCGATGGAGAATTGCTTTCCTGCTCCCGTGTGGTATGAGCCAGGGAAGAAAGGCGCCAACGGCTTGAGCATCGCGGTTGCGGTGAAATTGAAGGTTCCCTGGCTTCGCGGGCTGTGCTCACTAACGTACTTCACAAGTTCTGATGTGCGATGGATGGTCTTCCAGTGAATACCCGCCGAGTCGGCGATGATGGTGTTGCCCTCAATATTTGGCAACGTCGAGAGAGCGCGCTCGAGCAGATGCATTGCGGAGGGATCGTCACTGTCATGCATCATTGCAACGCCTACGTTGGGGATGAAGTCTTCTTTGACGGAAAGCTGATCGAGCCGGGTGAGGAAGGCGAGTGCCTGGTCCTCGGGTAGTCCGGATACGAGCTCGGCGAGCGGCTGGGTCGTCAGACGAAGGGTTTGGACCTGGTAGCCCGCGGCTTCAAATGCGCTCTTCGTCTTCCTTAGGACAACGAGAGCTTCGGCAATCTGCTTCTCTGATGTAGCTCGGTCGAGGCGCACAAATCCTGTAATGGCCCTGACCTTTGGATTGGAGGAGACGGAGGAGGCGCTCTGCGCAGCCATTTGAAACGACAAACTCAGGATGACTGCGACAGCGATTCGGTGCATGCGGAACCTCACTGTACTTGATGGGGGAAGGCAAGTGTAGCAGACGTTGAACAGGTGTCAGGGTGGGCTTATGGCATGACTCTGGCTGGGCAGGTTTTCAGTAGGAAGCGTGGATCTGTCGACTTCGATCGCCGCGGCGACGTGCGCTCAAGGTAACAACGGCAAGCCTGCGGGCTAAAAAATAAGGAACTTTCCCGATGCGGATGTCGGTTGATTGGAGTATTACTTGGTACTCAATCCAGGGCAAGGAGTATTCCATGACGAACGTAGCAGGAAAAAACGCCGAGACCGTGCGACGCGGATACGATGCCTTCAACAAGGCCGACATGAAAACACTCAACGAGCTATTCGATGACAACGTCTCGTGGCACACGCCGGGACGAAGCGCACTAGCAGGCGACCGCAAGGGCCGCGAGGCGGTTTTTGCTCAATTTGGTCGGTATGGCGGCGAAACGGCAGGGACGTTCAAGGCCATCATGCAGACGGTGGCCGAGACCGACGACGGGCGCGTGATTGCAACTCATCACAATACAGCGACGAGGAAAGGCAAGCGGTTGGAGCTTGACTCCTGCCTTGTCTTCGAATTCAAGGACGGCAAGGTGTATTCGGGTCGCGAGTACGCTTACGACCTCTACGCCTGGGACGAATTCTGGTCGTAGGTCCGGCCAGAAATTCACTTGAGTTGGTGGAGGAATTTAGAAATAACCGCGGATCTTTCGACTCCGATCGCCGGGTGGACCCGCGCTCAAGATGACAAAACAAAACAGGAATCCGCAAAGCGCGGAGCAGATTTAGGGGTATGCGGCAGATTGCGAGCCGATACTTCGTGTTTGTCCAGACCTGAGTATTTATTTAATCGATCTCCTGATCCATGAAGCGGCGGAACGATGCTATTACGTCCACCTCTTCCCGCGTGAGGGGCACGATTCGTAGTTCTTCACCCGACTGGCACGCTCGGGCATAATCTTCAAGTATTTTGATGTCCTTCAGTAAATCTTGCACTGCCGATACCATATCCTGTCCTCCCAACTAATCGATCTCTATGCGAACGAGCAAGCGACCTTCCGCAACCCAAAAAGCAATTAGACGCTGCAGAAATCACGGAGGTTGGCGGCAAGTTTTTAGAGTCTAGAAAAGAGCATCCGGGAACTCATTGGAATCGCTCATATGGTGGCTGGGTCGTTACATCCTCTTGCGGGTTCCCTGCCCGGGAAGATAAAGGTTGAGGTCGTCGCGTGGATCGCCGTTCCGGGGTCCTGGGCGCACCAAACCAGCTTCCGTTTCGTACAATCGGTCATCATGAAAGCAATTGCGGCAATCCTTCTTATGTTGGCAAGCATTCTCGTCCACGCGCAGACTCCAGCTCCCGCGAAAAGCACTCCCTCGAAGACTGGTGCGGCCCACACCACGGCTGCCGGCACGCGTCCGTCCTTGCTCAATCCGGCATCGTTAAAGTTGAAGGCGCCCGCGGTCTTCAAAGCAAAGTTCACCACCACTGCGGGCGACTTCGTTGTCGAAGTCCATCGAGACTGGGCGCCGCTCGGCGCGGACCGCTTTTACAACCTGGTGCGCTATGGCTACTTCACTAACGCGTCCTTCTTTCGCGTTATTCCGGGCTTCGTTGTGCAGTTTGGACTCAGCGCCAACCCCGCCATCAACAAGGCCTGGCACGACGCCAAAATCCAGGATGATCCTGTCGTTCAGAGCAATAAGCGTGGGCATCTCGTGTTTGCGACCGCGGGCCCCAATACGCGCACAACCCAATTTTTTATCAACTATGCCGACAACGGACGCCTCGACGGCATGGGATTCGCTCCCTTTGGAACCGTCGTCGATGGTATGAACGTGGTCGACAAAATCTACGCGAACTACGGGGAATCTCCCCGCCAGGACCTGATCACGGAACAGGGCGACGCTTACCTCAAGGCCCATTTTCCTGACATGGACAAGATCACGGTGGCTCGGATTGTTCCCGCCGTCCCAACGGGCGCCCCACCAGCTAGTAAGCCATCATCGCCTAAGGCCACCGCGAAACCAGCCGGGCACTGACGCCGGGGTTGGTTGATTTTGTGTCTTTGGGTTGGTTGATGCACGGGCTGGAGCCCTCACCCTTCAGTTCACTTTCGGTGCTGAAGGCGGGGCGGGCTGGTCTGTCGCGGGTGGTGGCTCGGGTGGGGCGGTGGGTTTGGCTGGGGGTTTCAGAACGAATCCTTTGCGGACCAGGGCGAAGCCTTCCTGGGGGAGTTCGGCCTGGAGGAGCTGGTTTTCGGGGCCAGAGAAAAGATCCGTCGCCGAACCAGAGACTGTGGCGATGAGGTGATGAACTGCGACGGGCTTGCCGTCGAGTGTGCCCTGCTGATCTGCATAGGTGGCTAGTTGAATGGGCTGAATTGATCCTGCCTGCTTGGGGACGATGGCCCACAGGTCGCGATTGTTGTTGGCGACGGCGAGGGTGAGCAGGGTTTCGAGGGCACCTGGATCGAAGTCCGCGAGGAAGACGACGAATTTGTGTCCGTCGAGACGAGTGGTGCTGCTGCGCCCGTTGGCCGAGATGTTAATCAGGATCTGGCCGGAGTCGGGTTTGGCCGCGATGTTCACCGCGGTGCTGTTGACGATCGCGCTCAACTGGACGTGCTGCAGAAGGTTTGCGGAGGAGAGCTTTTCGGTTTTCGAAAGCTGGTATTCCAAGCCCTGCATGGAGACGCGAACGACCGAGGTTGAGTCGTAGCCTTCAGAGTTGCCGGCAAACTTGAAGCTGGCAGTGCCTACGGATTTGCCGTTCTGGCCTACGGTGAAGTCTCCCGATTGGGCCAACGAGACCGCGGAAGCGAGAGGGAGCAAGGCAACAAGAGCGACGAGCCGAAGCAGGGCAATGATGCGGCGAGGGTTTTCCATCGTGCTGTCAGGATAGACACGAAACGAGGGAAAGGGTTGCGGTGGAAGCAGCTTCTAGCTCCTAGCTTCCAGCTGATTATGCGAGAGCTGAAATGTAGCTAGAAGCTAGAAGCTTGTGGCTGGGTTATACCTTGGCTTTGGCGAAACGCTTGTTGACTTCAGCCCAGTTGACGACGTTCCACCACGCGGCGAGGTAGTCGGGGCGCTTGTTCTGGTATTTGAGGTAGTAGGCGTGCTCCCAGACGTCGTTGCCAAGGATGGGATAGAGGCCCTGACTCAGCGGGGAGTCCTGGTTGGGGGTGGTGATGACCTTGAGTTTCCCAGATTGAATCACCAGCCAGCCCCAGCCGGAGCCGAACTGTTTGGCTGTGGTCTCATTGAAAGTCTTCTTGAAGGCGTCAAAGTCGCCGAAATCCTTCGCGATCTGGTCGGCAATTGGGCCGGTGGGTGCTCCACCGATTCCGGCGGTGTTGGCGGGGCCCATGAGGGTCCAGAACGCGGTGTGGTTGGAGTGTCCGCCACCGTTGTTGCGGACGACGCCGCGGATGTCTTCGGGGATCGCGTTCAGGTCCTTGATGAGGTCATCTACCGACTTGGCGGCCAGATCAGGGTGGTTGGCCAGCGCGGCGTTGACGTTGTTGATGTAGGCCTGGTGATGCTTGTCGTGGTGCAAATGCATGGTCTCGGTATCGATAAACGGTTCGAGAGCCGCGTAGTCGTACGGAAGGGGTGCAAGCTCGTAAGCCATGGGGATATCTCCTCAGATCAGAATTGTACTGTCATGGGCGCACTCAAAATTACCGTTCAAACCATAAGAGGGTTCGAATTTGGAATTGGGCAAGTCTCGCCAGTGCAGCCGGATGGATGCAACACTGTGTTTACATCCGCAGTCGTACTCTGTATTTGGATGGATGCGAGGCAGCGCCTGCAGGGTGCGAACAATTGCAGAGGAAAGTCGGAAACCTTGTGTTCCTTCCAAACATCCTTAGAACGGACGGAATCGCGATTGATCTCTCCCCAACAAACAACTGGTAGGAATTTATGAGCGGCCAGCTATCGTATCGCTGGCTCGAACAGGACGGCGAGGCCTTTGGCTCGCCTGGCCTTGAGCCGCGCTGGACCTCGAGCGTTAAGGACGCGGTGGGCACGGCCTATTCAGCGTCGAGCCGCGTGTGGTTTACGTGCTCGCATGGGGTGCTGAACGAGATTTACCACCCCACGATCGACAGCGCGCAGGTGCGGGACATGGAATTCCTGGTGACAGACGGAGAGACCTTTGCTCACGAGGAAAAGCGCGACCTGGTGTCGACGTTTGAGTACATCCATCCGGAAGCGCTGGGTGTTCGTTACATCAACCGCGATCCGCAGGGGCGCTACACGCTGACCAAGGAGATTATTTGCGATCCGCATCACTCTGTGGTGTTTCAGTATGTGAAGCTCGAAGGGCATGATGAGCTTTTGCCGCGGCTGAAAGTGTATGCGCTGCTGGCGCCGCACCTTGATGGAGGCGGTGCGGGAAATACGGCGCGTGCGGTGGACATTGCCGGCCACAAGATGCTGCTGGCGTGGAAGGGGCCTTGGTCGCTGGCGATGGGCGCCAGTTGCGGTTTTTCGCGGGTAAGCTGCGGGTTCGTTGGCGCGAGCGATGGATGGCGCGACGTGATCGACAACTATCGCATGGATTGGGAGTTTGGATCGGCGACGAACGGGAATCTCGCGCTGCTTGGGGAATTGAACCTGTGCAACGCAGGGTCTGATGGATCGCGGGTCTTTTCGGTTGCTTTTGGTATTGGCGAGGGACACCACACCGCGCTGCAGAAGACGGTGAGCGCGTTGGCTACTCCGTTTGAGGCGCACCGGGACCGGTTTATCGGGCAGTGGCATCGGGTTGCCAATCCGGACTGGCTTGCGGCGAAGTCGTGCGATGGAGGCAAACTGATGCGCGCGAGCCACAACGTGCTGCTGGCGCATGAGGACAAGACTTTTTCGGGAGCATTTGTCGCGTCGGCTTCGATTCCGTGGGGCCAGGCACACGGCGACGATAACCTGGGCGGCTATCACCTGGTGTGGACGCGGGACATGGTGCAAACAGCGACTGCGTTGCTGGCTTGCGGCCGGGCAGAGACGGCGCGGCGCGCTCTTGTTTATCTGGCATGCACGCAGGAGCCGGACGGCGGTTTTGCGCAGAATTTCTGGGTGGATGGGCGGCCCTACTGGTCGGGAGAGCAACTGGATGAGGTTGCGTTTCCGATCATGCTGGCGTGGCGGCTGTGGAAGGCAGACGCACTGGGCGACATGGATATCTTCCCGTTTGTGGAGCGGGCCGCGGGCTACCTGGTGCAACATGCGCCGATTACGCACCAGGAGCGATGGGAAGAGAATGCGGGGTATTCGCCATCAACGCTGGCGGCGGTGATCTCGGGATTGATTTGCGCAGCCGATATTGCCCGCGCACACGATTCGACGGAGATGGCCGTCTTCCTCGAGGAGTTTGCCGACTGGATCGAGCGCCACCTCGAGGACTGGACGGTAACCAACAACGGCGTACTGCTGCCGGAGGTAAAGCGGCACTATATGCGCGTTCGTCCGCCTGAGAAGGGTGAGGCTTATGCTTGCGAAAGCTGCGGCGACGAGACCATTCACCTCAATAATCGGCCGCCGGGCACTCGTTTTCAATTTGAAGCCCGGGAGATTATCGATGGCGGGTTTCTCGAGTTGGTGCGGTACGGAGTTCGGCGTGCGGATGATCCGCTGGTAGTGGATTCGCTGAAGGTCGTGGATGCAGTGCTGAAGCGAGGACTGCCACAGGGGTCAGGGTGGTTGCGCTACAACTGGGATGGCTACGGGCAACGTGCCGATGGCGGTCCGTTTGAGGGATGGGGGCAGGGACGTCCGTGGCCTCTGCTGACGGGGGAGAGGGCGCACTACGAATTGGCGGCGGGGAAAGAGATCGCGCCGATGATCGCCACGTACGAGCGATTTGCGACGGCGGGGCAGATGATGCCAGAGCAGGTGTGGGACGAGGCGAACCGGCTCAATGATGGTCTGGAGTTAGGCAGGCCGGCTGGTTCGGCGGTGCCACTGGTGTGGGCTCATGCTGAGTATCTGAAACTGTTGCGTTCGGCAGTAGACGGTAAGGTCTTCGACCGCATTGATCTTGTGTATGACCGCTATTGCCTTTCGCAAGGCAGGAAGCAACTGCGCAGCGATCTGGAGATTTACAGCCGGAGACGCCCGATCCAAAAAATCAAGGCAGGGCAGACGCTTCGCATTTTGGATGAGGACCGCTTTGAGGTGGTTTGGTCCGCTGACGGGTGGAAGACGACCGATGTTGCCGGCTGCCATCCCCTGGGCAGTGCGGGATACTGCGCGGATCTTGCCACGGGCTCGAACGTTGAGAGCGGTGGTCTATTATGGACTCTCCATTGGCCGGAGCAAGGTCGCTGGCTTGGATACAATGTGGAAGTGACGATTGAACGCGAGTAAATGGGTTTACTCAGGTGTTCCGCACTTTAGCGAAAGGATTTTGAAGAGACTCTTATGACGCCAAGCTTAGTGGATCTCTCTCTTGATGAACTGTCGATCGATACGTTGCGGCTGCTTGCGGTTGACGCGGTTGAGAAGGCCAAAAGCGGCCATCCCGGCGCTCCGCTAGGCTGCGCGCCGATAGCGTATCTGCTGTTTCACAAGCTGATGAAACATAATCCGGGGCATTCGAAGTGGGCAGATCGCGATCGCTTCGTGCTGTCGAACGGCCATGCGTCGGCACTGCTTTATTCCACGCTCTTTCTTTCGGGCTACAAAGTGACCGTGGATGACTTGAAGGGCTTTCGGCAGTTGCACTCGAAGACGCCCGGGCATCCTGAATACGGCGACACGGATGGCGTCGAGGCAACGACGGGACCGCTGGGGCAGGGCCTCTCGATGGCTGTGGGCATGGCCATCGCAGAGAAGCATCTTGCGGCTGTTTACAACCGGCCTGGATTTGAAGTGGTTGATCACTACACCTACACACTGGCCGGTGACGGCGACCTGATGGAAGGCGTGTCGCATGAGGCTTGTGCGCTGGCGGGGACGCTTGGCCTGGGCAAGCTGATTATGCTTTACGACGACAACCTGATTTCGCTTGATGGGCCGACGGAGCTGAGCTACAACGACGATGTGCTGGAGCGGTTCAAGGCATACCACTGGCACACGCAGCGCGTTGCGGACGGCAACGATCTGAATGCGTTGGAGGCAGCGATCGCAGCGGCGAAGGCGGAGACGGGAAAGCCCTCGCTGATTGCAGTGCGCACAGTGATTGGCTACGGCAGCCCGAAGGCCGGAACGAACAAGGTGCACGGCGAGGCGCTGGGCGCGGCAGATACGGCTGCGACGAAGAAGTTTTTCGGCTTTCCCGAGGATCAGAGCTTTTATGTTCCCGACGATGCGTTGAAGAACTGGCGCAAGGCCATTGATCGCGGTGCAACTGCAGAAGCGGAGTGGAACAAACTCTTCGGCCAGTATGCGAAGGAGTTTCCGGAACTGGCGGCGGAATTTGACCGCACACAGAAGGGAATTCGCAAGAAGGACTGGTGGAAGGCGATTCCCAGCTTCGGAACCGACAAGAAACAGGCGACCCGCAACGCGGGCGGGGCAATCATGAATGCGATTGCCGACGTGGTGCCGGAGTTGTTTGGCGGGGCGGCGGATTTGACTGCTTCGACGAAGACGATCTTCAAGCCGGGCGCGAGCTTCCATGTTGATCCGGCGGGACGCAACGTCTTTTTTGGAGTGCGCGAGTTTGGAATGTGCGCGGCGGTAAACGGCATGGCCGTGCATGGCGGGCTGGCTCCGTTCGGATCTACATTCTTCTGCTTCGCGGACTACTGCAAGCCGGCTCTCCGGCTGGCGGCGCTTATGCAGGTCCAGTCGATTTTCGTTTTCACACATGACTCGATTGCGCTGGGCGAAGACGGGCCCACACACCAACCGATTGAACAGTTGATGATGTTGCGCGCGGTGCCGGGGCTCACTGATTTCAGGCCGGCAGATGCGAATGAAACTGCGGCAGCGTGGCGCATCGCGCTGGAGCGAAAGGGCGCATGCTTCTTCGCTCTAACGCGGCAGGATCTGCCGGTGATCGACGCCTCGAAGGTGGATGTCTTCGCCGGAGTCAGCAAGGGGGCGTACATTCTTGAGGATGTTGCGAATCCGCAGGTGATTCTGATCGGAACGGGATCAGAGGTCTGGCCCGCGATGGACGCCGCAAAGCTGCTGAGCGCCGAGGGCATCGCGGCACGCGTTGTGAGCATGCCAAGCTGGGAGATTTTCGACGGGCAATCGGCGGAGTACAAGGCGCGCATACTGCCGGCGGGTGTGCCGAAGATTGCCGTGGAAGCCGGGGCGACGCTGGGCTGGTGGAAATATGTTGGCCAGGACGGCGACGTTGTCGGATTAGATCACTTTGGAGCATCGGCACCGGGGCAGAAGGTGCTCGACGAGTTTGGCTTTACCGGCGAGAACGTCGCGAAGCGAGCGAAGCTGCTGCTGAAGAAGTAGGCGGCAGTTGGAGCGCGATCACTTGCCGGTCGCTGAGTTGCAGAGCGAAAGGAATGCGCTGTGAAGTTAGTCATCAGTTCTGATCATGCGGGGTTTTCGCTTAAGGAAGAGGTGCGCTCTTATCTCACCAAGGCTGGTCACGAGATGGTCGACTTAGGCGCATTTACCTGCGATCCGCAGGATGATTATCCAGATTTTGCGGAGAGAGTGGGCGAGGCGATCAAGAGCGGCGAGGCGCCACGCGGCATTCTCATTTGCGGTTCGGGGGTGGGAGTAAGTGTGGCGGCGAACAAGATTCCGGGTATTCGCGCGGGGATGTGTCACGACACTTATTCGGCGCACCAGGGCGTAGAGCACGACGATATGAATGTGCTGGTGTTGGGCGCGCGCATCGTCGGCACTTCGCTGGCCTACGAACTTGTCGATGCATTCCTGAAAGCGAAATTCATTTCCAACGAAGAGCGGTTTACGCGGCGATTCAAAAAACTGTTGGCGATAGAAGCCAAGTATCAACAAACGCGCTAAAGCCGTGAGTCAGCGAGAGCCGGCGTTGCGGTGCAACGATCTGAAATGAGTCGTGAGCGGCAAGGAATTAGTTGTCGACGCAAGCCAATCCATTCCTCTAACGCAGAAGCATAACGAGAGGCGCCGATGTTCCCCTTCGACGTGATCCTCTTCGACATAGGCGGGGTCCTGCTGACGAATGGCTGGGATCATCGCGAACGTGCGGCTGTCGTTGAGCAGTTTCATCTGGATGGCGCTGAACTGGAGGCGCGTCACGCCAAGCCCTACGATGCGTGGGAGCGCGGCGCGATCAGTGCTGACGAGTATATGGACGCAGCGGTGTTCTATGAGCCGCGAAGCTTCTCCCGGCAAGAATTCTTTGCTGCGATTTGCGCACAATCTGTGCCTCTTGAGGATGGCGCGCTGGGAATCCTGAAGGAAGTTTCGGCATCCCATAAGTGCAGGGTTGGATCGCTGAATAACGAGGCGCGCGAGACCAACGAATACAGATTGAAACGTTTTGGGCTGCGGGAGAATCTGGAGTTTACGTTTACGTCGTGCTACATGGGGCTGCGCAAGCCTGAGCCGCAGATTTATCAAAGGGTGATGAGCATTCTTGGGACGCCGGCGGAGCGTATGCTGTTTATCGATGATCGCCCGGAGAATGCAGATGCGGCAGCGGCGGTGGGAATGAAGGCGATTCGGTTTACAGGTGCGGACGCATTGCGGCGCGCGCTTGAGAACTTGGCGGTTCTCTAAGGATTGGAAGGAGAGTGACATGCAACTCGGATTGATTGGCCTGGGAAAGATGGGCGGCAACATGGCGGAGCGGCTGCGGCTGGGCGGCCACCAAGTGGTGGGATTCGACTTCAGCGCGGAAGCGGTGCAGAAGCTGACCTCGTCGGGTAACGTGGGTGTTTCTTCGCTCGAAGATCTTGCGAAGAATCTGAAGGGTCGGAAAGCAATCTGGATCATGGTGCCACAGGGAAAGCCTGTCGACGACACCATTGCGAAACTGGAACCGCTGTTGAACCCGGGCGACATTCTGATCGACGGCGGTAACTCGAATTACAAGGATTCCCAACGGCATTACAAGGAAGTTACCGCCAAAGGCTTTCAGTTTGTCGATGTGGGCACTTCGGGCGGCGTGTGGGGATTGAAAGAGGGTTACAGCATGATGATTGGCGGCGATAAGGATGCCGTCGAATATCTGCGGCCGATTTTTGAAACGCTTGCGCCGGCGAAGGATCAAGGCTGGGGCCATGTTGGTCCTGCGGGCGCAGGGCATTTTGTGAAGATGGTGCATAACGGAATCGAATATGGCATGATGCAGGCCTTCGCCGAGGGTTTCACCATCATGGAGAAGAAGGAAGAGCTGCATCTCGATCTTGCGCAGATTTCACAGATATGGCGCTTCGGAAGCGTGGTGCGAAGCTGGCTGCTCGATCTGACTGCGGATGCGCTGTCTAAGAATCCCAAGCTGGACGGGCTTGAGGCGTATGTCTCCGATTCCGGCGAAGGTCGTTGGACAGTGTTTGAGGCGATCGATCTGAACGTATCCGCACCGGTAATTACCGAGTCGCTGATCCGGCGCATTCGTTCGCGCGAAGAGAACAACTTCACCGACCGGATGTTGGCTATTATGCGCAATGCGTTTGGCGGACATGCGGTGAAGAAAGACTGATGCGTTTGTGGTCTCCCACCCATGCCGCGATGAAGCTGCGTCATGGATGGGGCACCGGTTCGAAGTGAATCCGAATCGCACGGCAAGTTAGCAATGAGCGGCGGGAGGTCGTCGAATAATGGCAACAACAGTACACATGAAGGTGAGCCCGGAGGATCTTTCCCAACTTCCCAAGGGCGGCGGCGAGCGCATACCGAATCCTGGCATCATGGTGATCTTTGGGGCATCGGGTGATTTGACCAAGCGCAAGCTGCTTCCTGCGCTTTTTCATCTCGAGCAGGCGGGGCTGCTGCCGAAGGAGTTTGCAATTGTGGGCGTGGCCCGGCGGGCGCTGGGCGATGAGTTTGCGGCCGACATGCGTTCAGGCATCGTTGAGTTCGGTGGCGTGAAGGATTCCGATCCGAAGCTGGAGGAGTTTGCGAAGAAGATCAGCTATTACGCGCTGAGTTTTGACGATCCTTCGCACTAT
>Ga0207689_10002722_pt1 | contig 16349 bp, 12 predicted proteins | sample KBSMisM52_FD_184312 | JGI IMG/M metagenome (GOLD analysis project Ga0207689, IMG submission 184312) | Miscanthus rhizosphere microbial communities from Kellogg Biological Station, Michigan, USA - KBS Miscanthus M5-2 (SPAdes) (version 2) | ecosystem: Host-associated > Plants > Roots >... | reverse complement strand
GGGGGTGAAGATGCGCACTCGGTAGTCCGCGGCCGGATCGGTGGGCGCGAGCAGGAAGGTCGTCTCGCTCAGGTTCGTCCACTTCGCGAACGCCTGCATCCGTGCCGCGTCGAGCGCGTCGGCGCCGTGGACGACGGCGAGCGGGTTGCCGAGCAGCGCCTGCTCGGTGAAGACGTCGACCTGGGTGAAGGCGAAGGCGGTGCTCACGACGCCACCTCCAGCGCCGCCGCCAGGGCGCGCACGCCGCGCTCGATCGCCTCGGGCGCGACCGTCACGAACGACAGGCGCAAGGTGTTCTTCATCGCCTCGCCGGCATAGAACGGCGCCCCGGGCACAAAGGCGACGCCGCGCTCGACCGCGCGCGGCAGCAGCGCCTCGGCGTCGACGCCTTTCGGCAGCTCGAGCCAGAAGAACATGCCGCCGCCCGGCACCTGCCAGCGGCAGGCGCGCGGCCCGCTCTGCGGCAGGTTCGCGGCAAGCGCCGCCTGCATCGCGTCGCGCTGCGCCTTGTAGCGGCGGCGGATCGTCGGCACGTGCTCGCAGAGGAAGCCGTCCTTGATCACCTCGTGCACCAGGCGCTGGTTGAAGCCGGGCGTGTGCAGGTCGGCGGCCTGCTTGGCCTGCAGCAGCTTGGGCATGACCTCGGCCGGAGCGATCGCGTAGCCGAGGCGAAGGCCCGGCGCCAGAACCTTGGAGAAGCTGCCGAGATAGATCGTGCCCTCGCGCCAGAGCGAGGCGATCGGCGCGGCCGGCTCGGCGTCGTACCAGAGCTCGCCGTAGGGGTTGTCCTCGACGATCGGCAGGCCGATCCGCTGCGCGCTGGCGACGATCGCCGCCCGCCGCGCGGCGCCGATCGAGCGCCCGCTCGGGTTCTGGAAATTCGGCAGCACATAGAGGAAGCGGGCACCGCGCCCGTGCTCGGCGAGGGCCTCGGGCAGGGGCCCTTCGTCGTCGCAGTCGATCGCCGCGAACTCCGGCTCGTAAGGCGCGAACGCCTGCAGCGCGCCGAGGTAAGTGGGCGACTCGACCGCGACCCGGCTGCCCTGCTCGATCAGCGCCTTGCCGACGAGATCGAGGCCCTGCTGCGAGCCGGTGGTGATCAGCACCTGCGACGCGTCGACGGCGACGCCGTGGCCGCGCATCTCCTCGGCGACCCATTCGCGCAGCGGCGCGTAGCCTTCGCTCGCCGCGTACTGCAGCGCCTCGCGCGGGTTGTCGCGCAGGACCCGGGTGGTCGCCACGCGCATCGCCTCGACCGGGAACGTGTCGGGCGACGGCAGGCCGCCGGCGAGCGAGATGATCCCGGGCAGCTCGGTGAGCTTGAGGATCTCGCGAATCACCGAGGGGTTCATCCGTTCGGTGCGCGCCGCCAAGCGCCAGGGGCTGTGGCTCATGTGGGCCTCGTCGTGAAGGGGCTGGAAATCGAGGGAGTGGCCGGACGGCCGACCGGCATCGCCCGGCCGAAGAAGACGGTGGCCACGACCGCCAGCGCGAAGCCGACAGTGGCCGCGTCGAGCCGCTCGCCGAGCACCGGCACGGCGAACAGCATCGACAGGAACGGCTGCACCAGCTGCACCTGGCTGACCCGCACCGCGCCGCCGAGCGCCAGGCCGCGGTACCAGGCGAAGAAGCCGAGCCACATCGAGAACACCGTGACGTAGGCGAAGCCGCCCCAGGCGGCGGTGCTCGCCGGCTGCGCGGGCAGGGATGCGAGCGCAGCGGGCAGCGTCAGCGGCAGGCTGAACACCAGCACCCAGCAGATCACGCGCTCGGCCGGCATCCGTGCGGAAAGCCTGGCCCCGGCGACGTAGCCGATCGCGGCGCAGGCGACCGAGCCGAGCAGCAGCAGGTCGGCGAGGACCAGCGAGCCGCTTCCCTTCCAGGCGGCGAAGCCGACCACCAGGCTGCAGCCGAGCACGGCGCAGCTCCAGAAGCCGGCCGAGGGCCGCTGGCGGAAAGCGACCGCGGCGGCCAGCGCCGTGGCCAGCGGCAGCACGCCGGTGATGACCGCGGCATGCATCGCATCGACCCGGCGCAGCGCCAGCGAGAGCAGGAGCGGAAAGCCGACCACCGTGCCGAGCGCCGAGACCGCCAGCGCCAGGCGATGCTCGGGCCCCGGCCGGGGCGCGCGCACGACCAGGAGGTAGACCGCCGCCAGCAGGCCGGCACAGGCGGCGCGTCCGGCGGTGACGAAGAACGGCGGCAGCTGCGGATCCGACGCCGGGCCGACCGCGAGCCGCGTCATCGGCAGCGTCATCGAGAAGATGAGGACGCCGAGCAGGCCGAGCGCGAGACCCTGGGTCTCGCGGCGGCGGGCGGCGGGCGAAGGCGGCGTCATGGCGAAAGATTTCCTGCAGTGTAGGCCCCGCGATCAACACACGACCAGTACACTTTCGCGGATGGTTCGAACCGCTGTATCGCCAGATTCACCGGCACGCCAGGTCGCGACGAAGCCACTCCGGCTGCCCGTCGAGCCGGCGGTCGTGCTGTCCCGTCGCTCCGACACGACGCTCGCCGAGCAGCTCAGCGGGCGCTATTCCGAGCTCGTCCGCCAGCGCCTGCTCGCTCCCGGAGCACGGCTGCCCTCGGTGCGCGAATGCGCCCGTCGCCATGCCGTGAGCCCGGCGACCGTCGTCAGCGCCTACGACCAGTTGCTGGCACGCGGCCTGGTCGAGGCGCGCCCGCATCGCGGCTTCTTCGTCCGCGCCAGCCACGACGAGGCAATGCGACCGGCGAGCGAGACCGACCGGGGCGCGAAAGCACCGCCGCGGCAGCGGGTGCCGAACAGTGCCACCGCGCTGATCCGCGGCATGTTCCAGCCGCTGGGAAGCCGGCCGATGCCTGGCCTGGGCACCCTGCCCGCCGAGTGGCTCGACCCGGAGATGCTCGCCACGGCGATGCGCAAGGCCACCTCGACCCGGCAGGTCGCCCTCACGGCGCTGCAGTACGGCGACCCGGCCGGCGAGGCGCGGCTGCGCGAGGCGCTGGCGATCAAGCTCGCCGACCACGGCATCGCGGCGCGACCCGGGCAGATCGTCACCACCGTCGGTGCCACCCATGCGCTCGACATCGTCACCCGCACCCTGCTGCGCGCCGGCGACAGCGTGCTCGTCGACGAGCCCGGCTGGTCGGTCGAGTACGCCCGGATGGCCGCGCTCGGCATGCGCGTGCTGCCAGTGCCGCGCGGCAGCGACGGGCCCGACGTCGCGGCGATGCGCCGCCTGATCGAGGCGCAGCCCCCCGGCGAACGGCCGCGGCTCTACGTGACTGTCTCGGTGCTGCACAACCCGACCGGCATGTCGCTCGGCCTGCACGCCGCGCACCAGGTGCTCAGGCTCGCCCACGAGCACGGCTTTCACATCGTCGAGGACGACACCTACTCGCACCTCGCGCCGGCGCACGCGCCGCGCCTGGCGGCGCTCGACGCCCTCGAGCGCACGATCTACGTCTCCGGCTTCTCCAAGATCCTGACGCCGAACTGGCGCGTCGGCTACCTCGCCGCGTCCTCGTCCCTGGTCGACCGCTTCATCGACACCAAGCTGCTGACGACGCTGACGACGCCGGGCACCGGCGAGCTGGCGCTGGCGCACTGCCTGGAGCAGGGGACGCTGCGCCGCCATGCCGAGCGCGTGGTGCATCGCCTCGACGCCGCCCGGGCGCGCACGGTCCGTTTGGCCGAGGCGCACGGCTGCCACTTCGCCGCCGAGCCGCGCGGCCTGTTCGGGTGGGTCGACGCCGGCGTCGACACCGAGCGCCTGGCGCACGCCATGATCGACGACTGGTTGCTCGCCCCCGGCAGCCTGTTCCACGCCCGGCCGCGGCCGACGAGCCTGATGCGCATCAATTTCGCGACTTCGCAGGACGCCCGCTTCTGGAAGGCGCTGGCGGCCGAACGGAAGCGTTTGCGCTAACTGCGCTAAGGGTTCGGAATGGGCGCGGCGGGGCGCGCTGCTCCGCTCATGCCCGTGGCCGCGGCAACCCAAGACTCAACGCGACCCGAGCAACTCCCAGCGTTCGAGCGCCTCGGTCAGCTCGTCGTCGATTTGCGCCACCCGCATCTGCGCCTGTTCGACCCGGGCCGGATCGTCGGCGTAGAAGTCGGCGCTGCTCAGGAGCGCGGCCAGCTCCTTCTGCTCGAGTTCGAGCGCCTCGATCCTCGCCGGCAGGGCGTCGAGCTCGCGCTGCTCCTTGTAGCTGAGCTTCTTCGTCTTGGCCGCCGGGGGCGGCGGGGGGGCCGGCGCCGGCTTCGGTGCCGCCACGTTGCGCTTCTCGGCCTGCACCGCCAGGCCGCGGGCTCGCTCGCGCTGCATCTTCCAGTCCTCGTAGCCGCCCTCGTACTCGCGCCAGCGGCCGGGCGACTCCTCGCCTTCCCAGGCGATCGTGCTGGTGACGACGTTGTCGAGGAAGCGCCGGTCATGGCTCACCAGGAACACCGTGCCGGCATGGCTCTGCAGCATCTCCTCGAGCAACTCGAGGGTGTCGATGTCGAGGTCGTTGGTCGGCTCGTCGAGCACCAGCACGTTCGCCGGGAGGGCCAGCAGGCGCGCCAGCAGCACCCGGTTGCGCTCGCCGCCGGAAAGCGTGCGCACCGGCGAGTTGGCGCGCTCGGGCGAGAACAGGAAGTCGGTGAGATAGCTCATCACGTGCTTCCTGCCGCGCCCGGTCTCGATCCATTCGCTGCCCGGGCTGATGGTGTCGGCGAGCGTCGCGTCGAGGTCGAGCGCGCTCCTCATCTGGTCGAAGTAGGCCACCTCGATCCGCGTGCCTTGCCGGACCGTGCCCGAGGTCGGCTGCAGCTCGCCGAGGATCAGCTTGAGCAGCGTCGTCTTACCGGCGCCGTTCGGGCCGATCAGGCCGACCTTGTCGCCGCGCAGGATGGTCGAGGAGAAGTCCTTGACGATCAGCTTGTCGCCGAAGCGCATGCTGACGTCCTTCAGCTCGGCGACGATCTTGCCGCTCGAGATGCCCGAATCCGCCTCGAGCCGGACCCGGCCGAGCGTCTCGCGCCGCGCCGCGCGCTGCGCCCGCAAGGCCTCGAGCCGCGCCACCCGGCCGACGCTGCGCGTGCGCCGGGCCTCGACGCCCTTTCGCACCCACACCTCCTCCTGCGCCAGCAGCTTGTCGGCGCGGGCGTTGGCGAGCGCCTCGGACGAGAGCTGCTCGGCCTTCCTCGCCTCGTAGGCGGCGAAGTTGCCCGGATAGCTGCGCAGCACGCCGCGGTCGAGCTCGACGATCCGGGTGGCGATCGCGTCGAGAAAGGCGCGGTCGTGGGTGATGACGACGACGCTGCCGCGAAAGCCCTTGAGCAGCTCCTCCAGCCAGGCGATCGAGTCGAGGTCGAGGTGGTTGGTCGGCTCGTCGAGCAGCAGCACGTCGGGCACGGCGACCAGCGCCTGCGCCAGCGCCACCCGCTTCTTCGTGCCGCCCGAGAGCTCGCCGATCAGGCGCGCGCCGTCGAGGTGGAGCTGCGCCAGCGTCGTCTCGACCCGCTGCTCCCAGTTCCAGGCGTCGAGCGTCTCGATCCGGGTCTGCAGCGCGTCGAGGTCGTCGCCGGGCGCGTGCGCCTCGTAGCGCTCGCGCACCTCGCGCGCCTCGGCGACGCCGATGCCGACCGCATCGAACACCGACATCTCCGCCTCGAACGCCGGCTCCTGCGGCACGTAGCGGATGCGCAGGTTCTGGGTGAGCTGCAGCAGGCCGTCGTCGAGCTTCTCCAGCCCGGCGATGACACGCAGCAGCGACGACTTGCCGGCGCCGTTGCGGCCGATCAGCCCGAGCCGCTCGCCGGCCTCGAGCGAGAGCGCCGCGTCGTCGAGCAGGGCGACGTGGCCATAGGCGAGGTGCGCGCCGGAAAGCGAGAGGACGGCCATGCGAAACGGATGCGCCCGGGCTCAGGCGAGCGCGGCTTCGAGGGCGTCGATGAAGGTTCGGGGCACGTCGAAGCCGCTCTGCTCGGTGATCTCCTGGAAGCAGGTCGGGCTGGTGACGTTGATCTCGGTCAGGCTGTCGCCGATGACGTCGAGCCCGACCAGCAGCAGGCCGCGCTCGGCCAGGATCGGGCCGATGTGCTCCGCGATCTCGCGGTCGCGCGCCGAGATCGGCTGCGCCACGCCCTTGCCGCCCGCGGCCAGGTTGCCGCGGATCTCCTTGCCCTGGGGAATGCGCGCCAGCACGAACGGCACGGGCTTGCCGGCGATCACCAGGATGCGCTTGTCGCCCTTGACGATCTCTGGCACGTAGCGCTGCGCCATCACGGTGTGGGCGCCGCGCGCGTTCAGCGTCTCGACGATCGAGCCGAGGTTCATGCCGTCGGCGCCGACGCGAAAGATGCCGGCGCCGCCCATGCCGTCGAGCGGCTTGAGGATCACGTCGCCGTGCTCGGCGTGGAATCGCTTCAGCTCCGCCGGGTCGCGGGTGACCAGGGTCGGGGCGATGAACTGCGGGAACTCGAGGATCGCCAGCTTCTCCGGATGGTTGCGCAGGGCCGTCGGCCGGTTGAAGACGCGGGCGCCCTCGCGCTCGGCCTGCTCGAGCAGATGGGTGGCGTAGAAGTACTCGCTGTCGAAGGGCGGATCGGTGCGCATCAGCACGGCGTCGAAGTCGGCGAGGGCGACCCGGACCCGCTCGCCCTCGGCCTCCTTCTCGATGAACCAGGGCGCCTTCCCGCCGGTGAGCGCGATCTCGCGGACGTGGGTCGCGACCCGGGCACCGCGTTCCCACATCAGGTCGCGCGCTTCGCAGGCGAACAGGGCATGGCCGCGGCGCGCGGCCTCCTTAATCATCACGAAGGTCGAGTCCTTCTTGATGTTGAAGCCTTCGAGCGGATCGGCGACGAAGAGCAGTTTCATGTCTTGGCGGAAGGTTCGTCGCGGCGAGGCCGCCACTGTTGCACAAAGAGCGCGGCCGCGCCGAAGAGGACGCCCCAGAACGCCGAGCCCACGCCGAGCAGCTCGACGCCGGAGAGCGTGACCAGGAAGGTGATCAGCGCCGCCTCGCGATGGGCGTCGTCCTTCAGCGCCGCGGCCAGCCCGGAGGCGATGGTGCCGAGCAGCGCCAGGCCGGCAACCGCGACCACCAGCTCGCGCGGGAACGCGGCCAGCAGCCCCGCGACCGCCGCGCCGAACACGCCGACGATGCAGTAGATGACGCCGTTGGCCGCGGCGGCGACCCAGCGCCGGTCGGGATCGACATGGGCCTCGCGGCCGAGGCAGATCGCCGCCGTGATCGCCGCGAAATTGAGGGCGAACGCGCCGAACGGCGCCAGCACCAGGGTCGCGGCGCCGGTCAGGGTGATGATCTTCGAGATCGGCATCCGGTAGCCGGCAGCGCGGATCACGGCGACCCCGGGCAGGTTCTGCGACGCCATGGTGACGATGAAGAGCGGCAGGGCCAAGCTCACCGTCGCCCGCCAGCTGAACTCGGGCGCGGTGAACACCGGCACGGTAAAGGCCCATTGCACGCCGCCCGCCTGCAGCCGGCCGGTGGCGGCGGCGATCGCGATGCCGACCGCAAGCACGCCGACGACGGCGTAGCGCGGCCACAGGCGCCGGCCGAACAGGTAGGCGGCGAGCATCGCCAGCACCAGACCGGGCGCGGAACGTACGGCGAGGAAGGCGTCGAGGCCGAAGCGGGCGAGCACGCCGGCGAGCAAGGCGCCGGCCAGCGGCATCGGGATCTTCTCCATCGCCCGCTCGAACAGGCCGCTCGCGCCGGCGAGGAGGATGAGAGCGGCGCAGACGATGAAGGCGCCGGTCGCCTCGGCCATGGCGAAGCCGCCGCTCGCGCCGGCCACGGCGAGCACCGCCGCGCCCGGCGTGCTCCAGGCGATCATCACCGGCTTCCTCAGCCAGAGCGAGGGCAGGAGGGTGGTGAGGCCCATGCCCCAGCCGAGCGCCCACATCCACGACGCCGCCTGCGCCGGCGTCGCGCCCAGCGATTGGGCCGCCTGGAAGACGATCGCCACCGAGCTGGTGAAGCCGACCAGCACGGCGACGAAGCCGGCCGTCACGGCCGACAGGGAAACGTCCGAGACGCGGGAGGGCGTCAACGTGCGACCGGCCGGGTGCCGAGTCGCCCCGAGCCCCCGGTCATATCTCGACCTTCGCGCCGAGCTCGACGACGCGGTTCGTGGGCAGGCGCAGGAAGTCGGCGGCCGCGGCGGCGTTGCGGTGCATGCCGGCGAACAGCTTCTCGCGCCAGTCGGCCATGCCGCCGCCGAGGGTCGGAATGACGATGTCGCGCGACAGGAAGTAGGAGGTGTCCATGTCCTCGACGACGCAGCCGGAGGCGCGCAGCCGCTCGAGCGCCGCCGGCACGTCCGGCTCGTCCTTGAAGCCGAAGTGCAGCGTCACCTGCCAGCAGTCGTTGCCAAGCGCCTCGACGTCGCAGCGCTTGGCCGCAGGAATCCACGGCACTTCGTGGTGGCGCACCGTGACGAAGAGGTTGCGCTCGTGCAGCACCTTGTTGTGCTTGAGGTTGTGCAGCATCGCGTTCGGTGTCAGGCCCTGGTCGGCGACGAGGAAGACCGCGGTGCCGTCGACCCGCATCGGCGGGCTGAGGAACACCGATTCGAGAAAGCTGGGCAGGTCGATGGCCTCGCTGCGCAGCCGCTCGCCCATGAGCTTCCTGCCCTGCTTCCAGGTCATCATCAGCGTGTACATCAGGGCGCCGATGAGCAGCGGGAACCAGCCGCCGTCGACCACCTTGACGATGTTGGCGGAGAGGAAGGCAAAGTCGACGATGAAGAAGAAGCCGGTGGCGAGGATCGCCAGCGACCACGCGTACTTCCAGGCGTAGCGGACGACGAAGAAGGTCATCGTCGTGGTGATCAGCATGTCGATCGTCACCGTGATGCCGTAGGCCGCGGCCAGCTTGCTGCTCGAGCCGAAGAGGACGACGGCGATGACGATGCCGGTGAACAGGCTCCAGTTGACGAACGGCAGGTAGATCTGCCCGGTCTCGCGCTCCGAGGTGTGGGCGATGCGCAGCCGCGGCAGGTAGCCGAGCTGCATCGCCTGCTTGGTGACCGAGAAGGCGGCGGTGATCAGCGCCTGCGAGGCGATCACGGTGGCGAAGGTCGCCAGGCCGATCAGCGGGTAGAGCGCCCAGGTCGGCGCCATCTCGTAGAAGGGGTTGCCGACCTTGTCCGGATAGACCAGCAGCATCGCACCCTGGCCGAAGTAGTTGAGCACCAGGGCCGGCATCGCCATGCCGAACCAGGCGACGCGGATCGGCCGCTTGCCGAAGTGGCCCATGTCGGCATAAAGCGCCTCGGCACCGGTGACGCACAGCACCACCGAGCCCAGGGCGATGAAGGCGATGTGCGGGTGGCTGAGGACGAAGGCGAGCGCGTAGTACGGCGACAGCGCCTTCAGGATCGCCGGGTTGTCGCCGATGTGCCAAATGCCGAGCGCCGCCAGCACCAGGAACCAGACCGTCATCACCGGGCCGAACAGGCGCCCGACCCGCTCGGTGCCGTGACGCTGGAACAGGAACAGGCAGGTCAGGACGACCAGGGTCACCGGCACGACCCAGGTGTGCAGCCCGGGGGCGGCGACCTTCAGGCCCTCGACCGCCGAAAGCACGGAGATCGCCGGCGTGATGACGCCGTCGCCGAAGAAGATCGCGGTGCCGAAGATGCCGACGATCAGGAGCCGCCGGCGCACCGGCGGACGGTCGCGCACCGCCTGCGAGGCAAGCGCGAGCATCGCGATCAGCCCGCCCTCGCCGTTGTTGTCGGCGCGCAGGATCAGGACGACGTACTTGATCGAGACGATCACGGTCAGCGTCCAGAACACCAGCGACAGCACGCCGTAGATGTTGCCCGGCGTCAGCGGCACGTGGCCGTTGGCAAACACCTCCTTCAGCGCATACAGCGGGCTGGTGCCGATGTCGCCGTAGACGACGCCGATGGCGCCGAGCGTCAGGGCGGCAAGGCTGGAGGCAGGGCGGGTGGGGGTCACGCGAGGGGCGCGGCTCGGAGCGTGAAGCTCCGGCGCGGCGTCGAGGGACGGCTATTGTGCCTCGCAGCACGCCGCGAGGGGGGCCGTCCGGACTATCGGCTACTCGTAGATCTCGGCGTTCGGGTCGGTGGCCTCGAGCTCGTAGCTCGCCGCCACCATCGCCAGCCGGGCGATCACGCCGTACATGTAGAACCGGTTCGGGGCGCTGGCGCCGGGCTTGGAGCCGGGCTTGGGCAGCTGGTTGGAGCCGGCGAAGGCCAGCGGCACGAAGCTGGCGCCGGGGGAGTTTAGGTTCTCGTCGTTGCCGCGCTCCGGGTTCACCCGGTAGAAGCCGCCGACGACGTAGCGGTCGATCATGTAGACGACCGGCTCGGCCACGGACTCATTGACGCGCTCGTAGGTCGGCACGCCTTCCTGGAGGATGACCTCGCTCACCTCCTGGCCGTCCTTGATGATGCTCATCTTGTTGCGCGAGCGCCGGTTCAGGTCGGCCAGGTCCTTCGGGTCGCGGACCGTCATGATGCCCATGCCGTAGGTGCCGGCGTCGGCCTTGACGATGATGAAGGGCTTCTCCTGGATGCCGTATTCCTTGTACTTGCGGCGGATCTTGCCGAGCAGGGTCTCGGCGTTGCTCATCAGGCACTCGGCGCCCGAGCCGTCGCTGAAGTTCACCTCGCCGCAGCGGGCGTACATCGGGTTGATCAGCCACGGGTCCATGCCCAGCAGCTTGGCGAACTTCTTCGCCACTTCCTCGTAGGCGGCGAAGTGGTTGGTCTTGCGCCGCACCGCCCAGCCGGCGTGCAGCGGCGGCAGCAGGTACTGCTCGTGCAGGTTCTCGAGGATCTTCGGGATGCCGGCCGACAGGTCGTTGTTCAGCAGGATGGTGCAGGGATCGAAGTCCTTCAGGCCGAGGCGGTTGCGGGTGCGCACCAGCGGCTCGACCGTCAGGGTGTTGCCGTCGGGCAGCGGCACCGGCGTCGGGGTGGTGATCGTCTCGTCGAGCGTGCCGAGGCGCACGTTCAGCCCGGCCTGGTGGAAGATCTCCATCAGCCGCGCCACGTTCATCAGGTAGAACGAGTTGCGGGTGTGCCGCTCGGGGATGAGCAGCAGGTTCTTCGCTTCCGGACAGATCTTCTCGATCGCCGCCATCGCCGCCTGGACGGCGAGCGGCAGCATCTCGGTGGTCAGGTTGTTGAAGCCGCCGGGGAACAGGTTGGTGTCGACCGGCGCCAGCTTGAAGCCGGCGTTCCTCAGGTCGACCGAGGTGTAGAACGGCGGCGTGTGCTCCATCCACTCGAGCCGGAACCAGCGCTCGATCGCCGGCAGCGACTCGAGCATGCGCTGCTCCAGTTCGTTGATCGGACCGGTGAGGGCGGTGATGAGGTGGGGAACCATGGCAGGGGCCGCGGCGAGCGGTGAGGCCTTCGGAGGAAGGGAGCGAGGATTCTAGGCATATGGGGCGCCTGCGGGCCGGCGCAAGCACCGCCGGTCGGCCCCGGGCCTCGGGAAAAAAAGGGCCGCCTCGCGGCGGCCCTGTTCAGAGGAGAAATCCGGGTCAGTTGTGGTACGCGGTCTCGCCGTGGGCGGTGATGTCCAGGCCTTCCCGCTCGTCTTCCTCGCTGACGCGCAGGCCGATCGTCATGTCGACGATCTTGTAGGCGATCAGGGAGACCACGCCGGACCAGACGATGGTGATCACCACGCCCTTGAACTGGATCCACAGCTGATCCATGATCGGCACGGACGACACCGTGGCCGTGACCCAGTCGCCGACCAGGCCCGGGCCGCCGAGGGCCTGGTTGTTGAACACGCCGGTCAGCAGGGCGCCGACGATGCCGCCGACGCCGTGGACGCCAAACACGTCGAGCGAGTCGTCCGCGCCGAGCATCCGCTTCAGGCCGGTCACGCCCCAGAGGCAGGCGAAGCCGGCAATGAAGCCGATGACGATCGCGCCCATCAGACCGACGTTGCCGCAGGCCGGGGTGATCGCCACCAGGCCGGCGACCGCGCCGGACGCGGCACCCAGCATCGAGGCCTTGCCCTTGAACACCGCCTCGCCGATGCACCAGGCCAGCACCGCCGCCGACGTCGCCGAGAAGGTGTTGATGAAGGCCAGCACCGCGGTGTTGCCCGCTTCCAGGGCCGAGCCGGCGTTGAAGCCGAACCAGCCGACCCAAAGCAGGGCGGCACCGACCATCGTCAGGGTCAGCGAGTGCGGGGTGAACGACTCGCGGCCGTAGCCGATGCGCTTGCCGATCATGAAGGCGCCCACCAGGCCGGCGACCGCGGCGTTGATGTGCACCACCGTGCCGCCGGCGAAGTCCAGGGCGCCCATCTGCCAGATGAAGCCGGCCTTGGCATTCGTGGCGTCGACGACCTCCTTGGCGCTGTACGCGTCCGGGCCCATCCAGAACCAGACCATGTGGGCGATCGGCGCGTAGCTGAAGGTGAACCACAGCACCATGAAGGCGAGCACGGCGGAGAACTTCATGCGCTCGGCGAAGGCGCCGACGATCAGGCAGCAGGTGATGGCCGCGAAGGTCGCCTGGAACGCCAGGAACAGCAGCTCGGGAATGTAGACCCCCTTGCTGAAGGTCGCCGCCATCGCGAAGGTTCCGTCCTTCGGATTGAACATGTCCTTCATGAACAGGCGGTCGAAGCCGCCGAAGAACGCGTTGCCCTCGGAGAAGGCCAGGCTGTAGCCGTAGATGCACCACAGCACGACGATCATCGAGAAGGTGACGAACACCTGCATCAGCACCGACAGCATGTTCTTGCTGCGGACCAGGCCGCCGTAGAACAGCGCCAGGGCGGGCACCGACATCATGATGACCAGCGCCGTGGCGACGATCATCCAGGCGACGTCGCCCTTGTTGGCGACGGGCGTGGAGGCGGCGGCGGAGGCAGCTTCCGCCGCCGAGGCTCCGGAGGCCGCGGCCATCGGCGCCGCGGGCGCGGCGGCGGAAGCGGCGTCCGAGGCGGCCTGGGCGAACGCACTCTCGCCGAAGGCGAGCGCGAACAGGCTGAGAACGAAGGCGATGAGGAGTTTGTTCATGGCGTGTTGTTCTTTTCCCGGCCTCAGAGGGCGTCCTTGCCGGTCTCGCCGGTGCGGATGCGAACGACCTGTTCCAGCGTCGAGACGAAGATCTTGCCGTCGCCGATCTTGCCGGTGCGGGCCGCGGCTTCGATCGCCTCGATGACCCGGTCGACGATCGCGTCGTCGACCGCGGCCTCGATCTTCACCTTGGGCAGGAAATCGACCACGTACTCGGCGCCACGGTAGAGCTCCGTGTGCCCCTTCTGCCGGCCGAAGCCCTTGACTTCAGTCACCGTGACTCCCTGGACGCCGATGGCGCTCAGGGCCTCACGCACCTCGTCCAGCTTGAACGGCTTGACGATCGCGGTCACCATTTTCATGGTCGCACTCCCTTCCCGATGTTGATTGAATCCAGATTCCGGGCGGCGTGCCGTCGCGACGGCACGCCGCTTGGGTCACAGGGACTTGCTGAGGGTCAGGATGACCTGGCCCTTGTTGAGGTCGCCGTAGAAGCCCTTCTTGTTGGCGCCGACGTAGGCAATGGCGGCCGATGTACCCGGGCCGACGTACGCCGACATGTCGTAGGTCAGGCCGATCTTGTAGTCGGTGTAGTCCTTGGCACCGACGTCGAGCGTGCCGCCCTCGCCACCGTCGACCGTCGCATGGTTCAGGTCCTTCGCGAGGTTGGTGTAGCCGAGGTGTCCGTTCAGCGTCAGCTTGTCCATCAGCGGGAAGTTGGCGTTCAGCTCGATGTAGCCGGTGTTCTGGCCCTTGGGCTTGGGCGTCGCGCCCAATAGCGACTGGGACTTGCCGATGCCGAAGTAGTCGTTCGAGATGGTGTGCGAGTACTTGAGGGTGAGGAAGGTCCAGCTCAGCGCCGCGTACAGCTCGGTGGTGTCGAAGTTGACCGACTTGTCCTTCTGTGGGTAGTAGTACTGCAGGATGCCGACGTCGAAGCCGAAGTCCTTGGTGATCTCGCCCTTGTAGCCACCGTAGAAGTCCATCTCGATACCCTGGTTCGTGAAACCAATGTTCGAGTTCCAGTTGCCGACGTAGAAGCCGCTGGCCGACCAGTCGAAGCCGCCCTGGACAGCGGGCGTGAACCAGTCGGTACGCGGGCGTCCGTCATCGCCGAGTGTCACGCCGCCCTGGTCCTGGCCGCGGAACTTGTACTTGGTGGTGACGTTGATGTTCGCCGTCAGCGGAAACGCGGGTTCCGGCGCGGCCGGTGCCGGCGTCGCCTGAGCGAAGGCGCCGGCAGCGCCGAGCGACAGAAACGAGGTGACGAGGACGGACTTCTTCTTCAATTCGGGCTCCCTGGAGGTGGTGATGAGATTCGCCCCAGTTCTGCACGATGCGTGCCAATCGCCTTCCAGCAGGGATGCCCCATTCAGAGGCGGTCGAATCCCCCGAAGTTGACGCAACGGCACCAGGGCAGGCACTACCCTGTCGTCGCGACGCACTGCCCTGGTGCCCAGCGTTCTCGGCCCTTCCCTTCCTGTCCGCACTTCGCGGCCTATATAGACATGGCCTTTGCCGTCGTTCACAGCCGCGCCCTTCGCGGCCTTGAGGCGCCCGCGGTGACGGTCGAGGTGCACCTCGCCAACGGCCTGCCGAGCTTCACGCTCGTCGGCCTGGCCGACACCGAAGTGAAGGAGGCGCGCGAGCGGGTGCGGGCGGCGCTGCAGACCAGCGGCCTCGAGTTCCCGCACCGCAAGCGGGTCACGGTCAGCCTCGCTCCGGCCGATCTGCCCAAGGAGTCAGGGCGCTTCGACCTCCCGATCGCCCTCGGCATCCTCGCCGCGGCCGGGCACATCGATGCCGGCCGCCTCGCGGCCTTCGAGTTCGCCGGCGAGCTCTCGCTCGGTGGCGAGCTCCGGCCGGTGCCCGGTGCGCTGGCGATGGGCCTGGCGATGCAGCGCAGCGCGAGCTCGCTCGAACGCGGGCGGACGCTGGTGCTGCCGCTCGCCAGCGCCGACGAGACGGCCTCGGTGGGCCTGGCGGTGCGCGGCGCCGCCCACCTGCTCGATGTCGTCCACGCCCTGCTGCCGGGCGAGGCCGCGGATGCCTCGGCGCTGCGCGATGCCGTGCCGCTGCGCCGCTGCGCCGCCGCGGCGCTGCCCGACCTGCGCGACGTCAAGGGGCAGGCCGTTGCCAAGCGCGCGCTCGAGATCGCCGCGGCCGGAAAAGCCAGCCTGCTGATGATCGGCCCGCTCGGCACCGGCAAGTCGATGCTCGCCCAGCGCCTCGGCGGCCTGCTTCCTGAGCTGAGCCACGACGAAGCGCTCGAATCGGCGGCCATCCTCAACGTCGCCGATGCCTTCGTCGCCCGCCGCTGGGGCCAGCGGGTGCTGCGTGCGCCGCACCACACCGCCTCCGCCGCGGCGCTGGTCGGCGGCGGCTCGCCGCCGCGGCCGGGCGAGGCCTCACTCGCCCCTCACGGCGTGCTCTTCCTCGACGAGCTGCCGGAATTTCCGCGGGCGGCGCTCGAGGCCCTGCGCGAGCCGCTCGAGACCGGGCGCATCGTCGTCTCGCGGGCCGCTCGCCAGGCCGAGTTCCCGGCCCGCTTCCAGCTCGTCGCCGCGATGAACCCCTGCCCCTGCGGCCAGCTCGGCAATCCGGCGCGGGCCTGCCGCTGCACGCCCGATGCGGTGCTGCGCTACCAGGCGCGCATCAGCGGCCCGCTGCTCGACCGCATCGACCTGCAGGTCGAGGTGCCGGCGGTCGCTGCCGAGCAGCTCGCGGTCGCGGCCGACGGCGAAGCAAGCCGTGTCGTTCGCGAGCGCGTCGTCGCCGCCCGGGCGATCGCCATCGCCCGCCAGGGCGCGAGCAACGCGCGGCTCGAAGGCGACGCGCTCGACCGGCACTGCCGCCTCGACGCCACTGCATTGCGCTTCCTGCAGGCGGCGACCACGCGGCTCGGCTGGTCGGCGCGGAGCTTTCATCGCGTGCTCCGCGTCGCCCGCACGATCGCCGACCTGGCTGGCAGCGCCGAGATCACCACGGCCCACCTCGGCGAGGCGATCCAGTACCGGCGCGTCCTGCAAACGCACTGACCCGTGCCTCGGTCGCACAAAGAAAGACGGGCAGCCCGCGGGCTGCCCGTCGATCCTGATCCGAAGGCCCCGGATCAGCCCGGCGTCATTTCATGAAGCCGAGATCGCGAGGGAAGTTGCTCAGGTTCGGGAAGATCGTGCTGAGGTTGGTGTCGCTGACCCCGAACCACTTGCCGATCGTCGCGCCGATCGTGTCCACCGAGGTGACCGGCAGGTAGGCGTTGTTCGCCGCGTCCATGCCGGCGTTGAGCTGGAACTGCGGGAAGCGCCCGTAGATGTCGCCGCCGTTGACCG
>Ga0207689_10002720_pt1 | contig 16354 bp, 15 predicted proteins | sample KBSMisM52_FD_184312 | JGI IMG/M metagenome (GOLD analysis project Ga0207689, IMG submission 184312) | Miscanthus rhizosphere microbial communities from Kellogg Biological Station, Michigan, USA - KBS Miscanthus M5-2 (SPAdes) (version 2) | ecosystem: Host-associated > Plants > Roots >... | reverse complement strand
GGCGGGCGGCTCGCTGACCGGATCGTAGGCCAGGACCCGCATTCCGAAGGCCGAGGCCAGCGCCGCGGTCCGGCGGCCGATCCGGCCAAAGCCGATCACGCCCAGGGTGGCGCCGTCGAGATCGCCGACGCTGACGTCGGCTCGCTCAGCCCAGCGCCCCTCACGGACCAGCGTGGTGAGCGGGCCGAACCGCTTGACCAGGTGCAGGGCCATGCCGATCGCGCCTTCGGCGACCGCGGCGGCGCCGGCCCCCGGGGTGACCACCACGGCAACCCCCCGGGCCGTCGCGGCCGGCACGTCGATCAGATCGGTGCCGACTCCGGTCCTGGCGATGACCCGGAGCGCGGGCGCCCGGCCGAGCAGCGCCCGGTCGACCCGGGCATCGGCGCGGGCGATCGCGCCCTCGGCGACGGCGAGTTCGGCCTCGCCGGGCGCGGCGACGAACCGGCAGTGCCCGTCGAGCACGCCGGCGACCAGGCCCGGGTCGACGGAACCCAGCGCCACCACCACCGGCAGGTCACCGACCTGCTCACCGCTGGGCATCAGGCGTGCCCGAACGTGGCGCCGGGCACCGGCGCTACCTTATGCCAGGCGCCGTCCCCGGCCGAGGCTGCCGTCGCGGCGATGACCTCGGCGTCCGCGAGCGCCTCGGCGATGGTCGAGTTGCGCTGCTCGCCGCCGCCGACCGCGACCAGGAACTTCCTGGCCTCGATGACCTTGAGGTCGTCGTAGCTCATGCTGTGTCCCGGCCCGGGCTGGAACTGTCCGTAATCGCCCAGCGACGCGTTGCCGAGGATGGTGGTGTAGCCGTGGTCGGTATTGGCGGGACCGCCCCGGCCCAGGCAGAGGCGTAGCTCGTTCATCTGCTCGAAGTTCCAGATGGCGGAGCCCTCGGTGCCGTAGATCTCGAAGCCGAGCGAGCACTGCGGGCCGACGCTGACCCGGGACGCCTCCAGCGTGCCGACCGCGCCGGCCGCGTGGGTGCCGGAACCGCCCGCGAACCGGACCAGCGCCGCGACGTAGTCGTCGTTCTCGACCTCGCCCATCTCGCCGTTCTCGATCACCGCGAAGTGCGTGCCCGAACCCATCGGCAGGATGGGCCGCTGCGCGTACACGGTGGACAGCAGCGAGCTGACCTCGGTGATCGGCGACACGACGTACTGCATCAGGTCCACGACGTGGCTGAGCAGGTCGCCGAGCGCGCCGGTGCCGGCCTCCTCGCGGCGGAACCGCCAGGACAGGGCGCCGTTGGGTTCGGACGCGTAGCTGTTGAAGAACACCGCGCGCACGTTGGTGATGCGGCCCAGCCGGCCGGCCCCGATCAGCTCGCGGACCCGTTCCACCGCGGGGACGTGCCGGTAGTTGTAGCCGATCGAGGTGGTGACGCCGACTGCCCGCGCGGCGGCCGCGACCTCGGCGGTCTCGCCGGCGTCCCGGCCGACCGGCTTCTCGATCCAGAACGGCTTGCCCGCCCGGGCGGCCGCGACGCCGATCTCGCGGTGCAGCATGTTCGGCGCGCAGATGGACACCACGTCGACGTCGGGATCGGCGAGCACGTCACGGTAGTCGGTGCTGGTCCTGGTGTACCCGAGGATCTCGCGGGCGTAGTCCGCCCGGTCGGCGGCGGTGTCGGCCGCGTGGACCAGCCTGGGCCGGATCTTCAGTTCCGGGTAGACCTGCGGGACCGCCTGGTAGGCGCGGGTGTGCAGTTTGCCCATCCAGCCCACGCTGATCAGGCCGACACCGGGCCTTGTGTATCCGTCGTCGGTGGTGTTCATGGCGGGGTACCTATCTACTCGGGCTCGGGTTTGATGGCGGTGCGGGCCTGGCCGAACTCGGCGGTCACGGCGGCGGCCAGCAGGGTGGAATCCGAGCCGATGCCAACGAACGACCAGCCCTGCTCCAGCCGCCGGGCGGCGGCGGCGCCGTCGGCCACGAGCAGGCCGCAGGCCTTGCCGTGCCGCCGGCCGGCCGCCAGCACGTGCTCGATGGCCTCGATGAAGGCCGGCGCGGTGAGATCGCCGGGGACGCCGAGGTCGTGGCTGAGGTCGCGGGGGCCGACGAACAGCACGTCGACGCCGTCCAGCGCGGCGATCGCCTCGGCGTTGCCGACCGCGGTCGCCGACTCGATCTGGATCACGCCGAGGACCTCGGAGTTGGCCCGGTCGAGGGCGCCCGGGTCGAGGCCGAACCGGCAGGCCCGGTTGTAGGTGGCCACGCCCCGGTCCCCGGCGGGCGGGTAGCGCAGGTGCCGGACCGCTTCGGACACCTCGTCCGCGGTGTTCATCCGGGGCAGCATGATGCCCGCGGCCCCGCTGTCCAGCACCCGTCCCATCCGGATGCGGGCCGCGGACTCCACCCGGACCACGGTCGGGACGCCGTAGCTCCCGGCGGCGGGCACGACGTCGCGAACCTGCTCCTCCCCGCCGGCCCCGTGCTCCAGGTCGAGCAGGACCCAGTCCACGCCGGCCGCCGCGCAGACCTCGGCCGCGATCGGCGATGCGGAGCCGATGAAGGTGCCAAGGGTAGGCGTTCCGGCCCGGACCGCCGCGACCAGCGCACCATGATTGAGCGGACTCAGCGGGGCGCTCACCCGAACCACCTCTGCTCCTTGATGTCGCTGTCGTACTCGGCGCGCAGGCCGGCCGTGACGCCCAGGGTGGACACCTCGGCCGGGGCCACGTCCCACCAGACCCCGGCGCCCGGCAGGTCGGCGTGCGGGATGACGGGCACCACGATCACGACCGGGCCGGGGTGGTCGCGGGTAGCGGACAGGGCGTCCCGCAGCTCGGTCGCGGTGGTGGCGCGGCAGGCGCGGGCGCCGAGCCCGGCCGCGACCTGCACCAGGTCGAGGTCGAGGTAGTCCCCCTCCAGCCGAGGCGCCTTTGACGCGTCTCCTGCGGCCAGCTCCAGCGGGGCGGCCCGGTAGCGGAACTCGTTGCCGAACTCGCGCCCGCTGCGCAGCATCTGCAGCCGGTGGATGACCTGGTAGCCGTGGTTGTCCGGGACGACGAGCGTGACGGCCAGGCCCTCTTGAGCGGCGGTGACCAGTTCGGTCGGCGCGAGCAGGAAGGTCCCGTCGCCGAGGAACGAGACGACCCGCGTGCCCGGCTCGGCGTCGGCCAGCCGCACCCCGAGCGCGGCCGGGATCTCGTAGCCCATGCAGGAGAAGCCGAACTCCAGGTGGCAGTGGCGGCCGCCGGTCGCGTCCCAGACCTTGAGCAGGTCGCCGGGCGGGCCTCCGGCGGCGGCGATCACCACGTCGCCGGGCCGCGCCTGCTCCTGCAGGACCCCGATGAGCTGGCCCTGGGTGAGGACGGCATCGGTGCTCGTGACCACATCCCCGCCAGCCTGCGCCGGGTCGAATGGCTGGTCCGGGTCCAATGCGGCGGCCCGGACCACGGCCCACTCCCCGGTCAGCTGCTCCGCGCGGGCGCGCCAGGCCTCGGGTGCGCGGATGCCCGCGCTGGCCGCGCCGTCGGCCAGGGCGGCCAGCGCCTGCCTGGCGTCGGCGACGATGCCGGTGGCGCCGAGCCGGTCGGCGTCGCGCGGGTTGACGTTGACGCTCGCGAACCGCACCGCCGGGTTGGCGAACAGCGAGTGCGAGGCGGTGGCGAAGTCGGTCAGCCTGGCCCCGACCGTCAGCACCAGGTCGGCCTCGCGGGCCAGGGCATTGGCCGCGGGGGTGCCCTCCAGGCCGATGCCGCCGATCTGCCACCAGGCCCGCTGCTGCACTGCGCCTTTGCCGGCGAAGGTCTCCAGCACCGGAAGGCCGGCCGTCCCGGCCAGACGCTCGAGCTCGGCGGTGGCGTCGGAGTAGATGACCCCGCCGCCCGCGATGACGAGCGGCCGTTCCGCGGCGGCCAGCATCGCGAGCACGGCGTCGACCTCGCCAGCGTCGGGCTGCGGGCGGCGGATAACCCAGGCCCGTTCGGTAAAAAATCCGGCCGGATAGTCGTAGGCGTGCGCCTGGATGTCCTGCGGCAGCGAGAGCACCACGGCGCCGGCGTCCACCGGGTCGGTGAGCACCCGCATGGCCGCGGGCAGCGCGGTGAGCAGCTGCTCCGGCCGGGTGATGCGGTCGAAGAAGCGGCACACCGGCCGGAACGCGTCGTTGACGGTCACGTCCGCCTCGAGCGGGTGCTGCAACTGCTGCAGCACGGGGCCCTGGTGCCTGGTCGCATACGTGTCACCGGGCAGCAGCAGCACCGGCAGCCGGTTGACGGTGGCCAGCGCCGCCCCGGTGACCATGTTCAGCGCGCCCGGGCCGATCGAGGAGGTCACGGCTAGGGTGGCGCGCCGCCGGCTGTGCTTGGCGAACGCCGTGGCCGCGTGCACCAGGGCCTGCTCGTTGCGGCCCTGGATGAACGGCATGGCGTCGCTGAGCTGGTCCAGGGCCTGGCCGAGCCCGGCCACGTTGCCATGGCCGAAGATGCCCAGGGTGGCGGGGACCAGCCGGCGGCGCTGGCCGTCGGCGACCGAGTACTGCCGGGACAGGTACGTCACGACGGCTTGGGCTACCGTCAGCCGAACGGTCTGGGAGGTCATCGTCGGTCCTTCCTTCTTCACCAGGGCCTGCCGTGCAGGATCACGGTCTTGACGTCGGTCATCTCGGCCACCGCCGAGCGGGGGCCTTCCTTGCCGATTCCGCTCGCCTTCAGCCCGCCGTAGGGCATGAGGTCGGCCCGCCACAGCGGGGTCCAGTTGATGTGCACGTTGCCGGCGTCGATCTCCCTGATGGCCCGGACCGCGCCTGACACATCGGACGTGAAAATGCCCGCGCCGAGCCCGTAGGGCGTGCCGTTGGCCTGCGCGATCGCGCTCTGGAAGTCCTCCGCCGAGCTGACCGCCACGGCCGGGCCGAACAGCTCGTCCTGGCTGAAGGACGACCGGGGATCTACCCCCGCGACCACGGCCGGGGCGACGATGGCGCCGTCACGCCCGCCGCCCGTCAGCAGCTTGGCTCCCTCGTCTACGGCGCGGCGGATGGTTTCCTCGACCCGTTCGGCTTCATCCGTGGTGATCAGCGTGCCCATGGTCGTGTCCGGGGATCCGGGGTCACCGGTCCTGATCGCCTCCACCTTGGGCACCAGCGCGTCGAGGAAATCCGCGGCGACGGCCGGGTGGGTGATGACGCGCTGCACCGAGATGCAGACCTGGCCCGCGTTGATGTAGCCGCCGGCCGCGACCGCGCTGGCGGCCAGTTCGACGTCGGCGTCGGGCAGCACCACGACCGGGCACGACGAGCCCAGCTCCAGGGACAGCTTCTTGATCCCGGCGATCCGGGTGATGTGCTCACCGGTGGCGGTCGACCCGGTGAACGAGACCTTGCCCACCCGCGGGTCGGTGACCAGGGCGTCGCCGATGATCCGGCCGGGTCCGGTGAGCACGGACAGCACCCCGTCCGGCAGCCCGGCGTCGGTGAGGCAGCGGGCCAGGGCCAGCGCGGTCAGCGGGGTGGTCCTGGCCGGCTTGAGCACGACCGCGTTGCCCGCCGCCAGGGCCGGCGCCAGCTTGTGCATGACCAGCAGGGCCGGGTAGTTGAACGGGGTGATCGCCACCACGATGCCCACGGGCTGGTGGATGGTGAAGCCGATCTTGTCCAGGCCCGTGCCGCGGTTGGCGTCCAGCGGCAGCGCGTCGCCGTAAAGCTGGGTGCCCTCGAACGCGGCCAGCCGGATCAGGTCACCCGAGCGCGCCGCCTCGCCCCTGGCCTCGGTGATCGTCTTGCCGGCCTCGGAGCTGATGATCTGCGCGATCTGCTCGGCGCGCTCGTCGGCCAGTTCGGCCGCGCGGAGCAGGATCCGCATCCGCTCGTGGGCCGGCGTGCGCCGCCAGGTGACCGCGCCGCTCTCGGCCCGGTCCACCGCGGCGCGGACGTCGTCCGGCCCGGCGACCGGGACCGTCCCGGTGACCGTTCCGTCGAACGGCGAGGTCACGTCCTCGGTGCGGCCGTTCGCGGCTGCCTGCCACGTGCCGCCGATCAGCATTGTCATCTCTGCGTATTCACCTGTCAGCGGGGTCGGGGTTCGATGAACTCGACACTGCATGACCCGATCCATCAAGTCAACAGCTTCATGACCATCAAAAACCCATCATTTCGACGGGCCGTCCATCGCAGCGGAGGCCGGAGTCAAGGCTGGTGTACGTACGTGCTGATGAGGTAGGTTAGGCCGAACGGACCCGGTTCATGCCGCAGCGAAGACCAGGGGTCGACCGACGCTAACCGCCATCAGCAACCCATCAGGATAGCCGTATGCCCCACCCTTACCCGATCCGCGACATCGCCCGGCAGGCCGGCGTGAGCGAGGCCACCGTGGACCGCGTCCTCAACGACCGCGGCGGCGTCCGCCCGAGCACCGTCAACGACATCAGGCAGGCCATCGCCGACATGGACCAGCAGCGCAGCCAGCTGCGCCTGGCCGGCCGGGTATTCATGATCGACATCGTGATGCAGACCCCGGACCGGTTCTCCTCCGCGGTCAAGACCGCGCTGGAGCAGGAGCTCCCGTCGCTGCGGCCCGCGGTCGTGCGGTCGCGCTTCGATTTCCGCGAGACGGGTCACGCGGGCGACATCGTCGCGACCCTGGACGCGATCGCCCGCCGGGGCTCCCGCGGGGTGATCCTCAAGGCGCCGGAGGCGCCCGAGGTCAACGCGGCGGTCCTGCGCCTGAGCGAGGCGGGCATCCCGGTGGTCACGCTGGTGAGCGACCTGCCGTTCAGCAAGCGGGTCGCCTACGTGGGGATGGACAACCGCTCGGCCGGAGCGACGGCGGCGTACCTGGTCAACGAGTGGCTGGGCGAGGTCCCGGCGTCTTCGGGTTCTGCGGGTTCTCCGGGTTCTCTTGGGCGGGGCAGCCGGATCCTGGTCGCGCTGAGCCGCAGCGTCTTCCGCGGCGAGGAGGAACGCGAGATCGGCTTCCGGTCGGCGATCCGCGAGCGGTGGCCGCACCGGGGGCTCACCGAGATCACCGACAGCGATGGGCTCGACACGTCGGTTTACCGGCTCGCGCTCGACGCCCTGGACCGGCACGCCGACATCGAGGCGGTGTACTCCATCGGCGGCGGCAACCGGGCCATCCTCGACGCCTTCGACGCGCGGCGCCGCCCCTGCCGGGCGTTCATCGCGCACGACCTGGACCGGGACAACCGCGAGCTGCTCGAGGCGGGCCGGCTATCCGCCGTGCTCTACCACGACCTGCGCCGGGACATGCACCGCGCCTGCCAGATCATCATGCAGGCGCACGGCGCCCTGGACGGCCCGATCGTCACCGCGCCTGCGCCGATCCAGGTCATCACCCCCTTCAACATCCCGCCGGAGACCGCTGCCTAGCCGAGCCCATGCCCGCGGACAGCCCGGGAGCGCAACCACGGCGGTGTGACATTGCTGTGGTCAGGACCACGGCGATGTGGCATCACCGTGGTTCCCCGCACGCCATCCAGACCGACACGATGGTGCTTGTGCGCGCCGTGATGCCGGTGCGCGGCGTGGTGCACGTGCAGACTGCTAACCGGTTCGGCTGGAGGGCGCGCAACCCGAGCCCAACCGGCCCGATGTGGCACCGCGCCGGTTATGAGCGGCTCAATGTGGCAATGTGGCATCGGGCCGGTTGCTTACCCTTACCTGAAGGGGCGGAAGCGCGGCGCGGGCGAGGCTGGGCGCGGCGCGGGGCATGTTGATCTTGCTGCCTGGGCGTTCGGGGGCAGGGGATAATCGGCGGGTGCCCGCTGCCCAGATGCCTGATGCCGAGATGCCTGATGCCGAGGTGGAGGCCGAGTCGCGCGCGACGGACCGGCTGACCTTGTTCTCCGACGCGGTCGTCGCCATCGCGATCACGCTGCTCGCGATCGACCTTCCGGTGCCCGAGGGCGGCACGGTGCCGCTGTTCTGGGAATCGGTCCGGCACAACGGCGGCCACTATGCGGCCTTCCTGATCAGCTTCTTCGCGATCGCCGCGGCGTGGCGTGACCATCACGACATCTTCAAGTACGTCAGGCGGGTCGACTCCCGGTTGCGGACGCTCAACACCTTCTGGCTGCTGATGATCGTGCTGAACCCGTTCGCGACGAAGCTGCTCACCGCGCCGGGACACCCGGACCTCCAGACCCACGCCCTGCGGTTCGGCTTCTACGCGCTGCTGCAGGTGCTGGAGTCCGCGACGGTGTTCGTCATGCTGGCGCACATCCTCTCGCACGGGCTGGCGCCTCGCACCCCGCGCACGATGGCGATCGATATCGCCCGGCAGTCCTTCAACCTGATCCTCGGCTTCGGGCTGTCGATCCCGCTCTTCTTCGTCACCACCAACGCCTGGATCTTGTGGATCGTCGTCCCGCTGGTGGTGTCACGGTGGCGTCATATCCACCGCCGCAGGCGAAACCGCGAGGCCGCCCCAGGGCGGGATGACACAGGCCACGGGGACACAGGCCACGGGGACACCGGGCCGGGAGGCTCAGCGCCCGGGTGATTCAGCCGCCGGTCGCCACCGGGCGGGCGGGATCGGTGACCCAGTTGGACCAGGAGCCGACGTAGAGCGCGGCCGGGATGCCGGCCAGCGCGAGCGCGAGGACCTCGTGGGCCGCGGTGACGCCTGAGCCGCAGTAGGAGCCGACCGGCATACCCGGGCCGGGGTTAGCGCCGAGGGCGGCGAACCTGGCGGCGAGTCCGGCGGGGTCCTTGAAGGTGCCGTCCGGGTTCACGTTGCCCGCCGTGGGCGCGCTCACCGCACCGGGGATATGCCCGGCGACCGGGTCGACCGGTTCGGTCTCGCCGCGGTAGCGCTCCCCCGCCCGCGCGTCGAGGAGCAGGCCGGTCTGCGCCGTCTCCTGCGCGCCCGCGGCATCCAGCACCGGCATCTGGCCGGGCTCCGCGCTGAAGTCACCGGGCGCCGGGGCGGGCTCGTCCGTGCTGACCGGCAGGCCGGCCCCGATCCAGGCCCGGTAGCCGCCGTCGAGCACCCGGACGTCCCGGTGGCCGAAGTAGCGCAGCGTCCACCAGGCGCGGGCCGCGCTCGCCGCGTCGCTGTCGTCGTACACCACGACCGGCCGGTCCCGGCTCACCCCGGCGGCGCGCATCGCCGCCTGGAAGGCGGCCGCGCCGGGCAGCGGGTGCCGGCCCGCGGGACCGGGCGGGCCGGCCAGGTCCCGGTCCAGGTCGACGAAGACCGCGCCGGGAAGATGGCCCTGCCGGTAGCTGTCGATGCCGGGCGGCCCGGCGAGCCGCCAGCGCACGTCGAGCAGCACGGGCGGCGCTACGGGGCGGTCCCGCGCCAGCTCCGCAGCGAGCTCCCCCGCAGTGACCAGCAGGTCGTCCCGGCCGGCGCGCTGGCTCACGCCGCGGTGTACATCAGCGCGGGGACCAGCTGCTCCGACGGGGTGAGCGAGCCGTGCATGCCGGTCAGCGCGGACTCTCGCGGCTCGGCCTTGGTGGCGACGATGGCGAGGGACCCGGCCGGGGCGGCCACCACGTCGCCGATCCGGCTGGTCATCGCCGCGTCCACCGGGCCGAACCAGCCTTCCTTGATCGCCTCGTCCCTGGACAGCACCCAGGCCCGGTCGCCGAGCGTCTCCCGCCAGGCGGCCAGCAGGTCCGCCGCAGCGCCCCGGCGCGCGTACAGATGCCGGGCCCGCGGCTCGCCGCCGAGCAGGGCGAGCCCGGACCGCAGGTCGGGGTGCTCGTCCACGTCGAACTTGTCCTCTGCCCCGATGTCCACCATGCCGTGGTCCGCGGTCACGCACATGCAGGTACCCGAGGGCAGCGCGCCGGCCAGCTGCTCGGCCAGCTTGTCCACGTGGGCCAGCTGGTTGTACCAGGCGTCCGAGCCGACCCCGAACGCGTGCCCGGTGCCGTCGAGGTCGCCGTGGTACACGGTCACGAACGCGCGGTCGTTCTCCCGCAGGGCCGTGGCCGCCTGCGCGGCCAGGGCGCCCATGCTGTCGGCGGGCCGGAAATCCGCGCCGCGCATGGTCGCCACGGTCAGGCCGGTGCCACGGAACGCACCCTGCGTCACGTGCACGGCCGCGATGCCGGCCGCGGCGGCCCTCTCGTAGACGGTGGGCAGCGGCTGCCACTGCCGGGGGTCAATCCGGGAATCCCAGCGCAGCCCGTTGAGCAGCCGGTTCTCGCCGGGGATCATGACCTGATAGCCGAGGATCCCGTGCTGGCCCGGCGGCTGCCCGGTACAGATCGAGCCCAGGCTGGTGACCGTGGTGGACGGGAACCCGGCCGTGATGGGGCGGGAGTTGCGGGCGAGTTCGGACAGGAAGGGCGCGACGGCGGGATGGTCACGGAGCAGTTCCCAGCCCAGGCCGTCCACGATCAGCAGGCACGCGCGCCGGGTGGACGGGAGGCCGAGCACATTCTGTGATTCCGGCGCGTCCGGGTCGAGTGACGCGAGCATGGACGACGACAGGTCGGCGAGGGCAGCGGCCCCGTAGGACGGCACGATCGGCGGATGTCTCGGCTCGGGCGTCATGCGGGATCCTCACCTGCTACTCGTGGGTGCCACTCAGCATCTTGCCGGAACATGGTGCCACTGGACGGGCGGCAGCGGCAAAATGGAACGGACTACCAGCAACTGCCCAGCTGGGCTTCAGCTTCCGTGGATCGCGGTGGCGTCGGACAGCTCCCGCCCGAAGCTGAGCAGCTGCCGCACGGCGTCCTCGCCGTCGGCGGCCTGGCTGACCCGTAGCGAGAAGTCGTCGGCCGTGATCGTGCCCAGGTAGCCGTGATCAGCCTCACAGCTCTCGTCGCCGCAGTGGGCCGGCTCGATTTCCAGGTGGGAAAGGACGTTCCAGCCGATGGTCAGCATGACCTCTGACGGCATGGTGACGCCGGGCACGTAGGCCGCCGGATCGGGCACCACGCGGCTGAGGGCCACCGAGGAGATCTTGGCGAACCGGATCGCCTCCGTGCTGGTCTCGGCGCGCGGCCTGCTGTCGGGCTCCTCAGCCGGATGCTCGTCGGTGTGCGAGTACACCAGCCGGGTCGGGGTGAGCGCGAGCACGGTCATGTGCCGGCGTACCTCCATCCCCGGATCGAAGATCGCGTCGTGGTGGACGACGTAGGCCGTGACTGGCTCTGACCCGAGTGCCGAGGCGACCGCGTCGGACACCAGGCCCGGGTAGTAGCCGCTGCGCTCGATCGCGGACCGCAGGCCGTCGGTCAGGACTCGCGTTTCCCTCATCCCCCCATCCTGCACCGTCCGGCTGGGTGCTTTACCCGCGGGAGGGAGTCTAACCTGCCCAGAGCTTCCTCGGGCCGCCCGGGCGGGGCCACGCCGGCCAGGTGCAGGACCTGCTCCTCGGCCGGCTCGGGCCGGGCCATGGCGCTCGCCCCCGGGGCGGGCTTGGGCTTGCGGGGCTTCCTGGGTCCCGATCCCCCGCCCCGGCCGCGGTAGACGATCAGGCCGTTCACCGGGTCGGGCACGCCGTCGAGGGCCGAACGGATCGCGGGCAGCGCGCGGAACGCTTCCCACTGTTCGTCGGAGTCGAAGAGCACCTCGAACACCACGCCGTAGCGATGCTCGTGCCAGGCCCACTCGATCGCGCCGTTCGTCAGCGCCGCCTCGGTAAGGTCGTCCTGGTAGGAGTCCTTCCACCGGCGGGCAGGCAGTTCGCTCGCGTCGAAGACCTCGATCGACCACCAGTCGGACACGCTTCTGCCACCGCCATCCCGTTTGCGCACAACCCCCGCCCTCAAGATAGTACGTCTTTCAGCTCGGGGCCGATAGGCTCCTTCGCTGTGAGAGGAACGGGGCTCAGGCTTTCGGTGACGCTGCTCACCGTGATCCCGTGGCGGGGAGCCGGGGACGACGCCGCGCCCGGGGGCGACGCAGCTGGCAGCCCGGATGGCGGCCCAGATGGCGGCGCTGCGCCGCCGCGGGCCGCCGCGGGCGCGGCCATGGCGTGGGCGCCGGCCGTGGGCCTGCTGCTCGGCGTCATCGCCTCGGCCGTCCTGTTCCTGGCCGACCATCCCCTCGGGGCCGGCCCGCTGACGGCGTCCGGGCTCGCGGTCGGGTCGCTGGCCCTGCTCACCCGGGGCCTTCACCTGGACGGGCTGGCCGACCTGGCGGACGGGCTGGCCAGCGGCAAGCCCGCCCCGGCCGCGCTGGACATCATGCGCCGCTCCGACATCGGGCCACTCGGGGTGGTCACCCTCGTCCTGACGCTGCTGCTCCAGGTCGCGGCGCTCAGCCAGGCCGAGTCGGCCGGCCACGGCCGGGGGCCGGCCGCGCTCATCGCCGCCGTGGTCACCGGCCGGCTGGCACTGACCTGGGCCTGCCGCCGGGGCGTGCCCGCGGCGCGGCCGGACGGGCTCGGCGCCCTGGTCGCGGGAACGGTCCGCCCCGTGGTCCCGGCCATGGCTACCGCGGTCACGCTGGCGGCCGCGGCCGCGGCGGTCGCGATCTCGGCGACGGTGGCCGGCGGACAGCTCGGCTGGACCCTCCCGCTCGCGGTGGCCGCGGGCCTGGCCGCGGCGTTCGCCGTGCAGCGGCACGCGGTCCGGCGGCTCGGCGGCATCACCGGTGACGTGCTGGGCGCACTGGCCGAGATCGCCACCACCGTGACCCTGGTGGTGGCGGCCATGGGACCGCCCGCCTAGTGGTCAGGCACGTCGGCCCGGCCATGTTTCAATGGCGGAAAGAACCCGAGGCAGGAGCCGCTGATGCCGCCGACACACGAGGTATTCAACCAGCCTCCCGCGCTGGACGGGTACGACGTCGCCGACGATCCGGCCATGCTGGCCGCGCTGCGGCGCGAGGGCGGCCGCTGGGCCGAGGACGGTATCCGCGAGCTCGGCCGCCTGGCCGGCTCGGCGCGGGCCCAGGAGCTCGGCCGCCAGGCGAACGAGAACCCGCCCCGGCTGCGTACGCACGACCGGTTCGGCCACCGGATCGACGAGGTGGAGTTCCACCCGGCCTGGCATGAGCTGATGACGGTGGCGGTGCGGCACGGCCTGCACGGCGCGCCGTGGCGGGACGCTCGCCCCGGCGCGCACGTGGCGCGGGCGGCGGGCTTCTACGTCTGGGGCGCGGCCGAGGCCGGGCACTGCTGCCCGGTGTCGATGACCTACGCCATCGTGCCCGCGCTGCGGCACGCGCCGGACCTGGCCAGCCGCTTCGAGCCGCTGCTCGCGGCCCCGGACTACGACTTCGGCCTGCGACCGCCCGAGACCAAGCGAGGCCTGCTCGCGGGCATGTCGATGACGGAGAAGCAGGGCGGCTCGGACGTCCGGGCGAACACCACCCGGGCCATCCCGGCCGGTCCGGGAGAGTACCTGCTGACCGGGCACAAGTGGTTCACCTCGGCGCCGATGGGCGACGTGTTCATGGTGCTCGCCCAGGCGCCCGGCGGGCTGTCCTGCTTCCTGCTGCCCAGGGTCCGGCCGGACGGGACCAGGAACGGGATGCGCCTGCAGCGGCTGAAGGACAAGCTCGGCAACAGGTCCAACGCGTCGGCCGAGGTCGAGTACGACGAGGCGCTGGCCTGGCTGGTCGGCGAGGAAGGCCGTGGTGTCCGCACCATCATTGAGATGGTGAACATGACGCGGCTCGACTGCGTGCTGGGCACGGCGACGGGTATGCGGACGGGCCTGACGATGGCCGCGCACCATGCTGCCCACCGGATGGCCTTCGGCCGGAACCTGGCCGGCCAGCCGCTGATGGCCGCCGTGCTGGCCGACCTCGCCATCGAGTCGGAAGCGGCCACGCTAGCGGCGTTCCGGCTGGCCGGGGCGACCGACCGGGCGGTACGCGGCGACGCGCAGGAGGCGGCGTTCCGCCGCCTGGCGCTGGCGGCGACCAAGTACTGGGTGTGCAAGCGTGCCCCGGCGCACGCCGCCGAGGCGCTCGAGTGCCTGGGCGGCAACGGCTATGTCGAGGAATCGGGGATGCCGCGGCTGTACCGCGAGGCCCCGCTGGCGTCGATCTGGGAGGGGTCGGGCAACGTCGCCGCGCTCGACGCTCTGCGCGCCCTGACCAGGCAGCCCGAATCGGCCGAGGGGTTCTTCGCCGAGCTGGACCTGGCCGCCGGCGCGGACGCCCGGCTGGACCAGGCGGTGACCCGGCTGCGTAAGGAGGTCGGCGATCCGTCCGAGGCCCGCGCCCGCCAGCTGGCCGAGGCCATGGCCCTCGTTCTCCAGGGCGCCTTGCTCGTGCGGTACGGCGACCCCGCCGTGGCCGATGCGTTCGCCGCGTCCCGGCTGGCCGACGACGGCGGCCCGGGAGCCTGGGGGCATGCTTTCGGCGCGCTCCCGTCCGGTGTCGACACCGCGGCCATCGTCAGCCGGGCCACCCCGCGGCTGGCCGGATGAGCCGGTGACCGGCGTCCTGGACCGGCCCGCCCCGCTCCCGGACCTGACCCTGCGGTACGGCCCGCGACCCGAGCACGTCGTGGACCTCAGGCTCCCCCCCGCGGTCCCCGATCGGGCGGTACCGCTGATCGTGCTCATTCACGGCGGGTTCTGGCGTCCCGCCTACGACCGCACGCACCTGGGCCCGATGGGCCACGCCCTCGCGGCGGCCGGATATATGGTCGCGGTGCCGGAATACCGCCGGGCCGGCATGGCCGAAGAGGGATGGACGGGCACGTTCAGCGACATCGCGCTGGCCGCCGATCACGTGGCCGCCATCGCCCGGGCGCACGGCGCCGATGCCAGCGCGGTCACCTGGGCGGGCCACTCGGCAGGCGGTCACCTCGCGCTGTGGGCCGCGGCCCGGCCCGGCCTGCCGCCTGGGTCGCCGTGGCGCGGAGCGTTCCCCGCCACCCACGTGGTCTCCCTGGCGGGCTGCTCCTCGCTGCGGCTCTGCGCGGAGTGGAACCTGGGCCGGGGCGCGGTTCGCAGCCTGATGGGCGGAGGGCCGGATGAGGTTCCCGAACGCTACGCCGTCGCCGATCCCGCCGCGCTCCCCCCGCCCGCCGTACCCGTCACGCTGGTCCACGGAACCGCCGATGTGCAGGTGCCGGTCGAAATGAGCCGGGCTTTTCCCGCGGGCTCGCTGGTCGAGATACCGGAGGCCGGCCATTTCGACCTGATCGACCCGGAGAGCCGCGCCTGGCCGCGGGTCGTGGCGGCGCTGGCAGGCGCGCTTTCCGGCGGGCCAGCCGACAGGCAGCCATGACAAAGCGGAAGGCGGGTCCGCCGGGACCCGCCTTCCGGAAAGTCGCGCCCGGCAACAACCCGGGCCGCTGGAGTTCCGTGCCCTGCTATCGCAATGCCCCCACAGTAAGGACCCGGTACTCCGGGAAAACGGTGGTACCGAAGTCACGAGCAAGCAAACTTGCGGAGAGACCCCCCAGTTTGGTGCGTCTGCGCACATGGGCCTCTCATCCGATCATGAGCCGCCGCACGAACCGCGCCGCCGCACTAATTCCCCGTTGCCGCCCGGAACCTCACGACCAGTTCAGCCGGAACCCGGCCACGGTCCTTGACGTCGATACCCTGCGCCTTCGCCCATTCACGAACTTCCGTGGTGTTCAGCCCGCTTGCCGCCGCCCGGCGTCCGGCCCGAGCCGGCCGACGCGCCGCGGTGCCACTGCTGCGTCGCGCGGCGTCGACATAACGAGACAGCGCCTTGCGGAGAGCCTCGGCGTTCTTGGCGTTCAGGTCGATCTCATACTCGGCACCATCCAGCGCAAAGCGGACGGTCCCCTCTGCCTCACTACCATCGATGTCATCGATGAACAGGGTTTGTATCTTCTGAGCCACGTGTACTCCGTTCCACTCGTTGAATAGTGCATAAGCGTAGACGATCATCAGCCGATAAGGCGCAGCAGCCCCCTATTTCCATTGAAAGTCGTTGGCGGAACGCCGACGCCGCCTTCCCGATGAACTGACGGGACGCAGAAGTCACCAACGGTGCGCGGCCGCACACCTAAAGCAGGTATCGGCGCCGTACAGGTAGTACCGTCCGAACCGGGCCGCACCCGGTCCGTTCTGAAAACGTTTGCCGTGATTCCGGTCGCCGAAACGAGGCCGCGCAGGCGGCCGGCGTTCGCATTGCCATCTGGCTTGCCTTAGGACCCGGGAACGACCCTGGTTAGAAGGGTTGCGCTGACGGGGCGTCACATTACGTCGTAGCCGTGATGCACGTGCATCACGGTCACGTTTCACTGAGCCGAACTCTCAGGTTCCTCTCAGCGCCGGAAAGATTCTCCCAAGTCTAGGGAATAGCGAAGACGGCCGCCATTGATGCCGGCCGCGGGCATAGCCCGTGAGGTCAGGCATCGGTCGGCGTGACCGTGAGGGCCGCTGGAATCCTGCGCCTCCGCCGCAGGTACGGGCCACCCTGGCGCACCCTGCGTCCTGCAGTCGACGGCCGGCCGAGCCGAGCCCGAGAGGAATCTGATCTGCTTT
>Ga0207689_10002712_pt1 | contig 16379 bp, 9 predicted proteins | sample KBSMisM52_FD_184312 | JGI IMG/M metagenome (GOLD analysis project Ga0207689, IMG submission 184312) | Miscanthus rhizosphere microbial communities from Kellogg Biological Station, Michigan, USA - KBS Miscanthus M5-2 (SPAdes) (version 2) | ecosystem: Host-associated > Plants > Roots > Rhizosphere... | reverse complement strand
AAAGAACACCTCCGCGTTGCCTTTCAATCGAGGTTCTTCTCTGAAATAGCTGATGTTGATGGTGTCTTCTGGGGCCACCAGCACACGTATCCGGTCGAAATCAAAGAAAAGACCGTGGCACACGATGCCTCGGTCGGCCACTTCTTCGGCCTGGATCTTGGACCCTTTGTAAAGCTCGCGTTCTATGCGGCAAAAAAGGGGAACCTTCACTCACTGTTCGTCGTCCGCGAGATCGACAACGTACAGACCCGAGCACTGGTCGATTGGTGGTTTATCACCTTCGAACAGCTTGCCCGGTACGCTTCCTGGACACCCAAGGGTGGCGGAACGAACATGGGTGGCGGCGGGAGCACGGTGGTTCAAATCCCGAAGAGTGAGTTCACGCCCCTCACGGCAGCCGCTCTCGACGCGTTGTGAATTCGTCAGTGGAGCACGGGCGCGGTCGGAGGAGCTGACGGCGGTAGTCCGCCGCTGGCCGTCGCGATGCAGTTTTGCGGGTAGGTTAGGAGGCTCAGTCACCTCATCTTGCCAAAGCACAGACAGGAGTGTCTGAGCCCACAGTTGTCCAAATTGGCGTCGCCGGAGGCGACTTGTACGGTAGCCGGTGGTCGAGCGAGCGAAGCGAAGCGAACCGACCACGGGAAACTCGCCACACCCGTCTCGTCGACCCCGACAGGGGTCGCGTAGATGCCACGTTCGCAGCGATTTTCAACTCTCCGCGCCCCCTTCAGGGTCGGCTTCCTTTTCGCGTACGAATACCGGTGGTGGCTCCGCTAACGCTCCGCACACCACCGGCTACCCTCCGAGCCACCTCCGGTGGCAAATCGTCAATGCCAGCAAGTAACGTCCGAGCGCAAAGCTGCTTTGAATGCGTCTATCGTCCGCCCAGCCAATTTGGACACGTGTCTTTCGAAGGTAGATAGCCACGAAAATGTCCATGGATGGGGTCGAAAAGGTATTTCGGCTTCTGAAAGGCTTGAACGGATATCTAAAGATATCCCGAAGCCTTATTGAAAATGTCCATGGACATCTTCAAATACCTTTCGGCCATCTTTAGAAGGCATTTAATGGTCATTAAATGTCCATGGATCTATCTAAAAAGGCATCCACACTTCTAAAGACCTCGGAAGACCTTCCGAATATGTCCATGGTCTTTTTCGACCCGTCACCCTGTCATCTTTAGATATCGGTTCACCTTCTAAAATACGTCCATGGATCTCATCGAGGCCATCTTCGTCATCTGCGGATAAACTCCCGTCCCATCAAGGGAGGAAACCATGTCTGAAAAGAAGATCATCGCTGTCGTTGGTGCGACCGGGGCACAGGGGGGCGGGTTGGTTCGGGCCATCCTCTCCGATCCCGATCATCCGTTCGGGGCGCGGGCGATCACGCGCGATGTCAACTCGGCGAAGGCGCGGGAGTTGGCGGCGCTTGGTGCCGAGGTCGTGGCGGGGGACGCCGATGACCCGGAGAGCCTGCGGCGGGCGTTTGAAGGAGCCTACGGCGCGTATTGCGTCACCTTCTTCTGGGATCATTTCTCGCCGGAGAAAGAGCTCGCGCATGCGCGGGCGATGGCCGAGGCGGCGCGGGATGCGGGGGTGAAACACGTCATCTGGTCGACGCTCGAGGACACGCGCAAGTGGGTACCCCTCAGCGACGACCGCATGCCCACGTTGATGGAGAAATACAAAGTGCCTCACTTCGATGCCAAGGGTGAGGCCGACCAGATCTTCGCCGATCTCGGCGTTCCGACGACGTATCTCCTGACGGCGTTCTACTGGGATAACTTCATCAGCTTCGGAATGGGTCCGGCGCGCGGCGCGGACGGCAAGCTGGCGATCACCCTGCCACTGGGCGACGCCAAAATGCCGGGCATCGCCGCGGAAGACATCGGCCGCAGCGCCTACGGCATTTTCAAGAAGGGAGCGGAGATGATCGGCAAACGCGTCGGCATCGCCGGCGAGCACCTCTCCGGAACCGAGATGGCCGCTGCCTTCAGCAACCTCCTCGGCGAAGAGGTTCGCTACAACGCCGTCGACCCGAGCGTCTATCGCGGCTTTGGGTTCCCCGGCGCCGAAGACCTCGGCAACATGTTCCAGTTCAAGCGCGACTTCGAGGATGACTTTCGAAGCGTGCGCTCGGTCGATGAGACCCGCGCGCTGAATCCGTCGCTCCAGAGTTTCTCGAACTGGCTGCGCGCGAATCGGGAACGGATTCCGCGCCCCGCGTAGATTCGTCGATCAATGCGCGGTGTGGATGCGCTGAATGCTGATGGGGATCGTTACGGTGACGGGCCGGTAGTACGGATCGCCGGTGTAGGACAGGGTGAGGGTCCTCGCCGCGGCGGACACGCCGAATACCGTCGTCGCGGAGGATAGGTCGGCTGTACGCGCCAGCGGCCCGGAGGTGCTGCGCGCGGTGGTTCCGCTTTCCAGCACGGTCAACGTGCCGGCGGGTGGATAGCCGGTGAAGCCTCGGGCGACGATGAGCACATTCTGCGTACCAGGGAGCCGGATGGCGCCGAAGGAAGGCGTGCCGCCCTGGAAGAAGATGACGAGCGGTGGTCCAACGGTCGTGGTCTCGAAGAAGTTCGCGTCGCCAGAGTACGTGGCGGTGAGAACGTGCACCGTGCCGAGCCGCTTCAGATCGGACACGGTGATGCTGGCTCTCTGATTCACCATCGGGACCGTGCCGATCAGCGCGCCGTCATCGAAAAACGAAACGGAGCCGGTCGGTCCAATACCCTCATTGGTCACACCGGTCACGTACGCGAACAGCGCGTTTGGCGCGCCGAACGTCCAGGGGTTACTTGTGTACTCCAACGAGATCGTGGCCACGGTGCGCAACGGCTCGCCGGCACCGACCACACGTACCGTTGCCACGTTGATCGAAGCGAACGTCGTCGCTGTGATCGTGGCCGTACCGCTCTTCAAGGCCTGAAACGCCGCGGATGCTGAATCCTCTGTAATGGTGATCGAGGGAGGCACACGGATCACGGACGGATCCGACGAAGTAAGCGTTACCGCAACCGGAAAACCGGGCTTGGTGCTCTGAACCACGGTCACCGTTCCGCTGTCGCCGGGCCGCAGTGAGGGAGGAGTGACATACATCCTGGCCGCATCGGCGTACGAGGCAAGCCACGTGACGGCGTTGTTGGCGGGATTCGAGTCACGCTCGTACTGGGTAACCCTGGCTACCAGCACGGGGTCACGAGACACGACGAACTGTGACACCGACTCGCCAACCTTCAGCTCGAACGGACCGCTGCAAGAGACAGCGCATATCGTGACGTTCGAAGCGTTCGATGGGCCGTCATTGCGGACGCTGATCATCGGTCCCGAGCCGAGGGTCCCGGTCAGAGACAACACCAAGTCGACGATGACGTCGTCGTCCTCGATGATCGCGGCAGCAGCCGTGCGCTCGATGGGAATCGCGGCGTCTTTGATCTTCACGAAAAACGAGCGCGTCAGGCCGGGCCTGGAGTCGTCGGCAATTGCGACGGTGATCGTCTTAGCCGTTTCGCCTATTTCGAAAGTGACGGTCCCGGTTGCCGGCGTGTAGTCGATTCCGGCCTTTGCGGAGTCGTCGCTGGTCTCGTACGAGACCGTGACGCGCTGGCGCGCCGCGCGCGTGAGTCGGATGGGAACGACGATCTTCCTGTCGCTTTCGTTCGCCCGCGCGTCATCGATGGTCACGGCGGCCGAGGGCAGCGGGTAGGCCCACAACTCGCGCCCGGCAGCCTTGGTGGTGGCGGCAAAGTAGAGCAGGTCGCCAACACGCGTCAGCGAATCCGGCGATGAGCCGGAAGCGCCCGGCTCCATGTCCGCCACCATCACCGTCCCCTCGGGCGTGCCGTCGGTCTGCCACAGCTCCAGGCCGTGCAGGCCGTCATCGGCATTGAAGTAGGCGATGCCGTCGGCGACGGCGAATTCGGTGATCCCGGCCTGTAACGCTCCGGGACCGATATCGCGAAGGAGCTTCGTCCCATCGGGAGTACCGTCGCTGACCCACGGCTCGGTGCCATGTACACCGTCGTCGGCGGTGAAGACGGCGCGGCTGCCGAGGGAGACGATCTTGTCCAACCGGGGAAACGTAGTGCTTGCAAACTCCTTCACGACCGCGGTGCCCGCCGCCGTCCCATCCGTCTTCCAGAGCTGCTCCTGTCGCGTAGACAGCTGCCGTCCAGGGAACAGCATCGTCGTGCCGATGACCGCTACCGGCGGCCCGTACGAACTGGCTTCCGAGTGATGGATCATCGCCGCGTCGCCGGCGGATCCGGAAACCCTCCAAAGCTGCGACCCCTGGGACGCCCCCGAAAATGTGAAGAGCGATCCTGCGAATGGGAAGAGCGGCGTGCTTCCGCCGGAACCGCGGGCAATGCTGCGGGTACCGCTCAGCGTGCCGTCAGTGGCGAAGACGATGCCTTCCGTGGTGATGAAGTATGCCCGGCCGGCCAGACCGATCACTCTTCTGGACTGCATAGGCAGGGAGATCAGCCGAGTGGTTCCCGCGGGTGTGCCGTCGGTCGTCCACAACTGGCGGTTGTTGTCGAAGAAGTAAAACTGGCCGTTGACGGTTGTCGCGTCATGGATGTCCAAACCAGGCTGCGCCGTCACGAGCTTCTTGTAGCCTTCGGGAGTGCCGTCGGTCTTCCACAGTTCGAAGAAGTCGTTGTCCAGGTAGAGCGTGTTGCCGGCGATTCCGAATGGCACCGGCAGCGTCGCGTCCGGCGTGGAAAGAACAGGCACGGTGCCTTCAGCGGTTCCGTCCGTGCGCCAGATCATCGGACCGTCATTGGATTGCGCGGTGAGATAGAGACGGTCCGCTCCTGCAAAGAATTTGCTGGGCGATGAAGAGACGGCGAGATCGGGCTCGAGATTGGCGATCATGTGCCTGCCACCCTCGGTTCCGTCGGTGATCCACGGCTCGTCGCCATGATCGATGTCGTCGGCGCCGAAGAAGGCGACATCGCCCGAGGTGATGATGGTTGGCGTCGCCGACGAGCTGCCGGTCCAACGCGTTCCGGGTTGATTCACGATGTGCGTCCCCGCCGGCGTGCCATCGCTTTCGAACAGCTCCCGGTACTTCGGTCCCTGGCTGTAGTAGTAGACGCGGGTGGCGCCGGCCACGATCGGATAGAGGTAAGGGTTGGCTCCGGTGCTCAGGTCGCTCACCATGCGCGTCCCGGCATCGGTGCCGTCGCTGCGCCACAGCTCCCGTCCGTGTTCGCCGTCATCGAACGGAAAGTACGACACACCGTTCAGCACACAGAAATTCGCGGCCAGTCTCGATGGGGTACCGGTGCGGATCACGCGCGTCCCGGACGACGTGCCGTCGCTGACTCCAAGCTCCCCATTCGTCCCGAGGAACAGAACGCGGCTCGCGTCGAGCGGCGCGATCGGAGACTCGCCCATGATGAACGTCGATGCCGTGCCCGGCTTGAGGTCGGCAATCATCCTCGTTCCGGACGTTGTGCCGTCGCTCACCCACGGCTCAACACCGGCGGTGTCGCTCGATCCGATGAAAAAGAGCCGCGTGGCCGTGGCCACGACGTTCCAGGCAGGCGTCGAAGTGACTTTCGTCGTCCCCGAGGCCGTTCCGTCGGACTTCCAGATCCCCGTGGGAGTGCCGACATAGAGCCTGCCTTGAAACGAGGCCCAGGAACTGAAGAGCTCCCGGTCCGCGCCGATGAGCCCCAGCGATTGTGCGCTGCCTTCGCTGACCGACCAAAGCGCGCCCGTCACCAGATCGCGGCACAGGACGTGGTTTCCGAGAACGTCCATGACCGCGAGGATCGTGCTGCTCGATGCCGCCGTGATCGGGACGGTGCCGGCAACGCTGCCGTCGCTCTTCCAGACTTTCCAGCCGTCGGCGTCGTACGCATCGAAGTAGACGACGTTGCCGGCGGCGACCATGCCGAGAAGCGGCGGAAGCGATACCGGTGTACGGCGCATCGACACCAGCTTGAACGTGCCGGCTGCCGTGCCGTCGGTACGCCACAACGCCGGCGCGGTGCTGGTCTCCCGCGTCTCGAAAAATACGATGTCGTTCAACCTGACCCGCCATAGAGGACTCGACGGGACGCCGCTTGTCGTCGTGTTCAGGTCGGCCACCTGATAGGGAGCCGACGCACGGAGCGGCAACGAAAGCGACAGCGCGAGCAGAAAGAGCGCCTTGGGAAACGCGGATGAGGACATTTGTTTGGCTGAGCTACGGGCGGACGTTGCCGAGCATAGAGTTCTTTGCAGCCGAGCCAACCGCTCCGTCGCTCGAAAGTTTCCCCACGCAGACTCAGGCCTTTCGAACCCGATAGCCGAGGCCTTCGAGCTCGGCGGCTACGCGCGCGACGTGATCGCCCTGAATCTCGATCTCGCCGTCTCCCGCCGTGCCGCCGGCACCGCATCGCTTCTTCAGCGATCCCGCCAGCTCCGACAGCGAGGCCGCCGTCAGCTGGAATCCGCTGGCGACGGTCACGCTCTTTCCCGCGCGGCGCTTGCGATCGATCACCACCCGGATGGTCTGTTTCGACGGATCCTGATCCGCCCGCGCGTCGATCGCGCCCTCCTCGCGCAGTCGCTTCGCGGCTTCGGGATCACTGGTCCAGACGAGGCGGGATTTCATAAACCCCGCGCCGCGGCGACCGCGGCTACGTACTGTCTCGCTTTTTCGGTGATGGTGCTCGCTTCGCCTCGGCGCAGCGCGGCCAGGTCGACGAGATCGGCTCCGACGCCGAGGGCGAAGGCGCCGGCGGTGATGAAATCGGCGACATTCTTCAGCGATACGCCACCGGTGGGAATCAGCTCGATCTGCGGGAGCGGGGCTTTGATCGACTTCAGATAGGTCGCGCCGCCGAGGGCGTTCGCGGGGAAGACTTTCACCGCGTCCGCGCCGGCTTTCCAGGCGGTCACGATCTCGGTCGGCGTCAATGCACCGGGGAAGACCGCGACGCCGAGGCGGCGGCAGAGCTCGATCGTGGGGATATCGAGCGACGGACTGACGATGAAACGCGCCCCGGCGTCGATGCAGGCCTGCGCGGACTCGGCATCGAGCACGGTGCCCGCGCCGATCAGTGTCTCATCACCCATTCGGCCAGCAAGATCCGCGATGATCTTCACCGCGCCGGGCACGGTGAGCGTGATCTCGAGGATGGGAATGCCGCCGGCGCGAATCGCTTCGACCGCATCGAGGGCCTCGGGCGCGGACGTCGCCCGCACCACCGGAACGATTCCGATTTTGCGGATGCGATCAACGGCTGACACGAGCGGTTCCCCCTTTCATCACCCGTTCGACCTCGGCCAGCGTGGCCATGCTGGTGTCGCCAGGCGTGGTCATGGCCAGCGCGCCGTGCGCCGCGCCGCACTCGACCGCCCAGGCCGGACCGCGGCCGGTCAGGAATCCGTAGATGAGGCCGGAGGCAAAGGAGTCGCCGCCACCGACGCGATCGAGGATCTCGAGATCGGCGCGCGTCGTGGCTTCGAAGAAATCGCCGTCGCACCAGGCGATCGCTCCCCAGTCGTTGCGCGTCGCCGTGCGCGCCACACGAAGCGTGGTGGCAACGACCTGCAGCGAAGGGAGCTCGGCGCATACACGGCTGATCATTTGTTTGAACGCATCGGCGGGCAGTGTGGCGTGATGCTCGTCGACTCCTTCGATGTCGAATCCAAGGGCGACGCTGAAGTCTTCTTCGTTACCGAACAGAACGTCGACGAGGCCGACCAGCTCGCGATTCACAGCGCGTGCTTTTTCCGCGCCGCCGATGCCCTTCCAGAGCGACGGCCGGTAATTCAAGTCGTACGAAACGATGACACCGTGCCGTCGAGCCGCCTCCATCGCTTCGCGGGCGACCAGCGGCGTCGTCTCCGACAGCGCCGCGAAAATGCCGCCGGTATGAAACCAGCGCACACCGCCGGCGAAGAGACTCTCCCAATCGACGTCGCCCGGCTTCAATTGCGAGACGGCGGTGTGTCCTCGGTCGGAGCATCCCATTGCGGCCCGGACGCCAAAACCGCGCTCGGTGAAGTTGAGACCATTGCGCGCGCTGCGGCCGACGCCGTCATCGGCGACCCACCGCAGCCAGGAAAGGTCGCAGCCACCTTGCAGCATCAGATCTTCGACCAGGCGGCCGACCGGGTTATCGACGAGCGCGGTGACGATGGCGGTGCGCTGATTGAAACAGCGGCGCAGTCCACGGGCCACGTTGTATTCGCCGCCGCCCTCCCAGACCTGAAACGAGCGCGTCGTGGCCACGCGCCCTTCACCCGGATCGAGGCGGAGCATGACTTCGCCGAGGCTGACGAGGTCGAAGCGGCAATCTGCGGCGTCCTTGGTCTTCACTTTCGTGACGCCTCCAGTCCCGAGCCGCCCTGCGCGTACTCCGGCTGCACGTTGACCACGCCGAACTGCCGGTCCTCCCCTTCCCGGATCGCCGCCATCATCCAGAGGAAGTTGATGGTTCCGCCGGGCGCGGAGACGTTCGGGTGATAGCCCTGCGGCATCAGAACGACGTCGCCTTCGCGGACGACCGCGACCAGCTCCGGATTGCGCGGATCGTTGTAGACCAGCTGCAGACCCCAGCCCGGCTCCGGCATGTCGATGTAGAGATACGCCTCCTCGAGCATGCGCGCGTGCTCGTGCGGCGGCCACGAAGTCCAGTTTCCGGGACGGCTGAACGTGACGCCGGCCAGGATGCGGCCGGCATCGATGTTCTTTCCGATGACGATGTTGACGTCGCGCTCGGACGACGGTCCGCCGGTGTGAAAGTGAAGGCTGGAGTCTTTTTGCACGTCGGCGAAACGGACGATCTGCACCGGGTAGTGTTTCGACACCGGCGCGGCAACCTCGGCGAGATCGCAGTCACCGGAAATGACAATGTCGCTGTCGCGCGGGACGTAAAGCGCGTCGTACCGGCCGAGCGCGTACTGCGTCCCGCCGGCCGCGATCGCGGCCGCACCTTTCAGGCAGATGAAGGCGGTTTCGCGATCGCCGGTCGAGAACTTCAGCGGGGCGTCGGACGCCTCCAGCACGATCCGTCCGAAATGAAGATGGCGCGCCGAGGTTGTTTCGGGCGTGACGGTGATGTGCCTTCCGTGCCGCGCGCCGGTGTCGCGTACGACACATGTCCGCGGCTCGATGGCCGCAAGGTCGACTGTCATGGTTTCCTCTTCTCTGGTTTCGGTGGGGGCGCGGCCTCCACGGTGACATCGGTGAGCGTCAGATCGACGATTCCTTCGATGACGTGTCCGTTCGTGACGCCGCGGAACGCTGAGTCGCGCACGACCACGCCCCGCAGCGGCATCTCCTTCAGTGCAATGATGAACAAGCCGTGCTGGCTGTGCGCCGAGTGCATTCGCTCGACAACGATGTTGCGCACGGTCGGGGGAAAGTCGCCGGACTCGGACATGTAGCGGAGGTCGATCTCGATCGGCGCCAGCTTCACGTTTCCGATCTCGATGTCGCGGGCGAAGATGTTCTCGACGGTCCCGCCGCGGGCACTGTTCGTTTTCACGCGCAGACCGCGCTCGAGCTCGGGGCTGTCGAGGCGGTTTTTCTCGGCGAAGATGTTCCGCGCTCCTCCGCTGACCTCGCTGCCGACGGTGATCCCGCCGTGGCCGTTGTTCATGCGGCAGCCGCGGATGACCACGTTTTCGATCGGCACGTTGATGCGCCGGCCGTCGGCATTGCGGCCCGATTTGAGGGCGATGCAATCGTCGCCGGTGTCGAAGATGCAATCCTCGATCAGCACGTCGCGGCACGATTCGGGATCAGCGCCGTCGGTGTTCGGTCCGTGGCCGATCACGGTCACGCGTCGGATGGTCACATTCGTCGAGAGCGTCGGATGTAAGACCCAGAACGGCGCGTTGCGTATGGTCACCCCTTCGATGAGGATGTTTTTGCAGCGATACGGCTCGACGAACGTCGGGCGCAGGTAGTGACCCGAGCCATAGACGCGCTGGGCGACGGGGACGCCGTCGTCGTTCTGTTTGAAGAGAGCGTTGCGATCGATCGTCTGGAGCCGCGGTTCCTTCTCCGCCTTCCAGTTCCACCAGTGCGTTTCATCGGCCTGGCCGTCGAGCGTACCTTCGCCGGTGATGGCCACGTCTTCGCAATCGGCCGCGTAGATCAGCGGCGAGTAGTTCATCAGTTCGACGCCTTCCCAACGCGTGAGCGTGAGCGGATAGCGCGACGGATCCTGGCTGAAGCGAAGCGTGGCACCGGCGTCGACGTGCAGATCGACATGACTGCGCAAACGAATGGGACCGGTCACGTAGTCGCCCTTCGGAACGACGACGTGGCCGCCGCTGGCGCGCGCGCACGCGTCGATAGCTTTGGCGATTGCGGCGCTGGCGTCGGCACCATCGCTCGCGCCGTACTTCGTGATCACGAAGTCGCGCGCGGGAAACGTGGGCGGGACGATGCGGCTGAGGATTTCGGGAACGGTCGTCCAGGGATCGGCCGCAAACGCCGAAACGGCGATGAACAACGTGCCGAGAAAAAGAAGACAGCGAGTGATCTTGCGCATCTCAGGGAGTCACCACCTCGACGCGCAGCGGTGACTTCAAACGCTGCGCGAACTGTTCGACGTATTTGTCCCAGTCGTTGACATCGGCAAAATCGCCGCTCTTATCCCAACCGCTGCCGGCATAGTAGATCGCTGGTGTCTTGGCGACTGTTCGAGCGACGATCAGGTGATTGCCATCGGCCTCGGTCACGTCGGCGATGGCCGCGGGATCGAGGACGATGGCGCAACCGAATTTGCCGGTGCCGCCGACCACCGGTCCCCACGCGCGCATCCAGCCCGCGGCGCGCTCGATGCGCACATCGGTCGCGGCGAATTTCTTGATGCCGGTGGCGTATTGAATTTCACCGTCTGCATCGTAGCGACTCTCGAAGCGATTGAAATTATGGCCGGCGTCGAGCGTGATCCGTTTCGTCTCGGAACGAATGCCCGACCCCTCCCACACTGGATAGCGCAGCTCGAACACCAGCCGGATCGGGCCGTTGGCGAGGACACGCGAGTCGCGAAAGTTTTTCGACACCACCAGCTTGCCGTCGCGCCAGATGCCGCTGCCGCCGCAACCACGGCTGCGGCCCGCCGAATAAAAGTCCGCTCCTTCGCCGGTGTCGCGGTGGTAATCGTCGACCATGTACCAGTCGTTCACGATCAGCCGGCGCGTGCGTTTGAGCCAGACGTCGACGGTGCTCGACGTCAGCGGCTCTTTCTGCCAGGTCTCCAGCGCGGCGCCATACATGCGGTGCGCAACGCGATCGTTCTCCCATGCGAAGTCGTCGTACCGCTCGCGCACAAACCGGCCGTAGACGTGAAAGTCATCCTTCCGGTAGGTCACGTGCTCACCAACGCGGAGATCGAATGACCGGACGCCGCGGGCTGGCATGTCGGTCTGGAAGATAAGGCTTTCCGGTATGCCGTCCGCGTCGAGGTCGAGCGCCTGCGCGAGAACCTCACGGCCGGAGTCGTGATCGAAAACGTGGACGCGAGTCAGGTCGCTGCCGAGACGCGACAATGCGGACGCAGCGATCTCCACCGTCTCCGACGATCGCGCCAGAGGCAGGTCGTTCCGCACGTTGACGCGTAATTCCAACGCGGCCGAGTCGGCGCGCAGAATGGAACCGGCGGCCAAAATGGCCGCCGGCAGCAGATGACGAAGGAGTTGCCTCACCTTTAGAAGGATAGCCGCCCGCCGAGTTGGATGTCGCGCGGATTGTTGCGATCCTGATTCACGAGGCCGAACTGCGCGTTGCGAGGATCCATGTTCGCGTTGAAGAGAACCGTGTAATTCAACGCATTGATCGATTCGATCCGCAGCTGGAACCGCATCGCTCCGGGCAGATCGAAGGTCTTGTAGATGCCGACGTCCATCAGGTGAAGAGGATCGGATCGAACGTTCGGCAGGGTGGAGGGGAACGTACGCACGTTGTTGCCGAGCTGGATGCGCGTATCGGTGCGGCCGGTTCCCCCGGCGATGTAGAAGCCCGAGGTATCCCACGCCGGGCAGTCCAGGCCGGCCACGCCGTTGGGTTTCCCGGGACAGGTGTGCTTGCCGATGTTCGAATGAAGGTCGCGCGGGTCGCGGGCCGGGTCGTAGTAGACATTTCCCCAGCTCAGCGGGAAACCGCTCTGGTACTGATAGGTCGCGCTGATCGCCCAGCCGCCGAGGAGGGCGTCCGTGAAGCCGCGCCAGTTGGAGCCCCACTTCTTTCCCGCGCCGAACGGAAGGTCGAGCGTTCCGCTGAACGTGGCGCGATTCGGCCGATCGTTCGGCGAGACGCGATCCTCGAGAACGTCGTTCGAGGGGTTGAGCATGTTGAGTTTGTCGCGAAGGCGCGAGCGCGTGTACGACGCGGTCAGCGAAGCACCGTACGCGAAGCGCTTCTCGACGGCCACGGAGGCAGCCTTGTAGCTATCGGATCCTTTGTACTCCTCGGTGACGATGCTGAGGAACTCCGGGAACGGCTTCAAAAGCTGTCCGCGCGTTGTGGTGGCGCCATTCAGCGTGGTCCCGGGCAGCATCCCGGCGAACGGATTCGTGACCGAGGCGCTCAGGAGACTCTCCTGCGCGGTGTCGCGAATGTTGGACGTGGAGAGGTATTGATACGGGATGCCGTTCAACTCGCGCTGCACCGGCAGATGCGTGCCGCGTGAATCGAGATAGAACACTTCCATCTTCCAGCCCGCTCCGAGGTCGCGCTGTCCGCCGATCTGCCACCGCTTGTAGTACGGCGTCGTGCGCTGCGACGGGACGACCGACCCGATTGCCAGACCGAGCCCGGTGGCCGGGCCGAGCGAGGCACCTGTCGGCTGAACCAGGCCGCCGCTCGGAATCGGGTTGCTCAGGTTCGCCAGGAACGTGGCGCCGTTGTTGTCGGTGGTAACGATCGCAGTCGGCGCCGAGAAGCCGGTCTGGTTGCCGGCATCGAAGTAGTAGTCGTAACTGAAGAGACCCGCGCCTCCGCGGATGACGGTCTTGTCACCGAGCTGGTAGGAGAAGGCCGCGCGCGGCATCACTTTGTGAAGGTTGTTGTAGATCCCTCCGTTCGTGAACTGCAGACCGCCGCGAACCGCGAACTGCCCGACTGGAATCTGGGCGATGGGGCTCTTGGCGTAGTTCGCCAGCGCCGCCGCCTCGATCGGGCTGCTGATCGACGTATCGAAGCCGGAAACCGCCTGATTGTGGGCCTCGGTCATGGCCTGCTCGAGCTCCATGCGCAGACCGAGGTTTACGCTCAGATTCTGGCTGACCTGCCAGTCGTCCTGAACGAACAGCGCATGCGAGACCTGACGGTAATCGGCCTTGGCCGCGATCTCGAACTGGCTCGATACACCGCCGGGCGTTGCCACCGCGCCGGTTCCCGTCGTCGGGAGTCCGAGGAGAAACTGCGCCCACTCCTGGGCCGGATCGTTCAGCGGCGCGGAGTTGTTCAGCCGCGTGTAAGCACCGTTGAAGTTGTAGCGTCCCGCTCCGTAGGCCGGGACTTCGATCCTCCAGCGCTGATTGCGAAGCTCGTAGCCGGCGCGAATCGACTGGCCGGCGAGCTGCCAATCCACACTGGGAACGAAGGAGACGTTGGTGAAGGGCCGGTTGAATCCCGTTCCCCAGTCCGACCGCATCGATCCGAGCGTGGCGATGGTCGAGTTCGAATTCGTCGTGCTGAATCCACCGAAGGTGATGAACGGCAGGTACTTGTACCCGTCCATCAGCTTCACTGCCGCCGGCGAGAAGCCCATGCTGGCCGGATCGAACTCCTCACCCGCCTGCCGCCATTCACCGAATTGCGACCAGGCGGTGCGGACATCGAATACCAGCGAGCTCGTTTTGATCGCGGTGTATCCCAGCGTCGTGCCCTTGTTGCTTCGATAGTCGAAACCGTGGGTGACGTCGAAGCCGTTGATCGCGCCGTTCTGCGCGTTCGACGCACCCAGCGCCCAGTTGTATCGGTCTTCCTGGCGCTTGTTGTAGTAGCCGTCGATGAAGAGTTTGTTGGAGTTGTTGATGTTGTGGTCGATGCGTCCGAGGATGGCGTTGTAGTCGTAAGGCCGCAATTGGTTTGTGAAGTAGTTGCCTGTGGTGCCCGCCTTATTCGGCTCGGGATAGAGCGCAGCGTAGGCCTTGGCCACGGCATTGATCCGGTCCGCGGGAACCAGGTTGCCGGCGAAGGGCTTCCGGGTAAGGTTGGTCCCGCTCGCGGTCAGGGGGTCGTAGATGACCGTGGAGAACTCAGAGAGATCGCCCTGCCGCATCTTCATGGTGGGGACGGTGTATGTCGCCGGCTCGGCGTTGACATCGCGAAGGCGCTCGACCGAAAACATGAAGAAGGTCCGATCCTTCACGATGGGACCGGAGATGGTGGACGTGCCCCGGTTGTACTGGCGCGGCGGCTTCTCCGCGCCGGCCCGCTGGGTAAGGAGCGGCGTCGAGGTCCGGCTGCTGTCGCGATTGAAGTACGAGACGTTTGCCTTGATCGAGTTCGTACCGCTTCGCAGGGCCAGGTTCACGGTGGCGCCGGCGGAGTGACCCGACTCGGCATCGAACGCATTCGTCTGAACCTTGAACTCGGCGATGGCATCCGAGGGAGGCGAGAAGCCGACCACGCCGCTGTTATTGCCGGGGGCACTGGTGTTCGGCGAAACCTTGTTGGGCGCACCATCGAGGGTGAAGTCGTTGCCACCCTGCGAGCCGTTGGCGATGATGCCGGCCAGGCCGGCGTTGTCCATCGGACGGTCGAAGTGGAGATCTGAGTTGTCGACCAGGCCCGGCGCAAGACGCGACAGCATGTAGGCCGTACCGTCGCCGAGCGGCAGTCGCAGGATCTGCGCGCTGTCGATCACTTGTCCCGTAGCCGGAGAGGTCGTATCGAGCAGCGGCGAGGACGCCGTCACCTGGATGATTTCCGTCAGAGCGCCTTGCTCCATCTTGAAGTCGACGCCGACGGTGTCGCCAACATGGACCACGATGGCCTTCCGGAGCTGGGTCTTGAATCCGTCGAGCCCCGCTTCGACCGAGTAGGTGCCGGCATTGAGGTGAGGGGCGTGATACACGCCCTTCGAATCCGTGACCGACGTGACGGCAACATTCGTGTCGGCGTTCTTCACGGTGATGGTCACGCCGGGAAGCAGCGCGCCGGTGCTGTCCTTCACGATCCCGCTGATCGCCCCGCGGGAGTCCTGAGCGGAGAGCGGAAGGCTGATGAGAATGAGGGCCAGGGCCGAGAGCACCGCAAGGCTGAATCGTTGCTTCATGGGGCAACCTCCTCGATTTCGCGCAGGATTTGACTTGGTTCGTGAGCGGGTATGTTATATGACCACTAGCGCACGCTAGTCAAGTGTTGTCTTACCACTATGCCGAAACCGATGAATCGCCCATTTCTCTCCACGGCTCTCTTCGCCGCCGTTTTCGCTTGTGCAGCACTCCCGAGCGCGCCGCTCGATCGAGCGCCATCTGACAAACAAACTGCGGCTGCGGCATCCGCATTGGTATTACCAATCAATCTCGACGCGACCACGATTGGAGGCACCGAGGGAACGCTGCTCCGGGTCACCACGCTCGCCGCCGACGGTCCCGGTTCGCTTCGCCGCGCACTGGAGGATCCGCGGCCGCGCCTGGTGGTCTTCGAGGTCGGCGGCGTGATCGATCTTCAGGGACGATCTCTCGATGTGCGCAATCCATGGCTGACCGTGGCCGGCCAGACCGCCCCCGATCCCGGCATCACTCTGATCCGCGGAAGCCTCTCCATCGAGACACACGATGTGATGATCCAGCACATCGCCGTCCGCCCGGGCGACGGCGGCCCGGGCTCCCCCTTCAAGGATTGGTCGCCCGACGCCCTCGGCGCGCACCGAGGAAACGCCGGCCCGGTTCACCACGTCGTCTTCGATCACTGCTCCGCCACCTGGGCCGTCGACGAGAATCTCTCCGCCTCGGGGCCCGCGGACGTCGATCCGACGAAGGACGCCGACATCACCTCGCACGACATCACGCTTCAACACTGCCTGATCGCCGAGGGCTTGTCGCACGCGACGCATCCGAAGGGCGAACACTCGAAGGGAACGCTCATCCACGATGGCGTCCGCAACGTCGTGATCACCGGTTGCCTCTACGCCCACAACCGCGAGCGCAACCCGCGACTCAAGGGCGGCACGACGGCCATCGTAGCCGCGAACGTGATGTACGACTGGGGCTCCGCCTGCGTCGGCGTCGGCAAGCATGGAAACCGAAAGACGCTGCAGCCGTCGGAGACGGTGTTAGTCGGCAATGTGGCCATTGCGGGTTCAGACACACACGCGAAGGTATTCGTCAAAAGCGTCGACCCGGGCGGGCGGGTGTTCCTGCGGGACAACGTGGCGGTCGCAGCGAATGGCGCAT
>Ga0207689_10002710_pt1 | contig 16380 bp, 21 predicted proteins | sample KBSMisM52_FD_184312 | JGI IMG/M metagenome (GOLD analysis project Ga0207689, IMG submission 184312) | Miscanthus rhizosphere microbial communities from Kellogg Biological Station, Michigan, USA - KBS Miscanthus M5-2 (SPAdes) (version 2) | ecosystem: Host-associated > Plants > Roots >... | reverse complement strand
CGGCCGGATCTTGTCACTTGCCGCGGCTGACGTAGTCGCTGTCATCTGATCAGTGCGCATCAACATTCAGAATTTTCCCGAGGCCCAGGAAGGAATTGGCAATCGTGAGCAAAGTCGCGGTCACGACGATGTAGATGACCGACAATGCGGCGAGAGTCGGATCCGCGAATTCACGCACGTAGTTATACATGGCAACCGGCAGAGTCTGCGTGGCCTGGCTGCTGACGAACAAGGTTGCCGTGAATTCGTTAAACGACAGGATTGCCGCGAACAGCCAGCCGCTCAGCAGGCCCGGAATCAGGAGCGGAATCGTCACCGTGAACAGGATCCGCAGCGGCGTAGCGCCTAGACTGGACGCCGCCAGTTCGAGCCGGGTGTCGAGATTCTCCAGTGAAATATACGTGCTGCGCATCACGAAGGGCAGCACCATCACCACATGGGCGAAGATGACGAGCGGAAAGCCCCGTCCGACATTGGTCTGCGATGCGAGGATGAGAACGCCGAGGCCGATAGTGTAATGCGGGATGATCAGCGGCGACAGCAGAATGCCCTCAAGAACATCCCTGAGCACGAATTTGTAGCGGTGAATGGCGAAGGCGAAGGCCGACCCCACCACGACAGCAATGCTGGACGCCCACACGGTCACCGTCAGACCATTCCAGAAACCTTTGACGAAATCGGCGTAAGAGAATGCGCGCCAGAACCAGCGCAGCGACCAGGCCTGCGGGGGAAATGCGAGGATCGCGCGATCATTGAAGGCCGAGATCGCCACCACGACGCCTGGCAGCAGCACGAACAGGAGAATGGCGGCGACGAGGATGCGTCCCGACCATCGAAGCAGCATGGTGCCGGGAGTGCGCTTCACGTTGTCCCTGCCATACGTTCGAGTGGGCTTGCGGCCTTCTTCAGCAATGCAATCACGGCCAGCGACAATGCGAGGCCGATGATGGAGAGGCTGGCGGCAAAGGGGAAATTGAACGACGAGAAGCCAAGCTGATAGATCAATGTCGAGACAGTGCTGACACGGCCGCCACCGATCAACTGCGGCGTCGCAAAGGCACTGAACGTCCAGGCAAATGCGGTTGAGAAGCCGGCAACGATTCCGGGCATCGACAGCGGCAGGGTGATCGTCATGAAAATGCGCACCGGCCCGGCGCCGAGACTTTCGGCGGCCTTCTCGTAATTGCGGTCGATATGCGAGAGCGCCGCGGCCAACATGATCACCATGATCGGCATGGTCACATGCACAAGCGCCGCGACCACGCCGCCGCCGGTGAACATCATCTGCACTGGACGATCCAGCAGGCCGAGCTTGAGAAGCAGCGTATTCAGGAAACCGTTGTTACCGAGCACGATCATCCAGGAATAGGTCCGCACCACCTCGCCCAGGAACAGCGGCGCAACCGAAACAATCAGGATGAACGACCGAAGCGCCGAACTGTTGGTACGCACCAGCGCATAAGCCAGAGGATAAGCCAGGATCAGCGTGAATACCGCTGTCTCGAAACACAGCAACACCGTGTTCCAGAATGCCAGGGCGTAGAGCGGCCGCAGCATGGCCGCGAAATTCTGCCACGTGAACCCACCGACCTCGAGCGAGCCGGGGATATAGGTCCGGACGCTGTATTGAAAGACGGCCAGCATCGCCGCAACCAACCCCGCCGCGACAAGGCCAGCCGGCGAAACGAACCATCCCAGAAATGGACGTGTGTTCATAGACAAACTCGACGCGATGGATCGCGATCTGACGGCAAACGCCGGATCGCGATCCAGACTGTTAGGGAGCCATGATGTTCTCGGTGAACCACTTGCGCCAAGTGCCGGTCTTCTCGGCGCGCAGCTTAGCGTCGATCACCAGGGTCTGGCTTGCCCACTGATCGGGCGTTGAGAAGACGCCGAGCAATGCTGCGATCTCGGGCTTGAGCTTGGCGTTGTCGACAACCGGACTTCCCTTCTTCAGTTCCGCGATCTTAGCCTGCACCTCGGGATCGAGAGCGATGTTCATGAACTTGTAGGCAAGCTCCGCCTTCGGCGAGCCCTTGGTGATGCCCATGGTGTCGACCCCGAGCACCGCGCCCTCCTTCGGGATCACGAGCTTGATCGGCACGCCCTGGTTCTGCATGTAATAGGCGTTCATCGATAGCACGATCTGAACCGGCGTCTCACCCGTGGCGAACAACTGCTGGCTGTTGGCATCGTTGGTGTAGAACGCCTTGTAGTTCGGCTTCAGCGCCTTCATCTTGCTTTCGCCGACCTCCCAATTCGCAGCACCGCCGCCGGACAGTTTGGCCGCGACGACCATCACATGGCTCGGATCGAAATCGGGCGAGGAGATCATGCCCTTCAGCGCGGGATTCCACAGGCCTTCCCAGCTGTCGAAGCTGACGCCCTTGGGCAGCCGATCGGGCAGATAGCCGATGGTGTAGACATAGGCCCACGCACCGATGTGATACGGGCTGATCTTGGCCGGCTCGACCAGATGGCTGGCATTCGGAATTTTCGACATATCAAGCTGCTCGAACAGATTGTCGTTGGCATAGAGCCAGCCGATATGAGCCGTCGTGAAGGTGACGTCGCTTTCGGGCTTGGCAGCGGCCAGCTTGGCCTGATTGAGCCGATCGATCGTGCCGCCGGTGATGTACTCGACCTTGACGCCGGTCTCGGCGGTGAACTTCTTCGCGATCGCCTCATCGATCAGGTCGCGAAAACTTCCACCCCAGGTGCTGACGACCAACTTCTCCTGGGCCAACGCTTGCCCGCCGATAGCGAGCGTTGACAGCAACGTCAATGTAGTAAACTTCAAGGCGCGCTTCATCTCGAAACCCTCACAAGATTTATGACGCAGAGAGAAAAGCAAACATTATGCCAATCGCAAATTATACACAGCTGAAGTAAAGTATAAACTACGCAAGCGTCCACACTAATCTTTCTTTCAAAAGATTATATTCTATAGCAACAGTGTTTATACTTCAGTTCCGGCGATTAACGTACAGCTACGCTGGGATTTCGGCGATAATGTCGATTTCCATCAAGTATTCAGGCTTCGCGAGGCCTTGAACGATAATCCCCGTGGAAACCGGATAGACGCCCTTCAACCACTTCCCGACTACGCGATAGACCGGCTCGCGATAGGCGCGATCGGTGATAAAGATGACAATCTTCACCACGTCCTGCAGGGATGAACCTGCCTCTTCAAGCAGCACCTTGGCGCATGCCATGGCATTCTCGGTTTGCGCAGCGGCATCGCCGATACCGACGATCTTGCCATCGAGATCCATCGCGGTCTGGCCGCGCACATAAACGGTGTTGTTCGCGCGCACGACCATGCAGACATCGTTGTCGAGTGTCTGCTCGGGATAGGCATCGCGGGTATTGAACTTGCGGAATCGCTGATGAGTCATAGAGCAGATCCTCAGGCGGCAGCGAGACGGCGGAACGTGCGATCCGAGAAGATCAGAGGCAGCGCGGTTTGCTTGCGGACATTCAGCACCTCGCCGGTCACGATGCGGTGCGAGCCGAAATCAAACACGCAGGCGACACGACAGTCGAGATTGCACAGTGCACCATCAAGCGCCGGTGCACCGGAGAGCAGCGTGGACCAGTCGCCGGCGAGAAAGCGATTGTCGCGCAATTCGGGGATCAGCCCGGCGAAGCTGCTGGCAACGCGCTCCTGCGTGTCGGACAGCACATTGGCGACGAAGACGCCATTAGCGAGGAGCTGAGCGAGGCCGCGATTGTCACGGTGCACGCTAAACACAACCGACGGCGGCTCCATCGACAGAGAGCACAGCGACGAGACCGTGACGCCCGCCCGGCCCGCTTCGCCATCCGTCGTCACCACCGCCACGCCCGATGCCGTCATCCGCATGGCGTCGCGGAATGCGTCGACTTCGACCATGGGATGTGGCGCAGCGCTCATGACTTCGCTCCATCGATGCGGTCCGACAGCCCCGCCGACTTCTTGACGAAGTCCAACGACCCCGAGAAGTCGAAGCTGTTATAGACCGCAGCCAGATGATTGAAGTGCGGCGCCTGCGCGAATTGCACGAAGGTCAGGCGGTGGCCGGCATAGTCGGAATTGAGCAGATCGCGCGCAAAAGCGAGAAGCTTGCGGCGATCGTCAGCCTGCCACTGATCGTTGAGCGAGTAGAACTTGTTCAGCCACTTCCCGCTGCCCTCGGCATCGAATGCATCGGCATTCGGCGTGATGCAGATCTGGCCGCCGCAGAGTTCGCGAGCGATGTGCATCATCGCCGGGAGTTGCGAGCAGGCGAACACGCGCCCTGCATAGAGCATCGACTGCTGCGGCATCAACAGGCCGCCCGGGCTCTTCTCGGCCATGGCGATCGAGGCGGTGAGATGCGCGTTGATGCCTTCGCGATAGCAGACGAGATCGGCGAGCTTCTCACGCACCGACTGCAGCTTGTCGAGACCGGTTTGCCTGGCGTTCCACATCGCCGCGCCGATCATCATGTCTGCGGTGTAGAGCAGACGCAGAACGTAAGGGAATGCCGAGTAACGATGCAGCGTCGACCGCACGAACTGTGCCGCACGGGTATGGCGATAGAAGAACACGTCTTCCCAAGGGATCAGAACGTCGTCGAAAACGACCAGCGCCTCGACTTCGTCGAAGCGGTTTGCGAGCGGATAATCCCTGGCGCTGCTGCGGTTGGCGAAGCCACCACGGCAGATATGTTTGACGCCGGGCGCGCCCATCTTGACGATACAGCCCACCGCATAGTCGGACAATTTTTCATTGGCCCACGCGCCGACGGTCGGCTTTAGATAGGCCTGATCGGCGTAAGCCGCCGCAGTCTCATACTTTGCGCCGCGGATGATGATGCCGGCATCGGTCTCACGGGTGACGTGGACCATCAGGTCGGGATCCTGCTCCTGCGGCGGCAGCGAGCGATCGCCCTTCGGGTCGGTATTGGCCGACACGTGGAAGATGTCCTTCTCGATCACGGCGCGGATATGCCGGTCGATATTGGCGGCGAAGCGCGGGTCGATCTCCGCCAGCACGTCGCGCCCGTCGGTGAGCGACCACATCTCCCCGATGGTCTCGTCGCCCACGCGGGTGACGACGCCGCCGATATCCTTCATCACATGATCCACGGCCTTGATCTTGTCGTGCCAGTCCTTCTGTTCCTGCGGCGGACGGTAGAAGGTCGAATGCCGCTCATTGCCTTCGACATAGGTCAAATCGCGGCTGTAGCGCTCTTCATGCGCCATGTCGTACATGCGGGCCTTGATATCGACGATCGGCTTCAGCGCGGGATGACTAGTCACGTCCTTGACGCGCTCGCCGTCGACCCAAACCTCGCGGCCATCGCGAATGCCCTGTTTGTACTCTTCACCCGTGCGGATCATTAATCGGCTCCTGTTCGACTGGACGACAGGGTGCCGGAGCGCCTATCATAAGGAAAATATTTTTATGTTTGGAGATGCATAGGAAAACACAATGAGGTTCTCGCTCCGGGCGTTGCGTTACGTGGTTGAGACGGCCGATGCGGGCAGCGTAACGGAGGCGGCCAAGCGGCTGAATGTCTCCCAGCCCTCGATCTCGGCCGCGCTCCGCCAGATAGAGGTAGACCTTGGTATCCAGATATTCATCCGCCATCTCGCCAAAGGCGTGACGCTGTCCCCAGCCGGCCAGCGTCTGGTGAATGACGCGAGGCTGCTGCTCAGCCACGCCCGCGATTTTGCCCAAAGCGCCCAATCGCTCGGCAGCACCCTGCACGGAGAGATCGTGGTCGGCAGCTTCCTGACGCTCGCCACACGCTTCATGCCCGGCCTGCTATCTGGTTTTCGTGAGCGCCAGCCAGGCATCTCAGTGAAACTGGAAGAAGGCGACCAGCAGGAAATCATCGACGCCTTGATCTCCGGGCGAACCGAACTGGCACTGTCCTATTCCTTTGCGGTCCCCGACGAGATCGTCGGCGAAAAGCTCTGCGAACTTCCACCCTATCTTGTGCTATCGGCCGACCATCCTTTGGCCAACCGATCCACCATCAGCCTGCCCGAACTGCGCGATGAGCCATTCATTCTGCTCGATCTGCCGCATTCGCGCGATTATTTCTTCAGCCTGTTCACGACGGCCGGGATCGAGCCGCGCATCTCGTTTCGAACCCGTTCATTCGAACTGATCCGCGGACTGATCGGGCATAGGCAGGGATACTCCATCCATAATGCCGTGCCGCGCACCACGATCGGATCCGACGGCAGCCGCATCGCGGTGGTGCCCATCACCGAGCGGCTGCCGCCGACCCATGTCACGGCACTCCGTTTGAAGCGCCACGAATTGCGGCCGGCTGTCCAGACATTCGCGGATTACGCGCGCGAGGCCTTTGCCGTTGGCGGTCAGTTCGCGCCCGGCTCAATAGCCCCGGTCGGGATCGACGCGGCTTAGCAGCGGCTGCCCGGCACGAAGCCGACGCACATTCTCGCCTATTTGCGGCGCCGCCGACCCCGGCAACGCCACCGACGCCAGATGCGGCGTCACCAGAACGTTGTCCATCGCCCACAAGGGACTCTCTGGCGACAACGGTTCGGAGGCAAAGACATCCAGCGTCGCTTCTGCGATATGGCCCGAACGAAGCGCCGCGATTAAAGCCGGCTCATCGACGATGCTGCCGCGCGACACATTGATGAAGACGGCGCCCCACTTCATCTGCGCCAGCCGTCCGGCATCGAGCAGACCACGAGTCTGCGGCGTCTGGGGCAGCATACAGATGAGGATGTCGCTATCGCCCAAGATGTCCGGTAGTGCGGGCAGGCCGGCGGAGGTCTCGATGCCGTCTACCGACTTCAGCGTGTTGGACCAGCCACGCACCCGATAACCCTGCCGCGCGCACTCCAGCGCCGCAGTCAGCCCGAGTTCACCGAGCCCGAGCACGCCGACCCTGACGGTCTCGGGATCACGCGGATGAATGTAGTGCCAGCGGCGCTCGCGCTGGGCGCGCTCGAAGGCCGGAATATCGCGCGCATGACGCGTCACGGCGAACAGTACATATCCGGCCATCATCCGCGCCATCTTCGGATCGGACAGGCGGGTGATTGGTACGTCCGGCAGATCATCGCGTCCGACCAGCGCGTCCACGCCCGCGCCGAGATTGACGACGAGCCCGAGATTTGGGTAACGGGCGAAGAAGCCACGGGGTGGTTTCCAGACCAGCGCCTGCCTTACGCTTCCGGGGTCCGCGATATCGTCTGCCTGGCGAAGATCAATTCCCTCCGTTGCAAGGGCCGCGCGCCACGTCTCGAAATCATCGAAAGCGCTGTAGAACGCCATGACCTCCAACGTCATTGGGCAGCCTTTTCAGCGATCAGATGCGACACCGCCGTCAATGCCAGTTCGTAACCCAGCGCGCCGAGCCCTGCGATCACGCCCGTCGCAGCACGCGAAACATAGGAGTGGTGACGAAACGACTCGCGCTTCCAGATATTGCTCATATGCGCTTCGATGATCGGCCCCTCGAAAGCGAGCAACGCATCCAGGATCGGGACGGAGGTATAAGTCAGCCCGGCCGCGTTGATGACGATCCCCTCCGCCTTCTCTCTCGCCTCCTGGATCCAGTCCACCAGAACGCCCTCGTGATTGGACTGACGGAAGGCGATCGTCAGGCCAAGCGATGCCGCGTGGCCTTCACAGCGCTTCTTGATGGAGACAAAACTCTCCCGGCCATAGGTGCCGCTCTTGTCGAGCCCGTAAAGATTGGCATTGGGACCATTCAGGAAATAGACGGTGGGAGAGGTCATGGCCGCGCTTTCATATCTGTTCGCAGGGAAGTCAGGCATCGCATCGGAACCAATCGGCACCGTCTAAAGCATCGCACGGATGGAACGCCCTAAATGATCCCAGATGTGCAGATTTCCCCCGAAGTGAAGTTCACGCAACCCTGCATGACGCCGGCCCGCGCGCGACCAAAAGCTTAGAGAGCCTTTCGTCGGAGCAGAAATCAAAAGAAACTATGCGCTTCGACGGATTTCAATATGGTTCAAGGATTGATCTTGTTCCGAGCGAAACACCTGAAAGGCGCCGCCTGACCCAGAACCAACAAACGCCGCAGGAGAGGTGCGAGACAAGCAATCGAAGAAGATCGGCGGCAAACACCCAGGCGGACCGAATTATTTGCAGCCAGAAGTGCACGCTGCTCCGAGCTACTAGCTGCATATGGTCCGCCTCTAGTTAGTGCATTGGCGCATGCTTTACGGAGTCCTTTATTTCGCGCCAGACTTTCGCATACCAATTGCTCACACGGTAGATCAGAACATTCTTCAAGTTCAGTTCTCTCTGTCTGCCTTTATCGCTTCCGTGTTACGAGCAAAAGTTGTGCCACCGATCCAACGGCAGGATCGCCAACTATCAGAATGTGTTCAGAATTCAGGTCTCGATCCTGGAGATGCCGCGTGCCACATCTCTGGCGCTCTCGTAAATGAAACGCGGCACCTTGCGGGCTGGCATCTTTGGGCAGGACCTCGGTTTGAGTCGGCAGGCGTCGCAGTCACGCTTGCTGGCACGATAGAGGAGTATCGCCCCGTCATTCACTATGGCCCCGGTCGAGGTCCGCACCTTGCCGGTAGGGCATAGATAAATATAGGTCTTTGGATCGTAGGCGAAGTCGTCGCGCGAGAATGTCCCATCGTCGCGGGCCGACTTGTCGAACACCGGAACGTGCGGCTCGATCGCGCGCTCGTTGACCAGCCAACCCAGCATCGCTGCCTGTTGGAATCGGTGGCAATCAGGCTGCGATGCCGCTATCCGCCATGAGCGATCCTTCCATAACCGCTCATTCTGCGATTTGCCCCCTCGCCGGCTTCGCCAATTTTGGCTTGCCGCGCGCAATCACATCTCCCGAGACATCGGCCCGCCGCTGACACCGCAGAGTGTTCAGCTCAACCTGCTCACATTGGTTGTCGCTAGATTTTCTTTGATCTCTCAGAGAGCGCGCACCGTGCGCACGCCGCCCTCTAACTATTTGAAAAAATTTAGCTCTCGCTCCAGCGTCAAGCTTCCAATCCTTACAACGGTTCTTGCGCTGACGGCGAACCAAAATTCGGCACGGAAGAACCCGATATGGGAGACACCGGATCGAGTACCGCTGTGGACACCTTACGACGTTGTGTACGGCGGGTAGGCCCTCTCCCATTGGTTGTGGCCGGGCGCTTCACGGCGCTCTTGGCACGCACACGCCTAGTGATGGCAATCTGTATCATTGGCCATACGCCCTTCATTAATATCGGCCTTGCGAACGAGATCAAACCCCCGCGCCACGCCCAAGAGCCATGCCGCGGAGAACTGTCAGCCATTACCGCAGAGCCGTCGTGGCGCGCACGTTGGCCCTCGACTCCGCCCGGATTGTCATGTGGAATATTGAAGTAAAAATGCACATGGTAGGGTGATCCGATGACGGAAGCTGTTCTGGCCGCGCCGAGCGCGCATCTGGCGGACAACTCCCGCAAGGCGATCTGGGCCGCAGCGATCGGCAACCTGCTCGAGTGGTACGATTTCGGCGTCTATGCTTATCTGGCCGGGCTGATCGCCACGAAGTTCTTCCCGGGCAGCGATCCGACCGCCTCATTGCTCGCCGCCTTCGCGGCCTATGGCGTCGGTTTCCTGGCGCGGCCGCTCGGCGGCATCGTGATCGGCCGCCTCGGCGACACCAAGGGCCGCAAGACGGCGTTGGTGCTGACCATCTTCCTGATGGCGTTCGGCACGGTCGCCATCGGCCTGTTGCCGTCCTATGAGGCGATCGGCGTCTGGGCGCCGATCCTGCTGGTTGCGCTTCGCATCGTGCAGGGGTTCGCGGCCGGCGGCGAATGGGGCACCTCGACCGCCTTCATGGTCGAATGGGCGCCGCAAGACCGTCGCGGCTTGTACGGTAGTTTCCAGCAGGTCTCGACCGCCGGCGGCTCGCTGCTCGGCTCGGCCGTTGCCGCCATCATGACCTCGTCACTGAGTCAGGCGGCGATGCTCGACTGGGGCTGGCGCGTGCCGTTCCTGTTCGGCGTACTCCTGTTCTTCGTCGGCGCCTATCTGCGCCGCAACGTCGAGGAGACGCCGACTTACGAAGCCAGCCGTCAGGCTGCCGTCGATCAGCCCGTTGTCGCCGGGCTTCCGCTGGGGGCGCTCGCCTTCGGCTTCACCATCTTCTGGACCATCGCCTATTACACGCTGCTCGCCTGGATGCCGAGTTTCACCCAGCGCTTTGCCGGGCTCACGCCCTCCCAGGCGCTTTGGTCGAACACGGTCGGCCTGATCGCCATGGTGATCGCAGTTCCGTTCTGGGGCGCGCTGTCGGACAGGGTCGGCCGCAAGCCGCTTCTGATGGCGAGCGCGATCAGCATCGGACTGCTCGCCTATCCGCTGTTCTCGTTGATGACCAACGGCATCGGTCTCGCGCTGGTGATGCCGCTCCAGATCCTGTTCGGCATTTTGCTGGCGCTCTATTCCGGCGCGGGGCCTGCGGCGATCTCGGAGATCTTTCCGACGCATCTGCGCTCCACCTGGATGACGAGCGGCTACGCGCTCGCAGTCGCTATCTTCGGCGGCTTCGCACCGTTCATCGCGACCTGGCTCATCCAGGTCACGGGATCGCCGGTGTCGCCGACCTATCTCTATCTGTTGCCTGCGGCCGTGATCTCGCTTGCCGTGATCTGGCGGATAAAGGAAACCGCTGGGACAAAACTCAGCTGAGCAAGCAAGCGAGTAGCCCATGCTGATCCGGTTCGACGGACGCACTGCGATCGTGGCCGGAGCCGCGCGTGGCATCGGCCAGACTATCGCGCGATCGCTGGCCAATGACGGCGCGCGCGTCATCGCCTGCGACCTGCTGGTCGATGATCTTGCAGGGCTTGCCGGCCGTGTCGATGGCGGTGGCGAGATCATCGCCGCCAAGGTCGACGTCACCAATGAGGCCTCCATTGCCGAAATTGTGCGCATGGCCGGTGGCGCCGATATCCTTGTCTATGTCGCGGGCGGCGTGCGCGGCCAAAGGCCCCGGCCCCTGGAAGATGTGAGCGCGGACGATTTCGACGCCATCGTCGATGCCAACCTCAAGGGTGCGTTTCTGTTCATCAAGGCTGTCGCGCCGGGGATGAAGACCAAAGGCACCGGAAGCATCGTAACGATTTCGAGCCGCGCCGGCCTTGCCACGAGCCTCACCGGCATCCAGAGCTATCCCGCCGCCAAGCACGGGCAAATCGGTCTGGTCAAACAGCTTGCCCAGGAGCTCGGGCCGTTCGGCATTACCGTGAATACGGTTGCGCCCGGCTTCATGGCGACGAGCCCTGATTACGAGCGGCAGTGGAACAACTGGCCGACCGCGTTCCGCGACAATTTCGTCAATACGATTGCGATGCGCCGCATGGGCGCGCCGCAGGACGTCGCCAATGCGGTGACGTTTCTGGCCTCCGACCATGCCTCGTGGATCACGGGGCAGACCATCCCCGTCACCGGCGGCCCGCTGTAACAAATCATTCGGGAGGACCATCATGAACGAGACGTCGAAGCTCGAACCCTGGCAATGGCCGGAAAAACACTGGCGCGGTCTTGTCAACCAGGTCCGCGCCGGCAAGACCTATCGGCCCAAGACCTGGAAGGGTGGCGCGCGATGCGCGTTCGCGCTGTCGTTTGATTCCGACCACGAGACTAACGAACTGCGCGACGGCGGCAAATCGATCGGGCGCATGGCGTGGGGACAGTACGGCAATCGCGTCGGCGTCCCGAGCATTCTAAAGCTGCTTGCGAAACACTCGGTGCCGGCGACCTTCTATGTGCCGGCCGTGTGCGCGCTGCTCTATCCGGACGAGCAGCGGCGCGTCATCGCCGAAGGGCATGAGATCGGTATCCATTCATGGATCCACGAGCTGAACTCGGTGCTTCCCTATGAGGCCGAGAAGGATTTGATGATGCGTGCGACCGACGTGCTGGAGAAGACGACCAAGGTGCGGCCGGTCGGCGCGCGTACGGCGTCCTGGGATTTCTCGCCGCATACGCTGCGGATCACCAAGGAGGCCGGCCTGCTCTACGATTCCTCGCTGATGGCCGACGTCGATTGCTACGAGCTGCTCTTGGATGGAGAGCCAACCGGCGTCGTCGAATTTCCGGTGGAATGGATCCGCGACGACGCAGTCTATTTCATGATGCATCGCTTCCAGAACCTGCGTCCCTACACACCGCCTTCGGATGTGTTCGATGTGTTCAGGCGCGAGTTCGAGGCGGCCCACGAGGAAGGCGGAATCTTCCAGCTCACCTGCCATCCGCACATGATCGGCTACCGCTCGCGGCTCTGGATCATCGAGGAGCTCATTCGCCTGGCCAAGGCGAAGGGCGACGTCTGGTGTGCAACCCATGCCGACGTGGTCCGTTACGCGCGCGACCACGCCGCCTGAGGCCTGACCCATGACAAAGACGGCCCTCGTCACCGGAGGCGCGCGCGGCATCGGCCGCGCCTGTGCGCTGGCGCTTGCCGATTCCGGCTTCGACATCGCCCTCGTCGATCTCCTGGAGGGGGAGATGGCAGCAACCGCGCGCGATATCGAGGCGCGGGGCAAGCGCACGCTGACCTTTCAGGCCGATGTGAGCGATTTTGCCCGCGCGCATGCGATCGTCGAACAGATCAATGCGAAATGGGGACATCTCGACGTGCTCCTGAACAATGCGGGCGCGCCGAACCCAAAGCCGATTCTTGAAATCACCGAGGCGGAATTCGACCGCACGATCGCAATCAATCTGAAGGGCTGCTTCAACTTCATTCATGCGGCCGCGCCCATTATGCTGAAGCAGGCCCTCGGCGGGCGGATCATCTCGATTTCATCCATCAACGCACTGTCAGGCGGCGTGACCAGCGCCGTCAGCAAGCATGCCTATGCGGCAGCCAAGGCCGGAATCCTGGGCCTCACGCGGTCGCTCGCCAAGGAACTTGGACCCAAAGTGTCGGTGAATGCGATCTGCCCGGGCATTATCGCCACCGACCTCTTGCGCGGTCTGCTCAGTCATCGAGAGGCTGAATTAACCGCAGGCATTGCCATGGGACGGGTTGGCACGCCTGAAGACGTCGCCAGCATCGTGCGCTATCTGGCCGTCGAGGCGCATATGTTCATCACCGGCCAGCATTTCGTGGTCGATGGATTTCAATGGAGCTGCTGAGCAGCAGCTGTGCCCCGACTGAGTCACCTTTGAAAGAGCTTAATATCGGCTTTGCGCCGTTTGTGTTGAAAAGTCCTATTTCGCTGATGACTGAAAACTCTTAGACTAGGACCGCTGGAGCATGTCCCTCGCTGCGAGTTGAGGGACTCATCAATTGCCGTAGAACCGATCACTGTTCGGCAACGCGCAGCGCCGCTATCCAGGGCGAATATTCGAAGACATTGCCGAGAGCGGCGACAAAGTCGTCCCTGCTGCAAGCATTCAAATCGGAGAGACGTTTTGACATCTAACCCTTGCTACTCAAAGTTCGATTGAACAGAGCGGCGGCAATTCAGATCAGGCTCGAGGTCCCACGGCTGATCACCTCTCCGGCGCCCAGCACGAGAGCCACTATCGGGTTGCCTCATGCGTCTTCTATGTCCATTGCCGTCGACAACCCGAAGCTGTCAGGATATTTGACTCCAGACAATCTCACGCGGCGGTCAACGGCACCACCTGATCCAAGCCAACGTCTCGCAGGACTCTCCCCAGCCGAAACGCGCGATGGCTACCGCTTGCCTGTGAACAGCGCTTTCGAGTTACGGAAGCTCACGAACATCCTTGGCGCCAGGCCTAATGGCAGCGGTCACCGTGTACGGACCTGCTCCGTAGTTAGCAATGAGAGCAAGACCTCCAAGAAGGCCGAGGTTCTTCAAGAAGTTGATGGTCTGTGTGACGGCTTGCGCCTCGGGGGCAGTCCAAAATTATGAAACATGAGCGTCGCCGCGATCGTAAACAGGAACAGAGCGACTGCCGCCTGGCGTGCGAACAGACCCAGAATGAGGGCCACACCGCATCCGAGTTCCAGCGCTATGGCACCGGCGGCCAAGAACGTGCCGGCGCCGTCGATTCCGCCATAAAGGCGTCCAGCCGTGGCGGTGAAAGCCTTCACTTTTCCGATCCCGCTGTAGAGAAACAAAGGCGCCATTGTCAGACGGGCAAAGTCGAACAGGCTCACCCCTGTTCATCGCCTGGATCATCCTATCGAGGACCGACCTGGCGCGCGCCATCGCAAGCTACTTTTTGGATTTCTTCTTTTTCTTCGCAGCCTTCTTTGCAGTCTTTTTCTTAGCCGGTGACTTTGATTTCTTGGCTGCCTTCTTAGGCATCATCTTCTTGGCGGTCCTTTTGACTTTCTTGACGGCTAGTTTGGTAGCCGTTTTCGTAGCGTCGGCGGTATGAATCATCAGGTCCGTTATAACGCGCCTTCAGCACTCTAACTTGGTCAACCGCTCTACCGAGCGGTAAATTAGGAAGGGTCACAACGATAGCGCGGTGTTGCCATTAGGTAACCAATGCTCTGCTCACCAAGCGATATGATCAGCCGTTTTTTGGGAGGCACGCATATGGATGTGTATTTGAGCGCAAGACGTGATCTGCTCGTCGTGAGAAGGGGAACTCCGATTCCCGCCGTTGCGGCGCTGGGAAACTGGCGTAAGAGCAAGAAGAAACGGATTGCAAAAGTCAGCGAGGAAATCAGGTCAGCTCTTGAGGCGCAGGGGTACTACATGCGGAAACTGAAAGACGTGTATCGTAGAGATTAGTGTGCGAAACTCGAGACAGCTTCACCAAATGTGTAATCTCTATAGCATCACGACAAACCAAGAAGCCATTCGCGCACTGTTCCGCGTCATCAACCGCTATGTCGGCAACCTCGCACCGATGCCGGGAGTGTTTCCCGACTATCCCGCGCCCGTTGTGCGCAATGCAGGCACCGAACGCGAGTTAGTCATGATGCGCTGGGGTATGCCGCCACCGCCCCGCACAGGTGGCCCGCCCGTGACCAACATCCGCAACACGCCCTCACCGCGTTGGCGCGGCTGGCTGAAGCCGGAAAACCGTTGCCTCGTGCAGTTCAACAGCTTTGCTGAATATGCACCCGAGCCGAACCCTGAGACCAAGAAAAAGGATGTCGTCTGGTTTGCGATCAATGACGATCGGCCGCTAACCTGCTTCGCGGGCATCTGGACCGAATTCAAGGGTGACCGCGGCACGAAATCTAAGCCGATCCCGGGTCCGCATAACGTCTATGGTTTCCTCACGACGTCGCCGAATGCAGTCGTCGAGCCAATCCATCCCAAGGCGATGCCGGTCATCTTGCTGACGGATGAAGAGCGGGATGTTTGGATGCGGGCGCCGTGGGATGAGGCCAGGGCGCTGCAACGGCCGCTGCCAGACGAGGCGATCAAGATCGTGGTGCGGGGGCCGGACAAGGAAGATGTCGCCAGCGCGGCTTGACGTTTAGTTCTCAGGGGGCGCCGGATGGCACCTGCTTTCATCAACGGCGTTTTTGGTTGTATCTCGCCATTTCAACGAATTTAACAGGCAACAAAAAATGGCCCCGGTTAAGGGGCCATTTTCCGTTAGTCCCAGTAATGGTGACGCCTGATGATTACGTCACGGTCACCATAGCGATGATACCATCCGCGATGCCAGCCACGGTCATGTCCATAGAACCCAACGCGCGGACCGTAATAGTCGCGGTCGCGATAGTAGTCTCGGTCGCCGCCGATCCGCACACTAAAACCCTGAGCGCTTGCGACTGTAGGGGCCGCAACGGCGATGGTTGCTAACGCGGCGAGAACGTAAGAAAGCTTTCTCATGTATCGTCTCCTGTCGTTAGTGACACTGACAAGAAAACGATCCGCTGGCAGTGATGTTTCGGGAACTTTGTCGAAACTTTTTTGAATGGATGTTCAGCAACATGGCGAGTGGTTTGGGAAGACGACGCGGTCAGCGGTTCCGCAAGCGCCGTGTCTAGGTCATACTGGGCCGCCACCCGAAAGCTCCAAGGGGCTGCAGCGGCCGTTGCCGGATGGCGCGGTCACGTTGGTGATGCGCGGTGGGGATAAGGAAGACAGGGCTGCATCATGACGGATAACGGTGGAAAACGCTGGCGCTGCTGATCAGTGGAGGCGGCGCTCCCAACACAGCAGCCACTCTGGCTTCACGTCAAGTGCATGACACAGCTTTATCAGCTCGATCGGGTACAGCCGTGCGCGCCCGCGCTCCCAGCTCACGATCTGTGCCTCACCGTAGCCTGTCAGTTGGGCAAGCTCCCGGCGATCCATGTGGGCCTTAGCCATTGCGCGCGACAGGCGCTCGCCGATCCGTTGCTGCTTGGCAGCGTAATTCTCTTTAAGCATCGCCGCGCCTCCCTCTGTTCCACTGAAGCCTACACCTAAACCGCG